>ENA-UPTA01004670-UPTA01004670.1-activated-sludge-metagenome-genome-assembly--contig:-NODE-4670-length-12895-cov-5.479206_pt1 | contig 12895 bp, 10 predicted proteins | sample MGYA00238184_ERZ773361 | MGnify/ENA primary metagenome ERZ773361 (study PRJEB29100, sample SAMN05720205) | activated sludge metagenome | isolation source: anaerobic digester from wastewater...
ATCTGGTCGAGACGGGCGGCGAGGCCAAACGCATGGTCCAGCAAGGCGGCGTCAGCGTCGACGGAAAGAAAGCCGCCGACCCGAACACCGAGATCACGCCGCGAGACGGCATGGTCGTTCAAGTGGGCAAACGACGTTTCGCGAAGCTGCGAGTCAAATGATGATGTCACCGACCAGACGAGCATTCCTGGCGTGCGGAGTCGTGAGCTTGGTGTCTCTCGCCCTGGCCGGTTGCCGCACCGGGTCAACCGGGCCGCAGTCACCGCGGACACTTCGTGTGCTCACCTACAACATCCACCACGGCGAAGGGACCGACGAGCGATTCGACTACGACCGACTCGCGGCCGTCATCAAGAGACTCTCGCCGGACCTCGTCGCGTTGCAGGAGGTGGACCGCGGCACGGAGCGGGCCTCGGGCGTCGATCAGGTGAGGATTCTCGCGAAGCTGTGCCGAATGCATTACGCGTTCGGCCAGGCCATGCCCCACCAAGGCGGCCAGTATGGGGAAGCCATCCTCTCTCGGTTCCCCATCGAAAAGACGGTCGTTCACCCGCTGCCCTACCAGCTCGACCTGGAACCGCGAGCGGCCCTGGAGGTCGTAGTCCGACCCGAGGGCATCGGGCCGATCTCATTCGTCGGCACGCACCTGTGCCACAGAAGCGACGAACTCCGCACCCTGCAAACGCGGCGCCTCAGCCAGTTGTTCCCGTCCAAGGAGGGAAAGCCGGTGATCCTCGCGGGTGATTTCAACGCCCGTCCCGGCAGTGAACCCATGAACACCCTGCTCAATGCCGGCTGGATCGACACCATCTCGCCCCGCTCGGTGATCGACTACATCCTGGTTCGGGCGTGTGATCCGTGGACGGTCAAGGAGGTGACTATCGTGGACGAGCCGGTCGCCTCCGACCACGATCCCGTGCTGGCCGTGCTCGAATGGAGAGCCGGGGATTGATGGCGGGCGGTTGCGGCTGGCGACGCCTCACCGCCGGGTGATCTTGACTACGAACACCGTAAACTCATCGCGAACCGGGACCCGGATTGCACCCCTGTGGCAGAGAACCTTCGCCACGGGATTGCCGGGCAAGTCCTCCGGATCATACAACTCGGCGGTATCCGCATCATCCATGAATCCGCCTACCTCGACGGAGACGAGGCCAAACGCACCCCAGTTGAAGATCGCCAGGTGGGCACGATTCCAATCGTAGCGGTTCGGCAGAAGAAGGAACTTGCCGTACTCCGTGCGCGGCGTGTCAGGCGTGGGGAGGATCAGGTTGTCTTCCCAGATCACATCGCGATAGCGCGACGTCTCCACTTTGCCGTTGACCGCGATGTTGTCGCGAATCTCGCAGTCCTCGTTGTACGGCGCGCTGTAGCCGATCTTCATCTCAACCCCGTACAGCCAGTTTCCGCACACACGGATGCCCCGGCTGGGCCGGCCGCCTCCGACCAGGAACGGGCCACGACCGTAGCAGATGTTCTCGGCGAAGAGGTAGTTGCTCACGTGGGCCTGCTCGGATCCGTACGCGTACACGGTGTAGCTGCCTTCATACGGACAGGTCATGATGCAGTTGGAGATGGTCTTCACACCTTGATCGTTCTGCGTGTAGATGCAATGGCCGTGCCCCCGGTCCACGCCTTCCCATCCGTTTGCGTAGAGGATACACCCGTAGATCTCAGGATTGACCTCGTCCTCCCAGCAACTGATGCCCTGGTTGCAGTGATGGATGACGAGGTTGATGTACTTGCAGTGGTGTCCGCCGAACAGGAGCAGGCCACCCGCGGGCCGGTTCAAACCCCGGGGATTCGACCCTGCGCCGACGGGTTTGGCCGGCAGAGGTTCCGACACGAAGATCTCCAGGTCCCGGATGTAGAGATACGCCGAAGGGCTCCGCACCGACAGCCCCCCGTCGATTTGGACTCTGTGTCGAGCGGCCGGCCGGATGTGGATCGGATTGCCGGCCGCGCCGTGCAGTCGGACTTCGTACAGGTCGTTCGGCCGCCTGCGGTAGACACCCTCCAGCAGATAGACCGTATCTCCCGGCCGGATTCGCTGCTGGCCTGCCAGAGCGGACGAAAGATCCCAGGGTGAGTCCATCGTCCCGGCATTATCCGGCTTGCCCCTCGAACTCACGTACCACGCGCCGCCCGTCTGCCCCTCGTAGAGCCGCCGATAGTCGAGAATCGAGGTCCCGGGCGGAACCATGATTCGGTTGAAATCGATGATCTCGCCGTCCGCGACCAGCTCGACCTCGATCCTGGCCCGATGCCTGAATCCAGTCGAGACCTCGCCAATGGCCGGGCCCCAGGCCATTCCGTCTTCTGAGATCACGACGTACTCGGGCAGCGAGCCATTCGCCAGCTTGACCGATTCCGGCCAGGGAGGTCCCACCGGCAGCATCCTGCCGCCCGGCCTCTGGGCCGAGCTGCCATAGACCGGCGTGTAGATCCGAACGACCGGTTTGTCATTTGGAAACAAGTCGTCGCTCGTGGCGCTGCGTGCCTCAATGCTGCGCACGCGCAGCGGGGCCCCGGCGCTCTTGAGCTGGAGAATAGTGGGCCAGACGCGATCGAATTCCTCCGGCGTCCGGAAACTGATTTCATAGACATTTTCTCGGACGCCCGTGCCGATCTCGAACGTCTTGGCCTGACCCCGGCAGGGCTCCAATGTCTTGGGCCAATCCGCCGGCCAGAGGCCTCGCTCGTGAATCGACACGAATCCCCATGCCGACGCACACCCAAGAAGAACCGCCGCAACCCACGCGACGGCAGAGAACCGCATTTTCACCGCGTACACCGTGCCGACCCCCAAATCCCCCGCCCGACTTCCACCATAGCATCTGTCGTCGTTATCCCACATCCTTCGTCTTATCGGCATGATAGAAGCCAGCGTTTCACTGAATTGTCAAGGAAATCACTGGGCGATTCGACACGCCTCTTCCACTCACGCGACGCACACCCGTTTTTTCCTTGAAAGCACTCGGGATTCCGTGTACCTATCTGGTCGTGAGTCGTGCACGAAGCAAGGAAACAGATGGAGGATTCACGCATGTCAAGGAATCGCGCGCTCCACGCCACATGGATAGCCCTGGCGACAATGGTTCTTCCCCAGATTCTACGGGCCCAGGAAGCCAACTACGACGAATCGAAGGTGCCTCAATACACCCTGCCCGATCCGCTCGTCTGCTCCGATGAGACGAAGGCGGCCGACGCGGACACATGGCGACAAAGACGCCGACCCGAGATCCTCCGGCTGTTCGAGGAGCATATGTACGGCAAGGCCCCAGGCAAACCCGCGCTCATGACCTTCCTCACCACATCCGTTAACAAGAACGCCCTCGACGGCCTGGCCACCCGAAAAGAAGTCGTCGTCTACTTCACCGGTCGCGAACAGGACCCCAACATGACCATCCTGCTCTATCTGCCCAATAGCGGTCCCAGGCCGGTCCCCTTGTTCGTCGGGTTGAACTTCCAGGGCAACCACGCGATCAACGCCGACCCGGGAATCACACTCGCCCGCGTCTGGACGCGCGAGGGCAGGGACGGTCCCATCGTCGGCCGCCGTGCTGACGCTGACTCGCGGGGCAAGGCCACCAGCCGATGGCCCGTCGAGAGGATTCTCGGACGCGGCTACGGCCTGGCGACAATCTACTATGGCGACATCGACCCCGACTTTGATGACGGTTTCCAGAACGGCGTTCATCCCCTGTTCTACAAGGCCGGCCAGACCCGGCCCGCGCCGGACGAATGGGGCTCCATCGCGGCCTGGGCCTGGGGCCTGAGCCGAGCGATGGATTACTTCGAGACCGACACGGATATCGATCACAAGCATGTGGCCGTCATGGGCCATTCCCGGCTCGGCAAGACCTCGCTCTGGGCCGGGGCGACGGACGAGCGGTTCGCCCTCGTGATCTCCAACGATTCCGGCTGCGGCGGAGCCGCGCTGTCTCGACGGGCATTCGGAGAAACCGTCCAGCGAATCAACACGGTCTTCCCTCACTGGTTCTGCGACAACTTCACCAAGTACAACGGCAACGAAGGCGAGTCGCCCATCGACCAGCACATGCTGATCGCCCTGATGGCGCCCCGGCCGGTGTACGTCGCCAGCGCCGAGGAGGACCGCTGGGCCGACCCGCGAGGCGAGTTCCTCTCGGCCCTGCACGCGGGCCCGGTCTACAAGCTGTTCGGCCTGGAGCCTCTGCCCGTGAGCGAGATGCCCCCGGTCAGCCAGCCGGCGATAGGCACGATCGGCTACCACATTCGCCCGGGCAAGCACGACGTCACCGACTACGACTGGGACCGCTACATGGACTTCGCCGACAAGCACTTCAAGAAGTAGCCGAAGGCGCTGCCACAGGATATTGGAGAGGCCGGTTATGACAAGCAGGCTGTCGAACCGCAATATGCGGCTGTTCACGTCTCTGGTTCTCGCCGTCGCATCCGTGGCTTGCGCGGCCCGAGGACCATCGCAGATTGCGCAGAAGTACGCACCGAGGCTGGAGAAGGTCCTCACGCAGAACATCGTGCCGTTCTGGCAGGACAAGAGCCTGGATCGCGCGAACGGCGGGTATATCATCAGCTTCGACGGTCAGGGCAAGCTGAAAGAGCCCGTGACCAAGATGATCGTAACGCAGGCTCGGCAGGTGTGGCTGTTCTCGCGGCTGGCGCGGGCCGGGTACGAGCCCGCCAAGAACTTGGAGGCCGCGCAGCTCGGGTATCGGTTCCTCAAAGAGAAGATGTGGGACTCCACCAACGGCGGTTTCTACTGGGAAGTGGATGTCACAGGCAATCGTGTGCTCAGACCGAACAAGCACCTCTACGGCCAGTCTTTCGCGCTCTACGCGATATCCGAGTACGCCTTGGCCGGCGGCGAGAAGGAGGCATTGGATTTCGCGGTTCGGTTCTTCAACCTGCTGGAAGCCAAATCGCATGACGAGGTCCACGGTGGCTACGTCGAATACTTCAACTCCGACTGGACCGGCCCTCCGGCTGGGGCGTCGTCCTACATGGGCGCGCCCGCCGAGGTGAAGCTGATGAACACGCACCTGCATCTGCTGGAAGCCATCACGACGTTCTACCGGGCGAGCAAGCTGCCCGTGGCCCGCGAGCGGCTGGTGGAACTCATCAACATCGAGACCAATACGGTGGTGCGAAAGGACCTCGGGGCCTGCACGGACAAGTATGAACGAGACTGGACGCCGCGACTGGACGGCGAGTACGCCCGCGTCTCCTACGGCCACGACATCGAGAACATCTGGCTGTTGATGGATGCCTGCGATGCCGCGGGCGTCTCGAATTACCCGTTCCTGGACCTGTATGAAACACTCTTCAAGTACTCGCTGCAGTACGGCCAGGATAACCACAATGGCGGTTTCTATTACACGGGGCGGTTCCGGTCGCCCGCCGACGACCGCAGCAAATCGTGGTGGGTCCAAGCCGAGGTGATCGTCAGCACACTGCGCATGTACAACTACACGAAGGACCCGACGTACCTGGCTGTCTTCGAGAGTACATTCGACTTCATCGAGAACAACCTGGTGGACTGGAACACAGGGGAATGGCACTCGACGGTCACCGACCAGGGCGTCGCGCGGGGCGACAAGGCCAACCCCTGGAAGGCCGGCTACCACAATGGCCGGGCCATGATCGAATGCCTGGCCACGCTCAAAGCGTGGAAGAACTGAGCGGAGTCCCGCAGAGATACCGAAAGGAGCCCAACGATGCCTGATCTGAAAGAACGGATTCTCGCCATCCTCCAGCAGCCGCAATTGGCCGCCCTGGCCACGATCACCCCGGACGGCAAACCGTGGGTCCGCTACGTGATGACGGTTGCGTCGCCCGATATGACGATTCGCTGTGCAACATTCGTCAGTGCCCGCAAGGTCAAGCAGATCGCGAGGAATCCCGAGGTCCATCTGACCTGCGGCGTGACGGATCCTCGGAACATGGCTCCGTATCTCCAGATCCAGGGCCGGGCCACTCTCAATACGAGCAAGGACGTGCGCCACGCTTTCTGGAGCGACATGCTGGCGGGTATCTTCAGCGGTCCGGACGATCCGAACTACGGCATCCTTGAGATCAAACCCCACAGCATCGAGTACAACGCCATCGGTACCCGCGCGCCGGAGGTGTGGAAGGCTGCGTGATCCGCGCGGGCTGAGACAGCCGGCCAAGGAAGGGAACGACCATGACGAATGGCGCCATAGCAGCCGCGGCGGCGGCCGAGACCGCGCATGCCATCAAGGCGTCCGGGGCAGTTGTCCGCGTCGAGTCGAGTGACTTCGAGGCAATCCTCCGCAAGAGCGAATCACCGCTCGTCGTCTGCGCCGAGGGTGGCGTCTTCTCGCGGAAGTACCACTACCTGACGAGCTACAAGGGCTTGATCTTCTACACGAAGGCCCAGACGCCCTTGCTCCTGTCGCCCAAAGCGGAACTGATCACCGCCGCGAAAATCTGGATTCCCGAGTGAGTCGAGTCTCTACTTCTGCCCGTCCACGCGCTTTCGATAGAGCCGGGTCTGGAGGGCGTTTTGCCAGGCGGTCCAGTTCGATTCGCTCATTTCGCCGTCAATGGCCGAGGTCACCTGGTCCATCTTTGCGTCGAGGTCGTCGATGTAGTACACCATGAACGCCTCGGCCGTGGCCGGAAGCTTCGGCGAGCCGAATTCATACTCCCCGTGATGAGACAGGATGATGTGGCCGAGCGTATCCAGGATCTCCGCGTCGATCTTCGTGCCCGCGGCACGGAGGGCTTCTGCCTTGCGATGGATCATCAGCAGGGTCTTGCTGATGTGCCCGATCAGTTGCCCGGAGTCGGTGTAGGAAAAGGCCATGTCATAGGCCAGCTCCTCCGTCTTGCCCATGTCATGCAGGAAGATGCCGGCCAGGACGAGGTCCGGCTGGACGCGGGGATACAAGGGCAGGATCGCTTTGGCGACGTTGAGCATGCTGTGCGTGTGTTCGAGCAGGCCGCCGATGCAGTCGTGGTGCATCTTCATCCCGCCGGGGGCCGTGCAGAAGGCCTTCATCAGGTCCTTATCTTCCAGGAACGCCTTGCACAGGGCTGCGATCTGCGGGTGCCGGATCAAGCCGACGCTCTCCTGCACCTCCTTGAACATCAGGTCGCAGTTCTTGGTCGTCCTCGCGAGGTAGTTCTCCACGTTCACCTTGCTCGGATCGACGGCCGTGATGGTGTTGACCACGATTTGCAGGTTGTTCTGGTACAGCTCGCTGCGGCCCTGGACGTGGACGAAGCCCGGCTTCGGCAGAGACTTATAGATGACCTCCGACGCCTGCCACATCCGCCCGTTCAACTGGCCCGTCCGATCGCACAGGAACATCGCGATATACAGGTCGCCGCGGGACGTGCTGCGGAGGATCGGCTCGCGGACCACGTAGATCTCGTTGATCGTCTCGCCCGCTTGAATCTGATTGATGAACTTATGTGGACGTACAGCCTGTGCCATGATGGACCCCATAATTGGTTACACTCTCAGTCACAGGGGGCCATCATAGTGGCCGTTCGACTGCCCCGCAAGGGACGATTCGTGGAATCGCGAAAAAGGCAGCGCCACCTACTGCGAAGCCGGCGATTCTGCGCCGAGCTCAACGCGGAACCGCTCCGGATCCCACTTCAAGGTCGTGGCAACGGACCGCGGGAACGCCCACGTATCACTCGAATCTCCACGCAACCGCACGTTCGTATGCTGCGCCGTCATCGCGACCGCCTGCGGCATATCGAGGAAACGGAGCACGTTGAGCAGTATCGGCCCCTGGGCATGGGTCGCAGGAAGATCCATCAGATCGAGTTGTGCGACGCCCGGCTCGAATAACGCGGCGTACAACACGATGCCCGCCATGTTGTCGCGTGCAGGCAGGATCGTACGGGCCCCCGCCGTCGGGCCAAGAAGCGCCAGCGCCTGGATTGCTCGGCGTACATCCCAGACCCGCATGCCGTCGGCCGTCTGTCCCAGCAGCATGAACCGGCGACGGATCTGGATTTGTTTGCGTTCGTCCCCGGTCCACGCATCCGGTCCAATCCCGCGAGGACAGACAAAGGCATACGTTTGCTCATCTCTCAGCAGAGCGGCCCGCATCGCGTTGAAAGCAGTCGGCTCGGCTTCCGGCAGACTGTATCCGGCCAACTCCTTCTCGAACTTGCATCGCATCGCCGACAGAAACGCGGCCCAGCCGGCCCCGTTCAGCACATCCAATGTAACTTGGTTCGCCCGCGTCAGGTCGGCCGGACATAACAGAAAGAGCCTCAATCGCACGTGCGGCTGGCTCGTGAACTCGAACGCGGCCAGCCGAACCCCGTCCGCCTCCGCAGAGAACACCTTGTCGATGTCGAACGGTCCCGCTTCGCCCTTGCTCGGCCAGCCCCGGAAGACCTTCTCCTTCAGGGCCTTCATCCAGCCGTCGCGCATCGTGGCCCATTCATCGGACGACTGCGGCACCTGCGGTGACCGGGCCACCGGTACGAACTGCTCCTGGACCTTCGCATTGATCTGGTCGGCGGGCAGGTCCTTGAAGACCTTCAACTGCTCCGGCTCGAAGAACCGCGTGGCGGGCTCGCCGATCTCCGGGTTCTCGCCCTTGAGGAACCGGTTGAACCAGACAAAGGCGTGAATCCGCAACTCCTGCGTGTCCTTGTGCGGACCTTCCGTGATCTGGAGACCGAGCTTGTCCTCCGCCCCGTACAGTCGATAGATTTCCCGTGCCTTCTGGTGGACGCGAAGCACACCCTCAAGGGGAAAAATGCTGTCCTTGTCGGTATTCGAAATGAGCAAGGGCCGCGGCGCGACGAGGGCCGCCACCATCGGATAGTCCCAGCGATACGTGTTGACGAAGAACATGCAGTCGCAGTGCCCTTCGACGGTGCCGTCGACGACGTGATTCTGCAGGTCCGTAATGCCCGCGACCGGCACGGCGGCCTTGATCCGCTCGTCGATGGCAGCGATCCACCAACTGTAGGCCCCCCCGCCGGAGCGGCCGGTCACGCCGATACGATTCGGGTCCACCTCCTTGCGGCTTTCGAGGTAGTCCAACGACCGAACGCAATTCCACGCCTCGACGCCCGCCGGCGTGTAGCCCCGGCTATTCCACCACCACATGTTGTAGCGATACGTCCCGTGGTGGATGCCCTCGATCTCGCCAAGCTGCACCGTATCGATGACCAGACACACGTAGCCGTTGCGGGCGAACCAGGCCCCGTGGTGCTGGTAGCCTGCCTTGTTGCCGTAGCTGACGCCGTCTTTCTTGACGGGGCCATGCCCGCAGACGTAGAGGATGGCGGGTGCAGGCTTGTCCAGGTTCTTCGGGACATACAGATTCGCCGTGACGTACAGCCCCGGCATCGATTGGAAGTGCAGATTCTCCACGGTGAACTGCTCATGCTCCGCCGTGCCGGTCACCGTGGCCTCAAGCGGCGTCCTGGCGGGGACCGGATCGAGGCCGAGCATCTCGAGCAACTGTTGCCTGTAGATACCTCGTCGAGCCTTCCAGTCGTCGAGGTTCTTGATCTCGCTCAAGCACCGGCTCTGCAGCTTCACCGTTTCCGCCTGGAAGTACTCCGCGAGTTGCCGGTCCGCCGGACTGGGCTGGTCCGACTGCTGTGCAACCGCGACAGAGGCCCCGAGATGCCAGCCGAACAACACAGCCAACACGATTACTCTGCTATCTTGACGAATTCGCTGTCCCATCAGATGTTCCCCATTCATCGGTTTCCATCACGTCAATCTGAGGATCAGAAGATACAGCACGCGGAACGCCGTCAACAGGACGACCAGGAATCCCGCGCCGCCCAGGACGTTCAGCACGAGGGTGTTTCGCCTGCCGCCCATGATGTCCCGGCGGTTGGCCAACCAGAGGATCGCGGCAGCCATCAGCGGGTTGCCGATCACGGTCAGGGCCTGACCGAAGATGATCGCGTCGATCTTCTTGACCGGCGTATGGAGCACGATCATCGCCACGCCCATCCCGATCAGCAGGACGATGACCGTGAAGCGACGCGACCACGGGTCGCTCAGTCGAGCCGGCTTGCCGATCCCGTCGGCGAGAATCGCCCCGCCGATCATGGCGTTGATGACGAACGGATTCATCGCGACCGCAAACAGCCCGATCGAAAAGAGGATTCGCGTGGCCGGACCGAGCAACGGCCCGAGCTGCGTCGCTAAGACGCTGATGTCGTTCGCCTCCTTGCCTCGGAGCATGGTGCCGCTGGTGACCATGATGATCGCGCTGACCCCGGTCAGGACCGCCACGCCGGCAATCGAATCGCCGATGCCGCGGTTGTAGTCCGCCAGGGTCCAGCCCTTCTCCCGAACGAGATTGCCCTGGAAGAACGCAGCGGCCACAGAGAAGGTCGTGCCCAACAGCGAGGCGACCAGGACCATCGGGTCCACGATCCCCGCGTCACCGCGTTTCGGCAGGCTCAGCGAGAGCCCTTCGGGGATCCTCGGGACCAGGCCCGCGAGGATGTTGACCACGCTCGGTCGCATGACGAAGAGGTTCACGAGGAAGCAGGTCAGGATCACGGCCACCATGATCTTCATGATCCGTTCCAAACCGCTGTAGACCTGCCGCAGCGCAAAGATGGATGCGATGACGAGCCCGTTGAAGGCCAGCAGAAAGCCCGTGCTGATGAGGCTCTGCGTCTGCCTGGACATCTGGGCCGGGTCACCGAAGAGTCGCTTGACACCGAGGGAGTCAAACGCCGCGGCGACAGCCAGATTGTTGGAGAACTGAAAAGCGGCGCAAATCAAGCACAGGTTGATGCCGATCACGGCCGCGACCGGCCGGCCCAGCCGATTTGCGATGAGCGTGCACGGCGTCGCACCACCCACCACGCCCACGCGGGCCGCCATCGTCATGAAGGTGCCCATCAGGACGCCCGTCAGGATCAGCAACCAGAGCAACTCATAGCCGTACCTTGCCCCGACGTTAGAACTGATGAGCAGACTGCCCGGGCCGAAGACGACACAGGCCGTAATCAGGGCAGGCCCGATCGAACGCCACCACGGGGCTCGCGTCGCTACAGCGGTGTCCTCGTGTCCCATAGGACTCCTTTCCGCGGATTGAAGGGTTACACCTGCTCGGGGACTACGAACGGTTCACGGTAACCGCCGCGGACCAACTTGTTGGCCTCGGCGGCGAATTCGCCCGTGAACTTCTCGGACTGCGGGTCCATCGTGAGCCAGGGTCCGAGCGTGCGCGGGGTCGTTTTCACATCGACGCCATTGAGCAGCAGGTGTTCCTGGAACCGCTCGAAGGACTCGGCCAGGTCCTGGTTGCCGCCTATGCGTTCGACGATGGCATCTCGCCCCGCCTCCTTCCCCAGGCGATATGAGATGTTGCCCATGTGACACAGTGAGCTGGACAGATGGCCTTCGAGCACTTCCGCGTTCAGGTCGGCGGGATTGCCGCTGCGGACGGCGGCGATGAAGTTCTCATGGTGCCCCTCGCCGTCGGTGAGACCGAACTGTCTGATCTTCTTGCCGTCGTTGTCGTAGGCCCAGCCGCCCGCGAAGTACCCGTTTTCGCATTCGATGATGGCGCCGCCGTCGCGAACCCCGCGCAGGTGGTCCATCGCGGAATCCCCCTTGGCCCGAGGCAGGCCGCGAAGCTCGAAGAGAATCGGAACGGGCTTGTAGTCGTAGAACAGGATCTCCGTATTCGGCGTCTCGCCGTCGTCGACGTAGCCGAAACGCCCGCCGAAGCCCAGGACGCGAGGAGCCAGTTCGTTTTGCCCGGCGAACCAGCGGCAGATGTCGATGTAGTGGATGCCGTTGTTGCCGAAGTCGCCATCGCCCGTCGGCCAGGTCCAGTGCCAATCATAGTGCAGCCTTTTTCGCATCAAGGGGGCCATCGGGGCCGGACCGCACCAGAGATTGTAGTCCACGGATTCGGGCACAGGCTGAGGGCCATCGACCTCCCCGATGCTGTCCCGGCGTACGTAGATGAAGCCGCGTATGAGGCGCATCTCCCCAAGGTTGCCCTGCTTGATGTACTCGAGCGCCTCGCGGAGCCCCTCGTCCGAGCGCCGTTGCGTGCCGCTCTGGACGATCCGCTTGTACTTGCGGGCCGCCTCGACCATCCGCCGGCCTTCCCAGATGTTGTGGCAGACGGGCTTCTCGACATAGACATGCTTGCCCGCCTGGCACGCCCACACGGTGACGAGCGCGTGCCAGTGGTTCGGCGTCGCCGTGATGACGGCGTCGATGTTCTTGTCTTCGAGCAGCTTGCGACAGTCCACATACGTATCGACCTTCTCGCTTCGCTTGGCGAACTCCTTGGCCTCGCGGTCCAGGAAGCTGCGGTCTGCGTCGCAGATCGCGACGACCCGCACGCCGGGGATTTTGCGGAACCAGTTGATGTGATTCGTGCCTTGACTGCGAATCCCAACCACGGCGACGCGAATGTCGTTGTTCGCACCCCGGACGCGGGCGAAAGGAACGACCGACAATAACCCGGCTGCGGCCGAAGTCTTCACGAAATTGCGGCGGCTCATCCTCGTACTCATCGCGTCTCTCCTCGGCAGGAATCACTCGGCTCAGGTGCACCGATCTCGATGCTTCGTTTCGCCATACACACGCCTCTGCGCACAACGGCCTCGTGCGACCATCGGCATAGTAGCAACTTGCGACGGGGTTGTCAAAGCCCGAGATGGGAATCGACGAGCAGAGAAGGCAAGTGTTACCTGGGGACGGGAGAATCGTTTGGCGAGGGCACGCCGCCGTCGGAGCCTCTACGGAATCGCCCCTGCCCCCCGCCTCGCGGACCGAAGGGGCCCTGAGAACCCTGGCCGAGTTTCCCTCGGCCTCTCTCGAACTGGCCGGGCAGACCACGCATGAGGTCCCGCCAGAGACGCTGCTGGTCCTGGCTGAGCACCGTCGCCATCT
>ENA-UPTA01004674-UPTA01004674.1-activated-sludge-metagenome-genome-assembly--contig:-NODE-4674-length-12892-cov-6.362779_pt1 | contig 12892 bp, 11 predicted proteins | sample MGYA00238184_ERZ773361 | MGnify/ENA primary metagenome ERZ773361 (study PRJEB29100, sample SAMN05720205) | activated sludge metagenome | isolation source: anaerobic digester from wastewater...
CGGTTCATGTCCACTATCGCATCTTGGTCCGCCAGGGCCAGTGTGTAATCGGAGGACTGCTCGTTGATCGTGAGGACGTTCGACTGGACATCCGCACTTAAAACCCCCTCGTCTATCGAGAGGCCCGCCCCGACTTTAACCCCACCCAATGACGAGTCCGACGCAATAGGAAGGCTATATTCATCCAGGTCTGTCCATTTGATTCCACCCCCGGCAGACGAGTCGGCCACGGGAATCTGACCGTTGGTTCCAACCCCCAGTCTTACCGGAACACCTTCCTCCGAGAAGGTTATCAGGTCGCCCTTCGCTGTGCCTATGCTTGCGAGGATCGCGGTGCTTACCGCCTGATAGAGCGTGTCGAAATAGGCCTTTAACTGTGCCTTGACATACGTCCAGCCAGCCGCTGAGCCAACCAATACCGGCACGTTTGAGGATCCGTTTCCTATATATAGTTCATCTGTATCGGTCGTAAAGCCGAATTCACCCTGGTTAAGGGTTGGTTTGTCGGCATCGGCTCCTCGTTTTACTTGTAGAATATTAGCCATCTATATCACCCCGCACAACAGGATGCGCTACCAGGTTCCTAGATCCAGACTGACAGCAATGTCGATCCATTCCGACCCGTCAAAAAACTTGGGAACGCCAGTAACGCTGTCGACAAACACTGCTCCGGTAGCAGGATTGCCCGGGGCCTCTTCACCCGAGAATACGCCAACCCAGTACCACTCATCATCATCAAGGTCATAGCGTCTAAACACTGGGGGGGTAACACTGGAATCAAGCCACACCTTACCTGTCGCCAGGTTTCCTGTTGGTGCAACCGCTCCATAACAAAACGTGTCGAGTTCATTTAACCCTGCAACCGAATATGCCCAGTTCTGGTTAAACTCGGCTGATTTTGCTTGCTGTTTAAAAGACATCAAGTTTGGCACGTTGAACCTATTAGCCACTAGATTTCCACCCCCCTCTTGTGCATCCCTGACCCTCTGAAGCAGGCATTGGCCAGGACTACTTTCGCGCTAGTCTTGATGACCAGTGTGCAATCGTTAAGAGGCAATTCCACCTCGAACAATACCTGTTGATTAACGGCATCGCTATCGAAAAACATATCGTCCAGCAACCCCTCATCCAGCAGGTCACCCTCTGTGCCTGAACTCGAGTAAAGTTTCCTGGCCACCTTCTGGTTGCCGTAGTTGTTGTAAACCTCAAGCCAGGTATCGCCATCAGTGTGATAAAGAATGTCTAAAACGATGTCATTGATATACAGGTTCCTGGTTGATCCAAAATCCCTGCTTTTATCAACCATCGTTCGGTAAAATATTGCCCCGTTATCCTGGTTGACTGACTCCTTGTAGATATATATCTGACCGTCACTTGCGCCCCACATTACAGAATCGTTGATTGATGCCGCCACGGTAGCGGATATATCTGTTAGGACCCACCGGAACCAGGACTCTGTACTTGGGTGAAATACCCAAACATCCCCGTCCGTCATGACAACTAAGAGATACCCAAGCGCGGTATCGAATGCCATGCTTCTGGGTAGCGCACCCCTTACGTGGGAGCGAATCTTAAGGGATAAGGGAATAGATTCAGTGTTGCCGACCTGCCCCACGATCCGCATAGAGTAAACCCCGTTATCTGATCCGAAGAACGTATCCACATCGTAGTCGACTACGTTCCTTGCATCTGAAATAGACAGCCCGTAGGCAATAGCGTCTGGCTCAAAACTCTCGCTCGTCATCCCCAGGATCCGATGGATCGATGGGCGAGGCCCGTTCTTGAATACGACCAACTGACCATTGAAGGTAGACAGCCCCGTAATATATCCGCCGTCGTTGGCGTTGATGGAGAATGACCCGCCGTTGAGGAGTAACCCCTCGCCCTCGGGGGCGCCTGAAGACCTGCCCCAATCAGTGAAGTCCAGGGCGCCGGAATAATGGATAGTAGAAGAATTGGCCTCGGCTATCCATAACCGGTTCAGCCAGACAAACACCGCAGCAGCAGATTCAGGAACATCGTTGGAGTTGGCGTCTTTGATAATATCCTTGATTTCTGTCCCGTCGAAATACTGTATTTTCCCGCCAGCGGCAACAAAGAAGTTACCCTGAAAGTTTACCCCTGTAATGGGGTATGTAGCGGAACCAAGGTTAAGCGTCCCCAAAAGCGTTGCCTCACCGCCTGTTAAAAGCGCCGAGTAAAGCTTGTTACCAGCGGCTACCAGTATCCTATTCCCGGCATGGTAATGCCAGATTCCCTTAACGCCGTCTGGAAGAGGTTCATCCAAAAAGGCATCTACGCCCCATCGAGTGGACACTCTGCCTTCGGGTGAAATCCACCAGTTCACGGCATCCTGCACCTCTGAATCGTCTATTAGATGACCCAGTCGTGCCGCGTTTACACCCCGGTACCCCAGGTCGACGCTTTTTTCAAAGGGGTATTTGCGTTTACTTCCCCGGAACGCCATCTATACCACCCAGGGCCCGTGTCCGGTTATCAGTTCCGGGACCCTTCGCTCAAGCATGCGGTTAAGATCGGCGCCGTAACGTCCCCAGAAAAGCATCTCTATCTCTGGTTTAGCCTCAGTCCGGTTGTAGGCCCGAAGCAGCGCGTACTCCTTGAAGAACCAGCCAAACTTGTCGGGCAGATCTATGGATCCACTCTTTGCCAGGTTGCTGCAATCGGGCATGTATCGAATAGAAAGCGTAAATGCGCTGTCAAGGGACGGCCAGACGGTTATCGACTTGACCCCCGTAAGCGTCCAGTATGACGGCGTATTTCCGCCGGCTTCCTGTCCGGGCGGCATAAGATCCGGATGAACGTATGTAATTAAAACTCCGTCGGAACTTTTAACCGACTTCACTTCCAGTGGGGTGGCGGACATCTGTTTGGTCGTTTCCCCGGCCTGGAACGTTATATTCTCAGTAAGTTGAAGCGTGGGGGCGTGTCGTTCAGAAATCCGCGTGTGGATTATGGACCAGGCTTCGTTGACGTACTCCAACAATTCCCCGTCACTCCACTTGGGATGGTTCTCATCGACATCGCGCAACTCGGTGCGGACCTTCTCTAGAATGGAAGTAACTGTAATACTCACGAACACACCCCCTCTCGTGCGTTAGTTATTAGGCCTCTGCCTCTGGTTCGGCCAGGCCTTTGAGTTCGTTGATTAGATCCTGTTTCTTGAGGTTGTTGACATTCTTGACGCCCTTTGCAAAGGCTTCCCTGCGAAGTTCCTGGAAGCCCATGTTGTCGTAGTCTTTGGGCTCGTCTCCAAACGTAACGGCCCCTTTGGACGAAACTTCGGTCTTATTAATCACGTACCCCTCCCCAAGTGCGGGGACTTCGAGAGAGAGGTTGGCTGTAAGGTCGGCAATTACCTGGACAGAGAATCTCGGTGCCCACTTGCTGCCGACAATCTTCCGCTGCCCCGTCTCCGGGTCGATATCCATAACGGGTTTCTCGTAGGCGGCATCATTAAGCGCATTGATATGCGTGCCAGGCAGCACTGTTTGCTCTCCGAGAGGGACCCGTATTCTCCTGCCGTTGACAGATACGGGCCAAAACTCTGCATTTGGCTGTTCAATGTTGCTAACAACGCACTTGTACTGGTGGCCAGCCTGGATAAAACTCATTCAAACTCCTCCTCGATAAATGGAAATGCGGGGGGCTTTGCCCCCCGCTTGAATTAGCAGCCTCGCTTACGCTATTCCAGAAGCGATAGCCTTTACGGTCTGGTCTCCGAAAATGTAGGCCACGCCTGCATCCGGGTCGCTTATTGTGAGTGTTGCGTGGTCGTCATTAGCCCACGCGCCTGCCGCAGTGAAATAGACCCTGTAGTGTCCATTTACCATGCTTGGCGTTCCAGAAACAGGACTGAGTACCATTGTCCCGTCTCCGTTTGTGGTCTCGACCTCTGTGAGTTTGATGGGACCGTTGAAGTTCCAGAACCTCTTCTTGTCAACCGAGTCCACGAGATAAATGTCGACGGGGAAGGGTTCGAGTTCGCCAGCAACTGTAGCCCAGTCACCGTCTGCTATGTTACTGGAGGTGCCGTACTTAAGCAGGTCTGCGTCGGAAATAGCAGCAGCCTCTGCTTCAGACTGGACAAGCAGGTTGGGTGTTATGACCATGGTGTCCACCTTGTTCACAAGGAACCTCCAGAGGGCCACCTGCTCGTCGATGTAATCCTGGTTCATCTGATACTCAGCCAATATTATCGCCTCCTCACGCTACGCAGCAGCGGCGCACTCGTAGCGGATGATCCAGTCATCCTGCAGGATTGCTCCAGCCCAGGCGGCCTTCCAACCTGCGGATGAACGCTGGTTGAGAGGGTCACTCAAATCGGAGGTATCCTTGGGGCTGTGCGCCTTGATTATGACCCCGGAGGTTGCGCCATTGAGCGGGCATTCGCCGTAGGCATCGGCACCGAATATCAGGACGGTGTAGACGTCGCATTTTGCGCCACTCGTGGTGGCATTGCCTGTATTGCCAACGACAGCGCCCGCATCAACGAACACCTTTGCGTTGGTCGTCTCGATAAAGCGGATACCCTTGTAGCTGCCTATCTCGCTCTCGGCGACAGTAGCCTGGCTGGGATACTTCTCGACGGGAACAAAACCGTCAAGGTCCACCAGCGTGTGCGACACGTCGGGGTGAACGATTGCCCAGTAGCCCTTAGGAACGGGGACAGTCCCTACCCCAGTGGAGGGGTTGATGATCTTAGTGACGGGACGGACCTTCGCGTTCTTCATGGCCCTTATGATTAACTTAAGGTCAGCTGTGCTGATGCGGTCATCAACAGCGGCACGCCCAGGGGCGCCGTTTGCCCAGACAACGTTGGTCCCGCCGTTCATGATATCCCTCATGAGGATATCTATGGTTTCGCCCTCCTGCTCTCCGAGCAGTTCGACAGCCTCTGTAAGGATCTTGTCGGGAGACACCAGGGTAATCAGGTCACTGACAATAACGTAGTCGCCATACTGGGACAGCGTTGCGGTGACCTCGCTATAATTCAGGGAGTTACCCTTGGGTGTAATCCCCTCAGTCAGCGGCGTGGTGGCAGGATCCAGTGAATGGTACTTGCGGAACTTGATCCTGAGTCCGTGCCCCTTCTCTATCGGTCGCCTCTGTGCCCACTTGGTGTGGACCAGATACGGAAGGGCCCTCTTGAGGAGGACCCTGTCGTAATACTCCTGGATTGCGGGAGTAATTGTTGCAGTAGTCATTACGTCGGCCAATTTTACCGACCCCCTTTATCCATAATCTCTAGATTCCACCGGTTTTCACCCGCTCTATCAGCATCTCGAAGTCCGGATCTGACAGATCTTTGATTACTCCCCGGTCGCTCCATTTCTGTTTTGTTTCTGCCGGCTTATTGACAGCGTGAGAATTTCTCGCGCTTTCAACGACCGGCGCCTTGGGTGCGGGTTTAGCCTGGGCAGCAGCAGCCGCCGGCTGGGATGCCTGCTTCTGCTGGTTTACCCACTGTTCAGCGGCGCCTCTAGCGCGCTGGTACAGTTCGATAAAGGCCTGCGGATCCTGATCGGCCCGCTTGGCCACATCGGGAGGTATTTCCCCTCTTGTCACCCAGTGAGCAATGACCTGGGCCGTAGGTTCAAACAGCGGATCCTGGCGGACCTGATACATGATCGTGGCGTTGCGCAGTTTACTTATTTCCTGCGAATTAACCGCGTTCTGTCTCTGGACCGTTGCTTCCGCTACTCGGGCCACGTACTCCTCGAAGGATTCATCATCACCCTGGGGGGCTATACTAAGGTCGTCTGCCTTTTTATCGACATCAGCCTTAGCGCTGGCAGTAGTGGGGATAGCCCCACCCTCACCCCGCATCCGCTTCTCCACCACTTCCATAAGATCAGGGTTGCCCTGAAGTGTCTCTATGACCTTGCGCCATCCGGAAAGCTGCTGGGTCTTGAACGTATAGTCCAGGCCCATCTGCGCAAGCTTCACCAGAGAGTCCTTGTCGGTGACAGGGTATTCTTGTCCGTACCGCTTCAGAACTACAATGGGTTGATCATCCGGCTTGGCGGGTTCTTCGCCGGGCTGCTCTGATTCGCCTGTCTCCTCGGCGGTCTCCTCGGAAACAACCTCCTCTCCCCCGGCTTCACCAGACTCCTCCTCCTCAGGTTCGCCCCCCTCCTGTTTGTCGTCTTCCCCAGTCGTAAGGTCCTCTTCCTCAGGTTCAACAAAACCCGCGAAAAGTCCATCCGCTTTCTGGGAAAAATCCAACTCGTCCAGAGAGGTGGGCTCCTTCACCTCGAGATTGGTCTGTTCCTTTTTTGCCAAAAGGTACACCTCCTAGTTTTGTTCAGAGCTTAACGCGCTGAAGAACCGGTCCGCCCTGGCGGACTCGTTTTCTATGTACTTGACAAACGCCTCGATGCCCTGCCATCGGCGGACATCAGTCACTATGGAATCATCGTCGGGATTGCCGTTAACCAGCCTCCCCCGGAGTTGCGCCAGGTACCGCTCCTCCCATTGCCGCAAGCATTGAAAGTCCGTCCGCTGCGCCAGGTCCAGCACCGGGGCCAGGTCCTTGCGAAGTTGCTCCTCCATTCGGTAAACCTCCCATTCCGGGTTGAGGTGGCGCGATAAACTCGCTGGGATCCTTTTTACCCAGGGCCTCCAGGAAGCGGGACATGATGTTGTAAACGTTCTGCGGCGTCATCACCCCGTACCCCATCAACTGGGGAGACATCTGCAGCAGTGTCATCATGTACTGCTGTTCGGCCTCTTCTTTGCCAACCGACGCCCCAACAACCACCGTGACGTCAAAGTTACCCTTGAGGTCATCGGCCTTGATTTCCACCGGTTCGTTAAAGACGCGGATGACAAAGTCCTGGGAAATGAACTGCTGGTTGAGGGACATCATCAACTGGAAAAGCCGCTTGAAGCCCGTCTCGGAGAATATCCGCCCCACCAGTTCAATGCGCTGCTGGGACGCCGACATTATCGACGTTATACCAGTAGCAGTCTTGTTAAGAGACTTGGCGTCAAGCCCCTGGTTATAGCGGGTGATGCCATGTCGCTGCTCCATCTGAGTCTGGAGAAACTCCAAGGCCTGGATGGAAACACCCTGCAGCGGCTGGGGCGTGACGTTTGTTACACCCCTGAGGTCGTCGGTCCGGACGACACCGCCGGGTCGCGGTTGGATCAACGACTCCATCTCAACACCGGCATTGCGGTCTACAAGCCACATCTGGTTGTTTATAAATGAAAGGTTATCCAGCATCTGCCTGAGAATGCTGGTCTTGGCCTTCTGAAATTCACCCACCAGGTGAGCCATCCCCACCCCATCGAACTGGAAGGGGACCATGGACGGCCTAAGCGCCACGAAGGGGAAGTCGCCATGGTTATAGGGATTCCGCTCACACCTGATGATCACGTTGTCAACCACGACCACCAGGTACGGCTCAAGACGGCCGGACTCGTTGGGATCGATCAGACCCCAGTACTCCCAGACCTCGACTTCCTTCCGGGCTTTTTGAATAGGTTCAGTCAGGTCCCAGGGGGCACTCTTACCGTCCTCGGACGCGCGCAGCAGTTTCCGAGTGTCCGCTTCATCGGTGTGCCCGGTGGCGGACTCGACCTGGATCTTGTCCACGTTGTGGTAGATCCCGGCCTCCTGCATCCGGTTAAGTTCATCAACCGTCCGGAAGACCCTGTGGCAACAGAACCTGGCATCCTCGATAGATGTCGCAATGGGGTCAACGTAGAAATCCTCAAGGGGGACCAATTCGAGCCTGGGCCCCTCATAGATTTTTACAATCCTGGTACCTACGACATCCCTGTAAACCTTGGCAACCTGGTCCTGGCCCCACTTGATACCCAATACCTCTGGGGCCGGGAGGACCTGGGATACTTCCTGAAACTCAACCAGCCTTACCTCGGGATCTGCCTCCAGTTCCAGGAATGACGCCTCGTCAAGTTCGGCAAACTCGAAGGGGTTTTCCTTAAACTCCTCCGACCAGGTGACCTTGAGGATCGACAGTCCGTAAATAAAGGCAGACTTCATCCAGAGATAACTCTTCTCAAACCCCTTATTCCCCTGGAGAAACTGGTAGTTGAGAAGTTTGGTGTGAATCTCGGACTTTTGCGCATCCTCGGCGCCGACCGGCACACACTTGACTATTTCCTCCGCTGAGAAGAACAGCCTCATCATCTGGGGCAGAATCCACTCCACGGAATCCTGGACGTCGGAAGAGACGACCTGACTTCTGCCTTTACGTTCCGTCCCGATCGACCGGGCCCGGTAGAGTTTATAGCACTCGTCCCACTCAGGCGCCTTCTCACGGTTGTTTTTCTTGGCGGCCTCTATGTCGTTCTGGACGACACGGAGTATAAGATCCTCGTTGTTCCGTTCTTTCTTTTCAGGCTCTTCTACCACTTCATCGTTGACAAAGCCGGCGTCCAGCCCCTCTACTTTTTCGGCCATGACATGCCTCCTAGTAGTTAATGCGCCCTCTGGCCGGATTAGTCTTCTGGGCCAGCGCATTCAGATAGGCCAACTGCCGGCCAAAATCCCTTTCAGGCGTTGCATCCTTGGAAGGCCCACGCTTCACCTGGTTGATACTTTGCCTGGCAGGGGGCTGACGCATCGACCGAAGCACCTGTGTCAGCAACCCCGCAGGATCCAGCTTGGCGTATCCCTGGGAAAGCAGAAATTCCCTAACCTTTGGATTCAAGCCTCCACCCCCCTCTTATTCCCGTAATAGATCACAGCCACAAAGGGTGTATTGAGGCCCGTTGCGACCGCAGTAATAAACGATGTACCCCACCCCATCGCATCTGGGGCAGGCGTACCGGACAATCAAAAGTTTCCTCATTACCAGACGTCCCTTTCCGGGTATTCGATCGGCGCAAAATCGTGGTCCATGTCCCGCCACTTAATGTCCTGCAGCAGCAACCTGTACAAGCACTCCATGGCATGGTCGTCCTTGTCCTTGGGCCGCTCCTTCAGTGAACGGTTTTCCTTGGAGTTGCCCCGCCAGTCATCCCACTGGTAGCGGCCAAACTCCCAGATGGTCCGTTCGCAACTGTTGAAGACGTAAAGACTGGGCTTGTTGTTGATCCCAACCAACTCGTTCTTGACGGCCATAATCCCCTGGGATAATGCCTTGGGTGCCTGGATAACCGGCACGCCATGCTGACGGAATTCATCCGCCCAGGTCCGCCCGTTCAACGGGTTTTCCTGGAAGGCTAGTGGGTCGCAGATGGTCTTTATAATCTTGTCCGTCGCCGTCTTGGCGCGGATCATCTGGCAAAGTTCGGAAATCAGGCAGGCATGGAACAGTTCGTCGTAGACATACTTATCCCCCTGGGGACTACAGGTCATCCACAGGACCATGTGGGGCGTCCGTGGGTGGGGGTCTATGCTTCGCCATCTGGGCCAGTTGGCCGGGATCGGGAAGGGGGGGATTACGTGAATCGATGGGTTGAATTCCTTGTAGACCAGGCCGCTCAACTGGTGAAACTTTCCTCGCAGCCTCATCTGTTTCTCCTCCTCACTCAAGAGTGAGGCGAAGTCATCTACATTATCCTTACTTAATCCGAATCCAACGTTATCCTCTATATCCACCAGGAAGACCTCAATTCCGCTTCCCTTGTGGGACTTCAGGAATAGCTCGTCATAGATCCAGGGTTCCTTTAACGGGGTCATTGTCAACCATGCTTTTCCGCCACGGTCGACCAGGCCTCGTTGACAGGCGATAAACACCGCACGCCTGGGCGGTTCGTCGTACCAGACCCAGTCCCCATCCCAACCCTCGAACAGGTCATCGTCCTGCTCATTGGTCATTATATTGAACCGGGATCCATTGGCCAGTTCCCAATCAGTCTCAACGCCCACGGCGTTCTTCTTTATCTTCTTGATAAAATCCGCCGGGATCCACTCGAAGAGTTTGGGAACGATGATGTTCTTGGCCGTCGCCTGGAAATCCTCGCAGACGATGCGACCCCGGGTCGGAGGCCTGTGCCCCACGAAACGCGCGGGGTCATCCGACGGATACCAGGTGCGCATGCCCAGGCTCTGGGAAATGGCCTCCAGGCACCCGGCCGTGGATTTGCCCGACCGGTTACCCCCCTGGAACAGGCGTATCTTGGCGCCGGACCGGAAGAATTCATCCTGCTTCGGATGGGGCGTGAAGGCACTAATCTTCCACCCGGCAATCTTCTGCGCCTCTTTATAGATATCCTTTAACTGCTCCTTGGGAACTTGCTTGAGTAACTCACGAAGTAGATCTACTGCGGGATTCGGGGAAGCCATCTAATCACCTCTTGGGGAGGGGCGGGGCCGCCAAAGCGGCCCCTTTTGGGGTTCAACACTTGCTGTATCCGCAGGACGCACAGGCGATGCAGCCCTCGCGGTGAACGAGGGGCGCCCCACAGGAGGGGCACATGTCGACGTCGCCTTCGTATGTCTGCGGTGCTGATGCCGGCTCGGTCCTGCCCAGCGGCTGGACGGACATAGACTCGGCAATCAGCTTCAATCCCTTGCCTATCCCGTCGGGGACAGACAGAATGGTCATGCCATCGTGCCAGACGGGCTGCTGCCCGCTAATGCCGATCAACTGACCATAAACTTTTTCAATCGGGACTCCACCCTTGAGACAGAGCGTGATTAGGCGCCCCACGGCCTCGACAAAAGATTTCGTCTCGGACCCAGATTTGCCCATGGTCACAAAGGTCTCGATGGGTTGTTCGCCCAGATAGTTCAAATGAACGTAAAGGTTCTCGTAACTGGTCGGAAGCTTGATAGTCCGGCCGTCCAGGATGTCTGGACGAGTCACCAAACTTGCCGGCTCGTCGACGGTAAGAACCTGGTTGGCCTTGCATCCGTCCCGGTAGACCGTGATTCCCTTACAGCCGTACCGCCACGCCAGCATGAACGCGTTATAAACGTCCTGGACTGTCGCGTCGTGGGGCAGGTTGATAGTCTTGCTGACGGCATTGTCAACATACTCTTGGAAAGCCGCCTGCATCCTGACGTGCCATTCGGGGGAAATGTCGTGGGCCGTCACCAGGTGGGACGCATCCCCGCCTTCCTTCTCCCACTTCTGCCAGGCCGGGTGGACGTATTCAAGCTTCTCGCCCCAGGATGTGAGGCGGGTGTAACGGCTAGCGAAGATAGGCTCGATGCCGCCGCTGCACATGGCGATGTTCGAGATGGATCCGGTCGGTGCAATGGTCGTGACTGTTGCATTCCTGGCTACGCTGGTATATGGGTTAGCTACCTCGTCGTAAAAAGTGACCAGGCCGCCTTCGAAAGCGCCATACTCAGCCGTTAAATTCTCACTGGCCTTCCAGGCGCACTCTGAAACAGCCCGCATGAGCCTTTTTGCTAGTTTCTCCGCTTGTTCGGAGTTATATGGAATCCCCCGGGCCAAAAGCATGTCGGCCCAACCCATTATCCCCAGGCCTATCTTGCGGGTCCGAAGGACCGCATCCCTGATCCGAGGCAACGGGTATTCGTTGACGTCTATCACGCGGTCAAGGAAGTCGACCGCGGTATTGACAATGCGGCCAAGAAGCTCGTCGCAGTCATCACCCTCGTGAAGGGTTTCCCAGAGCCTGGCGACGTTAAGACTCCCCAGGTTGCAGGCCTCGTAGGGCAGCAGCGGGGTTTCACCACAGGGATTGCACGCGCTAAAGTCACCCAAGTGAGGGGTGGTGTTTTCCCTGTTAATCTTGTCTATGAACAGAAGGCCGGGGTCGCCGGTCTTCCATGCCTGTTCGCATATTTCCCTGAATAGCACCTGCGCGCTGGTTGCAATAACCAGGTCAGATTTAGGGTGTTTAAGCGTCCACGGCTTGTTGTCCAGGACGTCACACATAAACGCGTCAGTGACCGCAACGGACAGATTGAAGTTGGATATACTGCCGTCAGCGTCCTTGCAGTGAATGAACTCAAGAAGGTCGGGATGGTCGCAGTTCAGGAGGCCCATGTTGGCACCTCTTCGCATGCCGCCCTGCATAACCACCTCGGTGGCCCGGTCGAACATGGACATAAACGAAACCGGCCCGGAAGCCACGCCGCCCGTGGATCCAACCGTACTACCCCTGGGGCGCAGCTCGGAGAAGTTGTACCCCACTCCACCACCGGACTTGGAAATCATCGCCATGTCGTGAACGGCCGTGAATATACTGGACATGTCGTCTTCGATCGGAAGCACGAAGCATGCGGCCAGTTGGCCTTCATTGGTACCCGCGTTCATCAGCGTCGGGCTGTTGGGCAAAAACAAAAGATTACGCATGATATCAAAGAACCTGACGGCCAAGAACTCGGCGTGGGCTATGTCCTCGCCCCTTAACTCGCAGGACTTGCCAGCCACGAAGCTGGCCACCCTCCAGAACATTTCGTCGGGGGTTTCCTGCTTCCCCGTCTCCGGGTTGTGCCTCAAATATCTTTCTTTAAGAATACAAAGGGCATTGTCGTCAAACTGGGGATAGGTCTCCAGTGGCGGTATCCACGACAGTCTGACCACTTCTTGCAAACTCCTCAACCTCATACCTCCTTGTCAGATCGTAGCGTTGCTCGAATACGTCCCTGGGGAAGAAGGTTTCCCCCACCCGTGCAGAGACGCTGTGAACATTGCGCTCGAGAACGTCCAGAGGCGCTGTTACCAGGAGAAAGTTGTCGATTTCAAGGACACCTACGTCGACCTTTATCCCAGTGGTCTTCTGAATATTCCGATAGTAATCAAGCTTGTGGGTGTCTACGCCATGGGTCCAGATCCCGGCCTTGCGGTAAAACGCCGGCCCCTTCTTGGCCTTGGCCTCAAACCACCTGGTGTTGCCCTCCTTGCATACAAGCATGTCCGGCATAGGGAGACGGTCCTTGCCCGCCCCACAGAGAGAGGGAACAGATCGGAAGAGC
>ENA-UPTA01004678-UPTA01004678.1-activated-sludge-metagenome-genome-assembly--contig:-NODE-4678-length-12889-cov-6.897070_pt1 | contig 12889 bp, 8 predicted proteins | sample MGYA00238184_ERZ773361 | MGnify/ENA primary metagenome ERZ773361 (study PRJEB29100, sample SAMN05720205) | activated sludge metagenome | isolation source: anaerobic digester from wastewater...
AAACTATCCTTAATTCGTATATATAATATCACAAATACAATAGATATTTAAGAAAATGCGTTAAAAAACCAGCTCTTCAAGTATCTTTACCATATCTTCAAGCTGTTTTTGGTCTTCACTTGAGAATCTGGAAAATATCGGGCTGTCAATATCTAAAACCCCTATAACCTTATTATTACAGTGTATAGGTATTACTATCTCGGAATTAGATGCGCTATCACAAGCAATGTGACCAGTAAACTCATGGACATTTGATATATTCAGTGTCTTATCCAGCTTTGCAGCTTGTCCGCATACTCCTTTACCAAGCTCTATCCTTATACATGCAGGTTTCCCCTGAAAAGGTCCTAAGATTAATGTATCATCATGCAGCAGATAAAATCCTGCCCAGTTCAGGTCTATATATGTATCCATTATGAAAGCTGATGCGTTTGCCAGATTGGGTATGACAAACGGCTCATCTTTTACAAGTTCTGCTAACTGCTGCTTCATAAGTTCTGCATCATCTGATTTACTTGTCTTTATCATCTTTTCTTTCCAAATCCTTTTTCATTTTTTTCTTTAGTGAAACATAGTATGCTACATTAAGTGAGAACACTGCAGATATACATACTACAATTATCGTTGCAAGAGGTTTTTCCAAATCGTAAATGTAGCACAGGATTAAATTAGCTATTGAAAGCAGTAAAGCTGCCGCGCTAATGACTATTGCTACTAACGTACTGTTTTTTCTCTTTTTTGTTGTCATGTTACTTTATCCTCACACCATATATCTTTTGGGCATATGTACCTACTACAAGTATATCGCCATATATGGCAGGAGTTGCCTCAATAGTTATATACTGTCTGCCTAAACTCAGAGTAACCTGGTTAATCTGAGTTCCTGTTAAAGCGTCAATCAAGGATATCTTACCATTATGCTCACAGTATACGATATATGCTTTGTTATCTTCTGTGTATATATCTACTGGTGAGCTCCAGCTATATGGGGATTTATATTCCCACCTGATCTGTCCGGTTTCTTTATCTATAGCTATCAGTCTTCCTGACCATATGGAATCTTCCAGCGTTTTACATATATTAAAGATTACTAAATCCTTTATTGGTCCTTTTCCTATAATAGGTGAAGCCAGCGCTCCGCCGTTTATTACATCAACATAATATACAGGTACATCTACCTGCCATAAAAGCTCTCCTGTTAGGGCATTGAATTTACGGATATTGCTGAAGTCATCTTCTCCTCTTTTATCTACTTCGTTTGCGGTGTATAGAAATACACCTTCTTCTGTAACATCAAGAGCAACCGATGCATCAGTATCATCTCCTGTATTATATGCCCACAATATCTTCAGGCTTTCAAGGTCAAGACATATGAGCATGCCGGAATTATCGGTAAAATACATATATTTTTCATATATTGATGGTGAGCTCTCTATACCATATGCGTATTCAGACTCATATATATACTTATACTTTGTTATTTCAGGATTAACTGATACAGTCTTTGCTGTCTTATTAAATACCGTATTAAGTTTTATTATATATATGACTCCGTTCTCTCCACATTCATAATATGTATCATTCTTAATATCCATTATACCTGAGGAATCAAATGCTCCCCAGCCTGGTCTTGGAGCGAATGTATCATATCCTCTTATTTCATGAAGAAGTGTAGAATCTATAAGGCTGAATATCCTGTACCCAAAAGCTTTGTATCTTTCTTCTCCATCATTTGTTTTTGCAGCCTCAAGACCCTGGCCGACATATAAAAGGGGGTAACCTCTGGGGTCAATAGATAATGTTCCTTTAATTGGAACTCCTATGTATATATAGTCTCTGGTAGGTTCTCCTGTTTTTAAATCAAGAAAATATATGTTACCGTCAAGTGTGGCATAAATGACTTCAATAAGCTCTGTCTCATTTTTAAACTTATCATAAACATTCATCATGCCAAGCATTTCTTTATCCCATTTAACTATGCATGGCTGGCCAGTCCAACCCACTCCAGGCCACATGGAACCAGCACCGGTCATACCGCCTATCTCATAACTCCATATTTCTTCGAGTTTTTGTTCTGTAACGTTTATATTACCATAGAATCCGGAATCTCTGTAGTTATTACCCCTGTATGTGGTAACACCAATATCGGAATATTCATCCGAGCGAGGAAATGATATATCATAATCAGAAACATATGAAGATGTAACAGTCTTGTCTGGCAGCATTATGTATGACTTGAATAAAGATGAAGTCTGTTTTGCGGATTCAACAATATTATCCAGAATAAGCGCATGACTGTATATGCTTTTTTCTACTATAACCTCATTTTCAGTGAATAAAGTATTTATTACTGTATATACATCCTTAAAGGTTTCTAAAGCTTCAGATAAGTTAGCATCTTTTGCTGACATGGATACGATAAATATATTTTTTGCATAGACTATAGCTGAAGCATTCATGCTAAAAATATCTTCATCTTTCGTAAATAAAGAAGCTGTTGACACTCCATCTAATATCCCGCTGTTCATATATTCATGAATTTGTGAGTAACCGTCAACTGATGCATCAGTTTTCTGTTTTAGCTTATCAAGACAGATTGCCATATCATTAGGTGAAAACGATGACATTGATCCCGATACACCCATGTTAGACATATATGCTTCAATGTTATTTTTCCCATACACTCTTAATAGCATATTAAGAGCAGCCCTGTCATCATTCTTTAATATATATTCACATAACTTTTGTATAGCATGAGTATCTGAATAATTGCCTTTTGCTACCACTTCTGAATTCATATCATAGTCGTCAGCGGTATATTCAACCAATGTATCTAAGGGTATTCCCTGTCTTACTTCCGGTTCATATGCATACATGACAACAGCTATTTTGTATACTGATGAATTATCAAACTGCTGGTTTGAAGATATATTAAATGATTTTTTATCTGTAACATCAAGAACCGATAATCCATATATTCCTGTCTTTGTTGAAAGCAGATATTCAAAATATCCTTTAAGATCATCAAACTTGTTTATCTTTATATGATTATCCGGTATAGGGTTTTCTATTATGGGTGAATCAGTCGGAGTTTCGGTTTCCGTCACAGTCTCGCTTGGAGGAGGTGATGTACTTATAGATGGCTCTTCTGACTGGCTTTGTGAAGGAGTAGGGGTGATTTCAGGATTAAACCATCCCTTCATATATGCATAAGCAGCAGATATGGCTATACACAAGATAACAGCTATTGCTATCAATACTGCAGTATTCTTTTTCTTCTTTTTCGTATTTTTAGTGTTTTTCGTACTATTCGCTTTATTTATCATTTAAATTCATTCAACATATAACCTTTGATACCTGTCTTAAGATTATACCATTAATCAGACATTTATCCTAAAAAGTATCTTTTGCTTTAACGTTACAATTAATCCAAATGTTCCAAGACTACTGTTTTAGGCAGAAGTTTGCTGCTCTTTGCACCATATACGATAACCTTCTTAGTCTCATCAGGCAGCATATCAAAGTAATTGTCAGAGTACTTATAGTCCTCTTCGAAATATATGCCATGGACAAACCCTTTAGTTTTCAGATATACATGAAGGTCATCTCCGTTATTCTCATATTTAAGAATTTCAACATCATTTGTTGTCTTTCTTTCACATGCATCAGCGATATTGAGTATCGCAGACGAGACTTCAGTTTCTCTTGGTATTATGGCAAATATCCATTCAGACAAATCTTTCTTCTGCATTTTTTCCGTATATATGACCTGACGGCTCCTTTTCGGTAAGCTAAATGATGTATTGGCTGTTTCTCTTCTTGTACCGTCAAAGGTTATCCATCCGGTTTCACATGTGAATGAAATATCCTTATCAGTCTCATTTATGCCTACTGCTGTTATTGTATTATCAACAAGCCGGATTATTATCTTCACAGGCTCAAACGCTCTTTTAACACCATAGTAGCTGGCTTTTCGTCTAAGATAGTAATCCAGGACCGTCCAGCCTACTTCTCCCCAGCAGTCATTAAACATCCAGAAAATTCCACCATTGCACAACAGACTGAACCGAAATGCTTCAAGTGAATAGTTTAGCACTGAGTACTGTACCATCTGGGCGTATGTGATGTACTCATCAAGTGTCAGTTCTTTGTCTGTGTAATGTTTTTTTATGCCTGCATCGACTGTATCTTTCTCCATTGTATTGTTATGCAGATTCCATACAAAACTTCCTTTTTCAATAGGACAGTCACCATGATACTGTTCTATGGTTTTTCTGCAGGTAGGTCCTATGTACCCATATTCTGACACAAATGCTGAAGATACCTTATCATATACCTGCAAGGTTATCCTGTTTTCCATTTTCGTGCTCATCATGGCATCATTCCAGTAATGGACATCTCCGCATTTTGAACTCTGGGGGATATCTCCGCCATATGGGGAGCTGTTCCAGTAAGGTATATGCGGACAGTTCCTATGGGTTATTTTCCTTGCAAGATTATTTGATATACTAAGACCATACTGTTTTGAATAGTCCGGATTTATATCCCAGTTCATGAAGTTTTTTATGCTGAAGATCTCATGACACTCATTATTTCCGCAGAACAGGGCTAAACATGCATGATTTCTAAGTCTTTTTGTCTGATAATCAATTTCTTTTTCACATAAATCCATAAACCATTCAAGCGAATCAGGATATGCTGAGCATGCGAACATGAAATCCTGCCAGACTAAAAGCCCGTATTTGTCGCAAAGGTCATAAAAAGACTTTCTGTTATATACTGCGCCTCCCCATATTCGAAGAATATTCATATTTGCATCAGCCGCTTCTTTTATAATCTTTTCCAGCCTGTCGTCATCCACCCTTATATACAAAGGATCAGATGGCACCCAGTTAGCCCCTTTGGCAAATATGTCATATCCGTTAATCTTAAACTTAAAATCTCTTCTATCATCGTTTATCCTGGATGTATCCAGTTCAATAGTACGTATACCAAAGTCAAACTGAGGGTATGATATCTGTCTGTTTTTCACCATCATCTCGCAATTAACCTTATACAAAGGCTGATGCCCTGAATTATTCGGCCACCAAAGATGAGGATTTTCAATTTTTATCTCAAAAGGCAGATAATTTAGGCCTGAGCACAGAAAGACATCCTTTTCTTCCCAAGATACTTTTTTCTCATTATTCAAAGTCAGATTTAATCTTATATACTCAGCATCCAAAGTTGATAGTATATTCATATTTTCGACTTCAATCTCGCCTCGTATAACTGCATAATTACTTTCTATTCTTTCTGTGTATATATGTACATCAGTGATTCTTGCAGCTTTAGATATCTCGATATATACATCATCTGCTATTCCAATTGTAACTGCTCTAGGCGACCAGTCCCATCCGTATACATATTGAGGTTTTCTTAAAAATGCTCTTCTTATGTCTCCTCTATCATTTCGTCTCGGTTCTTCGGTACAGATAGCATTGTCTACTTCAAAAAGCTCTTCTTTTGGTATCGTTTCCAACCCCGAAGTAAGCCTTACTGTTATGAGATTGTCTCCTTTTTTAATAAGCCTTTTTATATTTTTCCTGAATTCATAATGGCAGCTTTTATGGGAAGCTATATGGGCACCATTTAAGAATATATCAGCCTCGTGGTCTAAAGATAAAAATACCAGTTCCACGCTGTCAGCTCCTTCCCAGTCAGGCAGCATATCGGTATTAACTGCCTTTTGGAACCACCAGGACCTGTCCTCTATCCACTCATTCTTGTAACAGTTATTAGCAATTACAGGATCAGGGATATCTTGACTTTTAATTAAAGGTTCAGATGCATCACAAGGCACATCACATGTATATCTTTTACCCCATTTATCCATATCTGACCATTCTTTTTCATCTATAGGCCTTGGCTGCAAAAGCCAGTCTTTGTTTATATTAACCTTTGTCATATATTCTCCCATTCAAACAGAATAAATATATCAGTTGCATGATTTACTGTAAAGACAATCTTATACCTGTTGTGTTGTTATTTGCTCAGTTATACAGTATAGTTTTAAATATGGTGAATAGATTTTTTGACCGGAGGGCTCAATGAAAACGATATATGTATCAGTAAATGGAAATGATGAATATAGCGGGACAAAGCAAAAACCGTTAAGGTCACTGAGCAAAGCAGTGCTTCTTTCAAGAGAAACAGGTATAAAAGATATATTTATGCTGCCAGGAGAGTATTACGGGGTATCTGTTAGCTTATGTAAAAAAGATAATGGGCTTAGTATAAGAGCTGATAAAGGCACAACTGTACTTTATGGAGGATTTCTTTTAAATAAATGGGAATCTGATGGTGAATTAAAGGTGTCTGATTTCTGGCAGGCTTCGAAAGACAATGGCCATTACCAGAAGAAGCCATTCAGGATTCTAAAGATTAATGGGAAAGCAGCAAGAAGGTCGAGGCTGCCGCAATCTGGTACATTCAGACATCTGTGCGAATGGAACCAGGCGTGTCTTCCTGCATGTTATGGTCACTGGGACCCGAAACCGACAATTACTCAGTCCAATAGTATCAGCTATTCAGTAAGCGATATTCCAAGTAGTCTGGATACATCATCAGCAGAGCTTCTAATTTATCATGAATGGAGTGCGACTTTGGCAGGAGTAATTGCAAAAGACGAATCTAAAAACATATTTTATCTGACAAATCCCACTGATATGCCTCCAGGAGCATTTGCCGACAGGAATGAGATGGCTGATAAATATGTGTTATTTAATACAAAAGAAGGATTAACAGATAATAATCAGTGGTATGCAGATTTCAACAAAGGATTAGTGTGGTATAAAGAGAACAAGAATGAAAGGATTTATGGCGTATTTCCCGTTTATGACAATATATTGACCTTGAGTAATGCAAAAGATATTGTCATTGATGGGCTGGATATACAATTGTCCAATAATACATTGATGAATCCAGGGTACGGTGCACGAAATTTATCAGCAGCTGTAGATATTTCCTCCTGTGAAAATATTACTATAAAAAACTGTAATATATCATATGTTTCAGCATGGGGAATAGGGATTAGAAAATGCAGCAGCTACATATTACTACAAGACTGCGTATTTCATGATATAGGAGCAGGAGCAGTTAATTTTTTCGAAAACCATGATGGTGAGAATATCAAGATTGAGCGATGCCAGCTCTTTGACTTGGGTAAAATTTACCCAGGAGCCGTAGGCATTTATGGAGGCGGACAAAGAAATTTAATATCACACTGCGAAATACATGATGCTCCTTACTGTGCTATAAATGAGATAGGTAACTACTCAGTTATTGAGCATAACCTTATATGGAACATTAAGCAGCAGATGCAGGATGGAGGTGCAATTTACCTAATATTCGAGAATAATATAGTATTAAGAAACAATGTCGTCTTAAATAACCGTGAAGATTTCGTACAGGCTTTCTCTTACTACTTTGACGAATTATGCGAAGATTGTATAGCTGAGAATAACCTTTCTGTTAATGCTACAGTTTCCAGCCAGAACCATATAGCATACAGATGTACGAACAGGAACAACATATATATTGACAACGGGCTCATGAAAGTGAGGTTTGTTGACTGTTATGATTTAAAGTATTTTAATAATGTATTAGTAGCGGATGAAATACTGTTTTATGGGCCTTCAAAAGAAAGAAGATACTCGCTTCCTGATGACCTTTCAGAAACAGTCAGAAAGACTGTATCAAAATTCGGTGATGCTACAGGAATCACCGAGATATCCGGGAATATTATATTCAGCAAATTGAAACCTCCTGTTTTCAGATTACAGTACAGCAAGGAACAGCCTGAGACATACATGCCTGCTGGAAACATATATGATGACCCTGGATTCAAAGATATGGATAATGCTGATTTTACCGTTGATGAGAACTCTTGTACATATAAAGCTGGATACAGGAATATTTCCTTTAAGGATGCAGGCTGCACAGACAGTTTTCACAAACTTTTCAAAAAATTCTGGCCATTAAAACCGAACTATATGTATGGCTGGGCTGAAAAAAAGGACCAGGTAGATAATACCTGATCTGTTTATTAATAACTATTCAATATCTTTTCTATTTCATCTTTTGTCGCTAATGTCTCAGAAAATGCAGTAGCGCTTCCTGCTGATAACCCGTATCTTAAAGCATACTCCAAATCCTTCTTTTGCATATATCCTGCTATAAAACCAGCTGTCAGGGAATCACCTGCTCCCACAGTGTTCTTAACTTCTCCTTTTGGCGCATCATGACATATTACCTTGCTGTTTTCGGTGACAAGTACTGCTCCTTTATCACCTATTGACACAAGCACATTTCTCGCACCCATTTCCTGCAGCTTTTTTGCATAAAACACTATATCCGCTTCAGTATGTATTTCTCTATCAAAAAGCTGCCCAAGCTCAGTCCTGTTTGGCTTGACCAGAAAAGGATTATGTTTCAGGGTATTTAGAAGATATTCCTTGACTGCATCGACAATAACATGTATATTCCTAGCTTTTATGTGCCTGATGATATCCGAGTAAATCTCTGCATCAAGGTTTTTAGGTACAGCACCTGCAAGAACCAGATAATCACCATCTTTCAACTTCTCCATCTTCTTGAAAAGAAGTTCTACAGAATCTTGCAAAATGGCTGGGCCGATGCTGTTAATGTCTGTCTCTTTATCGGATTTTATCTTAACATTTATCCTTGTCATTCCTGAAGGAAGCTCGATAAATTCGTTTTTTATGCCTAAGGAATATATGCCCTGCCGTACGAACTGACCGGTAAAACCTGCTACAAAACCCAGTGCTATGCTCTTTATTCCCAGATTATGCAGCACTATGGATACATTGACTCCCTTACCTCCAAAGAAATATGCTTCTTTTTCAGTCCTGTTGACTTTTCCTAAAACCAGCTCTGGTATCTTTACAGTATAATCCACTGCCGGGTTCATTGTGACTGTGTAAATCAAAATAGCCCCTCCATCTATAAATCGGTTTAAGTATATCATGCAAATATGTCATAAGTAAATTATTTCAATACTACATCCAAAATGAAAAGAGAAGCGAGTATTGTAGGAACAGAAATTATAACTCCATATTTAATAAAATCCAGAAATGTATATTTGATTTCGTGCTTTTTTAGTATAGATGTCCACATAATACCGGCAAGTGCGCCTACTGGTGTAAGGAAAGCACCGATATTTGACCCTATAATTGATCCATATACCCCTTTATTTACTAATGTAGCAGGTAGATTCTCAGCTATAGAGCTGTATAATACGCTCATAGGTATATTGTTTATGAGGTTTGCAGTAAGAAACGAGCTTAATCCATATTTGTATGTAACGTTACCTATTCCGAAAAATCCTGCGATGTTATCAGTAACTTTGTACTTATCCAGAGCTAGGACTATTATGAACATGGATATGACAAAAGGAATCAACTGCCATGGAGCTCTTTTTATACATGAAGCCAGAAGTGTCAGTTTCTTTTTCTGTATAACCTTGGATATTGTTATACATACGAAAAGACTTATCGCAAATGCAAGCGAAACTGGCCACATCTCAATTTTTATATATGAAGAAAGTACCAATATGATTGTACACAATCCAAGATGAATAAGCCCTATAATCAAAGAAGGCTTGTCTGCAATCTTGATCTGTTCTATTGATGGATTTATTTCTTTCTTAAGCTGATTTCTAAATAAAAGCCACAAAACTAGAAAAGCAGTCAACCCTGCAGCTATTGTCGGAAGCAGCATTACCTTCGTATACTCAACAAAACTTATTCCATATGATGTAGCAAGATATATATTGGTAGGGTTTCCAATTACAAGTAATAAACTCCATGTATTTGCTGCAACAAACTGTGCTACCAGATATGGTATGGCGGAAATGTTTGCATTTTTTGCAAAATAGCATATGAACGGCGTAAATGTCAGCACGATTATATCATTTGAGGTAAATATGGTAAGAACCGAAACTGTCATATACAGATATGCAAAAAGCATGAACTGGCTGGACTTAGCTTTTTTCAGTGTCGCATTTGCTAGATACTGGAAGAATCCGACCTCGTCAAGGAATATTGATAAAACTGTCATTGATATGAATAGGACCAGAATTTTTATCGGGTTTATTGCAGTATCAGCAGTAAGACCCTGAGATATTTCCTTAAAGCTTATAGATTTGAATACGACCAGCAACAGAGCTCCCATTAAAGCGATAGGCCAATAGGTATCAATAAAGAATCTTTTTACTTTAATCTGCGGTTTGAACAGCACCGCAAGTATCATTGTTATACATGTTATCGACCCGATATCGATTGCTGCTGACACTAATTGCCTCCATAAAAAATTGCAGCTTCCTGCCGCATTTTAATGATAATAGTAGCACAACCGATACCGAAGTCAATATATATTTTATATACCTATATCATCACTGCTTGCAATATACAATTATTGCGTCATGCATGAGTTTAGCGGTACCTTTTCCATATTTGTCCAGGTTCTTTTTAAACCTTTCATCTTCCACATACATAAGGGCTAATCCTTTTAATATTTCTGTTGTGCAGTCATAGGAGTATCTGGTTATATGTTGCTGCCATCTCTTGACCAGTTTCTGAACTAACACATCAGAAGGATCGGTCCCTATGTTATTTGCAAACTCTTTAAATATCTCTTCTGCTTCTTTCATCATATCTATTTTTTCCTTTTCGTTGTATGAATCATGTTTAATGACGGACTGCTGATAAGCCTTTGATTTTCCCCATTTCTGTTCAACTTCATCTGCATACTGTTTCTTTGCATTTTCATACTCCTGTAAAATATCTTTTTTTACTTTCATTTCTTCTCCTCTCAAAGCCTGTTGTGTGAGTTCTATAAGCCCTTCTATATGCTTTCTCTTAAGCATCAGAAGATTCTTATGTTTAATTAACACTTCCTTCTTGTCATAATCGGGTTTTGCCATTATATTTGCAATTTCTTTTAATGATAATCCCAGTTCTTTGTAAAACATTATTTGCATCAGTCTGCATATCGCTTCATCATCATACTGGCGATACCCTGCTTTGGTTGTTCCAGACGGCTTCAAAAGACCTATCTCATCATAATAGTGAAGAGCTCTAATGCTCAATCCGGCTAAAGTTGCTGTATTTTTTACGTTTAAAAGTTTATTTACCATTTGCTCTGTCTGACCTCCTTACAGATATATGTTAAACTATTACGCAGCGTAAGAATCAATATCATTTTGTAAAATTATTTATCAAAACTATTTTTGTACTATATTACAACTATTTGTATATTTTATTTATTATTTACAAATATATAACTGCATTATTGTGTAATCATTTAAAATGTGATACCCTAATATTCAATTAGTAAGTTATATAATAGTATGAAAACAGTTGATTAAAGGACATATATGGATATTCAGACGAGAGGAAAAAGGATACCTTCAAAATTCATTTCTAGCAGAATATTTTTTTTCGCACTTTTATTCCTGCTTTCTGTAAGCGGAGTATTTTATACCTGGAACACATTTAATAATCATCTTGTGACGCAGGAGCAGGAAGCAGTGCTTCTTGCTAAAAGTGCATCCTCTTTAATCCCGAAATCCTATCTGAAGGCATTGGATAATGATCTTAGCGATTTAAATAAGAGTGAGTATCTGAGTATAAAAAACAGCCTTATGGAGTTCGTGAAAATAAGTGACCGTATAAGGTTCGCTTACTTCATGATGATGCAAAATGGCAACATCGTCTTTGCAGCAGATTCTGAACCTTCGGACTCTTTAGATTATTCTTTTCCAGGACAGATATACACTGAAGCAGAAAAATGGGATTTTATACCTTTTGAACAGAAAGCACCATCCATATCGCAACCTTTCGAAGATCGCTGGGGCAGATGGATAAGCGTCATGATACCTATAACTGATACTGATACAGATGAAGTTTTAGCTGCATTCGGGTTGGATTATCCTGCAAAGCAATGGTATATAACTCCAATAAAGAATGCGATGCAGTCGGCTATTCTTTCTCTGTGTATAATAGCTATGATTGTTGTTCTTTATATGATTTCACTAATGAATATCCAACTGAAAAAAGACCGTCAGCTGATAAGAGAGGCTGATGACCGTTTAAAGGAAAGTATGACTTTATATAAAGCTGTATTTGATCAGACTACAATAGGAATAGCAATTGCGGACAACTTTAAATATCTGGTTGAAACAGAATCAGGGCTTCCAAGTATTAATGCAGCCTTTGAGAGCATACTGGGAAGATCAAAAGATGAAATAGCAGAAACCACATGGTCCGAACTTACATACCCTGAAGACCTTGGTATAGATATGGAGTATTTTCATAAGTTTAAGTCTGGCATTATAGATGGGTATGATCTTGAGAAAAGATACCTCAGACCTGATGGAGAAGAAGTTTGGGTTCATATGACCATTTCACCTTTGCTTTTTGAGAACGAAAATAATAAATACCATCTGTGCATTATAGAGGATATATCAAAAAGGAAACTGATTGAAAGAAACCTTCTGGAATCTGAAAGAAGCAAGTCACTCCTACTGGACAACATCCCTGGAATGATTTACAGATGCAGATATGACAGGGACTGGACCATGCTGTTTATATCACAAGGATGTAAGGAACTGACTGGTTATACTCCTGAATCACTAATCAATAATACTGTTAAATCATATAATGATCTTATCGCACCTAAATATCGTGATTTTATATGGGAAAAATGGTCTTTAGTACTACCAGCTAAACAAAAATTCATATATGAATATGAGATTATTACTGCATCAGGCCAGATAAAATGGGTATATGAGCAAGGCCAGGGCATATATGATGAACTGGATAATGTA
>ENA-UPTA01004683-UPTA01004683.1-activated-sludge-metagenome-genome-assembly--contig:-NODE-4683-length-12879-cov-5.639660_pt1 | contig 12879 bp, 15 predicted proteins | sample MGYA00238184_ERZ773361 | MGnify/ENA primary metagenome ERZ773361 (study PRJEB29100, sample SAMN05720205) | activated sludge metagenome | isolation source: anaerobic digester from wastewater...
GAAAACGATATTTTAAGGAGGACTAACATGTTACCAAACAATCTTTATGATATTTTATCAAAAATTCAGAGATTCTTACCTGCACTCGGCGTTTTCTATCTGGCACTCGCTCAGATATGGGGATTGCCTTTTGGTGACGAGGTCAATATGACCATTGCCGCACTTGCAACTCTTCTTGGTACAATGCTTGAGGTATCAACAGGCATTTATCTCAAAAACAAAGAGTTTAATGACGAAATGTATGGTGGTAAAGGCGATGAGTGATATTTATTCCTCGCTTGTCTCCTACGTCCGTGTGTCCCCGTGCAAATCCAAACGAGTAAAGAAGATCGACACCATCACGATCCATTGCATGGCCGGCAATCTTACAGCTAAGCGTTGTGCAGATCTATTCATGAACAAGTCAAGACAGTGTTCCTCGAACTACTGTGTCGGATCGAATGGTGATATTTCTTGTTCGGTTCCTGAAAACTATCGTTCATGGGCTACAGCCAATGCTCCAAACGATCAGCGCGCGATCACCATTGAGGTGGCGAATGATGGCGGAGCAAATACGGGGTGGCATGTGTCGGACAAGGCTCTTGGTGCTCTTGTGGCACTACTCGTTGATATTTGTAGGCGTAACGGCATACCGATGCTTAAATGGTGCAATGACAAAAAGCTTATCTGTCAGGTCGACAAGCAGAACATGACAGTCCATAGGTGGTTTGCGAACAAAGCTTGCCCCGGAGACTATCTCATGAGTAAACACCCGTGGATAGCACAGCAGGTCAATCTAATGCTCGGAGCACAGAATCCGGCGAAGGCATCCGCTTATACAATAGGCGGAATAGATTACAGACCCGTATTTGATCCGAAATTCTACAATGCTAGATACCCGGATTTAAACGCTGTATACCACGGCAATCCAGAGCATTTATGGACACATTTCGCAAATTTCGGTAGATACGAGGGTAGAATGGCATCTGCTAATTTCGATCCTGTAGCATACCGATCTAACAATCCAGATCTCGTTTCGGCTTTCGGCAACGATTGGCCAAAATACTACGAACACTACTTAACTTTCGGAATGGCCGAGGGTCGAAGCGGGACTTAAAAAGAGGCGTGAATAATGTGGCAGTACTACCAACTCAATCCATGCGGGATCTCTACAGGCTCAGTACGACACTGCTGTAAAACAGGCACAACAGATACAGCAAATGCTACATCAAAATGGAAGATAAGGAGCGCTTATGAACGATTATAGAGCATACGTCGAATGCGACTATAATTCCATTTATCATTACGGAGTCCCAGGAACCCATTGGGGCGACAGAAAAGGGCCTCCGTACCCTTTAAATTACAACTGGCATGAATACTATCTCAAAAGAAAATCTGGACGAACAGGTAGCAGACGCAACCCGGCGCAAGAGTCTAAAAAATCGACAGATAATAAGAAAAAGTAGATAGTAGATTAAAGTTGATCGGAAAGCAGGCCTGGAAAGACAAAGGCGATATTTTGAAAGACGAGATCAGCGGAAAGCTAGGAATGTTAGGATATAACCGAGGGTCGAGAATTCTATCCACCAAGTTATTTAATAGTGACAAGTTAAATAACAAAACATTCAGTCTGAACGGAAAGCTTGGTAAAACTTTAGGAATAGCTGGTAGAAAGTTGCCAGTTGGACAAACAGCATCCAGACTTATAGATCTTAGCAGACCTGCTATACTCGGAGCAATGGCTTTGCACGACCTGCATGGAACAGTAAAGCGAGTTCGTAAATACAATAAGAAAGCCAAAAAGATACAGGAGAAACAAAGAAAACAAACATAACTAGGAGTAAGACATGTTATCAAACACAGCGACTCCGAAATATTACGGGGAATTCAGAGAGAAAGTATTAAGTGGTAAGATACCTGTAAACGAATACGTCTCTTTGCAAATGCAGAGAATAGATCGGAGAATAGAAGATCCAAGGTATTATTACGACGAACAGGCCGTAGAAGCTTACATATTATTTGCCGAAACAGAACTAACTCTCACTGACGGTTCCCCTTTAGTATTAACGGATGCATTTAAGCTGTGGGCAGAAGACGTATATGGCTGGTACGAATTCGTAGATAAGCTCGTTTATGTACGAGGATCCAATGGTGCAAAAGGTCAATACGTAAAAAAGCGAGTTAAGAAACGTCTTACTAGAAAACAATTCCTAATAGTCGCAAGAGGCGCTGCTAAAACCATGTATCTGGAGAGTATACAAGGGTTCCATCTTGTGTCAGATCCAGAGACGACCGATCAGATAACCACATCTCCTACAATGAGACAGTCCGATGAGGTTTTGGGTCCGTTACGTACTGCAATAGCAAGAGCCCCCGGATCGGTGTTTAAGGTTCTTACGATGGGTTCGAATCAGAATACCACCGGAAACCCGGATTCCAGAAGAAAGCTATATTCGTCAAAAGCTGGAATAGTGAATACGCTAACAAATTCTATACTGCGAATACTACCTATGACGATCGATAGACTTCAGGGTCTAAGATGTAAAATAGCCACGGTTGACGAATGGCTTTCTTGTGATATTCGCGAAGATCCTATAGGTGCAATCGAACAGGGCGCTTCTAAACTTCCAGATTACCTAATAGTTGCGGCATCTTCAGAAGGAACAGTTAGAAATGGTCCAGGCGACACAATTAAGATGGAGTTGCTTGATATTTTACGAGGTAAATACTCGGCCGAGCATGTGTCTATCTGGTATTACTGCTTAGACGACGTTAAAGAAGTAGAAGATCCCGAGATGTGGTTAAAAGCTAACCCGAATCTCGGCATCACGGTCAGCTATGAAGTGTATCAGGAGGATAAGGAACGAGCTGAGAACGCTCCCGCATCTAGAAATGATATTCTTGCAAAAAGATTTGGTATACCTATGGAGGGGTATACATATTTCTTTACGTTTGACGAAATAACACCACACCGCAAGCGTAATTTCTGGCAGATGTCTTGTGCCCTCGGAGCTGACTTGTCTCAGGGTGATGACTTCTGTGCATTTACGTTTTTATTTCCGCTCGGTATGGGTGAATTTGGTGTCAAGACAAGGAGTTATATTACAACAAGAACGTTTTCTAGACTTCCTTCCGCCCCCAGAGAGCTATATCAGAAGTTTATTGACGAAGGAAGTTTGATTGTTCTTGAGGGAAGCGTACTTGATATGATGGAAGTCTATGACGATCTTGATCGGTACATAGATGAAAACGAGTATGACGTATCGTGTCTCGGATACGATCCATACAATGCAAAAGAGTTTATCCAAAAATGGGCAGAGCAACACGGTGAATACTTTATCGAGAAGGTTCCTCAGGGCGTTAAGACCGAATCAGTACCTCTCGGTGAGATAAAAGACATGGCGACAGATCGCAAACTTATATTTGATCAGGAGTTGATGAAATTTGCTATGGGTAACTGCGTTGTTCTCGAGGATACAAACGGAAACAGAAAGCTTTTAAAGAAACGATATGAGGAAAAGATAGACAATGTGGCAGCACTGCTTGATGCTTGGGTTGCTTACAAAGTTTATAAAGATCAATTTTATTAAATCATCAAAATGATAGTGTCGAAAGGAGAGTTTTAAATGTCCTCAATAACTGAAAGGGCAAAAAGAGCTTGGGACGTGTTCCGAGGTAGAGATCCAACCCTCTACGGTAAGAATCTTGGTCCATCATACTCTACAAGACCGGACAAGAAACGCGTGATATATGGTGGCGACAGATCCATCGTAAACGCGGTGTATAACAGAATAGCTATAGATTGCGCTGCGGTTGACGTGGAACACATACGAAAGAATGACGAAGGATTTTTTGAAGATACGATAAACGACAGCTTAAATAAATGTTTAACGCTATCTGCCAATATCGATCAAACCGGAAGATCCCTCATTCAGGATATTGTGCTTTCCATGTTCGACGAGGGTGTAATCGCGGTCGTTCCAACGTTAACGTCAAAGAACATCATATCGGAAGAAAATTACAAGATATACGAGTTACGAACTGCCAAGATCAAACAGTGGTATCCTAAGTACGTTCGTGTCGAGCTGTATGATGACGAAACTGGAAGAAAACGAGAAGTGACACTCCCTAAGAAGTCTGTAGCTATAATAGAAAACCCGTTCTACGCAGTTATGAACGAGCCAAACTCCATCGGTAGAAGGCTAATAACCAAGTTAAATTTATTAGACGTTATAGACGATCAGCTGTCGGCTGGTAAACTTGACATGATCGTACAGTTGCCCTATGACGTATCGTCTCCGATGAAGAAAAAGATTGCTACGGAGCGTAGACAGGACATACAAAACCAATTGACTGACCAGAAGTACGGAATAGCTTATCTTGGAGCTACCGAGAAAGTCATTCAGCTTAATAGACCTCTTGAAAACAATCTAATGTATCAGATAGAATACCTTACCAAAACGTTCTATTCTGAGCTTGGTATTTGTGAAGAGATTCTAAACGGAACCGCTGATGAACAGAAGCAGTTGAATTATCGAAACAACGTGATCGAACCGGTGCTCTCTGCAATAACGACAGAGATGACACGCAAATGGTTGAGCACAACTGCTATAACACAGGGTCAGTCTATATACTTTGTTCAGAATTCGTTTAAGCTTGTTCCTATAGGAAATATTTCTAAGGTTATAGAGCCGTTGATAAGGTCTCAGGTACTCACTCCGAACGAAGCAAGATCTATCGTTGGATACAGACCGTCTGATGAACCAGTAGCAAATCAGCTTAGTAACCCGAACATAAACCCTATGGAGCAAATGCCGACGGATGTTGGAGAACTTCCAGAGGACGAAGAAATCAACCCAGATGAAACACAATACTAAGAAAGGAGAAACATCAAAATGGCAGGAAAGTTTGACTTTGGTGGCATAGCTACCAAATACGGCATCAAGTGTGAAGATGGTTTGACACTTGCTCCTGGCGCTTTCAACGGATGTGACGGTAAGAAAGTACCACTCGTATGGAACCACCAGCACGGAGATGTCGAAAACGTTATCGGTCATGCTATACTTGAGGAAAAGGACGATTGCGTATACGCACACTGTAAGTTCAATAATTCCAAAAAGGCTCAGCATGCCAAAGAATGTCTCGGAAACGACGACATCGACGCTCTTTCTATTTACGCGAACAAGCTTCAGAAGAACGGAAAGAATGTCATGCACGGCGTGATCAGAGAAGTAAGTCTTGTACTCGGAGGATGCAATCCTGGTGCACTTATTGACAGAAATTCTGTCGCAGTAGCTCATGGATTTGATATGGACCCCGAGGAGATCGAAGACCTCGACGAAGCTATCATCTATCATGGAATGGAGTCTATCGACACCGAAGATGACGAGGATGAAGAAGACTATGAAGATGATGATTACGAGGACGAAGATGAAGACGATGATGAGGAGGATGATATGAAGCACGCGTACGATGAAGATGACGAAGAGTCATCTGGAGAAACAATCGAAGACGTATGGAACACAATGAACGAAAAGCAGAAGAAAGTTTGCTATGCTCTGGTTGGGCAGGCAGTAGAAGAAGCAACCGGTGGAGACGCCGACGACGATGACGAGGAGGAAGACGACATGAAACACAACGTATTTGAAAATGACGAGCATGTAAGCGGACCCGCAATCACATTAGAAGATCGCAAGCAGGTTCTCGCAGACATGAAGAGGTATGGAAGCCTTACAGAATCAATAAAGCATCACATGGAAGACGCTGACGGCGTTCTCGCACACGCAGTTACTCCTGCAAACTACCCTACAAACGAAGACGGATCAACACAGACATACGGCGTAGCTAACGTAGATTGGCTGTTCCCTGATGTAAAGAACTTCACTTCCGGTGAACCTGATTTCATCATGAGAGATCAGAGCTGGGCAGAGAAGCTTCTTGGCGCTGCTCATCACACACCTTTCAGCAGAGTTAAGATGATGTTCGCTGACATTACAGCTGATGAAGCTCGTGCTAAAGGTTATATCAAGGGCAACCAGAAGGTAGAGGAAGTGTTCACTCTGCTTAAGAGATCCATCACACCTCAGACAGTATACAAGAAGCAGAAGATGGACAGAGATGATATCGTTGATATCACAGATTTCGACGTAGTTTCTTGGATCAAGAAGGAAATGCGAGGAATGCTCAACGAGGAAATCGCTAGAGCCATTCTTGTTGGTGATGGACGTAGCACAGCATACGAAGATAAGATCTCCGAGGATCACATCAAGCCCGTATACAACGACGCAGATCTCTACGCTATCAAGATCAGACTTCCTTATATAGCTAATGAGTCAGATGATGCTAGAGCAAAGAGAGTCATCAGAGCTGCTATCAAGGCTCGTACTCAGTACAAGGGTTCTGGCAATCCTACAATGTACACAACAGCAGAGTACAAGACCAACATGCTTCTTCTCGAGGACGGTAACGGTTACAGCCTTTACAAGACAGAGAACGAGCTTGCTACAAAGTGCCGCGTTAAGGAGATCGAGGAAGTTGAGATCATGGAAGGTATCAACAGAACTATCACTGAAGGTACTGGAGCCGATGCAACAACTACAACTTACGATCTTGCAGCTATTATCTTCAATCCTACGGATTACAACATCGGTACAGATCGTGGCGGAGAGATCAACAACTTCGAACAGTTCGATATCGATGTAAACCAGCAGAAGTACCTCATGGAGACTCGTGTATCTGGCGCTCTTGTTAAGCCTAAGAGTGCTATCGTTATCGAGATCGCTAGAGCAGCAGGCTGATAACATCAAAATGGTAGTGTAACATAATCAGGCGGTATTCAGTTCGGCTGGCCGCCTTTTATAAATTAGGAGGACGAATTAATGTTAACAAAAACTATCACTTATGAAGATTACAACGGAAACAAGAAGACGAAGAATTTCTACTTTCACTTGACAAAGACAGAGATTGCAAAGATGCAGCTCGTGGAGAACGGCGGTCTCAGAGCAAAAATCAAGAAAATGGTAGAGTCCGAAGATAATCGCGAAATATACAGTTACTTTGAAGATTTTGTACTTTCTTGCTATGGCGAAAAGTCAGCAGATGGGGAAGAGTTCCTCAAGAGTCCAGAGATCAGACAGCGTTTCCAGTGTCATCCGGCATACGACAAGCTTATGATGGAGTTTATTGACGGCGGAGACAAAGCTATGGCTGATTTTATCAACGCTGTTGTACCTAAGGAAGTAGCTGACGGAATAGCAAAAGCAGATCCCAACGAGCTTAATAAGTTAGTTGGATACGAAGTTATTCCTGGCGGAAAGCAGAACTAATACATTTGGAGGAAGAGAATGCCTAAGACGATACACGTACCGGCCAAAGAGTTTTACGATGAAGAAAACAATAAATTTATAAATGTAAAAGAAACCACGCTCGTTTTAGAGCATTCTCTGATCTCCGTTTCAAAATGGGAAGCAAACTGGAAAAAACCGTTTTTGGTCGAAGGAGCATTAGACACAACGGAAAAAATAGTAGATTATTTTAAATGCATGACGATATCACCGGCAAATGTGGATCCGTTAGTATACTTAAGTTTAACTAGCGAAAACATACAAGATATAATGAGTTATATAAACGATCCTATGACCGCCACGTGGTTCGGAGACGAGAAAAAGAAAAAACCAGGGTTTGAAGGTGCAAAAAAACCGAAGAAAGAGATACTTACATCCGAAGTAATATATTGGCAAATGATAGCCCTTCAGATACCAATAGAGTTTCAGAAGTGGCATTTAAATAGATTGACGACATTAATAAGAGTTTGTAATGCCAAAAACAATCCGGAAAAGATGAGCAAGAAAGACATATTAGCACAGAATGCAGCGCTGAACAAAGCTCGTCGTGCTAAATTACATAGCAAGGGGTGATAAAATGTCTAACGATTATGGAGGTGCGTATCGATGTACACAAACGAACAACTTTATGGCTTGTTAATAAAACCTTCCCCGGAACTTATATCACAATATGATCTGATAAACAAACCGGAACCAGAGGAACTTTACCATCACGGCGTAAAAGGTATGAAATGGGGTGTGAGACGTTATCAGAACGAAGACGGCACATTGACCGCGGAAGGTAAAAAACGCAGAAAAGAATATTATAATTCTACAGAAGCGTTTGAAAGAAACTATGACGATTTGACAAGAGAAGAACGAGAGTATGCGATCAAAAGACGAAAAGATATTTCAGAGTTTGCTAAGGCGACAAAACCAAAAAAGCAAAGCGGAATAACAAAAGCCGCAGAGTATGGAGGAAAAGCGGTGCATGGAGCGAGACAAGTTTTTAACGACTTGGGGACTATAGGCGCTGGTCTATTGGCTACTTACACGTTCTTTAACACCCCCCAAGGTAGAGCTATAAAACGGTGGGTGAAAATGAAAATTAAAAAAATGTGAGGTGATAAAATGTCAAACGATTATAGAGCATACATTGAATATGACTATAACTCCATATATCATCATGGTATAAAAGGTATGAAATGGGGTATAAGACGTTATCAGAATCCCGACGGAACATTAACGCCAGAAGGAAGAAAAAGATATTTCAACCCTGACGGATCGCTTACTAAAGCTGGAAAAAGAGAGTTAAAACGTCGTTACAACGTTAGGAATAGTGTTGGAATAGCGGCCGGAGGTGCTCTCGGAACTGCGATCGCTGGAAACGTTGGTAAAATCGCCGCGTCAAGAACTACAAAAAGAGATGCCGCAGCTATAGAAGAGCTAAAAAAATGGAATCCCGAAAGAAAAATGTATGAATTTGTAAAACCTACTGGAAAATACGATTTCGTTAAGTACAAGAACGAAGGTTCTGGTACGAATTCAAAATCATTAAACGCAATTCGTAAGTTTTTCACCGGAGACTTAGAAGACGGTTCTAATAATATAAAAAGTGTTGTTAGAAACATCGACGCTAAAGATTACGACGGTTTGTCGAAGGAAAACCAAGCAAAATTTAGAAAACAGTTTGGTAAACCGGTTAAGAGATTTGACAGGGTTAAAGTTGACGCTGATTTTTATGACCGCATTCGAGAAAAATACAAACATGACTTAGACTATTTTGATAAGAGACCGCTGGCAGAAAAGAACAAATACCTAGATTCTGAGTTTATTCCACGTGAATTCGGTAAGGACTATTTAAAAGAAGGATACAAAAAACACGAGTATATAGGACGCGGCAACGGACATAGCTATCAGTTGTCACAATTAAATAAATCTAGGGCGACTAGAGGAAAAATCGTTGCTGGAGCTATCATAGCTGCCGGTCTTGGTGCGACAGCATATGCTGTTTATAAAAACGAGAAACGTAAACGCCAAATGGCTCAAAACGGCAAGACCGAAGTAGATCGCATGTTAAAAGGTCAGTCGAGTTCTATAACAAAACAAAAGAAAACCGCTAAATCATCAAAATAGTAGTATAAGAGGTAAGACAAAATGCTACCTCTTGAAATACATTAACACATTAACGCCTCAACACGACACTATAAACCATCACACACTTTTATGAGGAGGAAAACAAAATGGCATTAGGTGATTCAAATGCTAATGGTATGATCATACAGGTTGCGCCTACTGGCGGGTTTGGCAACAATGGCATGGGAGGAGCTTGAGGGAATTATACAGGATGCACCCAATAAAATGGAAGTACGGAGGTAAGTATGAAGTTCGCAGGCGTCATTGGTTTTAAAGTTTTGAACGAAATTCGTCCAAGTGTTTGGCAACCTACCATCATTGAACGTATGTATAGGGGCGACGTTAATCGTGTGTCCAGACGCAATCGGTCGAGTGATAAAGTTAATGATGATATGACCATATCGAACGAAATCGAGATACTTGCGGACGCATACGCCTTTCAAAACTTTCAAAACATTCAATACGTGGCCTGGCTCGGCGCCAAATGGAAGGTTGGATCTGTTTCCGTCGAGCCTCCACGATTGATTCTTGAAATAGGAGGTGTGTATAATGGCGAGACTGGACCGCAGGCTTGAGCTAGACGCCAGGTTAAGAAGGATCCTCGGGTCTAACAATTTATATTTTGAGCCCCCGGCGTCCGTCACAATGCATTATCCTTGTGTCAGGTATACTCGAGAAAGAATCGACACAAATTTTGCAAACAACAACGTGTATCTTGCTAAGCAACGATACGATCTAACATTAATTTATTATGACGTAGATAGTGATCTCGTCGACAAGTTCCTTTTCAACAACGAAGGTCTCACATTTTCTCATGAAAGGCACTACGTAGCAGACGGATTACATCACGATATACTAACAACAACATTTTAATTAGGAGGAAAAACAAATGGCTAAATTAGTTTGGGATCAGACCGCAGAACATCTTTATGAAACTGGTGACGACAGGGCCGTCGTATACCCTTATAACAGCACGTCTAAGGCTTATGACAAGGGTTATGCATGGAATGGTATCACTGGTGTAACAGAGTCACCTTCTGGTGCAGACGAGACAGCTCTTTATGCTGATAACATCAAGTATCTCTCACTTAGATCTGCAGAGGAGTTCGGTATGACTGTTACAGCATACACCTATCCTGACGAATTCGCAGAGCTTGATGGTTCAGCATTCCCTGTAAAGGGTGTAAGAATCTATCAGCAGGCTCGTAAGACCTTTGGTTTCTCTTACAGATCAATCATCGGTAATGACACAGATGCCAACGACTACGGATACAAGCTTCACCTTATCTACGGTCTTACAGCATCTCCTTCTGAGAGAGGTTACAGCACTGTAAATGACTCTCCTGAAGCTATCGAGTTCAGCTGGGAAATGACCGGTGTACCTGTAGCGATCACAGGTTACAAGAACTCTTGCGTGCTTACAGTCGATTCTACAGCGTTTACTTCGACAGAAGACAAGGCTAAGCTTACAGCTCTTGAGAACATTCTTTGGGGTACAGACGCAGAGGATGTATACACCAAAGTTACTCCTGTCGGAAGTGAGAATCCTGTAACTGAGGGTTGGTATGAGAAGACTGGTAATGTTTACGTACTCAGCGCAGACACAACATTTGACGCTATGAAGACCTACTATGCAAAGACAACCACAGCTACAGCTACAGACGCTAGACTTCCTCTTCCCGACGAAGTATTTACGATCCTTGGCGGAATCGGTGGCTGATAACATCAAAATGGTAGCTTGCGGTATTCAGTTCGGCTGGCCGCAAACCGCCGTTTAATATTGACTTTGAAATGTCCTAGGAGTTGTGTCTATGAGTATGATAAAATTCAGTCAAACTGGAAGTTTCTCCAAGACTACTAAGTTTTTAAATCACTGTTTAAAACGAGATTATTTGAATATATTGGACAAATACGGACAAATGGGCGTTAAGGCTTTAAAAGACGCCACGCCAAAAGATAGCGGATTGACCGCAGATTCGTGGACATACGAAATCACAAACGATAAGAAAACTTGCAAAATCGCGTGGTATAATACAAACCACGTTACAAATAAAACGGGCTACACGTTCAATATAGCCGTGCTGTTGAGATATGGGCACGCTACCAGAAATGGAGGATGGGTAGAACCGAACGACTTTATAACACCAGCAATGCAACCTATATTTGAGCAGCTTGCTCAAGATGCTTGGAATGCTATAATTTACGACTAAAAGAAAGGAGATGTTTTATTATGGCACTAACAGCCGACGATTATAACGCTAAAGTGTTGGAAATGAAATTCAACAACGACGCGTTCGAAAAAAACATCCAACAGTCTATGAATTCTCTTGATAAATTTCAAGCTACCATAGATAATCTCCACGGGGGGAAGGCATTTGATCAGATATCGGATGCCGCTAGTAGAATAAAGCTTGACAAAATAGAGTCCGCGGTGAGGGCTATACAGAACAGGTTCTCTGAACTGGGTATTGTTGGCGCCACCGTGGTATATCAACTCACTAACAGTCTTATAAATTTTGGAAAGCGTTTGTGGAGCATATCCCTTGGGCAAATGAGATCAGGTGGTTGGGCAAGAGCTTTAAACATACAGCAAGCTGAGTTCATGCTTAAAGGTTTGGGCTTGGATGTAGAGACAATAAGAGATAACGCATTAGCTGCAGTAAAGGGAACCGCGTACGGATTTGATGAAGCTGCTAGAGCGGCTGCTTCATTTGGTGCGTCTGGAGTTAGCGCTGGCAAAGACATGGAGCAAGCGTTGCTGGGCGTGGCCGGCGTTGCTGCAATGACTAGTTCGTCGTTTGCGGATATAGCTGATGTATTTACGACCGTAGCTTCTCAAGGTCGTCTCATGACCAACGAACTCACAAGACTGTCATATAGAGGTCTTAACGTTTCTGCAGTTCTGGCCGAGCAGTTACATGTGTCCGAAGCTCAGGTGCACGAAATGGTGCACAAAGGAAAAATAGATTTTAAGCAGTTTTCCAAGGCCATGACAGACGCATTTGGAAAGCACGCCAAAGATGCAAATAAAACATTCACAGGTTCCATATCAAATATAAAAGCAGCTTTGTCCAGAATAGGAGCTGACTTTGCATCGCCTATAGCAAACGACACGATACCGGCGTTAAACAGCTTGATCGATGTTATCGATTCGATTCATGACAGCATGTCTCCAGTTATAGACATGTTCAAAACGTGGAGCGGTATATTAACTACTGTTTTTGATAATGCTTTAACTCGTTTAAAAGACAACAAAGCTTTTTCTAACATATTTAACGGAATTAGAAACATTTTCATGAGTCTTGTTATTGTCTTATATTCCGTGAAGCAGGCTTTTGATGAGACGTTCCCTAAAATAGGAGGACTAACTCAAGCGTTTAGATTGCTTACTGCGTATCTCATACCTACCGAAGAGAACTTTAACGGTTTAGTAAACATATTT
>ENA-UPTA01004684-UPTA01004684.1-activated-sludge-metagenome-genome-assembly--contig:-NODE-4684-length-12877-cov-22.429340_pt1 | contig 12877 bp, 6 predicted proteins | sample MGYA00238184_ERZ773361 | MGnify/ENA primary metagenome ERZ773361 (study PRJEB29100, sample SAMN05720205) | activated sludge metagenome | isolation source: anaerobic digester from wastewater...
ATATTCCCGTTCCTGTGTCGGAAACCGTCAGTACGGCGTAATCCCCTTCCCGAATTTCGTCATAGCCCCGAAGGGTCCAATCCAGATAACGGTTTTCCGTCCGAATGGTCACCGTGCCGGTATCCACGATGGATTCAGCCGCATTGGAAACCAGATTCATCAAGGTCTTTTCCAGGTGAACCGGAGAGCCTTTGATGTTTAAGAGGCTTTGATCGTATTCGATGTGGAAGGTGATGCGCGGGTGGGTTTTCTTCAGATCCTCCAGTACAGGACTTTTGAAAAAATCGTAAACGATATCATTGAGATTGACTACTTCTGCTGATGCCACTCCTCGTCTGGTCAATGTAAGAAGATCCTGGATAATGGCGGCGCCTTTTGCTGTGGACTGAAGGATCTTTTCGACATGGCTTCTGGATTTTTGTCCTTCGGGTAATTCCATCAGGAGCAGTTCCGAATAGCCGGAAAGAACGCCGAGAACATTATTCAAATCATGCGCAACACCGCCTGCCACCTGTCCGATGGCTTCCATTTTTTCCGCCCGTCGCAGCCGCTCTTCCAGTTTTTGTTTTTCTTCTTGTGCCTGTTTTCGTTCTGTAATGTCAATCGCGACGCTTACCAGGTGAGGAATATCAAATATTGTAATAATATCAGCAGAATATAGCATGTTGTACGGTTTCCCGGAGCGTGACTGAAAGATGATTTCCTCATCCAGAACGGCTTTGCCGTTTTCCAGGGCTTGAATGACGCGGTTGCGCTCTTCCATATAAACCCAGATGCCCAGTTCGGCCGCTGTATGGCCGATGACTTCTTCCCTGGAATATTCCGTCATCTTCAAAAAGTGATCGCTGACGTCCAGAAAACGGCCGTCGAGAAGACTGGATAGCGTTCCGATAAACGGTCCAAGACGAAACGCCTTGGAAAATTTTTCTTCCGATTGCCGTAACTGTTTGTTGGCGAGGAAAAGATCATTTTGTGCCGCGACGAGACGGCTGTTGGTTTCATCCATGACCGAAATGGTGTGCTTGAGTTGCCGATTGACTTCCTCTAGTTCGTTTTTTTGTTTCTGAATCGTCAATTCCGCCATTTTTCGCTCTGTCATGTCACGGGATATCCCCCGAAAGCCAACGGCGTTGCCGGATTTATCCCGAATCAGAGATATCGATATGTCGTGATAGGCTTTTTTGCCATTTTTCAGGATGACTTCTCCATAAGCGGATTGAACCGGCTTGCCGGTTTGATAGACTTGGCTGAAAAGGCGGTAGGTGCTTTTCGCGTTTTCCCGGTCCATGTACTGCCGGTTGTTCATCCCGATCATTTCTTCCCGACTGTAGCCCAGCATTTTGCATTCCGCATCGTTGACGAAGGTGAAATTTCCGGCCAGATCGACTTCATAATAACCTTCCTGGATGTTTTCCAGAATGTTACGGTATCTTTCTTCGCTTTGGTGGAGTCTTTCCTCGGATTGTCTGCGGCTGGTGATGTCGCGCATAATTCCTTTGAATCCGAGGATGTTGCCCATCCGGTCTTTCAAAAGAGAAACGGAACCTTCGATATACCGGGGGATACTGTCTTTTGTGGTGATCAGGCAAACAAATGCCGAGAGGGGATGTCCGGTTTTATAAATCTCGTTATATACGGAAAAAACTTTTTGCAATTCCGTCTCGTTGATGAAATTCCGGTAATTCATTCCCAGCAATTCTTCTCTGGGATAATGGAGAATGACACAAAGAGCATCATTGAAAAAGGTCATATTCCCGGCCACATCCGTTTCAAAATAACCCTCTTCGATGGTTTCCAGAATGGTCCGGTATTTTTCTTCACTCTCGCGCAAAGCCTCCTCGGCCTTTCTGCGTTTTGTGATATCCCTGGTTTCGCCCAGAATAAGCGAAGGAGTTCCTTTTTCGTCCCGGAGAATGCTGAAGGTGGTTTCCACCCACAATAAATGTCCTTCCCGATGGAGAGCTTCGTGTTCCAAAGTATGTTTGTGGACGACGGAAGACGGAGAGGCCAGCGCTTTGGGCATTTCCGCCTCAAAGGCATTTCTTACCTTTTGAAAAGATTCCGGCGGGAGAAGTTTTTTCAATGAATAATTCAGAATTTCATCGCAGGGATATCCGTATATTTTTTCTATGGAAGGGCTGACGTAGGTGGTTTTCAGCGTTTTGATGTCCATCAGCCAAACATGTTCCGTAATATTGTCGGCCAGAAGGCGATACTGTTCCTCGCTTTGTTTCAGCTGGTTTTCCAGTTTTTTTCGCCAGGTAACATCCGTGAAAAAAGCCACATTGCACGGCTTGCCGTCCAGAAGGATGGAGGTTGCGCTGATGTCTGCATAGAAAAGCGATCCGTCTTTACGCAAACAGGGGATCATCGGCGCACGGTTTTTTTGGTTTTGCGCCATGGCGTCAAAATCGGCCATCACCTGCGCCAGAGCATTTTCGGGATGAATATCCGAAACGCGAAGTCGTAATATTTCTTCTTCCGGGTATCCGAACATTTTGCACAGTGCGGGATTGGCATAAACAAATTGTTGATTGTCCAATTCGGCGGCTAAGATGCCTTGGGAGACACCTGTGAATAAAGCTTTGTATCGGGATTCCGTGTTTTGCAAATCCCGGATTTCCCGTTTCAATAACGCGATTTCTTCCAGCAGTTCCGATTGATTTCGGGAAGAATCTTTCATAGGCCGCCTTCCACGGATAGATTGCCAAGATTCGAAAAAAAGAATCATGATGCTTTTTCATGCCCGAATCCGTAATCTGACGCTAGCGGATACCTGGGAAAATGTCAAAAGAAAGTCGCAAAGGTTTGTTGGGCGATTCAGCGGACCAATTTCCGTTTGCCTCGTTTTCCGGCCTGTGTTAATGGTTGAAAAGGAGGATGCGGAATGTCCGAAAAATATGATTTGATTGTGATCGGAGGTGGGCCGGGAGGCACGGCGGCAGCTCGAAAAGCGGCGCAAAAGAAAAAAAAGGTTCTCATTATTGAAAAAGACGGCTGGGGGGGGACCTGTGCGCATCGCGGTTGTATTCCCACCAAGGCGCTGCTTTTCTGTAGCAGATTTTATGCGGATATGAAAAAGCTTCAACGTGTTGGCGTACAGGCAACCGGTGTGACGTTTGACTTTACGGCCATGCAGAAACATCAGCGGCAGATGGTCAGAGTGGCGTCTTTGGGCGCGCACAAGTCTCTGGTGGATGAGCAGTTGGAAACCCGACAGGCGACGGCGGAAATTCTGTCCGCGCACCGTGTTCGACTTGTGGACCCAAACGGTCAAAGCCGGATCGAAACCACGCATCACACGCTGATTGCCTGGGGGTCGCAACCGCAAATCCCTCCGGATATCCGAACATCCGGGCGTATTCTCACCTCGGATGATGTGCCAGGTCTGACGGTCCTTCCTTCTTCCCTCATTATTGTGGGCGCAAGTTTTATCGGCGTCGAGTATGCCACGGTGTTTGCAGAACTTGGCGTCCGGGTTTTTCTGGTGGAGTTGCTGGACCGTATTTTGCCTCAGGAAGATGAGGAAGCCGCTGATTTTCTTCGTCAGGAACTGACGCGTCAGGGCATTACCGTTTTGACGTCCGTAAAATGGACAAGTCTTCGGGAAATGCCCGACCAAGTGGTGCTGAATATTAAAAATAATAATGAAAATATGGAGATAGAAGCATCGATGGCTCTGCTTTGCACGGGTCGGAAACCAGTGCTGGACGTGTGCAAACTCAATGAACTGGGAATCCACTATACGAATGCCGGAATATCCGTCGATGAAAGGATGGCAACCAGTGTTCCCGGTATTTATGCCGCGGGCGATGTTACCGGCGGCATGATGCTGGCTCACCGTGCGGCAAAACAGGCCGAAGCTGCCGTAGAGGGCATGTTCGGCGGCGAGGATCGATACAATGAAAGACATATTCCGTCGGTGGTATATAGTCATCCGCAGATTGCGCGTGTAGGCTTGACGGAAGACCACGCCCGGAAAGAAGGCATGGAGGTTGAAGTTTTCAGATCCAGTTACGGGTCCAATATCATGGCCAGGACCGGGCTTGCGGGGCAGGGGTTTGCCAAGACCATTTTTTATCGAAACACCATTATGGGTGCGGTGATCGCCGGCGATTCCGCCGCGGAGCTGATTTTGCCTTTGGCTCTGGCGGTATCTGCTCAACTGACGAGACGACAAATGCGTTCCTGGGTCATTCCCCATCCGACGCTTGGAGAAATATTGACGACGCATATTGAAGGCTAGAAATACTCATGGGAAGGAGTTTTGGAATATGCAAAAGACAGCCGCAGAAAGAAACGAGGGAGTCAGTTACAAAACGCTGGGTTTATCGAACACGCGGGAAATGTTTCAGAGGGCGTTTGAAGGAAAATATGCCGTTCCCGCTTACAATTTTAATAACATGGAGCAGCTCCAGGCCATCATCACTGCCTGTGTGCAGACAGAATCCCCTGTAATATTGCAGGTATCCAGCGGCGCCCGGAATTATGCCGATCAGACGCTTCTTCAGTACCTGGCGCAGGGAGCTGTTGCTCTTGCCCGAAAAATGGGAGGCAAAATTCCGATAGCGCTTCATCTGGATCATGGGGACAGTTTTGATTTGGCAAAATCCTGTATCGACAGCGGTTTTTCTTCCGTTATGATCGATGGATCGCATCTTCCTTTTGAGGAGAACATTGCCATGTCCAGGAGAGTTGTGGAATATGCGCATCCGCTGGAGGTAACGGTGGAAGCTGAACTGGGCGTGCTGGCCGGAATCGAGGACGAGGTTTCCTCCGACCGGTCTCACTACACTAATCCCAATGATGTCGAGGAGTTTGTTCGAAAAACAGGCGTTGACAGTTTGGCGATCTCCATTGGAACCAGTCACGGCGCGTTCAAGTTTAAACCCAAGGATTGTACGCTCAATGCGGAAGGCGTTCTGGTTCCACCGATGCTTCGTTTTGATATTCTTGAAGAAATTGAAAAGCGTCTTCCCGGTTTTCCCATCGTGTTGCATGGAGCGTCATCCGTTGTTCCGAGGTATGTTCAGATGATCAATCAATACGGCGGCAGACTGGAGGCGGCCATCGGGATTCCGGAGGAACAGCTTCGTCGTGCCGCGGAAAGCGCCGTATGCAAGATTAACATCGATAGCGACGGACGTCTGGCCATGACGGCGGTGATCCGTAAAGTGTTTGCCGAGAAACCTGGTGAATTTGATCCCCGCAAGTATCTCGGGCCGGCACGTGCAGAGTTGATCGAGCTTATCAAACATAAAAATATGCATGTCCTGGGAAGCGCCGGACGGTATTTGGGTTCTTCATGTTCCTGAATGTATGATTTAAATATGCTTCATTGAGGCTTCGGGGAAATTATGTTAAGATACCTGTAATTTGTGGTGCGGGTTTTTTTTCATTAACCATTTTGCGCCACGGTTTATTGGTGATCCGGTTTTTCAAAACGTGAATGAAATTCATGAACGAGGGCAAAAAAAGGAGGCAGCATATGAAAAGAAAGAAATGGTTGTTCTGTTTGGCAGGTTTCGTGGCGATAGCCGTTTTCCTTGCGTTTGCGCCGGCGGTGCGGGCGCAAAACGTCACGGATGCGCAAATCGCCTCGGCGATCAAGGGAGGTCAGAAGTATCTTTATGACAATTTTCATGACAATGGCGACGGGACGGGTTATTTCGGCACAAGTGGCTATACGTTAGCCTCGACGGCGTCCGCGGTCTCGGCGCTGCTGGAAACGGGGACTTACAGCGATCCGGCTTATAAAGCCATTATTGACAAGGCGATCGCTTATATCAAGTCCGGCACGAACAATTTCATCAAACCAGACGGTTCAATTTACGAGAGCAATGTGACCTATGAAACGGGCATTGCTCTGACGGCGCTTGCTTTGTACGGCCAGGCGACCAGTCAGGATGCCGCCTACAGGACCATTGTTCAAAATGCCATCAATTTTTTAATTGGTTGTCAGAACACGGATGAAGCCTATAATACTTTTGGCGGCTGGGGGTATGACGGATCTTACAAAACCGGTTCCTGGGCGGATATGTCCAATACTCAGTTCGCCGTGATGGGATTGTTTTACGGTTCCCGGTATCTCGGGCTGGCCATCAAGGGACAGGTGTGGGCGACAAACCTCCTCAAGTTTGTCAAGGCCTGTCAGATGCCGGATGGCTCCATCAATTACATGCCGGTTGGTTCCGGCTATAATTATGTCAGCAAGCAAACCGGCGGCGGTTTGTGGTGTCTGGCTATGATTGACGAGGCGGCGCTCGGCGCCGGAACGGTGGCGCAGAAAGCTATTGATTGGTACAATACCAATTACAATGCCTCCGTTTCCGACGGCACATTTGTCAATGGCTGGGAAGATTCTTACTACGGCAACTTTGCTTGGGCCAAGGCTCTGACGGCGGTAGTCGGCACGGCAAATAAAGTCGGTGATCACAACTGGGTACAGGATTTGAAAAACCATTTCTGGAACCGGATCAGCACGGCAAAACCCCCTGTGCCGCAGACGAACCCCGTGACGCCCTGTGGATGGGAAAACAGTGGTTCTGGCGATTATCAAACGGTGGTCATGAACGCCGCCTGGGTAGTGACAAGCTTGTCTTTTGCGGATCCGTCAACGGAAAGCACGCAGAAACTGATCCCGGAACGACCGGACACGGACACGCCTCCCGCGAATCAAGGTCTTGTCACGCTTGAGTCATCCGGTGGGGTTACCATTTCCAAGGCGGAAAGAGGTCTGATCAATCAGGCGAAAAAAGCAACCGAAGTGATTTTGCCGATTGGTTCCGTTAATTTTACACTCAACAACATCAAGCCTGCCGGAGGAAAAGCGGTATTAAAAATTATACCGCCTGCCGGTGCTCTGGATCCGAACAATCCCGACGGTTTTATCAACAAGGATGGGACGATTAAGAAAGGTTTAAACTGGTTCAAGATTTCGTCGGGATACTGGAAGGGCATGGCGAGCGTTCCGATCAAGCTGGTTCCGGAAGGAGGCCCCTATAAAGCTATCGAGGTGACGCTGACGGATGGTGGTCCGGAAGATGCGGATGGCGTTGCCAATGGGAAGATTGTCGATCCCGGCGCGCCGGGTGCAGGAGCGGGCGCAGGAGGCGATACGGTAAGCGCAGGCGGTAGCGGTGGTTGCTTTATTGCTACGGCGGCTTACGGTAGCTATATGGCTGACGATGTCATGACGCTCAGAGACTTCCGCGACAGACATCTTCTGACGAATGCCGTGGGCAGGGCTTTTGTGGCGTTTTATTATACAGTATCCCCGCCGCTTGCTGATTTTATTGCAAAACATGATGTCCTGAGAGCGCTGACCAGATTATCCCTGATGCCGGTTGTGGCGGGCGTCAAACATCCGGGTGCGGCCCTGCTGCTCTTCGGCGGATTCTTGATGGCTGGTGCGGGCGTGATCATCTACAGGAGGAGAAAAGAAAACTAAAGAATTCTATGACTTTGATCAAAGGGGAGGCATGGCCTCCCCTTTTTTTTGGGGGGGATTCCCGAATCAGTTGTTCACGCTGCGAACAGAACGGAACCCGAAGTAGGGGGCGGTATAGGTCGGCACGCGGAACATGCGCTCGTAACAGGCAAGATAACGGCTGCCGTAAGTGTAGCCCCCGCCGCGTCTTATTCTGGTGTTTTTGGCCGATGAAGCAGGACCGTGCGGGTCGGTTGCGCCCCATGCCGCCCAGTTGGCGTAGGCATTGGTTTCTTCGTTGCCCCAGTCCCATGTCCACTCAAAAAGATTGCCGGCCATATCATAGAGTCCATAGGTGTTTGGCGGATAAAGACCGACCGAAACCGCACGGCCCATATTATAGTTTGCTTTGTCTGCGCTCAAATCGTTGCCCCATGGATAGCGCAACCCATCCACTCCGCCGCGGGCGGCTTTTTCCCATTCTGCCTCGGTGGGCAGACGGTAACCGTTGGCATTCCACTTAACCATGTTGTCCGCGATATCGGTTCGTCCGGTGCGATAAACGGTGGTCTGCGCGGCGTCCGTGTAGTAAACAGGCGTTTTTCCCTCTTTTTCAGAGCGTGCATTCAACCATTTGACCGCATCATACCAGCTCACCATGGAAACGGGCATATTGGTGCCCATGTCGTGAGATCCGTTTTTTCCCGCGCTGTCAAACGTATAGACATTGGCGCCACGGGCGGGATCCACTGCCCAATCGTAAACCTCTTTCCAGAGATTGTACAAAGTCTCGTACCGGTCCATGTAAAATTCGCTGATAGTGAGGGTATGAACCGGCAAAGCATAGGAAACACCGTCGAGGTGGTCTCCCATTTGAAAAGCTCCGGCGGCGATTTTGATCATGGCATTCACCGGTGCCGGCCCGGCGATGGGTGTGGCTGAAACCACGGACGATTCGGCGCTTTCACCGTTTCCATTGACCGCCGTCACGACAAAGAAGTAAGCCGTTTTGTTGGTCAGGGACGTCACGTCGGTTGCAACCGTTGCCGGTTGCGGCGCGACCGGGACATATTGGACTTTTGTTCCGTAAGTCTTTGAAACATAGATCTCTTTTGCGTAGTAAATGTGATAGGAAGATGCCCCGGCTACGGAGTTCCATGACAGACGAACACGGCCGTCATTTTCCACCGCCTGAACACTGGTTGGGGTGGCCGGAGGAGGACTGTTTTGTGGTGTGCAGCTGACTTCAAAAGAGGCTACGCTCTCCCCGTTGGCGTTTTGGGCCGTCACGACAAAATAGTAGGTGGTGTTGTTGGTCAGCCCGTTGATGTTTTGAGGGCTTACGGCGTTGGGCCAGGAAAACGCCGCCTTTTCTTTTGAAATTTGAGGGACCGTGTCATAGTAAATGATATAGGAGACGGCGTTTGCCGATGCGCTCCAGGTCAGTTGCATGGTGCCGGGACCGGTCGTTGCCGCGGTAACATTTGTCGGGGCGGCTGGCGGCGGCGTTGCCACGGGAGTTGCCGAAACCTCTTTGGAAATATCGCTTTCCGTTCCCGTTGGACCGAGGGAGGTCACGACAAAATAGTATTTGACGCCATTTTGGAGATTTCTTTCGATATGGCCGTCGTGAACGTCCCGAACAACTGTCTCGAAGGTGGTTTTGGTGACGCCAGCTTTGGTTGAATAGTAGATATTGTAGGAAGAGGCATCGGTTACTGGTGTCCAACTCAATGTGACTCTTGCGTTTCCGGGATCGGCAATGATTTGATGCGGAGGGGTCATGGCGATCATCAGCGCATTCAGGCCGCCGGATGAGCCGCATCCGAAAAGGCTGCCGACCGTGAGAAACAGGAAAAAGCAAAACAAGGATAAGATATTGTTTTGAATGATTATTTTGTTTATGATGGGATTTGTTTGACGGAAATCCATTCGTCCACACTCCTTTTAATGGTCTGGCAGAGGTGTTTATTTGAGCCTTTTATCCATTCCGGTAAAGCCGCAATCCGGCGCATAACAAGTCACATTCAGAAACTCGCACTTTTGCCCGCAGACGGGGCAGGTTTCCGGAGGGGTGTTTTGAACGACGGTGTTGCCGCAGTGGCTGCATTTCCAAGTGTTTTCGGGAAGGGAGGCATTTTCTTTTGTCATGATTTTATCCTTTCATTGAAATGATGGGTAAAACTATCATAAAAACGCGCTGAAGTGCGAGTTTTTTTCCCGAACGAATCTGCTTGAATTAAATGGCAAATTTCGGTAAGCATGCGTATTCTTTCCGGCAGGAGGAACCAAATGGCCAAAAGAAAAATAAGAAATGATTTTGATGGTTTAACCATTCTGGGGCAGGGAACGAAACCGGTTCGCCGGCTCGAGACCTTTCCCAATTCCACCAAGCGGGATTATACCGTCACCCTTTCCACAATGGAGTTTACCTGTGTCTGCCCAAAAACCGGCCAGCCGGATTTTGCCGAAATCACCATCCAGTATATTCCAGACAAAAAAATCGTCGAATCAAAATCCCTCAAATTGTATCTTTGGTCTTTTCGGGAGGAGGGTGTTTTTCATGAACATGTCACCAATACCATTTTGGACGACCTGGTGGATGCTTTAGAACCCCGCTGGTGCAGGGTGAATGCCCGGTTTGCCCCGCGCGGCGGCATTGCCATTGATGTGGATGCAGAATACAAAAAAGATAAATTGAAATGAAGGAGATATGAAAGGATCCTATGCCAAGACGAAACGACATCCAGAAAGTGCTCATTATCGGCTCCGGCCCGATTGTTATCGGCCAAGCCTGCGAATTTGATTATTCCGGAACACAGGCGTGTAAGGCGCTGCGCAAACTCGGTTATCAGATCGTGCTGGTCAATTCCAATCCGGCCACGATTATGACCGACCCGGGGATGGCGGATGTCACCTATATTGAGCCGCTCAATGCCCAAACGATTACGGAAATCATTGAAAATGAAAAACCGGACGCCATTTTGCCCAATTTAGGCGGACAGACCGGTTTAAATCTGACTTCGGAATTGCACAAGCTAGGTGTTTTGGAAAAACACAATGTCAAAGTGATCGGTGTGCAGGTGGATGCCATTGAACGGGGGGAAGACCGGATTGCCTTTAAGGAAGCCATGAAAAAGCTGGGCATTGACATGCCCAGAAGCGAACCGGCGACCTCTGTTGAAGAAGCGGAAAAAATTGCGGCTGAAATGGGATATCCGGTGGTGATCCGGCCTGCGTATACGATGGGCGGGACGGGCGGTGGCATCGTCTATAACCTGGAAGAACTCAGACTGATCGCCAGCCGGGGGATTTCGGCCAGTCTGATCGGTCAGATTTTGATTGAAGAGTCCGTCATCGGATGGGAAGAGCTGGAGCTGGAAGTCGTCCGGGACGCCAACAACAATATGATTACCGTCTGCTTCATTGAAAATGTCGATCCGATGGGTGTGCACACCGGAGACTCTTACTGCACTGCGCCCATGCTGACCATTTCCGAGGATTTGCAGAAGCGTCTCCAGAAATATTCCTATGATATTGTCGAAGCCATTCAGGTCATTGGCGGCACCAATGTCCAGTTTGCTCATGATCCGAAAACGGACCGGGTTGTGGTCATTGAAATTAATCCGCGCACCTCGCGATCATCCGCTTTGGCTTCCAAGGCAACCGGTTTTCCCATTGCGCTCATTTCTTCCATTCTGGCCGCGGGGGTCACCATGGACGAAATTCCCTACTGGCGTGACGGGTCGCTGGAAAAATATTCGCCTTCGGGAGATTATGTCGTCGTCAAATTCGCCCGCTGGGATTTTGAGAAATTCCCCGGCGCAGTGGACAAACTCGGGACGCAGATGCGCGCCGTCGGCGAGGTCATGAGCATCGGCAAAAATTATAAGGAAGCACTGCAAAAAGCCATCCGCTCCCTGGAGAAGAAGCGCTATGGTCTTGGTTTTGCAAAGGATTTCAATGAAAGGCCGCTTGCGGATCTTTTAGAGATGCTTTCCGAGCCGACCAGCGAGCGGCAGTTCATCCTGTATGAAGCCTTGCGTAAAGGCGCAACGGTGGATGCGTTACATGCCAAAACCTATATCAAAAAATGGTTTATCGAGCAGATGAAGGAACTGGTGGAACTGGAAGAAGAAATTCTGGCCTTCCGGGGGAAGGAGCTGCCGGATGCGCTCCTGATCCGGGCGAAAAAGGACGGATTTGCCGATCGCTATCTTGCGCAGATTCTTCATCGGCCGGAAGAAGATATCCGCAGACAACGTCTTGCCGCGGGGATAACCGAGACCTGGGATGCTGTGCCGGTGAGCGGTGTGGAAAATGCCGCCTACTATTATTCAACCTACAACGCGCCGGACAAAGTCGGGGTGAGCGATAAAAGGAAAATCATGGTGCTGGGCGGCGGTCCCAACCGCATCGGACAGGGCATTGAATTTGACTATTGCTGTGTTCACGCGGCGTTTGCCTTACGGGATGAAGGAGTGGAATCCATCATGGTCAACTGCAACCCGGAAACCGTTTCCACCGACTACGACACGTCCGACAAGCTTTATTTTGAACCTCTCACCGTTGAGGATGTATTAAGCATCTATGAGAAAGAAAAACCCGAAGGCGTGATTGTGCAGTTCGGCGGTCAGACGCCGCTCAACATTGCGGCGGATCTGTCAAAAGCGGGCGTGAAGATTATCGGCACGTCGCCGGAAACCATCGATCTGGCGGAAGACCGTGACCGTTTCCGGGCGATGATGGATAAACTGGGGATTCCGATGCCCAAATCCGGCATGGCGGCCCATCTTTCGGAAGCGTTGAAAATTGCAGGTGAAATTGGTTATCCGCTGATGGTTCGTCCCTCTTACGTTTTGGGCGGGCGGGGCATGGAGGTTGTGCATGATGAAGACATGCTTCGCCGTTATGTGATGAACGCGGTTGATGTCACGCCGGACAGACCGATTCTCATCGATAAATTTCTGGAGAATGCCATTGAAGCGGAAGCAGATGCGATCTCCGACGGTAAAGATGTCTTCGTACCCGCAGTGATGGAACATATTGAACTTGCCGGTGTTCATTCCGGCGATTCCGCTTGCGCAATTCCGCCGATCAGTATTCCAGCCCGCCATATCGACACGATCAATGACTATACGAAAAAGATCGCCGTGGAATTCGGCGTGATCGGCCTGATGAATATTCAGTATGCCATCGCCGATGATGTCGTGTATATTCTGGAAGCCAATCCGCGTGCTTCGCGCACCGTGCCTTTGGTTTCCAAAGTCTGCAACATTTCCATGGCCCGACTGGCGACGCAGATGATGCTGGGTAAAAAATTGAAGGATTTGAATCTCAAAAACAAGGCATTCCGACACTATGGCGTGAAGGAAGCGGTTTTTCCCTTCAACATGTACCAGGAGGTTGATCCGATTCTGGGACCGGAAATGCGTTCCACCGGTGAAG
>ENA-UPTA01004688-UPTA01004688.1-activated-sludge-metagenome-genome-assembly--contig:-NODE-4688-length-12871-cov-8.337781_pt1 | contig 12871 bp, 8 predicted proteins | sample MGYA00238184_ERZ773361 | MGnify/ENA primary metagenome ERZ773361 (study PRJEB29100, sample SAMN05720205) | activated sludge metagenome | isolation source: anaerobic digester from wastewater...
CGCACCGTCCGGGTCGAGGCCCAGGCGCCGCATCAGCTGGCGCGCCACGGCCTGGGCCGGATCGACGATGTGCACGTCCGGCCCGGCGATCTCGCGCAGGAGCCGCGACAGGAACGGATAGTGCGTGCAGCCGAGCACCAGCGTGTCCGCGCCCGCGTCCAGCAGCGGCGCCACGAAGCCGGCCAGCAGTGCGCGCGTGACCGTGTCCTCCAGCGCGCCCTGCTCGACGCGCTCCACCAGGCCGGGACAGGCCTGCAGCAGGATCCGCGCCTGACCGCCATACCGCGCGCACAGGCGCGCGACCGAGACGCTCTCGATCGTGCGCCGCGTGGCCAGCACACCGACCACGCCGGAGCGCGTGGCCTGCACCGCCGGCTTGATCGCAGGTTCGATCGCAACGATCGGCACCGGGCTGCAGGCCCGCAGCGTCTCCACGGCCACCACCGTGGCCGTGTTGCACGCGACCACCACCGCCTCGGCGCCTTCGGCCCGGAGCGTGTCGAGCAGGGCGACCGAGCGCGCCGCGATGAACGATTCCGGCCGGTCGCCCCACGGCGCGGAGCCCGAATCGGCCACGTAGATCAGGTCGACGGCGGGCAGCGCGTCGCGGATCGCGCGCAGCACCGACAGCCCGCCGACGCCGGAGTCGAACACCCCGATCGGCGCCCGGCGGTGCCGCAGCGCCGCGTCAGGCGCCGAACCCGCCACCGCCCGGCGTCTCGACGACGAACACGTCTCCCGGCATCAGCTCGGCGCGGTCGGCGTGCTTCAGGTGCTCCACCCGCCCATCGGCGCGCTCGACCCGGTCGCGGCCCGGGGCACCCGCCTGCCCGCCGCGCAGGCCGAACGCGGGATGCACGCGGCCGTTCGACAGGATCGACGCCGTCATCGCCTCGAGGAAGCGGATGCGGCGCACGCCGCCGTCGCCCCCACGCCAGCGGCCCGCGCCGCCCGAGCCGCTGCGGATCGCGTAGCTGTCGAGCCGGACCGGGAAGCGCAGCTCCAGCACCTCCGGATCGGTGAGCCGCGAGTTCGTCATGTGCGTCTGCACGACCGAGGTGCCGTCGAAGCCGCCGGTCAGCGTCCCCTCGGCGTCGAACGTGCCGCCCGCCCCCGAGCCGCCCGAGATCGTCTCGTAGTACTGGTAGCGGTCGTTGCCGAAGGTGAAGTTGTTGACCGTGGGCTGGCTGCTTGCCAGCACGCCCAGCGCACCGTACAGGCAGTTGGTGATGCAGGTCGAGGTCTCGACGTTGCCGGCCACCACCGCGGCGGGGTGCCGCGGGTCGAGCATCGAGCCTTCAGGCACGATCAGCTGCAGCGGCTTCAGGCAGCCCGCGTTCATCGGGATCTCGTCGTCGACCAGGGTGCGGAACACGTACAGCACGGCGGCCGTGGTGACGGCGCGCGGCGCGTTGAAGTTGTTGGGCTGCTGCGCACTCGTGCCGGTGAAGTCGACGCGCGCCTCGCGCCGCGCCCGGTCGACCGTGATCGCCACGCGGATCGTCGCACCGTTGTCCAGCGGCAGCGCGAAGTGCCCGTCGGACAGCGCGCTGATCACCCGCCGTACCGACTCCTCGGCATTGTCTTGCACGTGCCGCATGTAGGCTTCGACCACGTCCAGGCCGAAGTGCCCGACTATGCGCATCAGCTCCTCGCGGCCCTTCTCGTTGGCGGCGATCTGCGCGCGCAGGTCGGCCAGGTTCTGGTCGACGTTGCGCGCCGGATAGCGGGCGCCGGTCAGCAGCGCGCGCAGCTCGGCCTCGCGCATGCGCCCGCCTTCGACGAGCTGGAAGTTCGTGATCAGCACGCCTTCGTCGTCGATCTCGCGGCTGTCGGGCGGCATCGACCCCGGCGTGATGCCGCCGATGTCGGCATGATGGCCGCGCGAGCCGACGTAGAACAGGATCTCGCCGCGGCGCGGGCTGTCCGGGCGCTCGTCGAACACGGGGGTGATCACGGTGACGTCGGGCAGGTGCGTGCCGCCGGCGTAGGGATCGTTCAGCACGTAGACGTCGCCCGGCTTCAGCCCGGGGCCCGCCGGCGCGGCGTTCGCGCGGATCACGGCCTGCACGCTCGCGCCCATCGAGCCCAGGTGCACCGGCATGTGCGGCGCATTGGCCACGAGGTTGCCTTCGGCGTCGAACACCGCGCAGGAGAAGTCGAGCCGCTCCTTGATGTTGACCGAGTGCGCGGTGTTCTGCAGCCGGTAGCCCATCTGCTCGGCGATCGACATGAACAGGTTGTTGAAGATCTCCAGCAGCACCGGGTCGGCGTGCGTGCCGATCGCATGCGCGCGGGGGCGCGGCCGCGCGCGCTCGAGCACCAGGTCGAGGCCGTCGCTCATGCGGGCGCGCCAGCCGGGTTCGATCACCGTCGTGGCATTGGCCTCCGCGATCACCGCGGGCCCGTCGATGACGGCGCCGGCGGGCAGCGCATCGCGCAGGTACAGCGTGGCGTCGTGCCAGCGGTCCTCGGCGAAGAAGCGCACCTGCCCGCGCGCGGCCGCTGCGCCATCGCACGGCGCCGCGCCGCCCGCATCGGCGCGCGTGCCGGTGCGCAGCGCGCCGCCCGCGGTCGCGTCCGCATCCCGGGCGCCATCGCCGCCCCCACTGACCGCCTCGACGACCGCCGAGTCGACGACCAGTGCGCGCCCTTCGAGCAGGAACGCGAACCGCTGCCGGTAGCCGGCCTCGAACTGCGCACGCAGCTGCGCGGCGAGATCGCCCTGCGCCGGCCAGTCGACGGGCAGCGCCGTGTCGGTGCCCTCGTAGCGCAGCTGCAGCCGGCGGCGCATGACGATGTCCGCCGCCGGCGCGCCCTGCCGGATCAGGTCGTCGCGCGCCGTCGCCTCGAGGGTGTCGAGCGTGCTGCGCGCCAGCGCGAGCCCGGCGTCGTCGAGCCGGTGCTCGATCGAGCGCTCCCGCATCGACGTCTGTTCGGCCAGCCCCATTCCATAGGCCGACAGCACGCCGGCCAGCGGGTGCGCCAGCACGCGCGGCATCGCCAGGGCGTCGGCGACCAGGCAGGCGTGCTGCCCGCCGGCGCCGCCGAACGTGGTCAGCGTGTACTGCGTGATGTCGTAGCCGCGCTGCACCGAGATCTTCTTGATCGCGTTGGCCATGTTGGCGACCGCGATGTCGACGAAGCCCTGGGCCACCTGCTCCGGGCTCATCTGCCGGCCGGTCGCGCGGTTCACCTCGTCGGCCAGCGCGGCGAAGCGTGCGCGTACGACTTCGGTGTCGAGCGGCTGGTCGGCATGCGGACCGAACACGCGCGGGAACCAGTCGGCCTGGATCTTGCCCAGCATCACGTTGGCGTCGGTCACGGTGAGCGGCCCGCCGCGCCGGTAGCAGGCCGGCCCCGGGTTGGCGCCCGCGGAGTCGGGTCCGACCCGGAACCGCGCGCCGTCGAAGTGCAGGATCGAGCCGCCGCCGGCCGCCACCGTGTGGATGCTCATCATCGGCGCGCGCAGGCGCACCCCCGCCACCAGCGTGTCGAACGCGCGCTCGAACTCGCCGGCATAGTGCGACACGTCGGTGGACGTGCCCCCCATGTCGAAGCCGATCACCTTCGCGTAGCCGGCGCGCTCGCTCACCCGCGCCATGCCGACGATGCCGCCGGCCGGGCCCGACAGGATCGAGTCCTTGCCCTGGAACGCGTGCGCATCGGTCAGTCCGCCGCTGGACTGCATGAACTGCAGGCGCACCCCCGGCATGGCCGCCGCCACCCGGTCGACGTAGCGGCGCAGCACTGGCGACAGATAGGCGTCGACGACGGTCGTGTCGCCGCGTGCGACGAACTTGATCAGCGGCGACACCTCGTGCGACACCGACACCTGCGGAAAGCCGATCGCCCGCGCCAGGGCGGCCAGGCGGCGCTCGTGGTCCGGATGGCGATAGGCGTGCATCAGTACGATCGCAACGGCCCGCAGACCGCGGTCGTAGGCCTCCTGCAGTGCCGCGCGCGCCGCGGCCTCGTCGAGCGGCGCGACGACGCTGCCGTCGGCCGCGATGCGCTCGTCGACCTCGATCACGTGCGAATAGAGGAGCTCGGGCAGCACGATGCGGCGATCGAACAGCCGCGGCCGGTTCTGATACGCGATGCGCAGCGCGTCGCGGAAGCCGCGCGTGACCATCAGCGCGAGCGGTTCGCCCTTGCGCTCGAGCAGCGCGTTGGTGGCGACCGTGGTCCCCATCTTGACCACCTCGACCAAGTCGGGCGTGACCGCCACGCCCGCCGGCAGCCCGAGCAGGCGCCGGATGCCTTCGACGGCGGCGTCGGGGTACTGCTCCGGGTTCTCGGACAGCAGCTTGGCGGTGACGAGGCTGCCGTCGGGTCGGCGGCCGACGATGTCGGTGAACGTGCCGCCCCGGTCGATCCAGAACTGCCAGCGGGAAGTGGTCATGGGTGTCCTTCGTTCAAAGCGAGGTCGCCGCGCGGGCCGCCTGGTCGTACAGGCCGGACAGGCTGCGCAGCAGTTGCGCGGTGTGGGCGAGCTGTTCGGCGTCGGTCGCCTGCGCGTCCATTCCGGGCAGCAGGCAGCGGTCGCGCACCTGCTGGTACTGCTCGACCAGGGTGCGCGCCCGGTCGGTCGTGGCGTAGAAGACCTCCTTGCCCTGCTTGGTCGCCTGCAGCAGCCCGAGGCCGCGCAGCTTCTTCAGCGCATAGTTGACGACGTGGCTGTCCTCGTAGTTCAGCGTGAAGCACACGTCCGCCAGCTTCTTGGGCTTGCCGCGATGGTGCACGTGGTGCAGCACCAGCACGTCGGTGAGGGTGAGATCGGGCATGCCTGCCGCCGCCATGCAGCGCACCACCCAGCGCCCGAAGGCGTTGCCGGCCACGATCAGGCCGAACTCGAATTCCGAGAGCGCCGCCCAGGGCCCCTGCCCCAGATGGGCCGACGACAGGATGCGCAGATCGTTGCGCGGCCCCTGGGCGTGGCTCGCGGCACCGCGTGACGTGGGCATGGCGACCCCTTCGATATCGACGAAACGTCGACAATTTATCTGCGTTGCGGCGTCGTCGCAACAGTCGCCCCGCGCGCGCGCTCCGGAACGCGCCCGGTGCCCACGCGTCGCCCGCGCAAGCCCTACACTTGCGCTTCCCGGCGGCAATGCCGGACACGGCCCGCTTCCAACCGGCATCGCCGCGTCCGCCTCGCCCCTGTCGCCGCACCCAACCCCGTTCGTCCACGGAGAACCCGATGAAACTGCTTCGCCTGGCCCTCGCGCTGTCGGCCATCGCCGCGTCCGCCGCCCACGCACAGACCAAGTGGGATCTGCCCGCTGCCTATGCGGCGTCGAACTTCCACACCGAGAACCTGGTGCAGTTCGCCGCGGACGTCGACCGTGCCACCGGCGGCAAGCTGAAGATCACCGTGCACGCGAACGCGTCGCTGTTCAAGGCGCCCGAGATCAAACGTGCCGTGCAGGGCGGCCAGGCGCAGCTCGGCGAGATCCTGCTGGTGAACTTCGCCAACGAGGACCCGATCTACGAAGCCGACGGCGTGCCGTTCCTCGCCACCGGCTATGCGGATGCGATGAAGCTGTACCGCGCGCAGAAGCCGCTGCTCGAGAAGAAGCTCGCCGCGCAGGGCATGATGCTGCTGTACTCGGTGCCGTGGCCCCCGCAGGGCATCTTCACGAACCGCACGCTCAACAGCGCCGCCGACATGAAGGGCCTGAAGTGGCGTGCGTACAGCCCGGCGACCGCGAAGATCGCCGAGCTCGTGGGCGCGCAGCCGGTCACGATCCAGGCGGCCGAGCTCACGCAGGCGATGGCCACCGGGGTGATCGACTCCTACATGTCGTCGGGCGCGACCGGCGTCGACACCAAGACGTACGAGCACATCAAGCGCTGGTACGACACCCAGGCCTGGCTGCCCAAGAACGCGGTGATCGTGAACCGCAAGGCCTTCGACGCGCTCGACAAGGCCACGCAGGAAGGCCTGCTGAAGGCCGGCGCCGAGGCCGAGACGCGGGGCTGGAAGGTGTCGCAGGAGAAGAACGGCGTCTACATCGACCTGCTGCGCAAGAACGGCATGACCGTGGTCGAGCCGCCGGCCCAGCTGAAGGCCGACCTGAAGAAGGTCGGCGACACGATGCTGGGCGACTGGCTGAAGAAGTCCGGACCCGACGGCCAGGCGCTCGTCGACGCCTATCGCAAGATGTAAGGCCGGGCGTCGATGCGTCGATTCCTGGACGGCATGTACGACGCGGCCGCGTGGCTGGCCGCGACGTGCATGGTGGGGGTGCTGGGCATGGTGCTGACGTCGATCGTCAGCCGCCAGCTGTCGGTCCACGTGCCCGGCACCGACGCCTACGCCGGCTACCTGATGGCCGCGGCCGGCTTCCTGGCGATGGCACACACGCTCAAGCGCAACGAGCACATCCGCGTGACCCTGCTGGTGCAGGCGCTCACCGGGCGGGCGCGCCGGATGCTCGAGCTCTGGTCGCTGCTCGCCGCCGCCTTCCTCGCCGGCGCGCTGGCCTGGTTCGCCGTGCGGCTGGTGCTGCAGTCGCGCGAGTTCAACGACATCTCCACGGGCAACGACGCCACGCCGCTGTGGCTGCCGCAGCTGTCGTTCGCGGTCGGTGCGGTCGTACTGTTCGTCGCCTTCGTCGACGAGTTCGTGCTCGAACTGCGGGGCGCCCGGCGCGTCCCAGCGCCGGATGCCGGCGGCGAGCCGCTGCGCAACGAGTAGATCATGGGCGACCTCGCCGTCACGGCGCTTCTCATCGTTGCGCTCTTCGCGCTGCTCGGCAGCGGCGTCTGGATCGGCCTCACCCTGTCGGGCGTCGCCTGGATCGGCATGCAGCTGTTCACCAACCGCCCGGCCGGCGACGCGATGGCGGTGACGATCTGGGGCTCCGCCTCCAGCTGGACCCTGACCGCGCTGCCGCTGTTCCTGTGGATGGGCGAGATCCTGTTCCGCACCCGCCTGTCCGAGGACATGTTCCGCGGGCTGGCCCCCTGGATGAACCGGCTGCCCGGGCGCCTGCTGCACACGAACGTGCTCGGCTGCGCGATCTTCGCGGCGGTGTCGGGTTCGTCGGCGGCCACGTGCGCGACGATCGGCAAGATGACCCTGCCCGAGCTCGGCCGGCGCGGCTACCCCGAGAACATGGTCATCGGCACGCTGGCCGGATCCGGCACGCTGGGGCTGCTGATCCCGCCCTCCATCATCATGATCGTCTACGGGGTGACGGCCGAGGTGTCGATCGCCCAGCTGTTCATCGCCGGCGTGCTGCCCGGGATCCTGCTCGCCCTGCTCTTCATGGGCTACATCATCGTCTGGTCGCTGCTGAACCCGGCGCGCATCCCGCCGCCGGACCGCGAACTGCCGCTGCTGGAGAAGCTGCGCGCGTCGCGCAGCCTGATCCCGGTCGTGCTGCTGATCGCCGCGGTGCTGGGCTCCATCTACGCCGGCGTGGCGACCGCGACCGAGGCGGCCGCGCTGGGTGTCGTCGGGGCTCTCGTGCTGTCGGCGGTGCAGGGCTCGATGAGCTGGAAGACGTTCCGCGAGTCGCTGTTCGGCGCCACCCGCCTGTACTGCATGATCGCCCTGATCCTGTCGGGTGCCGCGTTCCTCACGCTGGCCATGGGCTACATCGGGCTGCCGCGGCACCTGGCGGAATGGATCTCGTCGCTGGGCCTCACGAAGTTCTGGCTGATCGTGGCGCTGGCCGCGTTCTACATCCTGCTCGGCTGCTTCCTCGACGGCATCTCGATGGTCGTGCTGACGATGGGCGTGCTGCTGCCGACCGTGCAGAAGGCCGGCATCGATCTCCTCTGGTTCGGCATCTTCATCGTGCTGGTGGTGGAGATGGCGCAGATCACGCCGCCGGTGGGCTTCAACCTGTTCGTGATCCAGGGGATGACCCGCCACCAGCTGCCCTGGATCGCCAAGGTGACCTTCCCCACCTTCGTGCTGATGGTGGTGGCCGTGCTGCTCGTCTACCTGTTCCCGGAGATCGTCACGTGGCTGCCGTCGCAGATGCGGCGATGAGCGCGGACGTGATGGCCCTGGACACGTCGGAGCACCTCGTGGGCGGGCAGGCGTCTTGAACGTCATCGTGATCGGCGCCGGCGTGATCGGCGTCACCACCGCGTGGTACCTGCGTCAGCAGGGGGTGAACGTCGCCGTCGTCGAGCAGCGGGCGGGCGTCGCCCAGGAAGCGAGCTTCGGCAATGCCGGCGTCATCGCCCCCGGGTACGTGACGCCGTGGGCCGCGCCCGGCATGCCGCGCAAGGTGCTGTCGTACCTGTTCGCGGCGGAAGCCCCGGTGCTGTTCCGGCCGTCGCTGAACCCGGCGCTGTGGCGCTGGGTGCTGCGCTGGCTCGGCGAGTGCCGGCTCGAGCGCTACCGCGAGAACAAGTCCCGCATGCAGCGCGTGGCGTTCTACAGCCGCGACCAGCTGCACCGGCTGCGCGACCAGCTGTCGATCCAGTACGAGCAGTCGCAGGGGTATCTGCAGCTGCTGCGCGCGCAGCGCGACGTGGAGATGACCGCGCCGGCACGCGACCTGCTCGACGCGGCGGCCGTGCCCTACCGCATGCTCGAGCCCGCCGAGTGCCACGAGCTGGAGCCCGGGCTGTCGCAGTCCGCGCCGCTGGCGGGCGGCATCCTGCTGCCCGAGGACGAGGCGGGCAACTGCCCGCTGTTCGCGCAGGCGCTGCGCCGGGCAGCCGAGGACGCCGGCGTGCGCTTCCGCTTCAACACGCCGGTCGACGCACTGGTCGTCGAAGGCGGCCGAGCCACGGGCATCATGGCGCGCGGTCATCGCTACGAAGCCGATGCCGTGGTCATGGCGGCGGCGGTCGGCAGCGTGCCGCTGCTGTCGGCCTGCGGCATCCGCATCCCGCTGTACCCGGTCAAGGGCTACTCCGCGACCGTGATGCTCGATCCGCTGGCGATCGGGCCGCGGCGCGCCCTGATGGACGAGGCCTACAAGACGGCCATCACGCCGTTCGCCAACCGCATCCGGATCGCGGGCACCGCCGAGCTCGGCAGCCCGCGGCTGACGCTGCGCGACGCCGCGCTGCGCACGCTGATGCGCGTCGCCTCCGACTGGTTTCCCGGTGCGGGGCGGTACTCCGATGCGCAGTTCTGGGTGGGCGCGCGGCCGATGCTGCCCGACGGCGCGCCGCTGCTGGGCCCCACGCCGGTGGACGGCCTGTTCCTCAACCTGGGGCACGGCTCGACGGGCTGGGCGATGGCCTGCGGCAGCGGGCGCGTGGTGGCCGACGTCGTGGTCGGACGCACGCCCGAGATCCCGCTCGACGGGCTGACCCTCGAACGCTACCGCTGAACCGCCATGAGCCGACTGCTGCGCGTTGGCGCGATCCGGTCCCTCGAACACGCCTGGCTGGCGGCGACCCCGCCGGGCGCCCTGATGCAGCGGGCGGCGAGCGCCGTGGCCGACGAAGCCGCACGCATCGCGCGCCGTCTGCCGCGCGCCACGCCGATCGTCGGCCTCGTCGGGCCGGGCAACAACGGCGGTGACGCGCTGCTGGCGCTGGGCCTGCTGCGCGCGCGCGGGTTTCCGGTGCGGGCACTCGCGCTGAGCACGGCGCTGCCGGCCGCGGAGGACGCGGCCCGCGTGCGGGCGCGCTGGGATGCCTCCGGTGCCCCGCTGGACCCGATCGCGGCGCTGCCCGACTGGCTCGCGCAGCGGCCGCTGGTGATCGACGGACTGTTCGGCATCGGGCTCGGTCGGCCGCTCCAGGGGGCCGCGGCCGATGCGATCGGCCTGCTGAACGCAGCCCGGCTGGAGGTGGTCGCCGTCGACGTTCCCAGCGGCCTGGACGCGGATACCGGCGCGGTGGTCGGTGGCGCTTCCGGCGCGGTCGTGCGCGCGACCTGCACGGTGACGATGATCGCCGACAAACCGGGACTGCACACCGCGGCCGGCGTCGACTGCGCCGGCCGGGTCGTCGTCGCGGCGCTCGGCACCGACGGTCCGCTGCCGGACGCCGCCGCGTCCGCTTCCTCACCGTCCTCGTCTGCCCCGTCGCCTTCCTCGTCCGCTTCGCCCCCCTCCTCGCCAGTGACCGGCGCACCCCTCGCCGCCGCGCCGGTCCCGCAGACGCACGACACCGGCGTGCTGTTCGGACGCGCCGAAGCCCGCGCGCTGCTGCGCCCGCGCACGCGCGACAGCCACAAGGGCAGCTTCGGCAGCGTGCTCGTGATCGGCGGCGCCCAGGGCATGACCGGTGCGGCACTGCTGGCCGCGCGCGGCGCGCAGGCCGCCGGCGCCGGCAAGGTGTTCGTGGCCTCGCCCGACGCGCCGGTGTTCGATCCGGGCCAGCCGCAGCTGATGACCCGCGATGCCGCGCGCGCCTTCGACGACGTCGACGCGATCGCGATCGGCTGCGGCCTGGGCCGCAGCGATGCGGCCCGCGCGCTGCTGGAGCGTGCGCTCGATGCGGCGGTGCCGCTGGTGCTCGACGCCGATGCGCTGAACCTGATCGCGCACGCGCCGGAGCTCGCGCAGCGGCTGGCGACGCGTGCGGCACCGGCCGCGCTGACGCCCCACCCGCTCGAAGCCGCGCGGCTGCTCGGCGTGCCGACGCCGGCGCTGCAGGCCGACCGGCTCGGCGCCGCCATGCGCCTGGCCGCGCGCCTGCGCGCGGCGGTCGTGATCAAGGGCGCGGGCTCGGTGGTCGCGTCCCCCGACGGCGACTGGAGCGTGAACGACAGCGGCGGCCCCGCGCTGGCCACCGGCGGCACCGGCGACGTGCTGGCCGGGGTCGTCGCGTCGCTGATCGCACAGGGGCATCCGACCGTCGATGCGCTGCGACTGGGCGTCTGGCTGCACGGACACGCGGGCGACTTGTGGCAGGCGCATCATGGCGGCACGACCGGCATGTCGGCGGCGGAACTGCCGCATTGGCTGGTCGCGGCCTCCGCCTGCTGACGTCCCCGACGAGAGGAACGCCTCCGTGACCTCCGACCGCGCTGCCCCGCCCCCGACTACCGCCATGACCGCGCCCTCGCCGCAGGCGATCGCCTACCGTGCCGTGTTCGACGGCATCGCCGCGCGCGCGTCGGCCGCGGAGCGCCTGTCGATCGGCGCGCTGGTGCGCGGCGAGCCCGGGCGGCGTGCGCAGTTCACGCTGGAGGCGGCCGGGCTCCACCTGGACCTCACCCGCGCGCAGATGACGGTCGACGACCTGACCGCGCTGTTCGAGCTGGCCCGTGCGGCTGACGTCACGGCCCACCGGGACGCGATGATGCGCGGGGCGACCGTCAATGCCACCGAAGGGCGGCCGGCGCTGCACACTGCTCTGCGGCGCGATCCGGCGCGTCCGCTGGTCGTCGACGGCACGGACCTGATGCGCGAGGTCGACGAGACCCTGACGCGCATGCGCGACTTCGCGTCCCGCGTGCGCGACGGGCGCTGGCGCGGCGCGCGCGGGCGGCTGATCACCGACGTGGTCAACATCGGCATCGGCGGCTCGCAGCTCGGACCGCTGCTCGCCTGCGAGGCGCTGCGCGACTGGGCCCATCCGCGCCTGCGGGTGCACTTCCTGTCGAACATCGATCCGGGCTGTTGGGACGCGATCCGAGCGCAGCTCGACCCGCATGCCACCCTGGTCGTGGTCGCCTCCAAGTCGTGGCGCACGATCGAGACCGCCCGCAACGCCGAGGCAGTACGCCGCTGGCTGCGGGCGGGCGGCATCGACGATGCGGGCCTGGCGCGGCACCTGGTGGGCGTGACGGCAAACGTCGCGGGCGCCCGTGCGTTCGGGCTGTCGGACGAAGCGATCTTCCCCTTCCGCGACTGGGTGGGCGGGCGCTTCTCGCTGTGGTCGGCGATCGGTCTGCCGGTGATGCTGTCGATCGGGCCCGACGGGTTCGACCGGATGCTGGCCGGCGCGCGTGCGATGGACGAACACTTCGCGACCGCACCGATCGCGCAGAACGCCCCGATCCGCCTGGCGCTGCACAGCGTGTGGAACCGGCTCGCGCTGGGCAGCAACAGCGAGCCCGTGATCCCCTACTGCGACGCCCTGCGGCGCCTGCCGGCGTTCCTGCAGCAGCTGCAGATGGAGAGCAACGGCAAGTCGACCGACGTCGACGGCGCACCGCTGCCGTGGCAGACGATGCCGATCGTCTGGGGCGAGGCCGGCACCGATGCCCAGCATTCGTTCTTCCAGGCCCTCCACCAGGGCACGTCGCGGCATCCGGTCGAGTTCGTGCTGGCCGTGCCGCCCCGGCCCGACCCCGAGGGACGGGACCGCACGCTGCTCGCCAACGCCCTCGCGCAGGCCGAAGGGCTGATGAACGGGCGCGGGCTGGCCGAGAGCCGGGCCGAGCTGATCGCGCAGGGCGTCGCGCCCGACCAGGCCGATCGCATCGCGCCGCACCGCGTGCACGCGGGCAACCGGCCGAGCAGCGTCGTGCTGCTGGGCACCCTCACACCGGCCTCGTTCGGCGCGCTGCTGGCGCTGTACGAGCACAAGACGGCGGCGCTCGGCTGGCTGTGGCGCATCAACTCCTTCGACCAGTGGGGCGTGGAGCTGGGCAAGCAGCTCGCCGGCCCGATCGAAGCGGCGCTGGCCGCCCCCGGGGCGCCCGATGGGGCGATGGATCCGAGCACGGCCGCGCTCATCCTTCGGCTGCGCGCCCTGCTGGAGGCGCGCACGGACCCGGGTGCGCCGGACGCTGCGTAGCGCAGACCGGACCCGGACGCGTCCGGCAGCGTGCTCAGCCGGCTCCGGGGCCGACGAACTCGGTCATCCGTCCGGCCTTCAGCGTCAGCCGGCAGTCGCAGCGCTGCGCGAGGCCGGCGTCGTGCGTGACCAGCACGAGCGTTGCACCCGCTTCGCGGTTCAGCTCGAACAGCAGGTCGATGATGCGCTCGCC
>ENA-UPTA01004696-UPTA01004696.1-activated-sludge-metagenome-genome-assembly--contig:-NODE-4696-length-12860-cov-12.263413_pt1 | contig 12860 bp, 19 predicted proteins | sample MGYA00238184_ERZ773361 | MGnify/ENA primary metagenome ERZ773361 (study PRJEB29100, sample SAMN05720205) | activated sludge metagenome | isolation source: anaerobic digester from wastewater...
AGGATTAGCCCTGACCTTATGCAGGCTTAATGAAATTGTGGAACACCCATGACTGAGAAATCAAAAATTAATAGAACTAAGGCATTTTTAAAAATCCCAAATTTCATTGGATAATGAGAGGATAACCGGGTAATTTATTTCAAACAACCTATTAAAATCGTTAGGGTGACTATCGAATTTAATAGCAGAATTGGCATATGGAGACTCAAAAATAGAAATGTTTAACAGGATATTCTAATAAAAACAGGCGATAAGCAATTGAACTCCTGGTGTCAGTTTGTTAGGATTTTTGTCCTCAATTTGTTATTATTAACATGCAAGAAATTTTTATGACTTGAGAATTGATTTACCAAAAAAAGATAAAGCTTTTTCTGGCATATTTATCTATTGAATTTGTAATAGCGAATTACTACAATTTCAATCTGCGAAAGACTGAAGGATAAAAATGGAAATAAACAAATTATCATCATGGTTATTGAGTTCTTCTCCATATACGGAATACAATACACGCCTTGAATTGCTTAACCAGTCTCCAGATGATTCAAATGTACTTGCGGCACGCCGTAAGATGATCGCTCACCCTCAAATTCAGACTCTACTAAATGAGGTGGTACATTGGCCGGGCAATATCCTGAAAAACCATAAAGATGCCAGCCATTGTCTGCACAAATTGGTCTTTCTGGCTGATATAGGCTTGCGCTTAGGAGACCCTGAGATAGGTTTTATTGTGGAAAGAATTCTGAGCCATCAATCACAAGAAGGGCAATTTCAGGTATTGGTGAATATCAATCCTACTTATGGGGGGACGGGTGAGGATCAATGGTCATGGATGATATGCGATGCCCCGCTTGTGCTTTACACTCTATTAAAATTTGGCATGAGTTGCGATGATGAACGAATTCGTAATGCCAAAGATTATCTATTGAGTTTGGTCCGGGAGAATGGCTGGCCGTGCTCAGTGGCCCCGGATTTGGGAAATTTTAAGGGTCCGGGTCGTAAAGCGGACCCCTGCCCCTTAGCCACGTTGGAAATGTTGAAGGTTTTGGCTTTGGTCCCGAATGTTGAGCCAAACATTGTCCGAACAGGCATTGATATGATTTTAGGAATGTGGGAGAAGAGAAGGGAACAAAAACATTACCTTTTTGCGATGGGAACGGATTTTAAGAAACTCAAGGCTCCCTTAATTTGGTTCGATATTTTACACACCTTAGATGTACTAACTCAGTTTCCTTGTGCGGTAGCAGACCCTCGCTTACAAGAAATGCTAGTTATTGTAAGCAAAAAATCAGATACATATGGTCAATTTACGTCCGAATCAGTTTGGACCCCCTGGAAAGAATGGGATTTTGGTCAAAAGAAATTGCCATCACCGTGGTTGACTTTCTTGGCGCTACGAGTAATGAGACGAGCGAATTATTCACAGAATTAATGTGTTAAGTATCTTCAATATAATAAATCAACAACTGAGTGGATATACAATTTTTCCAACAAGAGTCCCTACTATAACAATTGCTAAGTGTTAAAACGGGGAGAGGGGTTGGCGATTCGTTATTCTATAATTTCATTAGCCCTGGGGCGAGGAATTTGTACTCGTGATTGTAAGATTTCTGGCTTTGCCATTTTATGCGAAAACTATTTATGCATTAATACTGAGGAAGCCTCCAGCTAGATTTACCAACCGTCGCGGACAGATATTGGCAAATTCCAATTCATGGTAAATTTCCATATCATGCTTATCCTTGATGGGATTTAAGCTCTTCCTCATTTTGCAGCAAATTTGCATTGACTAATGGAAGGATCAGTTCCATGAATGTAGATAGCGGCATTCTTTCCTTTGCGTGATTCCAGTATTGCGCGAGTCCATAGATCGACCAACTCGCAGCTGTTGCTGCGATCTCAGCAGGAATATTTGATTCGGTTTGATTAAGCCAGGCCATGAACAGATCTTTTATTTGTTCCTTTACCTGAGCTTCCATAAGCGGTTCAAACTGACCACGCGGCGATTTACATTGACCGCTTGCTTCACGAATGAATTCGCATACCACCTGAATTAAGGCGCGCAAATTGTCTTCGCTATAGTGGCAGGCATTCAGTGTGCGTTTTTCGATTTCCGCCCTGAATTCCTGGCGGATTTTAAATTCGAAAAGGGCATATTTATCTGGAAAATGAGCATAAAACGTGGCCCGATTAATTCCAGCTCGTTCGGTAATATCCTGGACTGAAATGGATTGGAAATCCTTTTCATGAAGAAGATCCGAGAAAGCACCTTCCAAAAGTAGTCGGGTGCGTTTGATTCGGGGATCGATTTTATCCTCAATTACTAGATTAGACGACATTTTAACTCCTTCGTCGCTTATCCAACATTAATCGTTATTTGGTTATTGACGAAAATTAACAATACGTGTTTAATAAACAACATATGTTGCATTAGCAACACGTGTATCTTATCATAAACACTATGGAGAGTCAATGCTAACGATGGCAATATAAAACCTGACCTACTTCGCAGCTCGCCTGACCGTTGCAAGGTAAACAAGAAGACGATGGAAATCCTCAAGATAGGATTCAAATTCAACCAATTTAAGGAGTTATTCATGCTAGAAAGTATTCTTTCACCATTTAGTGATTGGGGCCTGGTAATTCTGCGCGTTGCCGCAGGAATCACCTTCATCGTCCACGGCTGGCCAAAACTGAATCCAAATTCACCCATGAAAGGTCCGGCTGGATTCGGTGGTTTCTTGAAACAAATGGGGGTTCCTCTGCCCATGCTCTTCGGCTGGCTGGTTGCCCTGCTAGAAACATTCGGCGCTGTCCTCCTTATTCTTGGCCTGGGAACGCGTATTTTGGGCCTCTTGTTCGCCGTTGACATGCTGGTAGCAATATTTGCCGCAAAGATTAAAGTAATGAACATCGGTTTTACCGCTCAACAGGCTACTGGCTGGGAGTTCGATTTCATTCTGCTGGCGATCTCTCTGGCTCTGGTATTCACCGGTGCGGGCAGTATTGGCCTGGATGGGCTTGTAGGATTGTAAATAAGCGAGGGAACATGAATACGGCGGTTTGGGTCGCACAAATCATACTGGCGCTGATTTTCATCGGATCTGGTTTATCAAAACTGGTGCAACCTTATGAGAAGCTGGCAGGACAAATGGGATATGTCAACGACTTCACCCCGGGCGCGATTCGAGGAATTGGAAGTCTTGAAGTGCTCGGAGCGATCGGAATCATTGTTCCAGCCGTGACGGGTATTCTGCCCTGGCTCTCCCCGCTTGCGGCCGGCGGCCTGGCAGTGAACATGGGTGGCGCCATATCTACGCACCTTCGCAGGAAGGAGCTGCCCATGATCCTCTTTAATTTGGTGCTGCTGGGTCTGGCAATGTTTGTGGTGTATGGACGGCTGGCGGCGGTTCCACTCTAATTCGCGGAATCGATTGAAAGGAGACCTTTTTCATGAATGACAACAAAGCGATACAAATCACAATTTACTCGGATTATGTTTGACCGTGGTGTTATGTCGGCCAGGGTGTGGTCGAGAAATTGAAAGCAGAACGCAACGTGGAAGTTTCATGGTGGCCATTCTTTCTAAGACCGGACACTCCGCCGGAAGGAATGGATTTGTCTGCCAACCTGCGAGCACGGGCCTTGATGGCGATGGAGAGATTGCACCAGATGGCCCGCGCAAACGGGATGGAGATGATCAGCCCTGACCGGATTCCCAACACGCGGATAGCCCACGAGGCCACCGAATATGCGCGGGAACACGGAAAAGACCAGGAATTTCACCGGATCGTCTTTCACAAATACTATGGCGAAGGGCAGGACATTGGACGCTGGGATGTTCTGCGGGCGGCAGCCGAGGAGGCTGGATTGAATGCTGACGATTTGGAACACCAGGTGACTGCGGGCCGGTATACTGCTACCGTTGCCGAGCAAATCGAAGAAGCCTACGCGCTGGGAATTACAGGCGTGCCAACGTATGTCTTGAACAACCGTTACGCAATCGTAGGAGCCCAGCCCTACGAAGTATTCGAAAAAGCATTGCAACAATTAACTGCTGAGGTAGATTCAGAGATAAACAGGAGGTCAAAATGAATTCAGATCAACTTAAAGGACTCCCCGAACGCAAACGCGCCAGGCCGGCAACCAGTAAGGGTATGCCACACGCTCAAATCGGCATCCGACCCGTACCGGCGATTAACGATGAACTGTTCCGGCGGTCTTTCTCTTTGCCTATGGTTCAGAACCGTCCCACGGTCATCTCAGTCCCGGGAGCGCGCGCGTTGTGGTTGGATGAGGGTATGCCTCTGGCTCATCCTGAAGTGATCGCGCGTGGGCGCGAGTTTGCCCACATCCATCCCGATGGCAGCCTGCATCTTTCGCTGCCACCAGAACGCGCCCGTGAAGCTGTAGAAAAAGGCTGGGCTGAGCCCCATCCGATCGCCAGTTATATCGGCATCGATGGGATGGTCATGCTTTATACCCCATTAGATCAAGAAGAGCTGGAGGTAGTTTTTCAGTTGATCGTTGAATCATATACCTTTGTTGCCGGTAATTCTTTTCAGCCGGAAAATGCTTTCCAACAGGTTCGAAGGAGTAATCCATGAATGTTCCTCAGCCGATTGCTATCGCTTCTCACCGGATACACCCGAATACCCGGCCTGGCTATGTCCATCTCAAGGTGGCCGATATCGAACGTCAGCTCGCTTTTTATCAAAATGTGCTGGGTTTGAGGTTGAACTGGCGGAACCAAAAAAGCGCCGGGTTGGGTGTGGAAGGCGAAGATATTGTCCGGATGACCGAGATCCCCAACGGCAGGCGATATCGCGGTGTGACCGGCATCTACCACTTCGCTATCCTTTTCCCCAACCGCCGCGAGCTGGCCCGAGTGGTTGCCCGCCTTTTCACCCTGCGCTGGCCCAACTACCCAACGGATCATGTAATGACCAAAACCACTTACCTGGATGATCCGGAAGGGAACAACATCGAGTTATATTGCGAGTCGCCAGAGGATGGGATTTCTGAAGTTGTCAATGGCGAGTTCATTGCCCGCCATTCAGATGGCACGCCCAGTGATGGGCGTGAGCCACTTGATCTCGATGCGTTGTTCTCCAATCTTAACAAAGATGATCCCCTGGATGTGCCTGTACCGATAGAAACACGCATGGGACATTTCCACCTCTATGTAGCAAACCTGAATGCAACCCGGCATTTCTATCATGAATTGCTCGGATTCGACGATATGGGCATTGCGCGAACCTTCCGGATGGGCATGGTATCTGCCGGGGGGTATCATCATCACATTGGATTTAATACGTGGCAAGGGGAGGGTGCTCCGGCGCCACTCTCTGATGGTTTGGGATTGAAATATTTCACTTTCAACCTGCCGGATGCTGAGGAGCTCAACCGCGTGGATGAGGTGCTTCGGGAAGCGGGGGTGGAATATGAGCACCTTGCTGACGGCTTATTCTTACGTGACCCTTCCCAAAATTCTCTGCTCTTAACAACCACCGAACTGGTGAAGGAGAATAAGTGACCCATGACGAACGGTGAATTGAAGGTTGGATCGCCTGCGCCTGATTTCAGGCTTACCTCTAGTGGTGGCGGCGAAATCGAACTCGCCGATTACCGCGGTCGATCGCGCGTAGTATTGTTCTTCGTCCGCGAGTTTAATTGAATGCAATGCCGAACACATGTCGCCCAGTTGGGGCGTATGCGGCAGGGATTCGGGAATGCAGGCGCTGAAGTGCTCATTGTCCTGGGAGACTCCCTGGAGCGTGCAGCCAAATATGCTGAGCAGCTCAAAGCACCCTTCCCCGTTCTGGCCGATCCCGAGCGCACGGTTTATCGTGCCTATGACCTGGACCGGGTAGCCTTCGTCATCCAGCGCACCGCCTCGGTGATTGTGGATCGAGAAGGCAGAATCCGTTATATCAAACGCGCCACCAATCCAATGGAATGGCTGCGGGAGAGTCGCGAATTGCTAGCGTTTGTGGAAGGTTTAGAAAGAGAAATCTGATCCCACAAATTCAAACCTCGAAACCTGTTATGAATGCGGTTATCTTCGAGGAGCGGAGATTTACGATCCATCTATTGCTAATCACAGGTAAATTAGAATGAACAATATAGAAAGCCGCATGAACTTATCCATTTACCATCTGTTCCAGTTTCCCAGGACCTACTTTCCCGGGAATGGGCTAACCCGATACCCCGCTATCCTGGCCCTGCATGGGCATGGCGGCAGCGAACGCGACCTGATTGGGCTGGCGCCTGATTTGCCTGAAAACCTGCTATGGGTCAGCGGGCGGGGACCGGTGGTTTTTGCTCCCGGTGCTTACGACTGGTATCCCGTCACGCAGTTCGGCCGCCCCGACCCCAATTTGCTTGAGCAAGCGTTGGGAAAAATAGATCAATTCATCGGTGAACTTTTAGAAAATTACCCCATTGACCCTAAGAAAGTCTTTTTGATGGGCTTCAGTCAGGGCAGCATGATTTCAATGTCATTTTTGCTAACCCGTCCTGATCGAATAGCTGGCGTCGTTGCCCAGTCTGGTTACGTGCCCATGCAGTCTAATCTAGCGATTAACCTGGCGGGGATCAAAGGTAAGCCGGTTGTGATGACCCACGGTTTCGAGGACGCGAGCATGCCGCTGGATTGGTCGCAACAGTCCCGTGATTACCTGTTGAATCATGGCCTGGATGTGGAATATCACAACTTCCACATGGGCCACACTATCATCGCAGAATCTCTGGCTGCGGTGCGTAAATGGTTGGAAAAGCAACTTGCGAATGAATAGAAAGCCGGATTAATCTATCCCCGGGCGCTGCCTTGTGCTCCGGAAAAGCGAAGCGGCGCATGATCTTGTTCCTGGGCGGCAAAAGTACCTCTTTGGAGGATTCTTTCTCCGCAGTCGCAGTGGTTCAGAATGACAGTCCATTTGCCCTGCAGCGGCAACTTGAGTCAATTAAATTGCGCGCCTACTTGATGGCAGGTAATCGGTTATTTCACTTTTTTATTTTCGCCAAAATGCACTTTTCAGCGATTTCTACGGCACCATCCCAGCCGGTTGATGAGGTATTCACACACAAATCGTAATATCGTGCATCGACCCAGTTTTTTTGCGTAAATTTTTTATTGTAAGCATCCCGCTCTTGGTCATTTGTCTTAATAAGTTTTCGAGCATCCTGTTCTGTCAATTCATAGAGCGTACACAAACGCTTTACTCGATCTGAGTGATTTGCGGTCAGGAGAATTGAAACATGATTGGGGTGATTCTTAAGAATATCCCAACCGCAGCGGCCTAAAAATATTGCTGAGCTTTTTGAGGCTATTTTTTGAATGGTTTCGCATTCTGTCTTAAATAATTCAGAATCAGATGGAGCGAGTTGGGGAAATTCAGCAATAATTATAGGGCTCAATCCAATCATCGAGCGATTAAAATTATCCCAAAAAGTGGTTAATCGCTCCTCCCTCCTTTCCACTTCACTTTCCAAAATATTCAGTTGTTGAGCTACACTTTGAATTATCTCTCGATCTAAAAACGGGATTCCTAATCTGTCGGCTAATTTTTCTCCGACATATGCCCCGCCACTACCGATTAGATGACTAATAGTAATCGCCAAATCTTCATTTTCCATATGAACCTCACATTACATAATCTGACCTCATCCTGCACACAATGAACGGATAGTAAGTCAATATTCAATACTTTCGTCAATTAACTATCATAATTTCATATAACATAAAACGCAAATTAATCGCCGTATTTATTTCGAGATTTGAGAGGTGATTTTAATTTTTCATTTATTGTTTATTCGCAGATATTATTTCAAGTTTTTATGGTCGGTTTGATGACACGACTCGTTGATCAACCTCTCATTATCGATTTTCCTCAATGATCTGGCACTGCTAATAGAAAAAATGAGGAACATTGAATACAAAATAAGCGCAACAACCACAACGGCAATGTCTAAGAAAGTTAGAGGAGTTATATTCCCAATATAAAATTTAGCTTTAGGATCTTTCATGAAATAGATCACAATATTTAGAATTATTGCCAAAGCGCGAATTTCAGTTGGCCCTAATTCACCAAAGGATATTTGAAAAACATTATTGGTATATGTGGATAGATAAGTATAAATTGAAAGTAGCAGATATCCAATCAATGCAATCAAAGCCAATTCCATACTTAAATAGGGTGAGAACCCTAATCCCAAAAAAATCAATAAAATACTGATGGCGTCAATTATATGGTCGATAAAGAACCCATATAAAGGTCGCTCAATCTTACGTTTGCGTGCCAGGGTTCCATCCAGGCTATCTCCAAACCAGTTCAGCAAAAACCCGAAACTCGCGAGCCAAAGAAAATTTATATTTATATTCGTTGCACAATAGGATATAAAAATTAGAAAGGATGCAAACAATCCCAGACCAGTCAAATGGTCAGGGGTGACCCAGGCAGGTAAATGTTCCGCAAGCCAATTTAGTGCGGGGCGTTCCAAAGGTCCAAGGATTGTGTTGTTAATGCGGATGTGATTCTTCTTTTCCATTTTTTCTCCGATTTAGTAAGGATCAAGAATCTTAAAGCGTAAAAGAAATTTAGAAGGCAGATTCCTTTTGTTTATGTAGAAGTGCACGAAATGCGGCCATTCCCAAAAAAAATGGAACCCAAAAAGTGATCGCTCGAAATGCAAGAGTGAGAATGGCGGCAGATTCGAGTTCAACTCCCAAAGAATTTAGCGCCAGGGTCATCATGCCTTCCATGACCCCAATCCCAGAGGGGGTAGGTGAGATAATCGTAAATAGGTAACCCAAAGTAAAGCCACTTACTACAACTCCCAGATCAAATTTGAGTCCAAATGCAAGAAAAAGTAAGGAAAGTATAGAGATCAGAATTACTTTATTCACAAACGCAAGACCGAGTGGCAGAAACAACAGCCGAATATTATTATGGATCGTTTGGGCTCCAATATGAATTTCTTCTGAGAAATGGATGATCTGTTCATCGCTTATACTGATCTTTTTGAAAAAAATACGAATAATCCGGTTAAGCGTCTGAAAGATTACGCCCAGGATTTTTTTCAATAAATCAATGTGTTTACTACTTAAGAATATTATCAAAATTAATCCACTGATGATCCCTCCCAACAGGCATGTGGCAGCTATTTCAAACCAGGTTAGCGGTTGGTGCGCCCGCAAAATGAGAAGACCAACAAGAGAAGTAATAAACAACGCAAGGTCATCAAACAAGAGATAAAGCATGCTAGCAAATGTTACCCGTGCGCTTGAAATGCCCTTTTCTTTTGCATCCGATATGAACAGCAATAGCGTAGAAATTCCTGCTGAAGGGGTAATGATCCTCACAAAGTTTACTGCAGCAGAACTTAATGTAACCATATGCAAATAGGATTCCTTGATACCAACAAGTCCGTAGATCACACAATATGAAAATCCCATTGTAGCCATCCACAAAAGTACAAGGATGAAAGCAATGAAAATGTATAAAGATTCCGCCTGACCTAAAATCTTTTTCATCTCCGAAACTTCAGAAATTTGAGTCAGGACAAATAACACAGCAATAAAAAGAATTAGCGTGATAAGAAATCTCTTTATAGTATCTTTCCCTTCGTAAGGATTGTAATCTTTAAACCATTTTCATTAGAAATCCGATGTAAAAATCATCAGAACACCCAGGCAAGCAAATACACCGCTGACTATTTTTTCGAGCGTTTTCTCACTCACCTTATTCGCCAATTTGGATGTAAGCAAACCACCTATAATCGATCCGACCGCGACGATTAATCCTGATAGGAAATTTACATTCCCATGAAGAGCATACCCAACCGTTCCTGATGCAGCGGTTAAGGCCATAATCAGTGATGAAGTACCAATGGCCTTGTGTATGGGGTACTTAAGAACAAGGATGAGAACAAGCAGAAATGCCATCCCGCCCCCGGCCCCTACCATACCACTCATCCCGCCAAGTAGTAGCCCAATCCCAATCGAAGCCAATATTTTTTTGGGATTAAGCGGCTGTATATTCTCAACATCTAGCCTGGCTTTAGAGGGAAGCATTGATTTTCTCCACATGGCGATGGCCATGATGAAAATCATCACGATAAACCCGACTCCCATTTGGCCGCCAGATAGAGATTGATTTGCGAGTAAGGAACCTATTTGAGCCCCTATAATGGCACCAAGAGCGAGCCATAAGCCCGATTTTATATTCACATTCCCGTTTTTATAATAGGACCAGGCGACAAATAGAGGTGTGATGACATCGACAAACAAGCTGGTCCCGATTGCTGTGTGCATGGAGAAGCCCGATAAAACAGTCAAGAGCGGAACAACCACCACCACGCCGCTTGCGCCGGTTAAGCCAACAACACTTCCCGTCAGCAATCCAATGCCAATCAAACCAATCAATTGTGTAATTAAGGACATACCTAATTGACCTTTTCAATTTTATTCTGCTGTATAAAAAACCAATCCCAATGTACCAGGTCCTGCATGGACGCCGATGACTGGTCCCATATCGGAGGTAATCATTTCGATACAATTGAATTGATCTCTGATTGAATGCTCAAATTGTTGTGCTTCATCGGGAATGTTACCATGCAGGATTGCTACATGGACGGGTTGATCACCAACTTTTTCCTTCATCAACTCTATTAACCGGGAAAGCGAGCGATTACGCGTACGCTGTTTCTCTAAGGGCTCTATCCTTCCGTTACTAAGGTACAAAATGGGTTTGATATCGAGGGCTGATCCTAAAAATGCCGTACCTCCCCCAATTCTTCCGCCTTTATGTAAGTATTCCAGCGTTTTTACCGTGAAAATTACATTTAGACGCTTTTTAATGTCGTCAACCAACTTTAAAATGCTTTGGGCATCCTGACCCTGTCCCGCCGCTCTGGCAGCAGCAAGCGATATCATTCCCAGCCCCAGGGAGACCGATTCAGAATTAACAAGATGAACGGGAATTTTATTAAATTGTTCGTTGGCCATTTCAGCGGATTGAATGGTCGCACTCATATGATGAGAAATCACGATGGTAATAATTTCATCAACCTCATCAGCGAGCTTATTATAAATATTGACGAAATCAGAGGCAGTCGGTTGGGCAGTAGTGGGTAATTTTTTGCTGGCAGCAAGAAGTTTATAAAATTCAGTATCCTCCAAATCAATTCCGGCGCGGTAGGTTTTGTCACCAAATGTGACATAAACAGGTGCAATATGAATTCCTAATTCCTCTCCGCGTGCCGGCGATAAAGAACATGCCCCATCTGTGACAATTGCAACTTTCTGGTTTTTCATGATTTAATCCTTTCTCAAATAGAGTTACTTGATCTTTCTTGACCGCCAGCTTACGCCGCGTTCGTTACCATTCTTTAATCGGGCTAAGTTCGGAAGTAAGGCCAGAACCAATAAACCCGTGCTCAAAACCCCATACACAATATACTGCCAGGAGGATAAACCCAGCAGATATTGAATAACCGATAAAAGTAAAGTACTCACTCCAATACTGAGGGTAGCGAGCGATGCATACCCGACAGCAAAAAACATGATAAGGGCAATAGCGCTGATAATTGGGAAGGCAGATGGCATGAGAGCGAACACGCCCCCAAGAGCTGTTGCTCCACCAGCTCCCCCTTTGAAAACCAATTTGCCAGTAGTGTCTTTTTCCACAAGAAAAACCGAATAATTATGCCCAACGATAGCAAAAATTGGTGCCATAATTTCCAATCCAACCATTCCTGGCGCGATGTACCTGGCGAACCAAACACTAGCCACTCCTTTAAAACCGTCCAAAAACAGAGTGAGTAATGCAATCGGATACCCACTTACGCGCATTGTGTTGGTCGTTCCTGTTCTTCCACTGCCCATTTTCCGGATATCCACTCCTTTTACCAGTTTCGAGAAGATCCAGCCAAAAGGGATGGCGCCCAGGAAATATGAAAAAAACAAACTAAAGACAAATTTCAATTTTCCAATAACTCCTTTTTTTCAAACGTGTACCAGTTTTCTCCATACAAGATAACTGAATCGATTCGAGGGATTAATTCATTCGGATTCGCTTCAGTCCCATCAAGATCGTAATGAATTGGGAGAATATAAGGCGATGCCATTTTCTTAGCCATCTCTATAACTACAGATTTATATTTTTCGGGTCCTATAGGTGAAGTACGCCAGGGCAGGCATAAAATATCCGGATGAATTTCTGGCGGAAATTGATGGGCGTCGCCAATATGCAATAAGTCGGCATTATCATGGATCAAGAATGAGAGTGGTGTTCCTCCAGGATCAGGGATCTTAAAACGAAAAAATAAGCTGACGATGAAATAGACCGGGTCTTTAACCACACTAAAACCTGGCATAATTTCGATGTTTTCAATACGCTCTCCAACGGTCACGGGTTGAAGACGGGAAGAAGGCACTCCCATTTTTAATGCAATATCGCACACGTCTCGAGAAGCCACTACAATACCAGTTGGAATCTGAGCCACCTTACCGATATGGTCCTTGTGGGCATGCGAAACACAAATATACTCAACGTCCGGCAAAGGATCCCGTGTAAAATCCGGATCGATCAAGATATGATGCTTTCCAACAATTTCTACACACGAGTGTCCAAGAAAACGAATTTTCATTAAATCTCCTATTTATAAAGGTTATTTTTTCTTTTTTTTGATCATTATTTGCAGGACTGAAACGAAAGCCAGACCCAATCCGAGCAAATAGACTGGCCAGTTAAATTGGGTTGGCCTTAAATCGTTTAGTGCGGCAGTGGATGCGGGTAACATCTGAATTGCATCTGCCATGAAAGAATAAAGCATTAATAAAATGCCCAAGGAGAGTGAAA
>ENA-UPTA01004698-UPTA01004698.1-activated-sludge-metagenome-genome-assembly--contig:-NODE-4698-length-12859-cov-4.119338_pt1 | contig 12859 bp, 10 predicted proteins | sample MGYA00238184_ERZ773361 | MGnify/ENA primary metagenome ERZ773361 (study PRJEB29100, sample SAMN05720205) | activated sludge metagenome | isolation source: anaerobic digester from wastewater...
GGAGGAAAGGCATGTCTTCCTGTGGAACGATCTTGGCAACAACACCTTTGTTTCCGTGGCGTCCTGCCATTTTATCGCCCACTGATATCTTCCTCTTCTTTGCAACATATACTTTTGCAAGCTGAATGATACCCGGTGGAAGTTCATCACCTATCTGTATCTTCTGTTTCTCGCGTCTGTAGTCTTCGTCCAGATCAGCAAGTTTCCTGAGATAATTTTTCATGAGTGCTTTTACGAATTCGTTCGCTCTCTCATCTTCGAACCATGGGAGCTTCTCATCAAGTTTCTCGATGATCTCGATCCCTTCGAGCACTGAAGCGTCGATAACGGTTCCTGATTTGATAACCACGATACCGTGTTCGTCTTTTACTCCAAGTGTCTTCTTCCCTTCGCATATTTTCGCGAGGCGTTCGATCATCTTCTCACGAAGAGCGATCTTCTCTTTGGAGAGCTTTAAATCGAGTTCTTCACTCAGTTTCTTTTCAAGTTTCTTCGATTCCGCGTCTTTTCTTCTGCGGCTGAAGAGTCTGGTCTTAATAACGGTACCGCGCAGACCCGGGGTGGCACGAAGCGAAGCATCTTTAACCTCACCGGCCTTCTCACCGAAGATCGCTCTGAGGAGTTTTTCTTCAGGTGTGGGATCCGACTCCCCTTTCGGGGTAAGTTTACCGATAAGGATATCACTTTCCTTAACTTCGGCACCGATTCTTATGATACCGTTCTCATCAAGATTCTTAACGGTTTCTTCACTCACATTCGGAATTTCGCGTGTAAGCTCTTCGTCACCTCTCTTGGTCTCGCGAACCTGAAGTTCGAACTCTTCGATGTGTATCGATGAGAAAACATCGTTCATAACGAGTTTTTCCGAGAGAATAATGGCATCCTCGAAGTTGTAACCTCTCCAGGGCATGAATGCCACAAGAATATTACGGCCGAGCGCGAGCTCACCTTGATCGGTCGCGAAACCGTCGGCGAGTACATCACCTTTCTTAACCTTCTGGCCCAGTTTAACCACAGGTCTCTGGGTGATGCTGGTCTCCTGGTTTGTACCGGAGAACTTAATAAGCTTGTAGGTAACTGTTTTTACCTCTTCAAACTCTGTGAGAGCTTCGAATGAGAGCGGGTCGATGTTATAGTCGACAATTATCTTGTCGGCATCAACGAAGATCACTTCACCTTCTTCCTCAGCCACGATAACTGACCGGGTGTCTCTGGCAACCCTTCCTTCGAGGCCGGTACCGACGATCGGAGCTTCAGGTTTTATGAGCGGAACTGCCTGGCGCTGCATGTTTGAACCCATGAGCGCGCGGTTGGCATCATCATGCTCGAGGAACGGAATAAGAGCAGCTGCGGCACTTACTATCTGCGCCGGCGCCACATCCATAAACTCAACTTCCTGAGGATGAACGATTGGGAAATCGCCTTTTCTACGGCATTTTACCCTCTCTCTGATGAATCTTCCGTTCTCGTCGATCGGGGCGTTCGCCTGGGCGATCGTGAAAAGATCTTCCTGTTCAGCAGTAAGGTAAACCACTTCACTGGTAACAACACCCTCTTTTACAACACGGTATGGTGTCTCGAGGAAGCCATACTTGTTCACCCGCGAAAAGATCGTAAGTGACGAGATAAGACCGATATTTGGACCTTCAGGTGTTTCGATCGGGCAGAGGCGTCCATAGTGAGTGTAGTGAACATCTCGCACCTCAAAGCCCGCTCTTTCCCTGGTGAGACCACCGGGTCCGAGAGCCGACATTCTTCTCTTGTGCGTGAGTTCTGAGAGTGGATTGGTCTGATCCATGAACTGTGAAAGCTGGTTTGTACCGAAGAATGAAGTGATAACGCTGGAGATTGTTCTCGCGTTAACCAGCTCCATCGGAGCGAAACCTTCAGCATCGCGGATCGACATTCTGTCTTTAATTGTTCTGGCCATTCTGGCAAGACCGGTATTGAACTGCTGCTGAAGCTGCTCGCCGACGGTCCTTACTCTTCTGTTTCCAAGATGATCGATATCATCAGAAGCCGCGTTTTCATCCTTCATCTTGATGATATACTTCATGATCTCGATGAAATCCTGAATATGAAGAACGGTAAGATCGTCGGGAACCAAGCCCGAAAGACTCAATTTGTCGTTCATTCTGTGACGGCCAACTTCTCCGAGGTCGTATCTCTTGTCGTTGAAGAAGGTTTTATCAAGAAGACCGGCAGCGGTTTCGATGTCTGGTGCTTCACCTGTTCTCAACTGTCTGTAGATAGAAAGAAGAGCTTCATCCTTGCTGTGGGTCGTGTCTTTTTCAAGTGTGTTCAGGATGAGGTTTTGGTCAAGATTAAGATCGGTACGGATCAGGTTGATCGATTCAACCCCTGATTCCTTGATCATCTTCACTGCTTCTTCATCAATGATATCGTTTCTGTTGAGGAAGATCTCACCGGTGTGAGAATCGAAAACTTCGGTTGCCACCTTGCGCGACAGAAGAGTTTCGGGGTCGACTTCGTTCAGATCAACAGTCTCATAAATCTCAAATATTTCTAAAATTTCATCATCGGTCTCATATCCAAGAGCTCTGAGGAGAGTTGTCGAGGGGAACTTCTTCCTGCGGTCGATATATACATTAAGTACATAGTTAATATCGGTGGTGAATTCAACCCATGAACCCTTCAGCGGGATAATTCTGGCTGAATAAAGAGGAGTACCGTTAGGATGAACTGTCTGGGCAAATGCAACGCCTGGTGAACGGTGAAGCTGTGATACAACCACGCGTTCCGCACCATTAATAATAAAAGTTGCCTGATCTGTCATGTAGGGAAGAGTACCCAGATAAACTGTCTGCTGTACAGAGTTTACCCATTCGCCTGTATCCTGGTCTTTCGAAGAGAGTGTGAGTTTTGCTTTAATCGTGGCCGAGTAAGTCAGACCTTTTTCTCTACACTCCTGGATCGAGTATCTTGGTTTCTCTACATAGTATTCATTATAGTCGAGGCGATACTTGGCTTTGTGCGTGTCCGGATTGTCGAGTATGGGGAAGTTACTTGTAAAAACCTGTTGAAGCCCCTTGTTTTCTCTCTCGTAGGGAGCGACATCAATCTGTAAAAAATCCAGGAACGACTCTTTCTGAACGCTCAGCAGATCGGGTATTTCCAGTACAGAGCTAATATTACCGAAGGTAATTCTGTTATTGTTCAATTGAATAACCTCAAAGTTTTTGTGTCAAATCTAACGCTTGCTATCCTGATCTGAACATAAATAATAAAAAGCGATAAGACGATGTTGTATCGTCTTATCACTTAAAAACTGGGAGAAGATTAAAGGTTTCCGTACGGATTACTTTAATTCTACCTTAGCACCGGCTTCTTCGAGTTCTTTCTTGACTTTTTCAGCTTCGTCTTTAGAAACCTGCTCTTTTACAGGCTTCGGAGCTGCTTCAACGAGGTCTTTAGCTTCTTTGAGGCCGAGACCGGTATGAGCTCTTACAACCTTGATAACACCGATCTTGTTGGCACCGGCTTCAGCGAGGATAACATCGAATTCGGTTTTTTCTTCAACCGGGGCGGCAGCTTCAGCAGCACCGGCACCGGCGGCAACTACCACAGGGGCTGCAGCGGTTACACCAAATTCATCTTCGAGCGCTTTCTTTAATTCAGCAGCTTCAACAAGGGTTAATCCTTTGATCAATTCTACTAACTGAGATACTTTCTCTGACATTTTTAGGTCTCCATTTTTAAATTTTTATTCAATCAATTAAGCAGCTTTTTTCTTGGCTATCTCATCAATAACGCTGACGAGGTCTCTCATCACCGCATTGAGTGCGCCAACGATACCGGAAGCAGGCGCGTTGATGCTGCCAAGGATACCCGCTATGATCTCTGCCTTTGTCGGCAGTTTTGCAAGTACATCCAACTGGTCGCCGGAATAGTACTGTGTCTCGATGTAACAAGCTTTTAAGCCAAATTTCTGGGTATCATCATTGAATTTCTTGATGATCTTGGCGGGTGCTACAGGGTTTTCGAATGTGAATGCGAAGCCTGTCATTCCAACCAGGTTCTCAGCCAGTTTGGGATATTTGCCTGATTCTTCCAGGGCGCGTTTAAACAAGGTGTTTTTGATAACCTTGTAAACAACTCCCTCTTTCCTGAACTCATTTCTGAGTTTGGAGATCTGAGCCACATTAACTCCGGTGTAGTCAGTAAGATATATAGCGGTAGAATCGTTTAGAAGCTGGACGATCTCCGCAATGACTTCACCTTTTTGTTCTCTGTTCATTTAACTCCCGAATCAGTTCGTTAATACCTGTCGGTATAGAAGCAGTTTTGTTTGTTGTGCGTAATATCGTTAATTAAGTTCTTCTTTTACAATCTTGAGGCCGGGGCCCATTGTAGAAGAGAGATAAACAGTCTTCATGTATGTTCCCTTGGCGGTGGCCGGCTTCAGTTTGTTAACCTGGCTGATGAGAGCCTTGGCATTCTCTTCAAGCTGTTCGGTGGTGAAGTTTAACTTACCAACGGCGGCGTGAATGATACCCTGTTTGTTAACTCTGAAGTCGATCTTTCCTGCCTTAACCTCTTTAACGGCTTTAGCCACATCGGGTGTAACGGTACCGCTTTTAGGGTTTGGCATAAGGCCTTTAGGGCCAAGGATCTTACCGAATTTACCGAGCTGGCCCATAACATCGGGGGTTGCAATAACCACATCAACATCAGGGACATTTCCTTTTTCGATCTCGGAAAGATATTCTTGGAATCCGGCGAATTCGGCACCCGCATCAAGGGCTTCCTGAATCTTCGGACCCTGGGTGACAACGAGAACTTTCACGCTCTTACCGGTTCCGTGAGGAAGTGATACTGTACCTCTAACCATCTGGTCTGCATGCCTGGGGTCAACGCCAAGTCTGAGTGCACACTCGAGGGATTCTGTGAACTTAACATTTGAAACTGATTTAAGCACATCAATGGCCTGGGCCACAGTGTACTCTTTATTTACATCTACTTTTGTAAGTACCGCTTTATAGCGTTTTGATATCTTCATCTTTCAGCCTCCCTTATCCTTCTACCGTGATACCCATCGAGCGGGCAGTACCGGCGACCATTGAAACAGCAGCGTCAAGTGTATTGGCGTTAAGATCGGGCATTTTCAGCTGTGCGATCTCTTCAACCTGCTTGCGGGTAACCTTTGCTACCTTTGTTCTGTTCGGTTCGGCTGAACCACCTTTAATACCGGCAGCTTTAATAAGAAGAATGGCGGCGGGTGGGGTCTTTGTGATGAATGTGAATGACTTATCGGAGAATACGGTGATCACAACTGGTATGATCAGACCTTCTTGTCCGGCTGTTCTGGCGTTAAACTGTTTACAAAACTCCATAATGTTCACGCCTTTTTGACCTAAAGCCGGCCCTACCGGGGGAGACGGGTTGGCTTTTCCGGCGGGAATCTGGAGTTTTATATATCCGGTGATCTTTTTTGCCATTTTGTAAACCTGTTAATAAATGAATTGTTGCTTAATGTACAAGCTCAGCCTGTACAAAATCGATCTCAACGGGTGTCTTCCTGCCGAAGATCGAAACGAGAACTTTAATCTTCATTCTCTCTTCGTTAACTTCTTCAACAGTACCCGAGAAGTTGTTGAACGGGCCATCAATGATCTTAACAGTGTCCCCCATTCTGAACACTGTGTCAAGTCTTTCTGAATCCTCTTCCTGTTTGATCCTTCCAACGATGCGCTTTACTTCATCGTCGCGGAGCGGGGCGGGATTCTTGCCGCCTAAAAATCCAATTACCGACTGAGTGTTATTGATAAAATCTTTAACCTGCGCGTCGAGATCTACACAAATAAGAATATAGCCCGGCAAAAAGCTTCTTATCTTGCTTTTCTTCTTGCCGTCTTTAACCTCATAGATCTTCTCCTGAGGCAGAAGCACTTCAGATATCTTTTCACCGAGTCTTGCATTGTCACGGATACCAAGATCAATAAAACCTTTTACCTTGGCTTCATGACCGGCGAGCGTCTGCAAAACATACCATCTGTGTTCCATTTTGATCCTTAGTATAGAAAGCTGAAAAGGAAGCTAACTCCCTTGTCAATAACGAAACAGAGAAGGGCAAAAACAACAGAGGAAGCTATCACGACCTTGGTAGAACTCTTAAGTTCATCCCGGGTTGGCCAGGTGACCTTCTTCATCTCTTTGACGATATCTTCGTAAAGCTTGATTATTTTTTGTTTCATTTGTGGACTTTCGGACTGTTTGAGCACGCTGGGAGGGAATCGAACCCCCAACCTGCGGTTTTGGAGACCGCTGCTCTGCCAATTAAGCTACCAGCGTATAAGGATTACTTAGTCTCTTTGTGCACTACCGGCTTGTTACACCAACGGCAGTATTTCTTGTATTCTACTCTGGCAGGATGCTTGCGCTTGTTCTTCGTAGTAGAGTAGTTTCTTCTCTTACACTCAGTGCATTCCAGGGTAATTATGTCTCTCATGGCTCTACCTATATAAAAAAATTTGAGCTGACGACCGGGATTGAACCGGTGACCTCATCCTTACCAAGGATGTGCTCTACCAACTGAGCTACGTCAGCCTGACTAAACATAAAAAAAATGAAAGCAGCTAAAGCCTACTTTCATCAAAATTTCTCAGAGCGGGAGACGGGACTCGAACCCGCGACCAACAGCTTGGAAGGCTGTGACTCTACCACTGAGTTACTCCCGCATTTCTCCAGTTCTTTTGTGGGTGGCGAGGGATTCGAACCCCCAAAGGCGTAAGCCAACGGATTTACAGTCCGCCCCGACTCTCCAACTTCGGCGTCCACCCATTTCTTTTCCCTTACCAGAATTTTTCTAAAAGGGACTTCTAATGTAAAAGTTTTCTCTTGAAAAAACAAGCACTTGATAAAAAAAAATTCTTCGAGAACTTTAGAACTTGAAAACTTGAGAACTCCAGAACTCCAGAACTTCAGAACCTCGGGTCTAAGATCTTTTGTTCTCTGGTTCTCGAGTTCTCTGGTTCTCGAGTTCTCTGGTTCTCTGGTTCTCTGGTTCTCGAGTTCTCTGGTTCTCTGGTTCTCTGGTTCTATTTAAGAACGACCATCTTACGAACGGCAGAAAATCCGGCGCAGGTTATCCGGTAAAGGTAAACGCCGCTTGGCAGACCGGAAGCATTAAATTTAACCTCATGATCGCCCGCGGGCATGTTGGTGTTCACTAATACTTTAACCAATTGTCCGAGAGTGTTGTACACTGAAATATTTACCTGACCGGCAACCCCAAAGGGGCGGGCGGGCAATGTATAACGGATAACGGTTTCCGGATTAAACGGATTCGGGTAGTTCTGATAAAGTCTGTATACACCGGGAAGCATATCTTCCACTTCATTTATACCGGTGGGATAAAAGTGATATTTAGCCCCGAAACGGGAAAAAATGGTATCAACCGCAGCCCGGGTTACAGTGATTGAATTTAAGTGGTCATTACCCCGGCCTATCACTATCGCGGAGTGGAATGTGACCAGGTCACCTGAGTTCATACTGAAGGGACCTGAATTCACCATACCGCGCTGATCTGTGGGTGTATTGGTCAGCCATCCTTTTTGTGTAACAGGATCACCTGAATATAGGAACCTGCCCGGGATCTTCGCGCATGAATCCGCGTAAACCTGACCGTAAGGCCATGTGCAGGGGTCGATTATCAATCCGTTCTTCTGTCTCCCCTGTTGGTAGTGCCTGAGCTCCTCCACAGTCTGCGGGTCACCGTGAGTCGGATGCGATGCAAGATAGTGCTGGCTTGAAGTGCTGCCGAAGTTCATTGCACCCGGAAGCAGTTTATCATCAAAGGGTCTTCCCATCGGCACCCTCGCTGTATCAAGCGGGATGTCGATACCGGGATCATAAATTCCGTTGCTGTTTACATCCGTGAACGAAACTCCCGGCACATAAACCGGCTGCCCAAAAAGAACAGTCTGATAAACCGCCGGTGGATTCACACCAAATGATCCGTCGCTGCCGTCATTGTAAAAGTAGATGCTGTTCCGTAGTGTGTCGGTTCCAAACATGTCATCTGTGTACTCACCCATGTCGGTATCACTCCAGATCGAATAATAAGCTTCAGGAAGTGTCTGCACAACTGTGCCCCTGTTCACTATCTCATACCTGACGAAGACGGCATTGCGCGTCTCTGCTGAAGGTGAGTTCGGGAAGGCGTAAACAGTCTGCCGCACTTCGATGCCCAGTGGGTCCATAGGATACCTGCGTGAAGTTCCGGGCACTCCGTCATTGTAAACACACCAGAATGAGATTTCTCCCAATATCTCAGGCATATCTTCATTCGGCTCCCATATCCCATTGTGGTTAAGATCGATGGGATCGTAAATACCGTTATTGTTACCATCCCAGTATCGCGCGCCAAGTTCCACCGCGTATTTCCAGATCTGCCATGATCTGCCGAAGGCTGAGTCCGCAAGCGCGACCCTGTAAATTCCGTTCCGCGGGTCAACTGACTGTGAACCGACCGGGCCGGTGACAAAATCATCGATCCTGGATGCTGACATGTTGGCGGCACCCCACACAGTACCATCCTTCAAAGCCGAAAGCGCGAAACCATTTGAGAATATTGTGCTTACAGAATCAAACCAAAGGCCGGATCTGCCGGCTACTGAAACATCGGCTATCACACCATTTCTGTCGAACGGCACCCAAATCCTGCCGGTGTATAAGGCTGTCCGGGGAAAGATATCATCGAAAAGGATCGACCAAAAGAATGGTTCTGTGGTGAGGTGGTTTCCACCTCCCGTAATTTCAACAAACAGTTGTGCGAAATCACCCTGAGCAGCTATCTTTGCGAGCCCTCTGAAGATGCCGTCACCGGCTGTCGAATCGTTATGGAGACCGTCGTCATACAAAGGGAACTCAACATTCTGCCCATTCATGGTTCCCTTTATAGTGCCCGTCAGTCCGCTTTTGTGATAGCCCGCGTAAACGGAAAAATAAACAGAATCACCAATTGCAGGCGTAGCAGGTATCATCTTTGCTGTATACAAAGCAGGTGGCGCGTCATCATCGCTGAGTGAAAGAAAGTTTCCCCACCATAAATGAATCTTCCTGTCCGGCATCTGCCGGTAACTTGAGAAGATGACCAATGGCACTGTTGACTGAGGATTTACATTCGGATTTGTATCTTCACCCGCGAATTTTGTCAGTTGAACAGGTGTGCCCCAGGTCTGCCCTCCGTCAGCGCTTGATATTCTGAATAGATCGGAATTCCTGAACCCTCCAATGCCATACTTTACTCTTTTATATATAATGTGGATCGTACCGTTTTGCTCCCGGTAGATCTTTGGATTTCGTACAAAATCATTCTCCTGCAGGATAACCGTCGTATCGTGCCATTGCCCTGTACCGGCTGAATATTTCATCAGAAGCAGTTTGGTGTTGCTCAGATTCTTTTCCTGAACCGCCATCAAGAGGTCTCCACCTCCGGTGGAAAGAAGAGTGGGATTGGTTATGCCACCGTTTGTGAGCATCTGGTACTGAGTGAAAGAGACACCGTTATCCGTGCTTTTCGAGAAGCCGACGGAATTCTGGCTCTGAGATATTCCCAGTACTATATTACTGCCACCCGCGTAAACCGCCGAAGTTATTTTCATGGTGCTTTCAATCGCGGAGTTAGCCCACAGTGAGAGCTTAAGCGGTGGAGACCATGTGATACCGTTATTATCCGACCAACGGTATTTGTATTGGCCGGTACCAACCCTGAAGATCGCGAGCAGACGGCCGTTATCAACCTTCAGCAGGAAGGGGGTAGCAAGGCTGTCTTCTATTGCAAGAGTTGTAACCGTGGTATCAAAAAGAGTTAAAGGGGTTCCCCATGTGGTACCCCCGTCAGTGCTTCTGAGAAAAACGCACGAGACCTTCCCGGTTCCGTTATTCTTCGGCAAAAGTGAAAGAAATTCCGTGTTGCTTACAGCGAGCATCTCGCCTGAGTGATGATTCAGAGAATCATTCGAGGGGTAAAAGGGAACGGTTGTGTTCTGGCAATAGAATATTGCCGACGCGAAAACAAATAAAAAGATCAACCTTTTCATTTGGGTACTCCTTAAAAGAAAAGCGGGACCCCATGATCCCGCTTCAAATTCTGTTTATTTTACTTCAACAATTTCAATCGCGAAATTAAGAATCTCACCTGCCAGATCGTGGTTCGCGTCAAGCACAACAGTATCATCGTTTATCTCGACAACAGTCATAATGATGTTCTCACCATTTTCACCTTCGAGCTCCAGCCGTTCGCCAAGCTCAAGATCCATATCGCCGAGCCTGTCTTTCTCAACTTCAACAACCAGATTGTCGCGGTACTCGCCGTAACCAAGCTCCGGTGGAACCGCCACATCCTTTTTCTCACCAACTTCCATCCCAAGAACCGCAAGCTCCAACCCGGGGATTATCTCGTTGTTACCGACTCTGAACACGATCGGGTCGTTCCCGTAGGATGACTCAAACACCTCTCCATCGGCAAAACTGCCTTTGTAGTGCATCGTGACCAGCGATCCTTTTTGAATTGTAGCCATAGTTTCTTTTGTCTTTCTTTTTTGTGATTCTTCCGCGCTGAATAACTGTTTAGCGGATTTGAAATATACTAAATGATACACAATTTGCCTATCATAATAAAATTATTGCCCTTAAGGAAATTCTTCTTCCCCACGACCGGTTTTGTATGAATAATATATATTCAAATCAAAATTTTTGCTTATTTATACATTTTATGTACAAATAATGTATTTTAAAATATATTATTTGTACATTTTGCCCCCTCTGAATACCCAAAACCCAAATAACATTTAACAGTTCACTCCGCCGCAGGCGGATCACATTTACAAAAAAAAGGCCACCAAACAGGCAGCCTTTTTTTCAAGTGGTTAATGGTTAACGGTTGGTGGTGAATCCATAAAGTTTCAGCCTCCCGAAGCCAACTTCACAGTTCACAGTTCACCTCGCCGCGGCGAGTCACAGTTCTACTAAATCTCCACCTCATGATGGGCAACGATCACCTCTGTATCGAGGGCGATAACAAGCTCTTCGTTGGTAGGGATCCTGAAGACATGGACCGTAGAACCCTCGGCTGAGAGGTCTTCGTCTTTGTTATTGTTCTTTTCGGGATCGATCTTGATACCCATAAAGGCGAGGCTTTTGCACACTTCTTCACGGACATCCGGTGAGTTCTCACCAATACCGCCTGTGAATACAAGCGCGTCGATCCCACCCATCGCTGCGGCATAGGCACCGATATACTTCGTGATCCTGTAGCAGAACACTTCAAAAGCATAACGGCTGCGCTTGTGGCCTTCTTTCATTGCCGCGATTATTTCACGCATGTCGGATGACTCACCGCTGATACCTACGAGGCCACTGTGCTTGTTAAGCAGGGTGTTCGCTTCTGAAAGTTGCAACCCTTCCTTCCCCATAACATGGAGAATAATGGAAGTATCGATATCACCGCAGCGGGTTCCCATAAGAAGACCTTCGAGTGGGGTAAAACCCATCGATGTATCGATCGAAGTTCCCATGTCGATCGCCGCCATGCTGCATCCGTTTCCGAGATGAGCGGTAACGATCTTCAGTTCTTCTTTGTGCTTGCCCAGTTTCTTGGCAGCAATTCCGGCTACAAATCTGTGCGAAGTTCCATGGAAACCGTAGCGCCTGATTTGGTGCCTTTTGTAAAGTTCGTAAGGGATACCATAAAGGTATGCCTTCGGCTGCATGTTCGAGTGGAAAGCAGTATCGAAAACGCCAACCTGAGGTATATCGGGAAGGACGCGTGTAACGGCCTGAATACCTTTGATGTTAGGCGGATTGTGAAGTGGCGCCAGACCTACATTATCCTGAAGCACTTTTACCACCTCGGGAGTTATGAGAACCGATCCGGTAAATGTTTCACCACCGTGTACAACACGGTGCCCAACGGCGTCGATCTCACTCTTGTCTTCGATAACTCCGTGATTCTTCGAGAGAAGCACAGCGAGAACATACTCGATACCAATGGCGTGATCGAGGATCTCGCCTACAATACTTATCTTGTCGCCATCGAAACGGGAATGTGTAAGCACAGCGCCTGACATTCCGATCCTGTCAACAAGTCCTTTCGCGAGGGCAACCCGTTGTACCGTGTCATAGAACTGGTACTTTATCGACGAACTGCCGCAATTTAAAACTAATACTTTCATTATCGCCTACGAGATTATTTTACCGTTTGAGTCATATGTGTAGAAACCCTGCCCCGTTTTGCGGCCAAGTTTCTGTTCGCGAACGAGTTTTCTGAGGATCGGGCAGGCCCTGTATCTCGGCTCGCCGAGTGTTTTCCAGAGTGTGTCCATCCAGGCCAGAACCTCGTCGAGCCCCATCATGTCAGCCATTTCAAGCGGCCCCTGCTGGAAGTTGAAGCCGATCTTCATGGCAGTATCGATATCCTTTGCGGAGGCAATACCTTCGAGAAGGATGTGCATCGCTTCATTCAGAAGCGGTACGATCGATCTTGTGGTTACATATCCGGGATACTCATAAACCTCTATCGAGGTTTTACCCAAACGGTTGGCGAATTCTTTGATTGTCTTCAAAGTGGTCGACGAAGTATGAAGACACTTGATCACCTCTACAAGCGGTCTTTTGGGAACCGGATTGAGGAAGTGCATGCCGATCACCTTGTCGGGTCTTCTTGTGGCCTCTGCCAGTTTGGTCAGGCTGAGGGTGGAAGTGTTTGAAACAAAAATGGTTTCTTTCTTGGCTATCTTGTCGAGCTCAATAAAGATGTTCTTTTTGAGTTCGAAGTCTTCATCGACGGCTTCGATCACGAGATCGCAACCAGCGATCAGTTTGATATCGGTAACCC
>ENA-UPTA01004699-UPTA01004699.1-activated-sludge-metagenome-genome-assembly--contig:-NODE-4699-length-12854-cov-6.050473_pt1 | contig 12854 bp, 13 predicted proteins | sample MGYA00238184_ERZ773361 | MGnify/ENA primary metagenome ERZ773361 (study PRJEB29100, sample SAMN05720205) | activated sludge metagenome | isolation source: anaerobic digester from wastewater...
CCAGGGTAAGACCATTGATGAACTGCTTGATAACATAAAGGACGCTTACCGTATGATTTTACAGGAAAGTCAATATCTTCCGGTTAAAGAATATGTGTAAAATTGCCAAAAAGGCCGGTTTTACCCGGCATTGTGAAATATTTTCTTGACACGCAGGCTCTGCCGATGGTATGTGTCACAGATCATTGGGCCCATAGCTCAGTTGGTTAGAGCGGCTGACTCATAATCAGTAGGTCCGGGGTTCGAGTCCCTGTGGGCCCACATTAAAATAATGTTCTATTCAGAAGAGCTGTGAAGGGGCGACACCCGCATATACCCCGGTTATACTATGCAGGTTACACAGCTGCTGATCATAATCAATTCTATTCAGAACAGGTAAAGGTGCTTATGTACGCGATAGTTGAAGTTGCTGGAAAGCAATACAAGGTTGAGAAGGATATGACGCTGAACGTCGACAGGCTCGCGAAAAACGACGGTGACGATATAGTCCTTGAAAAGGTTCTTATGTGTGTTGACGGGGAGAAGGTGCTTGTCGGTGAGCCGTATCTCGGTAACGTGAAGATTTCCGCAAAGGTCATTGGCGTGGTGAAAGGACAGAAGGTCCGCGGTGTAAAGTTCAAGAAGCGGAAGAACTATACCCGTACCCTCGGACACCGCACGGAGTTTTCGCAGCTGAAGATTTCTGACGTCTCAGTAATGTAGTCAATTGATTACGGTTCGTCTGAAAGGCATTGTCGTAAATGATCTTTATGACATTGAATTTTCAGGCGATTATGTGTATATTACCACAGAAGGGCATTCCGGAACGGGAATAAAAGGTGAAGATCTGGTGTGCGCGGGAGTTTCCTCCCTTACACAGTCATATATTGTCGCAGTTTCCCGTGTGTTGAAAATCAGGCAGGACGTGGCGCAGAGAGACGGATTTCTTGAGTCAGCTGTTGCTGTTGGCAGGCTAACCGGAGAGTCCCTCAGTATGCTGAAAGCCGTGATCGGAATGGTGGTGGCGGGACTGCGGGAAATTCAGGCAGTCAGTCCGGGTTCCATTGAAATTATTTATGAATAAAGGAGATAGCCATGGCTCATAAGAAAGGTGGCGGTTCTACACGGAACGGAAGAGATTCAAAGTCCAAAAGGCTCGGCGTGAAGCGTTTTGACGGACAGAAAATAAGCGGCGGAACAATACTGGTGCGTCAGCGGGGAACAAAAATTCATCCCGGTACTAATGTCGGTCGCGGCAGTGATGATACGCTTTTCGCAAAAATTGACGGTTTTGTGAAATTTGAGCGTCTTGATAAGTACAGAAAGAAAGTGTCAGTATATCCTGCTGTTTAGACGGGTAGTACTGCAGATATAAAGGGTTACGGCCCGCAATTCTGAATTTTTACAATCGCGTAGAGAGTTTCTCTTTACGCGATTTGTTGTTTCTATATAATAGTGTAAATTCCGTATAGTAGCTGTTTGCGGAGAATCTCCCGGGAGTGTATAAAAGTGGCAAAATTTACCGATACAATTACAATCAGGGTTAAGGCCGGAAACGGCGGTCCCGGATCAGTGTCTTTTTACCGGGAGAAGTACATTCCCAAGGGCGGACCGGACGGAGGTGACGGCGGGAAAGGGGGAGATGTGTATCTGGAAGCGGATTACAACTTTTACAATCTTTCCCACCTCTTCAAGGACCGCGCCTATAAGGCTGAAAACGGGCAGTACGGCATGGGAAAGAACCGGCATGGGCGGGATGGTAATGATCTGGTTATCAATGTGCCGCCGGGTACCGGTGTTTTCGATGAGGAGGGCGACCTTATTACGGACCTCCTGGAAGACGGCAGCCGTTTCATGATTTGCGCCGGCGGGATTGGCGGGAAGGGCAACGCGTATTTCAAGTCTTCCACCAACCAGACACCCCGTTACGCACAGCCGGGAATTCCCGGGGAGGATAAGCACATAACCCTGAATCTAAGGCTGATTGCCGATGTGGGGCTGGTGGGGCTCCCCAACGCGGGAAAGTCAACGCTCCTCGCGAAGCTTACCAACGCGAAGCCGAAAATAGCGGACTATCCATTTACCACCCTGATACCGAATCTCGGCGTTGTTGACCGTGGTGACAATACCAGCTATAAAATTGCCGACATTCCGGGCATCATAGAGGGGGCCCATAAAGGTCTTGGCCTCGGGCTATCGTTCCTGCAGCACATCGAGCGGGTGAAAGTCATTATCTACATGATTGATGCGTCCGGAGAGGACGTGCCCTATACCTTTGAGCTTCTTAAGGCTGAACTGCAGCAGTATAACCCGGTACTTCTCACAAAACCATATTATATACTCTTGACAAAAGCTGATCTGGTGGGGGATGATGATATCAAAGCGAAGGCGGCGCTCCTGAAAAAGGAACCGGTGCTTCCTGTATCGGCCCTGAGCGATGTGAATATTTCGGAGCTGCAGTCAGTAATCAACAGGCTTCTGGAGAAAAGCGGTGCCGCGTAAAAATCTGCTGAAGAACGTGAAGAGGATCGTCGTAAAAATCGGCACCTCGATTATTACTGAAGACGGCATGATATCCACCAACAGGATATCGACGCTCGTCCATGATATTGTTGCTGTCATACGCCAGGGACATGAAGTGGTGGTGGTGTCTTCGGGGTCAATCAGCTCCGGCGCCGGCGTCCTGAACCATGACAGGGAGGGACTTACTATACCGGAGAAGCAGGCCATGGCTGCGGTGGGCCAGATCATCCTCATGAATGAATACCGGAAATGTTTTCAGTGGGAGGGGCTCGAGGTGGGGCAGATACTGCTCACGGAGGATGACGTGAACAACAGGCGCCGGTTCCTCAATGCACGCCATACCCTCAACACCCTTCTGCATTTCGGCGTTGTTCCTGTGGTGAACGAAAATGATTCCGTCGTGGTGAAAGAGATAAAGTTCGGCGACAACGACACCCTTTCGGCCCATGTGGCGAATATTGTCGAGGCGGACCTCCTTATACTGCTTTCCGATGTGAACGGGTTTTACTGGGACCTTTCCGATCCTGAACCCGTGGAGGAGATTTATTCCATTGATGCTGAAGTGAAACGTCGTGCGGGGGGGAGCGGTACTGTTCATGGAACCGGCGGCATGGCGACCAAGATCCGCGCTGCGGAGATTACCATACGCTGCGGTGAGAAGATGATAATCGCACACGGGCGTGAGGAGAATGTCCTCAGCCGTATCATCCGGGGAGAGAAGATCGGCACAATCTTTATGGGGGAAGGCCACCCCCTTGGGAGCAGAAAGCGCTGGATCGCCTTCAGCATGAAGAACAAAGGAATAATCAGAATTGATGACGGGGCGGTACAGGCGCTCCGGTTCAATAAGAAGTCGCTGCTCCCCTCGGGAATAATTGAAATTTCAGGGAAATTTGATTCAGGGGACGCGGTGGAGATCGTCGATGCGAATGATCAGCAGATCGGGAAAGGTATTGTAAATTACAATGTCCAGGAGCTGCAGCTAATAATGGGGAAAAAAACCAGGGAGATACGGAGTATTCTCGGGGGAACGTATTTCGATGAAGTCATAAATCGTGACGATCTTATAATTTACTGACCGGCGCTGTTCCCGGAACCCGGTGCGTCACTGAGTCATATTGCAGGGATGACGGGGCCGCGAAGGGGCGAAACTACAACCTGAGGAGGCGATGAATACCTATGCGAAAACTGGCAACTGCAGTAACCGGTGTATTTTTTTTAAGCTGTGCGACGCTGGGGACGATGAGTACACCTTCCTTTCACACGAAAATCAGGAAAGATGATTCAGAAACCGCATGGAGCCGGACCCATGCATATATCAGCCGCCGGCTGTGCAGGCGTTCATATTTTTCTGAAAAGATGACAGTGCTGAAAAGCAGCAATAAATATGTCATTGAAGCGGAAGATATTTTTGTGACCAGGGAGTTCGAACCGGATTTTGTCCGTATCCGCATAACGAAACCGGTTATTATCAGAAAAGACATCAATGGAAAGATATCCGTGGAATCGAAGAAGGAGCTTGCGGAGGCAAAAGATTTCATCTACGATATGCTCCGCTATATCACAAGCGGCCATTCACGTTACATGGACGATGAAGACATACATGACAAAAATGGTTTGACAGAGCGGTGAGTGGTATCATACTCTCCGGCTGACTGCGTGTTAAACCTGCGAACGCAGTGTCCCGCAGGAATGAAAATTTGCAATTACCCCGTTAAGGATGATATCTGATGATGCGGTCCTGTGATATCCACTGGTATCGGGAAATTATATTATAAAGGTAATGATGATGGTTGATAAAATTTTAAGCCTCCTGTTTGGAAGTAAACATGAAAGGGACATAAAAAAACTGGGGCCCCTGGTGTCTCTGATCAATTCACTTGAGCCGGACATGAAGAAGCTTTCGAATGATGAAATGCGCGGAAAGACGAGCGAATTCCGCGGCCGCATCGAGAAAGGGGAGTCCCTGGATGATCTCCTTCCTGAGGCCTTTGCACTGGTGCGTGAGGCGGGAATCAGGAACCTCGGGATGCGTCATTTTGACGTGCAGCTTATGGGGGGCATGGTGCTTCACCAGGGCAGGATATCGGAGATGAAGACCGGTGAAGGAAAGACTCTCGTGGCGACCCTGCCGGTGTATCTGAACGCCCTTGAGGGGAAGGGAGTACATCTTGTTACCGTGAATGACTATCTGGCCCGCAGGGACGCGGAATGGATGGGGAAACTGTATAAGGCCCTGGGACTTACTGTTGGAGTTATCCAGCATAATATGGACCCGTACGAGCGGCAGCGTTCGTACGCCTGTGATATTACTTACGGGACCAACAATGAGTTCGGGTTTGATTATCTCCGAGACAATATGGTGGAACACAGGAGTCTCCGGGTGCAGCGTCCCCTGCACTATGCCATCGTGGACGAGGTCGACTCGATCCTCGTCGATGAATCGAGGACACCGCTTATTATTTCCGGGTCAACTGACGAGTCAACCAAGAAGTATTATCTCATCAATAAAATCATCCCGAACCTCCGGGAGGCCACGGACTACGAAATAAACGAGAAGGACCGCAATGTGCTCCTCACGGAAGACGGGGTGAAGCATGTGGAGCGGCTCCTGAAAATCGACAATCTCTATGACAGCAAAAACATCGAGCTGGTGCATCACGTAACACAGGCGCTGAAGGCCCATACAATTTTCAAGCGGGATGTTGATTACATTGTGAAAGACGGCGAGGTGGTTATTGTCGATGAGTTCACCGGGCGCCTTATGCCGGGACGCCGCTATTCCGACGGCCTGCATCAGGCGATTGAAGCGAAGGAAAATGTTACCGTTGCCAGGGAGAGCCAGACCCTCGCTTCAATCACCTTCCAGAACTTTTTCCGGATGTATAAAAAGCTTGCCGGTATGACAGGGACTGCCGATACCGAAGCGGTGGAGTTCAAGAAAATTTACGGCCTTGATGTCGTGGTTGTGCCCACCAACGAACCCATGATCCGGAAAGACCATCCTGACAGAGTGTACCGCACCGAGAGGGAAAAATTCAATGCCATCGCCGATGAGATCCGGGAGCTGCAGCACCGGGGACAGCCTATTCTCGTGGGTACAATATCAATTGAAAAGTCCGAATCGCTGTCGCTCCTTCTGAAATCCAGAGGGGTCCCGCACAGCGTTCTGAACGCGAAGTATCATGAGAAAGAAGCGAAAATTGTCGCGGAAGCGGGGCGTCCCGGCGCCGTCACCATCGCCACGAATATGGCGGGCCGCGGTACCGATATTGTCCTCGGAGGGCAGAAGCTGTACATGGTTGAGCTCGAGGAGCACCGCGCGGTTCATGACGCCGAACTGTGGGAAAAGTTCAGAAAATGTGTTCTTGAAAATGATTTCGCGGAAGCGGAGGCCCTCGCCGAGTCCATGACCGGTCAGGACAAAAACAAGGCCCGCAACATTGTGCGGAGCGGCCGTGAATGGCTTGAGAACCACGTCCGTGTCGTTGAAGCCGGTGGGCTGCATATCCTCGGTACCGAGCGCCATGAGTCCCGGCGTATCGACAACCAGCTGCGCGGACGGTCCGGACGCCAGGGTGACCCCGGATCATCGAGATTTTATCTTTCCCTCGATGATGACCTGATGAGGATTTTTGCCGCGGAACGCATCTCCTCGATGATGCAGCGCCTCGGCATGGAGGACGGTCAGGAAATTGAAAGCAGGATGGTATCCAAAGCGATTGAAAATGCCCAGAAGCGCGTTGAGGGACGGAACTTCGAGATCAGGAAGCACCTCCTTGAATATGATGATGTGATGAACTCCCAGCGTGAATTTATCTACCGCGAACGCAACGAGATTCTCGAAGGTGAGGATATTTCAGGGAAGATCAGGGAATATATCTCAATGGTGTGTGATGATGTCGTTGATTTTTATACCGGCGGCAGCAAACACTCGGAAGAGTGGGACATTGAGGGGCTGGTGCAGTGGGCCCGTAACGGTTTCATGGTGGAACTTGAAAACATTGTCGATGGGCAGAAATCTGTGGAGGAACTCGCTGATGCGGTGAAGCGGCAGTTTCTGGAGATTTACACCGGCAAGGAGAAAACCGTCAGCGTCGATACCATGCGGCAGGTTGAGCGGATGATCTCGCTCCAGGTGATTGACACGAAATGGCGTGAGCATCTCCTCAATATGGATGAGCTTCGTGACGGCATCTGGACCGTGGGGTACAGTGAGCGGAATCCCCTTGTCGAGTACAAGCTTCGGGGTTTTGAAATTTTCAATGAGATGATGAGCACGCTGAAAGAAGATATTCTCGAATTTGTCTTCAAGGTGCAGATTACTGAAATGCCCCCTGAAGAATCGGATTATGAATTCCAGACCATAGGGGAGGAATTTCATCCTGAAGTTGAACAGTTCGGTTCCGGGGGAATCCCCGCCCAGAACCTGATGCAGGCACATGGCATGAGAAGGCCCGGGAGCGGCGAGCAGGAAGAGGACACTACCGGCGCCAGCAAGAGGCGAAAAACGCGCCGCAGCAGGAGGCGCTGAATGTCCGCACCACTCATGAAAAGCGTCTCCGGCATAAGGGGTATCGTCGGTGAAACGCTGACGCCGGAACTGGTGAATGCCGTGGGAAGAGCATTCGCGGCATTTGTAAAGGGAGGGACTGTTGTGGTGGGAAGGGATTCCCGCTGTACCGGAGAGGCCATCAGCCTTGGACTGCAGTCTTCCCTGATGCTTGCGGGATGCGATGTTGTCGATATCGGAATTGTGCCGACCCCCACGGTTCAGCTCGTGGTGGAGGAGCTCGGCGCGAAGGGGGGCATCGTCATATCCGCCTCCCATAACCCCATCGAATGGAATGCCTTTAAGCTTGTGGGCCCCTCGGGGCTTTTCCTCAATGAAAAGGAAATCGCGAAGTTCTTCGGGCTGATGGATTCTGACTTCCGCTACCCCCTGTGGAATAAAACCGGCTCTCTCGCGAAATATAATGAATCACACGGGCTTCACATCGGGAAGGTCTGTGACGTGATAGATGTGAAGGCAGTTAAAAAGAGAAAATTTAAAGTGGTAATCGATTCGGTGAACGGCGCGGGGGCAGTTATTACGCCGCGCCTTCTGGAGGAGCTGGGATGCACCGTGGTGCTGCTGCACTGCGACTGCACCGGCACGTTTCCGCGGGGTGCCGAGCCGGTGCCGGAGAACCTCACGATGCTTTCTGAAAAAGTGCGGGAGGCGTCGGCGGACATCGGATTCGCCCAGGACCCCGACGCGGACCGTCTCGCCATTGTGGACGAAACGGGACGTCCTGTCGGCGAAGAGTGTACCCTTGCCCTTGTCACGGAGCACCTTCTTTCCAAAGAGCAGGGAAGGGTGGTGATAAACCTCTCCACCACGAAAACAATCGAGGCAATCGCAATGCGCTACGGCGCGAAGGTGAAGCGGACAAAAGTCGGGGAGATAAATGTCGCCGATGAAATGCGGAAACGCGGCGCCCGCATCGGCGGTGAAGGAAATGGTGGCGTCATTTCCCCCGAGGTGCATCTGGGAAGAGACAGCCTTGCGGGCATAGTATATGTCCTGGAGATGCTGGCGGTTCGGAAGATAACGGTCTCTGCTGCGGTGGCATCCCTTCCGCAGTACACTATGAAAAAGGGCAAGGTGGGGGTGACGGGGAAGCTTGACACTGCGAAGCTCTTTGATGCCCTGCGGAAAGAATTCAGTGATGAAACGATCAGCGATATTGACGGTATCCGGATTGATTTTGTGAAGCACGAAACATTCAGGGACGGCTGGGTGCATCTGCGCTCATCGAACACCGAGCCTGTGTTCAGGATTATCACTGAAGGCAGGGACAAGGCCCAGGCAGAGGCAATATACCGTCATTTCGCCGGCATGATCGGAAAAAAGCAGTGAGGTGATTTCGGATTGAGGAGGATGAAACAGACATGAAGAGGACTCCGTTGTATAATGAACATGTGCGGTTGGGTGGAAGGATCGTTGACTTCGCGGGGTGGGAACTTCCTGTAATGTATTCGTCAATTGTCGAGGAGCACACTGCGACGCGGACAAGGGCCGGGCTTTTTGACGTGTCCCACATGGGCGAGATTTCCGTCAGGGGCAAAGGGGCTGCGGACTATCTGTCGCGGCTGATTCCCACCAGAATGGACAAGCTTGAACAGGGGAAATCGATGTACAGCTGCTTTCTGAATGAACGGGGCGGTGTCATTGATGACCTTTTCATATACATGATTTCTGATGATGACTATTACCTCGTGGTCAACGCGGGAACGAAGGACAAAGATTTCCAATGGATGAATGAACATGCCGTTGCGGGTGTGGATGTCGTTGACCTTTCGGATGAAACCGCGAAAATTGATATTCAGGGCCCCGGTTCCGATGAAATACTATCGGACGTACTGCGTGATCCCGCAGTGACGGCGCTGAGGCGTTTTTACTATACCGGGGTCCGGTATAACAACCATGATATCAAGGTGTCAAAATCAGGCTATACCGGTGAGAGGGGATACGAACTCTATGTCCCAAACGATGCTGCGGTATCCCTGTGGAATGCACTTCTTGAAGCGGGAAGCGGCAGAGGCCTGAAACCGGCGGGTCTGGGGGCACGGGACTCCCTGCGCCTTGAGGCGTGCTATTCCCTATACGGCCATGAGCTTGGTGATGATATAACCCCGGTGGAAGGAAATATCGGCTGGATAATAAGTTCATCTGCGGATTATATCGGAAAAGCTGCTGCGGAAAAACAGAAGCACAACGGCGCACCCCGCGAGCTGGTGTATTTTGAACTAACCGGAAAAGGGGTTCCCCGTGAAGGATGCAGGATTCTTGCCGGGGGGGACGATATAGGATATGCGACCAGTGCCGGTTTTTCTCCTACCATGAAGAAAGGGATCGGGTTTGCCCTGGTTAAATCCGGGGCGGTGAAACCCGGCGATCCTGTTGCCGTGGTTGTCAGGGACCGTCCTATTGATGCGGTGCTGGTGAACCGCCCCTTCTATGCGTTTAACGGTTAGACGCGGTATCCTCTCCGCCTGAATGCATTCTGCGCGTTCAGCGCGTAATCCTCTCTCCGATATGCTGTCCGGAATGGTCCGGATCGTGTAATCCATCCAAAAAAATGAAACCAATACCTGGCTTTCAGGGTTTATCTGGTATATGCGAACTGCCTGATGCATGTCCCGCAGTGAATATTTTCAGACGGAGAAGCCGGCTGTGCGGGAATTGATGAATGCGAATATATGATATGATGTTATAATCCGGAGGATTTTGATGAAAAAAAATGCAGTTCTTATCATTGCTGGAGTTCTGATTTTATGTACTGCGGTGGGGATATATTATTTCAAAACAGATGGTTTTCGTCCTGAAATGATGTTCTGTGAGGGTCCTCCGCCTGACGGCCCCCCCCATGATGGGCCTCCCGAAGAGGTGCGCAGGGAAAAGCGGCGAATGCTCGGGATGCTGAAACGTGAACTGCGGTTGTCAGATGATCAGTATGACAAAATTCTGAATCTTCATGAGCAGAACGATATCGCCCTGAAAAAAAACAGGTATCATGTCCACCGCATGATGGATGTCCTGAGAAAGGAGCTTCTGAATACCGAGTTCAACGAGCAGCGGACAAGAAAAATCCTTGAGGATATCGATTCCCTGAAACGCGAGGACCGCATACGGTTTATAAAAATGCGGTTTGCAATGAAAAAGTTTCTGACGAAGGAGCAGGCTGTAACCTTTGACCGGATACTTGACAGGCGATTCAGGTCGTTCCACAGGCGGCACCGGTTTGACAGGGAGCGGATTCATCACGAGAAGCGGAAAAGGGGCAGGAATGACTGAAAAGGAATTTACCCGTTTTGTCGAGGAGACGAAGGGGATAGTCCTTTCCGCAGTGAGGAGGTATCTCTCTCCCGACCTGCATCATGCCATTGATGATGTGGTGCAGGAGTCGTATCTGAGAATATACCGGAACCTGCACAAAACGCATTTTGCCGAACCGGCATCGCGTAACAACTGGATTTACACAATTGCAAAAAATGAGTCCCTCAGGATGGCGGAACGCTCCTCACGGGAAAGCCTGAAGGTGAAGAAGTTTGTTGCGTCACTTGATCCCGACGACGGTCTGGTCGTTGAATCCATGACTGAGGAAATCATGATTATACGGGACGTGATATCGGGCCTGCCGGAGAAGTACAGGATAGTGTTTGAACTCCTTGTTATGGGGTTTTCCGAGAAGCAGATTTCGGAAAAACTTGATTTAAAAAAGGGTACCATTAAATCAAGGATTCACAGGGGAAGGGAGCTTATTAACAGGACCCTTTCCGAGCGGGGTGTGAGGTATGAATATGAATGAGCATGAAAAAATATTTAATGAAGAAATCGACAAAAGACTCCGCAGCAGTGAGTGGACTGCGTCAATTGCTGCCGGCGTTATCAGCACGGTACGCGATGAAAGGAAAAAAAGGGTATATGACATTACCTCCATTTTGTTTCCCGTCGCCGCCGCCGCGGTCCTGGTTTTGGCCCTCACTTTTCAGGGGGGGCTCCGGCATTCTGTTGCTGATGACAGCGGTACGCCGGTGCAGATGTCGGGTGTGGCGGGCGAAGATACGTCAGGTATCTTTACTGATGAGATTGACCAGATCATCAGCTATACCGGGAATTGATGTGCGTGTCCCTTTTGCTTTTTGACGGAGCAGGATATTAATGATTGGGTGTGAAAGCTGTCATGACGCAGCGGGTAGAGCTGTAAAAACCGGAAATCCCTTATCAACACAGAGGTCAGGTAAATGAGCAGAAGAAAACTGATAATTCTTGCGGCGTGTGCCGCAGTCCTTTTTATTTTGATACTATCATTGTTCTATAACAACTCCGGTACTGTTGCACGGCCGAGAATCGCTCCGGTTGTTGAAGCAGTATATGCCCTGGGCACGGTGAAAACCGACAGATGGTATAATACCAGGTTCGGCATGAATACTGTTATACGTAAGATATATGTTGTTGAAGGGCAGCATGTCGCTGCGGGTGACCCGCTTCTCATGACTGACTCCGGTATGGTTTTCGGGGCCCCCTTCTCCGGAACGGTAACTTCAATCGCATACCGGGAGCATGAAATGGCCCCGACGGGGCAGTCTGTCATTTCCCTGTCAAGCCTGAAGGAACTGTATGTCCGTGTTTCCCTTGATCAGGAGTCAATTGTCAGGGTCGTCAAAGGACAGAAGGTTGAACTGAGTTTTGAGAATTTACGGGATGAAAAAGTCCGTGGTGTGGTCGAAAGTGTATATCCTTCCGGTGATGAGTTTCTGGTGAGGGTGGGGGTGCCTCTTTTCCCGGAGGGGGTATTGCCTGAAATGACCTGTGATGTCGCAATTGAAATCCGGGGAAAAGACCGGGCCCTCCTGATCCCGCTGACTGCGGTAAAGAACGGCAGGGTGACCCTGATGCGAAAGGGACGGGAGATTACTGTCCCGGTTTCCTCCCGGAGGATTGATGAAAAATGGACTGAAGTGCTGGATAATTCCGTACGGGAGAGTGACAGAATCATTCTCCGGGAAGAACAATCAGGCAAAAAAAGAAAATCAGAACAATAGATACGGGACGTGTTTCACGTGCCGTGATATAACAATTGGGAGATTTACTACATGTGGTTTGTTGCGTTAAAACATCTTTTTTCCCGCAAGAGTCAAACGCTGCTGACTCTCCTTGCGATAGTATTGGGGGCATGCGGATATGTTGTCTTCAGCGGAATCCAGCTCGGATTTCAGAAGCACATGATCGGGATGCTTATTGAGCGGAGCGGTCACATCAGTATTCTGCCGAGGAATGATTTTATCACTGCCGGTTCAATCACTGGTATGTTTTTTCAGGATGCTGAATTGCGGTGGCTTAATATTCCATCGGGAAGGCGTTCTCATGATAAGCTTTCAAGCGCGGGGCAGTGGTATAAGATTCTGCGGAACAGTGACGACGTCATTGCATTTGCTCCTCAGATCAGCAAGGACGTTATTCTGAGCAATGGCAGCTTTATACAGAATGTGGGCATTGTGGGAATTGATCCCGAGAAGCAGATGGGCGTGACAAATATCGGGAATGATGTTACTTCAGGAAATCTCCGCGAGCTGAATAACGGGAATTCATTAATATTTATCGGTGAACGGCTGATGAAATTTCTCGGCGCGCGGGTAAACGATACTATCCAGGTGTCGACATCCAAAGGTATTGTTACACCCATGAAGATTATCGGGACGTTCAATACCGGTAACCGGAGGAGCGATGAGCGGACCGCGTATGCGTCAATCAGCACTGTTCAGCGTGCGACAAATTCCATTGGAGAAATATCAACAATTGTTGT
>ENA-UPTA01004700-UPTA01004700.1-activated-sludge-metagenome-genome-assembly--contig:-NODE-4700-length-12851-cov-7.666849_pt1 | contig 12851 bp, 14 predicted proteins | sample MGYA00238184_ERZ773361 | MGnify/ENA primary metagenome ERZ773361 (study PRJEB29100, sample SAMN05720205) | activated sludge metagenome | isolation source: anaerobic digester from wastewater...
ACATTAATACCCTCGAATTCTTCAAGTATTTTAATCTCATCACTGCGTAAACCAAGTCTTTCTTTTAAAATCTCCAATCCCTTTTTATCAAAAGGAAATGCTTTTATCTCTGCCTGTGTACGATAATCATCATATGCTGCAAGTCTTTGTGTTGCATCTAATTCTTGATAAAGCAATTCAAGTTTTTTGTCAGATGCTTTTAATGATTCTTCAGTAGTATTTTGTTGCCTATTTAAGCCAGTAAGCATTACATCATAAAACTTTCGCTCTTCTTCTGTTAACTCTTCAAGTTTTTTTAATGTACCATCTGCATATTTAAATTGCAATGCCATTCCATTGTTTATACCACGAATTAACTGATTATAAGTAATTTCATTTGCAATTGTCTTTGTCTGTAATTTTAATTCAGTGACTCTTCTTTTCTCAGCGACTGCTGCTGCTGCTCTTTCTGCATCAAGAGTTTTTAACGCAATCTTATCCTGTGCTTCAGCATTGCCTTTAATTAATATTTCAACGCCAAGTCTTTCTTTTTTAAGACTATTTATTTTCTGGTTATTTGCATAAATATCTTTCGTCCTCTCACCCTCTGCTTCAAGTAAAAGGTTTGCATTTTCAAGTCTTGCAATTTCAGCATCTAAATCATCTAAAGTTTTTTTCTTATCTGCCTTTACCTGTGATAACCTATTCTGCTCAGTATATAATTCAAGCAATTTTTGGTTGGTTGTTATCTGCTCATGTAACAAATCTGCTTGTCTTTCGCTCTCTGTGGCTTGCTGTGCTAATGTACCAAGTTTTTGGATTTCCATAACACCAGCCTTTTCACCATATAGTAATATTCTTCCAAGATTGTTAAAGAAGCCATTACTATTTTTCAATGCTTTTTCAAATCTATCAGAATCTTTTTTAGCCTGTATTTCTGCCAATTGTGTTTGATTCAATAGCAATTCATTTTGCTTACTTAATTCTTCAGTTTTTCTTTTTGCCAATTGATAATCTACTTCAACATTTGCTTCAGCGTTACCTTGTGATTCGTTTATTTTTTTCTGTGCATCTGTCTGCTTTTCATATTCAGCAGTCATTGCTTGAATATATTCTACTTCTTTTTTTAATAAGTCTTGCTTTTCCAGCAATTCTTTTTCTCTTCTTGTGGTTTTTATTGCCTTGGCAAGTTTATCCCAATTCATTATAAGTACTTGTAACACAACAAGTAACGCCCCAATTCCTGTTGCTGCCATAGTTGCCTTGATAGATGTGCCAGCCACTTTTGCTGACTGTCCCATGACAGCGAAACCTTTGGATACACCTTTTAATTGTCCACCCATACCTGTAGCAAAGGTTTGTCCTATTTTGCTTACTACTTGTATGGCATCACCCAGACTACCTGTTTCATCAACAACATCAGCGACAGCATCAACACTATCTTTTGCAAAGTCACCTACTGCTTCACCACCCTCTTTAAAGGCATCAGCCATTGCTTCACCAGTTTTTTCAACCTTTGCAGTGACATCACCACCACCAGTGTTTGCTAATTCACCATTAACTTCAGCAATTTTTGCTTTTAATTCCTCTGCCCTTTTACTCCACATATCAAAGCCACCTTCACCCTCTTTAAAGCGTGAGATTTGCTCATTTGCTCTTTCCAATTCTCTTTCCAACTCTTGAATAGAGTCTTGTCCAGTAATTTTTATATCAACAACTGCTGTCTTTTTTGCCATGTTTATAAAATTTTAATTAATCTTAATTCTGCTGTTTGTGCTATTGGATTATAACTACTAATCTCAACAATATGAAATACCTCTTTATTATAAAGTATAGGACGATTCAATTGCATCTGACTCCAATCGTATGGTGACATTCTCATTGTACATTCCAATACCTCTGACTTCTGAAATCTGTCATATTTTGGCTTGTGAAATACTGTCCATAATGTATTATGAAAATACCCACTATCATCAAATACAAGGCTGTAATCTGTCGTAACACCTGTATAAGTCGCTGCACTTGTATCACCCATCATATTCCATAAAGTACGCAAGTAAGTACTTGCTATCGTTTTTCTTGAATCCAAATCTTCTGGTGCTGCAGCATATGCATCCAATTCAGCACGATATGTGCTTAATTCAAAGGGACTGCAATGTGTTAAAGGCATTCTGTGTTGTGTCGTGCCTGTGTACATGTTGATGTACATATAATTGCTTTGTGCACCTTTGCCAGTCTTATTAATAATATCACTGTTACTTCTTCCCAAATAATATGTTACCACAGGACTACCATTAAATTTTAAAAATCCCTCGTTGTTAAAGGCATAACTGTGCAATGCATCTTCACCTTTGTTAAATTTCTTGCCCTCTGCATCATATGGTGTTTGCTTAGTCATGATATGCTGATAAATAATATGATAGTCAGCATTAAAGTCAACGCCATTTATATTTTTATCATTTTGCAAGAATGTTTTTTTCACTGTTGGTGGTGAGAATGGTATGTCAATCTCATCAGTCGTACCTTGACGATTAAAGAAACCATCAAGGTTAGTGCTGTTAACTGCTTTCCACTTCATTGCAATGCTGTTATAAGTATTGCCAGTGCTGATTGCATTGTCACCCATCACTCTGAAATTCTCAGCATCATCAAATCTTATTGATGGATTATTATTTTCCATATAAGCAAATTTGATACTATCCTTGAATACTTTTCTGGTGATGTCATATGGGTTAAAACTGTCGCCTTGTAACTCACGATAAGTAACGAATTTTATACTTTTATTTTGTACATCCACCAATGGGTACAACCCCCACATTCTCATAATACCATTGAGAAATTCTGACTGCTCCATGTCTGGTGCTAACTTTGCTGGGTACAATGGTGTTGTTAAACCACTCGTTGATAATATGCCACCAGCGTCATCATATGCAGTCTGAGATGCTGATATCGCTCTATCCCATATATCACTATCACCAGCATATAATAATACTACCTTTTTAAAATTATCGTCATTAAATATTTGTCCACCTGTACTCCAGCCAGCGTCTGTAAATATCTGATTTATAAGCGATACCACATAAAATGCTGGTGGGAATTGATGATGATAAAACCTATTTTCTTCGTTATCTGTAAAATGGTTTATGATATAGTAGTACTGTTGGTGTGGGTAATCTTCGTTATGAAACCCCACGCCTTTATAATCAGTGTTTCCAGAATAAGTAGCATAAGAAGCATAATTTGTCCCATAGTAAATAAGAGGAAACTGCCAGTAAGTTTCATCAGAAGACATATAATTCGCATTCCAGTGGTTAATAATACTCGCTTCATAATCCCATGTAATAACAGGAAATTTTAAGTCCTGTAATGTTTTATTTTCAATTAAATCAGAAAACTCTTTTAATTTAGAATACAAGACACAGTTAAAATTTGTTGGGGTGACTTCTTGTAAACTAATAACGCCATCCAATAGTAATGAGTTGTTAAGATACACTTCACATGGTAAGTCTCTGTTTGGGATAAATATATTTTTACTTCCTGTTGCATTGGCATATCTAAATATTTTAGAATTTTTTTTAGTAATAGGTAATTCAAAAGAATAACTAAACTCACCAAATTTATTTGATAAGTCTGCTTCAGAATCTGCAATGCGTGTAAAGGTTAGTCCCAAGTCTTCTGCAGACTTGTATTCTAACTCATCACCATAAACAATAATCTTTAGTCTTGATACATCGCTCATAATTAAACGCTTATGTTGTTAATATGTAATGTTTCAATGAAAGTCACATCAATATTATATAAATCATCATTGCTTGACTTCTGGTAATTAACGCTGTCAACCAATAAAAATGGTTGCTCATCTTCAGTATACGAATATATCACATTGCTGCTTAGTAATTGAATAAGCCAGTTGAAATGCTCTTCGTCTATCCACCCACTGTTTGCTGCAATCTTCCTCGTAACCTTTGTGTCATATACCTTGTTGCTCTGAAAACCCATAGGCGAATTACCACCAGCATTTACATCTCTTGGCACTTCCATTCTTTCATTAGTGAAATCAATATCATTAACAATCTCACCACTGAAATCAAATATATCCCATGTACCTTTGCTGTTGAGAAAACTGACACCATAACGCCTTGGCATCTCATCGATTTCGTACCTGTAACTTCTTGTCTCAGTGTAAGTTAGCGTGTTTGCTGAATCGCTTTGATATACTGCGAAGTCTACTCTTCTCACTTTTCTTGTCGTACCACCAGTGAGTACTTCATATGTGTTAAGTTTTAATTCCCTGTAGCCTGTTGCCACGCCATAAACTCCACCAAAAGTAATACCACTGATTGTAATTAAAGTCTCTCCTGTGACAACGCTACCATCATAGAAATACAAATCTCCAACGACAGTAAGTGTTTTGCCATAATCTGCTGGCACAATGAAGAAACTGAATTCTGATGAATCCCTATTGACATATTTTGTATATGGTGCATCAGTGAGAAACTTCACACCAGTCGTATACCCACTTGGTGATGTGCTTGCACTACCCACATATGCTGACATATCATTCACTTCAGTCCAGTCAAGAGAAGAATTAATACAGAATAATTGTGATGATGTGCCCTTCACCCTTGATTTTTTAGTCGTCTCATTCTGTATCAGAGGGTATTTTTCCCCATATTCAAGATAGTAACTGCATATCATTCTTGAAAATGTCGTATGTCCAGTAAAAGTAAAATCAATTTTTTTAGTTGTAACAAAGTTTTTAAGAATAGGTGCTACATCAAAAAAATGAAGATTGCTACTATTGAATGGTAATTCAATGGATGCTACTTTATTAAAAGTATCTATGCTTGCCACATCACCATATTCAACAGACTCATTAACAAAAATGTCACAATATAATGAGTAATTCTGACTAAGTTGCCCATCATATTGTGTGACACCCACAACAGTCTCAGTACAGGTAATGTTACCAGTGGTGGTAACAGTGCTTCCTGTTGTTAAATTTAATTTATCATTGTATTCTCTTGATGTTGCATAAACATAATTCCCACTTGCTCTGAAATCATAAAGTCTGCTGAGAATGACATCTTTCTGAAAACATTCCTCTATTGATTTTGCTATCTCAGATGTGGTGTTTGTACCAACGCTTGCGCCCACAGAGTTTTTAAGTGTACTCGCTAAGAAGTAATCATCCCTATTGGGGAAGTATTTTGCTGTAAAGACAGCAGTATAATTCTGTGGGTATTCAAGCGTTATCGTAATGCTATCTCCATCGTTGATTGTACCTGTAACCTCGAATGTGCTTTTTCCATATGCTGGCGATGCTGAGTTAACTCCAGTACCCAATGATAAAATTATTGGGTTTTCTGTTGCTGTCAAACTTTTTGGCTCAATAACATTAAAATCTTTTGTGCGAAATTCACCATCCAAAACAGTATATGTATCTTGTGCTACGCATAAACTACTATCTCGTATTGCTATAGTATAGTCACCAGCAGTTAAGCCAGTGACTGTTTGACACGCACCATCATAACCACTTACATAAACTTCACCATTAACATATAATTCAGCGTTGCCACTGTTGCCACTTACACATACTTCTATGCTACCTGTACTATCTCCACGAATTGCACAATTGGTAACAGTATAACCAGTAATCGCAAGTACGCAAGTCGTACCTGTTGGCTCTAAACAACAGTCTGGGAATACTGGCTGTGTTGATAATGTTTCAGAATCATTTGTTTCAGTATAAACTTCAATACCACCTGCTGGTGACATATCTGCTTCTTGAATAACATAGCATTCAAATGTCACATCAGTATAAGAAGTACCACCAAAAATAACTGCACTATGTGGCATTAACATCTCATAATGATTGCTACCACCATTCCATGTCGTATCTGTTGTTTGATATAGTGTATAGTATACTGTTAAATCAACACCTGCTGGCAATGCAGAATCTAAACTAAATCTAATTCTTTGTTTCCAAATTTCCACATAATCACCAGTACCTTGTGTACCACTTGATGAATGAAGATAACAACCTGTTTCATCTGTCAATGTAACTTGTCTGCTTCCACAGACACCACCATCACAATAATAATATGTTTTTGCCATAATTAAAAATTCTTATTTTCTATTGCCTGTACAATGGCTTCACATATGTTTTCTGCCATCGTGTTTGCTAATTCTTCTGCGACAATATCTGTTGTCGATTCTATTATTTCTCCACTAAAAAATTTACCCATAACGCCATTTCTTTTTATGGCATTGGCTATCATAAAAGCCATTTCATTTATTGATAATCCTTTAGTGCTTATATTATTTTTCTTAATCCATTTGATAAGTGGCTCAACTGGTGGCATTGTACCCTTTCGTCTACCCTCGTCAGCATAAATAAAATAGTCATTGGCAATGAGTGTCATGATACTATCATCTTCTGTCTCATGCCATCTTATGCTTTTTATTAATTCAGAGTTTTCTTTAATACCACTACCAGCAATTATTGCTTTTGTTGCCTTCTCTAAATCACGAAGCAATGGCTCTTTTATTTGTACAATATCTATCATTATACCTGTACATCAAAACTTTCTTGGTAATCACATTCTCTGCCTATGACAAAAGTTAACTCAACTCTCACACCAACCAAATCATCATCAGAAAAGCCTCTTAGTGTCAATGCTGTAATATCATCAATGCCTATATTTTTAAATCTATCGTCTAACGCTTGAAGAAATTCATCAGCAATGACTTCCATATCTGATGTTTTATTTATGACATCTTCCAAATCATCGTGTTTGCATAATGACAAAAAGTTTAAACTAAAAGAATGTGTCTTTTTTCTTCTGTCAACATATCTCGTTAATAAAGGCAATTCTATCCACAATGCTGGGTAAGTCTCTGAAGACTTTGATGTTGCGACATCAAAAGTATTTCCACACTGTGCAGTCTCAATCTGTTTGTGTTGCAATGCGAGAGTCTGTATCTCGTTAAGTAATTCATAAATAGTCATGGTATTGCTTTTCAATATAACTACTGAAAGAAAAAAGCGTGGAGAAATTATCGTCAATCCCCACGCTTAAAAAAAATGTAAATAACAAAAATAATGATAAATAAAAACAAAGACTAAAATGGCAAATAGTCTTAACCCATATATATAACTACTGATTATTTCTTTTTTGCTTCTTCGATAGCAATTTTTTGTAAGTCTGACTCCAACTCTTCTTTGGCTTGCTTGAGTGCTGCGAATTGAAACGCTTCTCCCATTGGCGCATGTAAAATCGCAGCCAAAGCCTCGAAACGAAAATCCACAATCTGATTAGCAAATTGCCACCACGCAGCGTTTTTAATCTGCTCAGAGTACTGCTTAACTCTTCTGATTTGCTTTGCAGAATAATCCCTTGCGCTTGGGGTGAAGATAATGCTGAAATTAGTCTTAATGCTTTCTTGCTGCTTAAAAAAAAAGCAGCGACTCTGTTAACTGTCTCAACATCGATGTCTTCAAGATGGGCAGCACGCTCTGCCACATCATAATCATCCAGTGTCTCACCCTTTTTCTTTGCCATTATTGCAAGTATAAATGTTAACTGCTTCCAGTAATCATCCTTGTATTCTGCTATCGCTGTTTGTAGTGCAATGAAATCTTGAAATTGTTGCTGCATTATATTCTCAACCACATTATATTTCTCACCCTTGTACTCAAATTCAAAGAGTGGCTCAGATGATATTGGTGTGTTGATAAATGCCAGATGTTTCATGGTTTCGAGTAACATAGGCGTTTTTGCCTTTTTTAAGTCATCTACAGGTATATTGGTATACGCACTGAGTACGCCTATGGCTTTCACATATTTCTCATTCTGGCTTAACCTATGTGCCTCTATCTGCTGTTTGACAGATACCTCTTTCCATGATTCTGGCACAATATACTTATTCTTATTAAATTCAATAGTCTTCATTTCTTTTTATTTATTTCTTTTGGTGGGTAAAATCCCTTTACTATAACTACTGGTGGGTAATTATCATATTTATTTAATTTCATTATTGCAGCATATGCTTTTTTTAATTTCTTTTTTTTCATGCCATTTTATATTTCATCGTACCAGCACCAGTCTTTAAAAAATAATTAACAGCATAATATAAACAGTCAACCAGTCCATCTTTACTACTATTGGGAAATGCACAGGCTTGTTGTATTAATGCATCTTCATTTCCACCACGCAACAATATAACTCGTTGTGCTTCAATATAATTCAATATGCTTGTAACTCTTGTAATTTTTGCATCCTTTGGGGTTGGTGTTTGTGTTACATTAAATCCTTCTCTTTTTAATGTCTGAATAATACTAAGTCCATTCGCCTTTGCTTCCACTCGTAATAAACCTTTACTATTTAAATCAACTAAATAAATATCACGAAGTTTGCGAATTAATTCTGGGAATTCCAAATATAATACATATGATTTTTTTATGATTAAAAAATTCTGCCATTTTGCTGCAATGATAATTCCAGTCTCATCATTCTCTTTATTTGCAGTATATGCACTATCAATAAAAGCGTCATATTTTAAATTTAAAATCTCTTGTTTCTCATTATCATTAAAATCATTTATATTTTTAATTAAAAACCAGTTTTTCTTAATGATACCATTTTCAAGAGACATTGGGTTTTGAAGATATTGACTGGCATACATGAATGTATTCTTGTCATATTGATGCAACACATTTAAACTAAATCTGTCAGTCCATAATAAACCATTAACATAAAATTGTGCCAACTCTGCTGGCTTAACATCTTTTGATAATTGTGCTGGTAAACATATGTGCTCATATGAATCAGCATCACTGGCAAGCAAGTGCCCTGTAATATCTCGCTCATGTGTCCTCTGGCATATGATAATTCTATACCCCACTGTGGGTGAGTTGAGTCTGTTATGTATCGTGTCACGATAAACACTGATGACATTATCTAACTTAGTATCAGAGACTTCATTGGGTTTATTTAAATCATCACATAAGATGATGTCTGCTCCACTACCTGTAACTGAGCCAGTTGAGCCAAAAGATTCTCTACCCCCAGACTTGTTGTTTGTATATGCTGTCTTACGATTGTCATCATCACTGAGAGTGAATACATCACCAAAGTATTTTTGATACCATTCTGATTTTATAAGTAAGCGTGTCTTGTAACTAAACTTTGATGACAATACATCTGAATAACTTATTGTCATAAATTTTAAATGTGGGTATCGTGTCCATGCCCAAGCATTTAGAAACACGCTGAATATCAGCGACTTCATGCTTCTTGGGGGCACATTAATTATGACATCTTTTTCTTTTGGTACGCCAGCAGCAACATCTTCAATGATTCTTTGTGCACGCTTGCACAGGTATTCTATATGCCAGTTAAAAGAAAATTTTGTTTCTGGCTCGATAACAGTACAGGCTTTCTTTACGAATTCGAAGAAATCGAGTTTGTATAATCTCTGCTCCAGTGCAAATCGTAATGCTTCTTTTTGCCCATCTGTTATTTTATGAATGTCCATAGTCTTTTATACCACTCTACTTCTTTTTCCTCTGGTGCTTCTTCTTCTTTTGTTACAACAACTGGTGCTTCTTCTTCTTTTGTTACAACAACTGGTGCTTCTTCTTCTTTTGGTGCTTCTATATTTGATAAGTCTATTGCTTCTTCTTCCTGTGCATAATGAATAACCTTTTCACCATTCTCAACCTCTGCTTCCATCTGTTTGTATTCAGCACATTTCTTTTCAAATATTTTTCCTATTTTATATTGTAACTTATCGCTTGCACATAAATAATACTGGATGTCTTTTACTTCTAATACATCAAGCATATGATATTTTAATTCATCTAATTCTATTAGACAAAAGCATAGTATAAACTGTTGAAATACACCATTCTGATTAAACTCACGAAAGACTACCCACTCATGGCATGATGCGTGGTATTTTACGATTGTATGTCTTGCGTCTACAACATTATCGTCCTTGTCAAGTATTTGAAGATATATGTTTCTTTGTGGTAGTATTGACATCTACTTGTAGTATTTCTTTTATTTCCTGTAATGATAAGCCATCAATATTTATTTCGTTGTTTGTAACTGCAACCAGTGGCTGTTGCTCTCTTAATTTCAATAAGTCTTCTATGGCTCTGAGTGCAGCAATCGCTGACTTAAAGTCTCCCATGCCCATTGCATTGGTAAAGACTGCTTCGTATCGAGATATGTGCAATGATAATACATCATCAACATTTCTGGTTATGTATTGTCTTATCCACTTGTACGCTTCTGTAACATCTCGCTCTACTGTAACTTTACTTACATTATATTTCGTATGCATGTAAGATACAATATCCCTTGTTTGCTTACCACTAATAAGTAACTCAGCGACTTCTCTCTGTCTCTCTGCTATGACTGCTGGTGCTGTACGACTCATTTTGCCTCGTTAATTCTTCTATTCTCTTATTTATATAGTAATCCCAAATGCTTGGTTTTAAACTATTTAACTGCGTTATCGATAGGTTTGATATGTGCAGTTGTGCCATTGTTGTCAACTTCTGGTGTTGACATTGTTTCATTTGTCTTGCCATATATGATACTATTCACTTTATCAAGCATTTGCTGTTTGCTAATCTCGTCAAATTCCAGCAATTCTTTAATAAGCATATTCATATCTTTTTCTGATAATATGTACCCTGTAACTGTAAAAATCTGCTCTTCTGGCGTACTTTTTACTATTGTTGGTATTGTTTTGGCTGCACCAGCGAGGAATTGTTGATACAATTGTTGCTGTACCTGTTGTTGAAATTGCTCTGGTGTTACCTGTTTGAGAAACTCTTCTACCTGTTGTCTTGTAAACTTATGTACTACTCTGAGTAATCGTTTATCTAAACTTATTATGTATGCCATTATTATTCCTGTTTCCAGTCCATTTTCTTATTCATCTTATTTATCTTTTGTTTGAGACTACGCTTCTGATTTGCATCAGTCGCAGTTTCCAATTCTTTACGCCATGCAGTTATTTTTTCTGCTGCTTCTCTGGCTTCATCATCAGTCACATCAGCATTGCTGAATTCCATTGGTGGACACTTAACTATTTGATTATCACCATTGGAAGAATTCTCACTTTGGTGATTATCAGATAGTTGACTATTTTCTAATTCTTCTTCAATTTCATTCATTTCGTTGATTGCATCCATAGTATCGTCTTCGCTATGCGATTGCTCAGTCATTGGTACTGGTGCTGCAGTCTCTGTACTGTCAATACCTTTAAAGAAGTCTTCCATTTCTTTTATTACTTCTTTTTGTAAGTTTTGTACATATACTGCTATTGCACGCTGTTTGACTTTATAGTTTATGTAACTGTCACATGTGGGACATACCAGTTTATATATTTCTGTAATCTCCAGTGGTTTTATTATTTGCTGTAAGATGACATTATTATAAAAATCAATTACTTTTTTTAAATCTTGATGTGTCATTATTTATCTTTTTATTAATATGCCAAGATAGTTGTAAAGGTAATTGCATGCGCAACCTGTACAGCCTCTGCCATAATTTTTTCCTGTTATTTTTTTATAATACTCTTTGTAAGTATTAAGTTTGTTGCAGTCTTTGCCTGTGCTTAACAGTGCTCTCAATTCTGCTTTAGTCTTGTCATCCATTGTTAACATAATCTATTAAGTTATTTCGCAAATCTTGTTTGATAGTTTTAATTATCCCACAACATTTGCTTATTGAAAAACCACATATTCTACTTAACTCATTATATGTTATTTTTTTATTATGAGTATCGTATAAATAATATGTGACAAAAACATACTCCCAATCCTTTGGGTAGTGCTGTTTGATATATTCAAATGTCTTTTCAGATATGTATTGCAGTTGCTGCTGATAATTCAAGTTATCTTCATTAATCGCATCTTCAGTGATTAGTCTTTCTTCCAATTCATTCTTGCAGTCCTCTGGCTCAATGTGATTCTTTTGCAGTCTTTTCTCAGTTTTAAATGTATTAAATATTGCAGTCTTTGTATATGTTACCAGTTGTGTTTGTATTTCAGTCTCAGTATGTGCAGTAAACATTATTCGTTTCAGTCTCTCATATACTTTCAAATAACATGAATGCACTCTGTCAGCATCACCACCAGCAAATTTCAACAGTGATTGATAATTTTCAGTAAAGGCTTCATTAAAAATAGTAGTATTCGCACTATACATTGTTTGCTTTGGCTTGTATCATCTCAGTAATATATACTGCCAATACTGATAATGGTGCAAATACTAACGCTTCAGTTATTGGTAATTTCAGTAAAAAATATAATAATATAAAGTTAATCCATACGCTCACACAACGACTACAATCGCATAATTCAGAGAGAAAATGGTGGCAACGCAACAGAATAACAATAATAAAATAAAATGGCAGTAGTATGATACTAAACTTTCCTGTGAGTTGCCACCAAGTTTTCACTTTGCCAAGCAATTCCAACTTCTTGTTATATGGTTGTTGCAGATGAAGAAGTTGTTTGATAGACAAGGCAAGCGTGCTCTCTTTAGCCATCTGGATACCCATGATGGCAGATACAAATGATAGACTTACGAAACTGAATATGATATTATCAACAACCATAATATATAATTAAATTATGCACTACAAATATATATAATAAATACTAAGATTGCAAGCAAAAGTACTTAAAAGTAACTATAATCTGTAATATCTTCATATTTAATTTTTAATTTTCTTTCACTGTCACGCTTTGTCCATTTATTTTGTGTTGGTGGAAAATCGTCCATGATATAACTAAATCTATCGTCTTTCACTCCACCTCTTTCAGTGCTTGCAAAATCAATGCTATT
>ENA-UPTA01004701-UPTA01004701.1-activated-sludge-metagenome-genome-assembly--contig:-NODE-4701-length-12851-cov-5.266333_pt1 | contig 12851 bp, 10 predicted proteins | sample MGYA00238184_ERZ773361 | MGnify/ENA primary metagenome ERZ773361 (study PRJEB29100, sample SAMN05720205) | activated sludge metagenome | isolation source: anaerobic digester from wastewater...
GTTTCCTGTCGTTCCCGGTGGCGATTCTGTTCTGCCTGGTGATCTTTGTCACGGGCGCCACGAGCGGCGGGATCATCGAGTCGTTCGGATACATGAGCAGGAACGTCAATCTCGTCTACAAGTACACGATCGAGACCATCATCCAGCTTCTGCCGCAGTTTGACAAGGCCAGTCCGACGCAGTTCCTGATCCCGGCTCGACTGATTACGTGGAGCCTGATCGGCCGGGTCGTACTCGTCATGGTTTGTATCAAGGCGACGCTGCTGCTGGCCCTGGCTCTGATCATCTTCAGCTTCCGGGAACTGGCGAAGGTGGTGGTATAGAATGGATTTGACAACCGCTCATGCGTGCACGTGATTTCATCATCCTGTTGGTCTGTGTCATCACGGCGGCGGCCTCACTATTTGGGGCGGCAGCGCAGCTCGACTACATCAACGGCCAGCGGGAGAAGATGAAGATCATCGTCAATCCGGCGCCGGAGAACGCGCCGCCATCCCTGGCATGGGCCACCGTCGCGATGGGGGCCTTTCGCGGCCTGATCGTCGATATCCTCTGGATGCGGGCCGACAAACTCAAAGAAGAAGGGCAGTTCTTCGACGCTCGCCAGCTTGCCGATTGGATCACGACCCTGCAACCGCGGTTCGCGGCGGTCTGGGAATTCCAGGCCTGGAACATGGCCTACAATATTTCCGTGACGATCCCGGCCACGCAGCCGGAACAGAGATGGCGATGGGTGAAGAACGGCTACGAATTGCTGCGCGACAAGGGAATCCCGCTGAATCCCAAGTCGATCGATTTGTACCACGAGCTGGGGCGCATCTTCCAACACAAGCTCGGCGGCGTCTCCGACGACGCCCACCTGTACTACAAGCTCCAGTTCGCCGAGGAGATCGGGCCCGTGTTGAGCTCGGCGGACAACGGGCTGAGTGCGAACGACAACAAGTACCTGGAGGCCCTGATCGCCGCGCCGAAGGAGTGGGCCGACGTCCGCAGCGATCCGAATGTGTCCGCGCTCATCCAGGCGCTGCAGGGGGCCGATGAGAACTTCGCCTCCGAGGCGGATTTCGTGAAGAACTACCTATCCCTGCGTCAGAGTGCGGAACGGTTCAAGCCGGAGGCCTCCCAGGTGATCGCAACCTACGAGGGGACCACGGCCCTCAAGAGGTTCGATCTGTTCGCCAGGGGATACCAACTGTGGCACGTTTGGAAGATGGACGCGGCAATGATGCTCCGAGTCGGCCAGAAGTACGGCCCCATCGATTTCGCCGATCCAAACACGCATTTTCCCATGGACTGGCGTCATCCGGACAGCCATGCCATTTACTGGGCCGTCAAGGCGCTGGATGTGGCGGTCCAGGAGAAGGACCGCGACATCACGGCTGCCGAAGCTAACACGGACATGATGGTGCTGCACAGTCTGCAGAATCTCTTCCGCTACGGGAAGATCCTGATCACCCAGCGCCCGCCGGACCCGAACACGGGCGCCGCGGGCGGCAAGGACATCTTCCTGAGCCCGGAGCTGAGGATCTTCGATTCCTACAACAAGGCGGCTCTCGCCGTGCTGGAGAAGTATCAGGACGACCGTGGCCGTCTCCAGGCCCGGCAGAACGGCCATCGGAACATGCTCAAGAACGCGGTACTCTCGTTCTATCAGGCGGGCCTGAGGAGGGAGGCCCAGAAGATTCTCGAAGAGGTAAGGGCGCGGTACCCCGGTTATTCCGAGTTCCAGGTCCCGCTCGATCAATACGCGAGAGACCGGATGAAGGAGGAACTCGAAAGCATCGGCGTTCACGACGCGACCGAACAGGTGACGATGCTCCTGGTCAATGCCTACCGTCTCCTGGCTTTGCACGACGACAATGGCGCGGCCGGCAACGACCAACTGGCCCAAGAGGTCTGGAGGTTGTATAATGCCGAGTTCGGCGACACGGACCGGATTGTCCTGCCGCCCATGGAGAGATTGAGGTACTTTGCGCTCGGCCAGTTCCTTCAGAGCGATGCGTACCCATTGTACATCCGGGAGGCGTTGTGGGAACGAATCCAGCGGGAGCAGCCGGAGCTTGTCAAACAGTTGAAACAAGTCGCAGACCAGTTGGTGCAAGAAGCCAGGCAGCAGCAGAAAACGCAGGCACAATGACCACGATGCGCGGACGCGTCTGAACGCGGCAGCCACGAAACCCGCCGCCTTCGGAGTCGTCTGCGCATCAGCATTTTGAGGATCATACTTCGAGCATGGATGAGGGCCTTCTGCAGAGTCTGACGCCGTCCCAGAGGCAGGCCGTATGCCATCGCGAGGGGCCGCTATTGGTCCTCGCGGGCCCGGGGAGCGGAAAGACCCGTGTCATTACGTATCGCATCGCGGCCTTGATCGATTCCGGGGTCAGGCCGTACAACATCTGTGCGATCACCTTCACAAACAAAGCGGCGGAGGAAATGCGACAGCGAGCGGCTTCGCTCGGCGCCTCCGGCGGCGCACACATCAGCACGTTCCACTCGCTCTGTGTGCGGATTCTGCATCGCTACGCCGATGCGGCAGGCATCGGCCGCAACTTCAGCATCTATGATGAGGCCGATCAGACCCGCTGCATCAAACAGGCTATCGGTGACTGTAACCTCGATACGAGCGCGTTCCCGGCGGGCCGCATGCTGGAAGCGGTCTCAACCCTCAAGAACAAGCTGGTCGGTCCGGAAACGTTCAAAGAGCAGGCGGTCGATTACTTCTCGCAGGCGCTTGCCAAGGTGTATGTGCGGTATCAGAAGCTGCTGGCCGAACGCAACGGGCTCGATTTCGACGACCTGCTGATGAAGGTGGCCCTGCTGCTGGAGAACGATGCGACGGTCTGCGGCGAGCTTGCGGACCGCTTCCGGTACCTGCTGATCGACGAGTACCAGGACACGAACCACGCGCAGTACAGGCTGGCCAAGGCAATCGCCCTGCACCACCGCAACATCTGTGCGACGGGCGACCCGGACCAGTCGATCTATCGCTGGCGGGGAGCGGACATTCGCAACATTCTTGCGTTTGAGAAGGACTGGCCCGAGGCGGTCACCATCCGCCTGGAAGAGAACTTCCGCAGCACGGCCGCCATTCTGCAGGCGGCCGACCTGCTCATCGCGTGTAACAGGAACCGCAAGCAGAAGAAGCTGATCCCCACGCGGGTGCACGAGGGTGAGTTCTCCGTCCAGTGTTGTGCAGACGAGGCGGCTGAGGCCGACGGTGTGGGCCGTAGGGTGCGAGAGCTCCTTGCCTGTGGCGTGTCCGGCCGCGACATCGCCGTCTTTTATCGCGTCAATTCCCTGAGCCGGGCCCTGGAGGAGGCCTTCATCCGTCACAGGACTCCATACCAGGTCGTGCGGGGCGTCGAGTTCTACAATCGCAAGGAGATTCGCGATGTGCTGGCCTACCTGAAAGTCCTCGTGAATCCGGCCGATGAGATCGCGCTGTTGCGGATCGTCAACACGCCGGCTCGCGGGATCGGCAAAGTCACAATCGAGAAGGCCCAGGATTACGCCGTCCGGTCCGGCATTCCGCTGTTCGACGCCCTGAGAAACGCCGGCGGAATCGAGGGCCTGGGTGATTCCGTCAAGGCCAAGTTGCTCGACTTCGCGCGGATGATGGAGGGCTTCGCGGGGCACGTGGAAGGGAAGGTCGCGCCATTGGTGGAGAAGGTCTTTGGCGAGTCCGGCATGGAGCGATCGTACAAAGCCGCCGGCCCGGATGGCGAGACAGCCGTTCAGAACGTCGAGGAACTGATCAGCACTGCGGCGGTCTACGACAAGCAGACGGAGAACCCCTCGCTCGTGGACTACCTCCAGCAGATCGCGCTGTTCAGTGATGCCGACGCCTACGACGCCTCCGGCGAGCGAGTGGCCCTGATGACGATGCACGCGGCCAAAGGGCTGGAGTTCGAGCATGTCTTCATCATCGCCCTGGAGCAGGGCATCCTCCCGCACGACCGAGCCAACGGAAGCCACGAGGACCTGGAAGAGGAGCGCCGGCTCTTCTTCGTGGGGATGACGCGGGCCAAGACGAATCTCCACGTCAGCTACGCCCAGTACCGGACGTTCCGCGGCCAATTCCTGCGGACAGTCCCCTCGCAGTTCCTCTATGAGCTTGGGTCCGGCCTGGTGCACGAGCCGCTCGATCACGCCGAGCGGCCGCAGCCCCGACCGGCTGAGCCGGCCCGCCGGGCCGCCCCTGTTGCACAGGCTGTGAGCCGGCCCGCCCCGTATGCGCCGGGGGAACTGGTTCGGCATAAGACCTTCGGCCTCGGCCGGATCAAGAAGTTCGTGGATATGGGCGCCAACAGCGTCGTGACCATCAGCTTCAACAGTGGACAGACAAAATCGCTGCTGCTACAATATGCCGACCTCACGAAGATGTAGATTGAGGTCTATATCTGTGCCACTATTGAAGGGGATGGTCATGTCCGGACAGGTCAATCGCAGGGAGTTTCTGCAGATCACGGCAGGTGGTGCGGCGTGCTTCGCCGGCGCGGGGATCTTGGCGAGCGGCGTGCAAGCGGCCGGGTCCAAGCTCATCAGCCCTGGGTGCAGGAAGAGCAAGGTCAAGGTCGCCCGCGTCTACATGGGTACGAAAACGGGGTTGTGGCCCACGCCCAAGCTGAGCTTCCAGGACGAGATCCGCGTCTACGAAGCCCAATTCGCCAAGTTCGGCGATGAAATGGCGGATGTCGATTTCGTCGTCGACGATATCGTGACCTCGGCGGAAGCCGTCGCCCGGATCAAGCCGAGACTCGAGAATGCCGACGGGATTCTCGTCATTCACCTGAGCATGGGCACAGGCGCCATCCTCAATGAGATTCTGGCCGTCGGCAAGCCGACGGCGGTCTTTGCGTTGCCCTATTCCGGGCATGAGTGGGTTGGCTTCGGGAGTCTCCAGAAACAGGCGATTGGGGCGAAGCTGGAGTGTTTCCTGACGAGCGACTACTCCCAGCTTGCGGCCGCGATCCGGCCATTCCGGGCCATTCACCACGCCAGAGAGGCCAAGATCCTCAACGTGACGACCCGGTCGTTCCAGGACTACGCCGACCAGATGAAGGCCAAGTTCGGCACCCAGATGAAGCAGATCAGTCTGGACACGGTGGTTCGCGCGTACGAGGCCATCGATGACAAGGACGCGGAAGCCGAGACCGAACGGTGGATGAGAGGTGCCCAGGAGGTGATCGAGCCGTCCCGCAAGGAGGTCTTCAAGTCGTGCAAGCTGGCCCTGGCCTTCGAGAACATGCTGGCCGAAGAGGATGCGACCGTGCTGACCGTCGATTGTTACGGCACGATGTGGGATAAGACGATCAAACTGCCGGCCTATCCGTGCATCGGGTTCTGCCGACTTAACGACATGGGGCTGGGCGGGATTTGCGAATCGGATCTGCGATCGGCTATGACGCACATCATCTTCCAGGGCCTGACGGGCAAGCCGGGCTTCATCAGCGACCCGACGGTCGATGAATCAAGGGGCAGCATCATCCTCGCCCACTGCCTGGGCTCAAGCAAGATGGACGGCCCCAACGGACCGCAGGCCCCGTACAAGATTCGCGACGTCATGGAGCGTCAGGAGGGTGTCACGCCGCAGATCGAGATGCGCGTCGGCCAGCCGGTCACCCAGGCAATTCTCGTCGGGGCCGACACGATGCTCCAATTTACAGGCCGGATTGTCGAGGTCCCGGTCGGCGTTGAGCAGGACAGGGGCTGCCGGACGAAAATCACCGTCCAGGTGGACGGCGATATCACCACGCTCTGGAAGAACTGGTCACACGGCCTGCATCGCCAGACCGTCTACGGCAATATCCGCAAGGAACTGGGCCAGTTCTGCCGGTACATGGGCATCAAGATGATCGACGAGGCCGCTCCGGCTCAGGCGTGAGCGGCCTGTGGTGCTGGAGAGTCGGCGGCATCAGCCGGCGACTTCGTGACAGTGCCAGGGAGGAAACCTGTACATGAACCGACGCGATCTCCTGAAGGCGGCCGGTGCCGGTGCTCTGTGGGCGGCCGCTCCCCGCACTTGCTCTGCCCAGCGGCCTCCCTCGACGCGGACAGCTACGAATGACGACATCTTGGGGCAGGCCGAGGAGCGAATCCAGAATCACAGAAAAGGCGCGACCAATCTGCGGGTCCTGGGCCCCGATGGGCAGGCGCTGCCGGCGGGCGTGGACCTGCGAATACGGCAGACGAGGCACGAGTTTCTCTTCGGGTGCAACATCTTCAAGTTGGGTCGTTGCCGTACGCCGCAGGACAACACCGCGTATGCCGACGGATTCGCGAAGCTGCTGAACTTCGCGACGCTGCCATTCTACTGGTGGACGTACGAGCGCCGCAAAGGCCGGCCGATGGACGACCGCACGGACGAAGTCGTCCGCTGGTGCAAGGACCACGATGTCACGACCAAGGGGCACCCGTTGGCCTGGAACTACGTGGATCCGCCGTGGCTGACCGGAACACCCGAAGAGATCATGCAGCTCCAGTTCGAGCGGATCAGCCGCTGCATGGAACGGTTCAAAGGGGACATCGGAATCTGGAACGTGGTCAACGAGGCGACGCATTACGACCGGCCGGAGTTGGAGCGCAATGCTCCGAAGCTGACGGAGGCCATCACGAAGATGGGCGTCGGCGAGTACATTCGCACCGCATTCAGGACGGCCCGGCAGGTTGGCCCCGAAGCCCGGCTCATCATCAACGACTACCGCACGGATACGGCCTTTGCGGACAAGGTGATCTCGCAGCTCGTGGATGCGGAGAGCAAGCCGCTCTATGACATCATCGGCATCCAGTCGCACATGCACGGCGGTTACTGGGGTGCCGCCAAGGCATGGAGCGTCTGCGAGCGCTTCGCGCAGTTCGGCAAGCCGCTACACTTCACCGAGACCACGGTCGTGTCGGGCCCGAAACAGGATTCCGGCTGGTTGAGCACGCCGGAAGGGGAGCAGCGACAGGCCCGGGAGGTTGCGGAACTCTACACGGTCCTGTTCTCTCATCCGTCCGTCGAGGCCATCACATGGTGGGACTTCACCGACCAGGATGCCTGGCAACGGGCCCCGGCAGGTCTCGTCCGCAGCGACATGACTCCGAAACCCGCCTATGAGCGGCTCTGCGAGTTGATCAAAGGCACGTGGTGGACGGATGTGGAGGCCCGGACGGGGGCGGACGGCTCGCTCCCATTTCGGGGATTCCTGGGACGCTACGAGGTCCAGGTCCGCCAAGGAGACCGGCGGCTCACGGGCGGGTTTGTCCTTGACAGGGTCTCCACGACGGCCATAGATGTGCGCCTGGCCTGATAAGGAAATCGACGATGAACTACGCGGTCATCATGGCGGGTGGCACGGGCAAGCGTCTCTGGCCGTTGAGTCGCCAGAAGCGCCCGAAGCAGGTACTGAAGCTCCTGGAGGGCCAGACGCTTCTGAACCGGTGCTTCGAGCGTCTGTGCCCGGTCTTTGACGTGCGCAATATCCTCGTGCTGACCAACGCGGGGTACGTGGATGTGGTTCGCGAGAACCTCCACGGTCTGCCGGTGAACAATGTAATTGCCGAACCGACGGTCCGCGACACAGCCGGCGCGATCGGCTTGGCAGCCAGCGTGCTCGCAAAATTCGACCCAGAGGCTGTGATGGCGATTCTGACCGCCGACCAGCTCCTGGAGCCGCCGGAGAAGCTGCAGCAGGCGCTGACCGACGCGTTCGAGTTCATCGCTGGAAGACCTGATGCTCTCGTCACCTTCGGGATCAAGCCCGTCTTCCCCAGCACGCAGCTTGGCTATATCAAATGCTCCGATCCGCGCGAGTGTCCGCGGTGCAAGAACATCGTGTACTCGGTCGAGGCGTTCAAGGAGAAGCCCGACCCTGAGACCGCCAGGCGGTACATCGAGAGCGGCGGGTATTCCTGGAACTCCGGCATGTTCGTCTGGCGGGCTCGGACCATCCTGGCCAATCTGGAGCGATTTCTCCCTGCGGCCACCGAGCCGCTGCGCAAAATCGCGGCCGCCTGGGATACGCCGGCCCAGGACAAGGCCCTGCAGGAGTGGTTCCCGAAACTGCCCAAGATCAGCATTGACTACGCCGTCATGGAGAAGGCCGACCAGGTCCATGCCATTCAACTGGACTGCAAGTGGCTGGACATGGGCTCGTTCGCCGCGCTCGCCGATATCATCAAGTCGGACGAGAACAACAACGTGGTCATCGCCGGCCTCAGCGAACTGCTGGACTGCCGGGACAGCATCATCGTGACCGAGGACAAGAACCATCTCATCGCGGCGATCGGGCTCGAAGACGTGATCATCGCTCACACGGCAGACGCGACGCTGGTCTGCCATATCAGTCAGACCGAACAGCTCAAGAGCCTGCTCGACCGGCTCGAGCAGCACGGCCGGACGAAGTTCCTGTAGTGAGGCCCTTGCCCCGATGAGATACTTGGCCGTCGACTACGGGTTGAAGAGAACGGGGCTGGCTGTGTGCGACGCCGGCGAGAGCATCGCCTCTCCGCTGGCCGTGGTGCAGGGCCGCAGGGACCTCATCGAGAGGATCAGGCAGATCATCGCTTCTGAGGGCATCGGGGCCGTCGTCGTGGGCCTGCCTCTGAATATGGACGGCACGGAAGGCCCTCAGGCCAAGCTCGTGCTGGCGTTTGCCAAGGAACTCGGCCGACAGGTCGCGACACCCATTCACCTCCAGGACGAGCGTCTCAGCAGCTTTGAGGCAGAGCAGAAACTGCACGAGATCGGTTTGACGCGGGGCAAGAAGCGAGAGCGGCTCGACGCCCTGGCCGCGGCGGACATCCTGCAGACCTTCCTGGACCAGAAGGCCGGCGGGCAGCGGCCTCCAGAGCATGACGCCGGGGTCTCGTCACTTTGACTGCGAAGTCGACGTGCTTGCCCATTTCCCCGGTTTACGGTACGATTGCCCGCCGTACCGACGATAGTTGGGAACTGCCTTCCGATGCACGACTATCTCCCTCGCCGTATGGGATGCTCCCTGATCGGGATGCGGTGGCTCGGAGGCTGTCGGCAGTCTTGGTCCAGAGGTTTGGCGTGAAGAATAGTAGCAAGGGGACGGAGCAGAGCCGAGAGCGCCTGTACGTCGTGTTTCTGGCCGCGATTGCGGCGGTGCCGGCCATGGCTACCGACATGTACCTGGCGGCCATGCCGACCATTGCGAAGCAGTGGGATGCGCCGGACAGCCGGGTTGCGCTGTCGCTGGTGTTGTGGTTTGCCGGTTTCAGTGTGTTTCTGTTGGTGTGTGGCCCGTTGTCGGACAAGTACGGCCGACGGCCTGTGCTGCTGACCGGATTGGCCTTGTTCACCGGGGCGACGGTGGCGTGCTCGCTGGCGGCGAACGTCGTCCAGTTGATCCTGTTTCGCGTCCTGCAGGGGATCGGGGCGGCGGGGCCATCCTCCATGTGTATGGCCATCTGTCGCGACCGCTACGAGGGCCCACGACGAAAACACATCCTCGCCTGGATCGGTATCATACTGGGCCTGGCTCCGATGATCTCGCCGAGCGTCGGGGCGGCGATGCTGAAATTCGCCAGTTGGCGGGGCATCTTCATCACGCAGGCGGCACTCGGCGGAATTGTTCTGCTGGCGTCTCGGCGGCTCTATCGCGAGACAGCGGGTGAACGGGTCCATGGCCATTTCTTCTCACTAATGGCTCGTTACGGGCGGCTCGCGAAGAACTACCGGTATCTGTTGTCCGTCACGGCGATGGGCCTGATCATCGGGCCGTTCTATGGCTTCATTGCCCTCGCCCCGATCGTCTACATCCAGATCTACGGCCTGTCGAGCCAGGTATTCGCTCTCCTGTTCGGCTTGAACGCCCTGATGGGCATGTCGGGCGCATTCGCCTGCACCCGGATCATGAAATGGGTGCCGGATAACGTGCTGCTGACCGTCTGCCTGATCGGCTGTGCCGCAGGAGGGGCGGGCCTATTTTTCTGGGGTGGTTTCCACTATGCGGCGTTTGCGGCGTGCATGTGCGCCGTGACTTTCTTCTGCGGGATGAGCCGGCCCTTGGCAAACCACCTCATCCTCGAACAGGTCCGCACGGACATCGGATCGGCCTCGTCGTTTATCGTGTTCTATCAGTTCATGGTCGGCGCCCTGTGCATGCGGCTCGTGACGGCGCCTTGGATTGCTCCGATTCGTGTCTTCGGCCTGCTGGCCGTGTCTGCACCGGTCGCGGTCCTGGTGGTCTGGCCCGTGCTCCTGTGGATGCTGCGAAAACCGCTTGAGCCGGGCCCTGTTCCCGCACGACGGCACGTGGGTCGTCAGCCTGCGAGCAAGAGCCCGGAGCTTGTCGCCGACTGAAATCATCAATCATCATGCATCGATCATCCATGTTGAAACGAGTTTGTGTCTATTGCGGCAGTGGAGTGGGGGGGCATGATGGGTATGCGGACGCTGCCCGGGCCTTGGGCCGTGCGCTCGTCGAGCGGAAGATCGGGCTCGTTTTCGGCGGTGGGCGAATCGGAATGATGGGCTTCCTGGCCGAGACGGTCCTGGCCGGCGGCGGTGAAGCCATTGGTGTAATCCCGAAGCACCTCGAAGAGAAGGGGCTGGCCTTGACGAGCGTGACTTCACTGCGGGTTGTCCAGACCATGCATGAGCGCAAGGCCCTCATGGCCGAGCTGTCGGATGCGTTCATCGCCATGCCCGGCGGGTACGGCACGGCGGAGGAGTTCTTCGAGGCCCTGACCTGGGCCCAGCTCTCGCTCCATGCCAAGCCCTGCGGCCTGCTCAATACCAAGGACTACTTCGACCACCTCATCGCCTTCGTCGACCACGCTGTGCAGGAGGGTTTCATTCACCCAGCCCATCGGGACCTGATGCTCGTGGACGATTCCGCAGCGGTTCTGCTGGAGAAGCTGATTTCTTACGTGCCTCCGGCAGCGGCCAGCAAGGTCATGTGGGCCCTGCACGAAACCGGCCGAGGGAGGCCCGGAGCTTGATCGGCACAATTGGCGCGCTGCACTCGGCGCGCCGGATGGTATAATGTCTGTGGAGCACGAGTGCATAGCCGAGAAAGACGCCCCCGTGCCCTGATTATCGGTGCGTCGTCGCTGATCGATCATCCAGGATCTGTTCCGAGGTGGCCTGTGAACACGAGACGTGGATTCACGCTGATCGAACTGCTGGTCGTGATTGCGATCATCGCGCTGTTGATGTCGATCTTGATGCCGTCCCTGGCGAAGGTGAGAGAGCAGGCTCGGACGATCGGGTGCATGGCCAATCTGCGCCAGTGGGGGCTCGTCTGCGCGATGTACGCCGAGGCTAACGGCGGCAAGCTGTGGAGCGGCATCAGCGACACGGGCTGGTGGTGGATCTATCAGCTTCCGGAGAATCTGAAGGACTGGAAACAGAACGAGACCTGGTTCTGCCCAACGGCCACGAAACCCATCGTCGATGAGCGGGGGGTGAGCGTGCCGACGCTGAATATCTTCAACGCCTGGGGCATCTTCAAGGACCCGTATCAGGGCTTCACCGCGGGACCCCACGGGGCGGCCGGCAGCTACGGTTTCAACGGGTTTCTGTTGAGCCGGCCGATGACCGGTGACAATCGCAACAGTTACTGGGGAACGCTCACCAACGTGACGAATGCGAACAACGTGCCGATGTTCGTCGATTCCCTGCGATTCGACCTGTGGCCGCAGGCTGGGACGGCGCCCGCCCAAGACGAGTACGCCGCCTGGACGAACGAGGATATGGCCCGCTGCTGCATCAACCGCCATCAGGGATTCGTGGGCTGCGTGTTCGCCGATTCATCGAGCCGGAAGGTGGGTTTGAAGGAACTCTGGACACTGAAATGGCAGAAGTCGTTCAACACGGCGGGCCCCTGGACGGTGGCCGGTGGGGTCAGTCCGGACGATTGGCCGGACTGGATCAGGCCGTTCAAGGATTTCTGAGGAAGCGGAGGTAGCTTATAGTGGGAGGCTGCCTGTGGGGGCCTCTGCTGCGCTGAACTGACGCGAGAGGCGGCCGATCCGACGACATAGGCGCTGCATCCCTATTGACACAACACGCGATGATCCTCTTGCACGTGTTGCTGGTTCCATTGGTATAATGTTCCGGCCGGCCGGTGGTGATGTGGTGCGCCGCCGGGTAGGGCAGGTAGAAACCGGTGTTAAGGGCGTGATATGCGCGTGATTGTGACGACGGCGTTTCTGTTGTGTTGCAGCAATGTCTTCATGACATTCGCCTGGTATGGGCATCTGAAGAACCTCGCACACAAGCCGTGGATTGTGGCTGCCTTGGTGAGCTGGGGGATTGCGTTCTTCGAGTACTTGATCCAAGTCCCGGCCAACCGGATCGGCCACGAGGTGCTCAACGTCGGCCAGCTCAAGATCCTCCAGGAGGTGGTCACGCTGAGTGTCTTCGTGCCGTTCTCGGTGCTATACCTCAAGGAACAGCCTCGGCTGGACTACCTTTGGGCGGGCCTGTGTATCCTCGCGGCCGTCTTCTTCATCTTCCGGCAGAAGCTGTTTGGCTCGTGATGGCCGCTGCGTCGTTCTGTTGTTGGCAAGGGGACTCCAACGGTCAGAAACGAGCGAAAGAGTCGAGCGTGCGCCACTTGTGCAACTGCCCCTGGCCCGCACGACCCCGTAGCCGGCGTCCTCGTTCGGGAGCCCATCGCGAAACGGAGTCTCCAGGACCATCCGCACTGATCTCGCGAGAGGTACATATGCCGGACGGACCTGGCGAAGCATCGAGCGAGGAACGTCCAGAAGCTCGTCGAATCGGAGAAGGGTGAGATCACCTCTCTGGAGGAAGAAGTGCTGCACGGTCTCCAGAGCATAGGATTCTCTCGGTCGATCCCTGTCTCTTCGTTCCTCTGAAACAGTTTCTTTCC
>ENA-UPTA01004706-UPTA01004706.1-activated-sludge-metagenome-genome-assembly--contig:-NODE-4706-length-12840-cov-6.209386_pt1 | contig 12840 bp, 20 predicted proteins | sample MGYA00238184_ERZ773361 | MGnify/ENA primary metagenome ERZ773361 (study PRJEB29100, sample SAMN05720205) | activated sludge metagenome | isolation source: anaerobic digester from wastewater...
CGCGATTCTCCGGTAAGGCGTTCGGCGTCGGGTGGCCGCACAGCATCAGCGTGGTTGCCGCCCTGCTCGGGCGAAACGCTCCGTCCGGCTCGTTGCAGGCTGGAGTCGGGTGGCCGGCAAGCAACGCCATGTGCGCCTGAGTTGTCACCGCCGTGCATCCCATCTGTACTCCACGGGCCACAGCCGCACGCTTCCGCGCCAGATGTTGTTCCGGCGTTCCTCCTGGTTCGTGCGCCGCAGGAGTCGGTTGTCCCATCAGCGACCCAGTAACACCGCTGCCGGATGTGCGGCGCGCCGACGCTGTGTGCGCCCAGTACCGAAGCCCCGAAGGCGTAACCCGCAGCTTCCATGTCTGCTCGTACTCCATCGAGCCATACCGTGCCAGCCGCCTTTGCAGGGCGAGGCCCAATATGTCCGACAACTGCGGCGCTGGCAACCTGCTCCCCGAAGACAACTCGGGGTCGGCAGGCCCAGATGAGGTCGCGGAAGACTGGCCACAAGTGGCGTTCGTCTGACGTTCCTTTTCCTGAGCCGGCACAACTGAATGGCTGGCAAGGACAACTTCCTGTCCAGATGCCGGGCCAGCCTTCGAGTCCAGCCCATCGCAGGGCCAAAGCCCAAAATCCAACCCCGGCAAAAAAATGGCACTGGTCGTATCCTGCGAGTTCATCTGCTTTGATCTCCAATATGCTTCGATTGTCAACGCGGCCGTCCGGTATCAGTCCTGCCGCAATCAGTTCGCGCAACCATGCACAGGCCTTCGGATCGTTGTCGTTGTAGTAGTTAATCCCCATGGCACCCCTCCCAAACGTCCAGGAGCCGCCGCGCCGCCTTGTCGTTCGTCTCGCCGTCCATGCGCGGAAACTCGGTAGGGGGCATGTAGTTCGGCAAATGGCGCGTCGGTTCGATGTCGTCATGCACGCAATCTGCCTCGTCATAGGTGTATAGGGTTGCGTGTTCGCTTCTCGGCTTGCTCATTGGACGCTCCGGGTAAAGCGGATGAACTCGAAGATGATGATTCCCATAAGCGACGTGGCAAAGATGATGGCCATGACGGTCAGTGCGTCGCACAGATCGTCGGATTTGCACGCCCCCCATTTCAGCGCATGACCCCACAGCGCCCGCACCAGAGCGCCCGCAAGCGTACCTTTGTGCATGTAAACCATGTCGCCGTGTAGGAAATTGCTTTCTGGCGCGAGCGTAGGACGCGTCAAAGAGTTCGCGGGGCGGGGCGTCTTGGAGTTGAACCGAGCCGGGAGGACTAGCCGAGGACAGGCTCGGAACGGCTGCTGATCGCCGGGTTGTAGATTCAGTTGGGAGAAGAGCCGGGCAGCGGACGTGGAACGGCCGCTGCCCGGCTCTTCTCGCGTAGGGGGGCCAGAGCTCGAGCGAACCCGGAGCGTGCCGGGCGGATCAGGCGTGAGCGCGGCGGGGTTCCGCGTCGTGGGGCGGCGCGTGGGCGATGGCGGCGGTCGGCTGCCTCTTCGTGCCGTTCGGCACCATGCTCGGGCTCTGGGCGATGACCGTCCTCACCCGGCCGGGCACCCGCGCAGCGTTCGCGGCCGCGTCGTAGGCCGGCGCGCACGGAGAAGGCCGGCCGCCAGGGGCGGCGGCCGCTACGACCCCGTTGCGCCCGACCCGGTAGCGGCCGGCCCCCCTGCCGGCCGGCCTTTCGGCGGCGCATCTCGGCGCGTACCGCTTCGCCGATCTCGGACCGCATCGTCTCCTTGATCGACTCATGTACGGTGTAGTCGAAGTTCCAGCCATCGAGCTGTTTCTTGATGGCCCGCCGTAGTGCTTCTTGAAGCTGTTCAATTGTGATCTCGACTTCGACTTTCATGTCTCCTCCTCCTCCATCTCCCTCTCGCACGCCTCGGCGAGCAGGAGGGCGGCATCCTTATGCAGCCGCTTGTAGAGCGCGGCCTCGGACCTCGCGCGCAGCAGCTCGTCGTTCATCCGCGCTGTGCTCTGCCACAGCACGGCTACCCTGTCCTCGATGTCGCGCAGCGCGGCGCTCGTTGCGTGAAAGTCTGCGTCGCCCGCCTCGTGTCCTCTCGGGCTCATCGCTTCACCCTCCTCGTCTGCTTCGCTTCCAGCTCCGCGACGCGCGCCTTCAGCGCCGCGATGCGTGCGGTCGCCTTGTCGGCCTCCGCGCGCACCGACACGCCTTCGCTCCCGCAGTACGGGCAGCGCGCGTCCGGGTACTCCTCGGCGTCGAACACCGCGCCGCAGGTGGACTCCACGCAGAGCAGCGCGTACCGCATCACGCCACCTCCGCGATGCTGACCGCGACGGCGGCGACCTGCACCGCCTCCTCCAGCACGCGCTCGCGCGCGCGCTGCACCTCGACGGCGGCGGCGTCCAGCTCCAGCACGGCGCGCGCCAGCTCGCCGACCTCCTCCATCAGCACGACGAGCCGGTGGTGGAGGTTAGTGTCCAGGCCGAACGCCGCGAGCTGCGTCGCTCGCTCCATCCCGACGAGCCGCAGCGCGCGCTCCCGCCGCTCGGTGCCGTCCTGCGGTGTGTCTCCGAACGTGATGCTCATAGCTCATCCTCTCCTCTACGGTTGTAGGTTCCCACCACTCCACCTGCCACGGTGCGGCCCCGCCGTTCCGGCGGCTGATCGTGAACTCGAAGGCGCGCGGGTGCAGGTCACGCGCCAGCTTCCGCGCCTCCCTGTACCCGCGCGCCTCCAGAACCCGCCGGAACGTGCGGAGCCATCCGGCGTCGAGCCGGACGACTGCCACGTTCTGCGGGCGGCGCGTCATGCTACGCCGCCCACTTCTCGCGCCACGCGCTCTCGGGCAGGTCGATCACCTGCCAGCCGAGCGCCTCCATCTCCGTCGCGCGGTCGTAGCTGTCCACGTCCGCCGCCGCGCGCGTGACGGCCTGCGCGACGCCCCACCGCGTGAGGTCGCCGCCCCGGATCAGGTGGGCCAGCACCGACTCGCGCTCGCCCTCGGCGAGCCCGCCCCACTTCGCCAGCTCCACCACGCTGTTCGCCGGGTCGGTCAGCTCGCGGCTCGTCGCCGCGTTCTGCATCCGCACCAGCGCGCCGCGCCACGACTCCTCCGTCAGCAGGCCGCGCACGGTGTCGCGGAGCTGGAGGCGCAGCGCGTGGTCGAGCGCGCTCTCCGTGTCGGCGGCGAGCAGCACGGCGTCGCTCTCCGGCAGCACGCGCCGCCCGATGTGGACCTTGCGGAGCCCCTCGTCCACGACGAGCCCGTTCGTGCAGCGCAGCACCTCGGCGAACAGCTTGACCCAGAACGGGCCAGCGCCGACCTCGCTGTTCCCGAACGCCACGCCGAACCGCACCGGCTCGCCGACCTTGACCTCGGCGGTGAGCTTGTGGCTCACGACCTTGAGGTAGAGCCGCTCGTCGGTGATCTCGCAGGAGCGGACCTCGAGGCCCGGCACCTCGCCGAGCGCGGGCAGCGCGGCCTCGAGCATCTGTTCGTGGTCGAGCCGCTTGTACGCGTTCGACAGGAACGCGCGCGCTTCGCCACGCAGCGTGCGGATCATGCGGCGGTCCGACTGAGGCTTGCGCCGCATCCAGAGGTTCACATTGTACGCGAGCGCCTCCGGCTGCGCGCCGAGCAGCCGGTCGTAGTACGCCTTCGGGATGTCGGCGTACTGCGCGAGCTGCGCGTGCGCGCGCGGCTGCAGCGGGAACCCCGCGCCGCCCACGATCAGCAGCGCGTCGTCGCTTATCGAGAGCGCCGCCGCCGGGGCCACGAAGTCCTCCTTCTCCGCAGCGCGCGCCTGCACCTCTGCGGCCAGGTCCATCAGCGTCCGTCCGGTCTTCATCGTCAGTCCCTTTCCTTGTTGCGGTTGCGGTCGCGGTCCGTTCCGCGCCCGTCCTGCTCGTCACCCCACAGCTCGATCATGGTGTAGCAGTACCCGCTCAGGAGCAGAGCGAGCACGATCAGCAGCGTCCACTTGTCGGCGGTCACTTCGCCATCCTCCTCCTGTCCTCGGCGCGGAGCCACGCGAGCGCCTTGGTGAACAGCGTGCGCGAGTTCCAGCCGTTTGCCTTCGGGTCCATCGCCGCCAGCGTCGCCCGCTCGGCGGTGTCGTAGGGCACACCGAGCAGAGCGAGCGCGTGCGGGCGCAGCGGGTGATGCGGGAAGCTGACCCGGTACGCCCCCCACTCGCCCCGCTCCATCGCCACCTCCAGCGAGGCGCGAGCGTAAGCCTGTGCGCGCGTCACGGCCTGAGCCTCCGCAGGTCCGCCGACAGGCGGGCGAGGTGCGCGCCGTCGTGGATGTCCCCCGCCAGCATGGCGAGGGCAAACTGCACCCCGTGCCCCCAGGTGTCCAGCACCCCGCCGGGGATCGGCTCATTCTTGATCGCGTGGGCCGTTGCGACCCTGTCGGCTCCCCGGTCGAGGTTGTGGACGGCTCGGCTGGCGAGGAGCGTGGCGCACACGACAGCGCCGAGCGCCTGCGTCTCGTCTCCCTCTGGCGCGTCGATGTAGTCGCGCCACGCCTTCTCGGTGGTGCGGCGGATGTAGTCCTTGACCTTGCTGTCCATCGTCACGCCTCCTTCGTGAACCCCGCGTAGGTCCAGCCGTTCTCCGCGCCCTCGCGGCGCAGCGCCATCTCGTCGTCCACGGTGCGCCCGCTCTTGCGCCAGCTGAGGTAGTTGGACACGCGGTTCGCCCAGCCGATACGGTTGCACTCGCGCTGGTCGGGCACGGCGGGGGCGACGATCTCGCCGAACGCCACGCGCTCGCACTCGCGGGCGCGGGCCAGCAGCTCCCCGGTGGTGGGGCGCTCCAGCGGCATCAGCGTGGCGGCGTGCTCCATCGCGCGCTCGGCGAGGTAGCGCCGGAACGCGACCATCTGCCGGCAGTGCATGTGGACGCCGACGCCGTCGTAACAGAGCGCCCCGTGGTCGAGCGGCGGGCGCTCGCCCCTGCTCAACGCGCCGTCGCAGGCGGGGCACGAGTTGCACTCCGCGAGCCCCGGCTCCGGCAGCGTGCCCGGCGGCAGGTGCCGCGCCAGGACGTACCGCTGGATCCACAGGGTCTTGCTCATCGCTTCACTCCCAGCTCCCACTCCAGGCGGAGCGCCTGGAGCGCGTAGTGGGCGGCGGCGCGGGCCATCGCGCGGATGATCCACGTCGCGCGCCCCAGGTCCTTGTCGCGCATCGTCTCGACGGTGCAGGCGCCCAAGCGCGCCGCCTGCTGCGCGTACCACGCGAGCTGGTCCTTGCGGCGCTCAGCGTCGCTCATCAGTTCGGCTCCCGCGCGTCAACGTCCTCGTCCTCGTTCGGCCCGTCGCCGACGGGCAGCTTGAGCAGCGTCGTCAGCGCGAGCAGGAGCATCGGCGCGGTTATGTTGGCGGCCATCGCGCTCAGCTCCTCGTCGCTGGCCTTCTCGTAGAGCGTGTGCGTCAACTCCGACGCGATCATCCACGCCATCGCGGCCGGGTAGTCGCGCTCGCGCATCGCGTCGCTCGCGGGCTGCGCCATCGCCATCGACGCATCGCGCAGCGCGGCGCGCACCTTCCGCAGCTCCTCGTTCTTCATCGCCTCACTCCTTCCCGAGCCAGCCGAGCGCGTCGGCTGCGGCCCACGACAGCGTGCCGAGGTGGGTTTCCTCCACGAGGTAGACGGTCGGCACGCCGTCCTCCTCCTCGACCATCACAACGTCGCCGACCGTGAGCGCGACGGGGCGCTCGGGGTCCACGGCCAGCGCCACGTCCACGTTCTCGGCTGCGTCCTCGCCTCCCTCGGCGGTCTCGCTGATGGCGTCGTACAGGTCGTGCAGCGCGTCGATCAGCTCGCCCAACTTCATCGGTAGTCCTCCCCGCCGCCGCGCGCCTCGCGCTGTTTCTGCGCCTTGATGAACGCCTCGGCCTCGTCGTCGCTGTCGAGCGCGGGCCACGCGCTCGCGTCCTCGACCTCCTCCCACCGCTTGCCGTCCTCGCTCGCGCGCCACGCCTGGATGATCTCGACCTCGCCCTCCGGCTCGTAGCACCGCTCCGACGGTCCCCAGGTGCGCCCGTCGTCGTAGTACGCGCGCACGATCAGCTTCCAGCACGGCCCTTCGTCGGGCGTATGGTGGACCTCCACTGCCTCGTTCAGAATCATCGTTCCTCCCTCCTAGTGGCTGCTCGTCAGGCCGCGCGCGCCACCGCGCGGCGACGGCCACGCGGCCCCGGTGGTGGGCCGCGCGCCGTTTCGCATCGTCAGGGTGTGTCGTCACCGGACGGCCACCTGCCGCCCGCGTCGGACCACGACGGCAGCTTGCCGTAGCGGTCCTCGATGGCGTCGAACGCGAGCCTGTCCACCAGCGTCGTCTGCTGCCCGCTCCCGGCGCTGCCCTCGCTCCACACGGCGGGCAGCTCGGTGCGGCTCGCCGACAGCTTCGGGCGCGTGTAGTCGCGCAGCTCGTTGAGCTGCGCCTCGTACTCGTCCTCCGTCGCGTCCGGCGCGACGAGCGCGTTGAGCGCGACGGCGACCCGCGCGATGTACGCCTCCTGCGCGGTCGTCTCCACCGCCTCGTCGCAGTGCTGCTCGCGCACCAGCCGCACGGCGGCGACCGCCGAGAGCGGGTGCCCGCTGCACGCCTGCGCGGCGAGGATCAGGCACGCGAGCGCGGTGCCCGTGCGCCCGTGCCCGCCCATGCAGCAGACCACCGTGCGGGCGGGGAGCGCGAGCCAGAGCGCCGACCAGAACTCCGCGACCAGCCGCGTCGGCGCGCTGCCGTCGGGCCAGTCGATCCTCAGCGAGGGCGGGTTCGCCACCCACGGCTTCAGCTTCTCGATCAGCTCCGCCGCCGTGCCGCTCAGGACGGAGGCGCTGGCCTTGTAGTGCCCGGCGCAGTCCACGACGAGGTCGGCCTGCGTGGGGTCCACGAGGTCGCCGCGCGCGCCGGCGAGCGACTTGCCGTTCATGCGGAACACGACCTTGGCCCCGCTGTGCGAGCACCAGCGCGTCGAGACCGCGCCGTAGGCCGTGGCCTGCTTGCCGTAGAGCGTGCCCTGCTTCGGCGCGGCGCTCGGCGTGGTGGTGGCGATGCCCTTCTGTCTCTTTCCCATTGCTCACTCCTCTCCTTCGTTGAGCTGCTCGGTGACGTTGACGACGGCGAGCGGCACGCTGCCCGCCGTCAGGATCAGGTCCGTGCCGTCCAGCGTCGCGCTGATGGGGACGTACTTCAGGGTGCTGCCGGAGTAGCTGCGGCGCAGCCGCTTGCAAGCGTTGTACGCGCTCCGCGTGGCGGCGTAGCGCACGTCGTCCAAGCCTTCGGCCCCGCGAGCGACCGTGCTCGCGTAGGTCCGCGCGCCGCTGCCCTTGCCGTACACGTTGCGCGGCGTGCCCGCCGGGGCCTTCATCCGGTACTGGATGCGGATGCTCCCGTCGTAGTCGCAGCGCGCCTGAGCCTCGAACTTCGGCTGCGACTTCTTCTTGCCCATCGAGGCGAGCGCGCGCCACTCGCCGCGCTCGCTGTCCCAGAACTGCGCGGCCTTGTTCGTGACCACCTGCTCGGTGAACGCGCGCCGCATCGTGCCGACCAGCTCGGCGTGCGAGACGCCGGGGAGGGCGAGCCAGATCCACAGGGCGCGCAGCGCGAGGATCGGGTCGCCATTCGCCGCGAAGTCGAGCGCGTGGGTCGAGCCGAACTTGTCGAGCAGCGTGCCGTTGTTGTGCGCCGCGTTGAGCGCGCGGTGCGCGGCGCTGACCAGCCGCTCCGGCTCCACGTCGCCCCGCAGGACGCCGAACAGCGCGGCCTCCAGGTCCACCGCCTTCGCCGCCGCCGTGGCCCACGGGCGACCTCCGTAGCCGGACGTCCACTGCGAGCCGGCGAACGACTGCCACGCCGAGCGCAGGAGCGCGCGGTCGCGCATCCGGTACTCGGTGAGGACGCGCTTGTAGACGTTGTCGCGGCAGCGGCCCGAGTCGGGCGAGTTCCGCTTGTGGCGGTACTCGCCGACGCACGCCGCCGCCAGCATCCGCAGCAGGATCGCGGCGCAGCCGCCGAACAGCTCGGCGCTCTCGCCAGTCCGCAGGTTGGCGGCGTTCTGCACGCCGACCGCCATCACGTTGAGGAGCGACTGCCGCTCTACCGCATTGAGGTCCACCGACAGGCCGCGCGCGATGCCGAGCGCGAGCGCCGTGCGGTCGTACTCGGGCAGCGCGTCCTCCTTCGACGCATCCAGCCACTTCCGCGTCGGGCACTCCGCGCTGAACACGATGGCGAGGTCGCGCCGCGCCATGACGTGCGCGGCGTAGTGCGAGAGGCGCGAGCCGCCGGGGTGCCAAACGACCGTCTGCGGCGGGAAGTTCTTGACCTTCGCCTCCCACTCCACGAGGTCGCCATCGGCCTTGACGACGTACTGCGCGAGCTGGGACGCGGGGACGTAGTCGCGCGACGGGTCGCCGCCCGTCGCCGGGCCGCTGCGGACCTGCACCAGAGCGGGCTCGCCGTTGCGGCGGCAGTAGACCGCCTCCATGTAGGGCACCTCGCCGGGGGCGATGCGCGCGGCGTCGGTGATGTAGTCGGGGAACACGCTGCTGAGCGTGAACACGCGCTGCGGCCCGGTGCCGGTGGTGGCACCGTCGTTGCCGACGCCGATCACCACGCTCGACGGCGTGAGGATCGCCGACGCGGGCGCGTCGATGGGCTTCATCAGGATGATCTCGCCTTCGGGCTCCAGGGCGAACGTCGCCGCCATCACGGCGTCGAGCTGCGCGCGGTCCTCGACCACCCGCGAGTCCACGAAGCCGTGGCGCGGGCGCGTGGGGCAGGGGCGCGCGAACAGCGGGAACCCGCAGACGTAGTCGAGCGCGTTCGCAATCTCGCGCTCCCGCGCGTCGTCGTCCTGCTGCGCGCGCAGCGTGGCGAACGGCGGCACCAGCCGGATGCCCCGGTTGATGCACCACGTCCGCAGCGCCTCGAGTCCCTGCGCCTTCTGCGTCTTGTAGTGGTTCATCGTTCTGCTCCTAGTAGCTGTCCCGAGCTGCCATCGTCGGGCCGCGCGCGCCACCGCGCGGCGACGGGGCGCGAGCGCCCCGTTTCGGCATGGGACTTCAGTAGACCGGCAGCAGCGGCTCCGGCAGGTCGCACCGCTCGCAGCCGAGGCTCAGCGCGAGCCGCACCATCTCGCTCGCCATCCGCGCCGCCTCCTGCCGCGCGGCCACCAGCGTGTCCACGTCGAGCCCGCGCCCCTGGATCTCGCCGCAGCTGTTGAACGTGTACCAGCGGCCCGCCTCGGAGAGGTAGGTGGTCGCGGCCTGCACGTCCGCCGCCTTGCGCGCGAGCGACTGCGCGGCGTCGGCGATGCGCTCGTCGTACTCCATCAGCCGCGCCATCCCGGCCCACGCCATCGCCAGCGGCACGCGGTAGGCGAGGTCGCGCTGGTCGGCCTCGACCTTCAGCTCGGCGAGCGCGAGGTGCTCTCCCCAGATCGCCGTCGCGTAGTGGCGGCGGCTCACGGTCTGCTCGGCGGGGTTCGCCCACGCGCGGTAGAGCGTGCGGAGCCGCTCGTTGCTCTGCTCGATCTCCTCCTGCGTGGTCGGCTTCGGGGCGGGCTGCTCGTTGGCCTTGCGCTTCATGGTCGTTCTCCTTAGTGGCTGCTCGTCAGGCCGTAGCCGCCACGCTACGGCGACGCGGGGCGCGCGCCCCGCGTTTCGCAAGCTACTGAAGAAGGTTGGCGAGCTGCGCGTCGCGCCGCTCGCTCGATCTGAAAGTCATCGAGGAAAACGTGGGCCGCTTCGTCGCGCCGCCGGTGAACACGCAGAAGCCGTACGAGGTGCTAAACAACTCCGCGCCAACTTTGCAGCGGATGATCGTCGTAGAGTCGCGCCGCTCGATGTTCTCGATCTCGTATCCGAAGAACTCGACGTACTCGACGCGCGCCTTCTCTCGCGCTTCGCGCGCCTTCCGCGCGAAGTCGAGCGCGACCTTCGCTTCGTTCGCGCGCTTCTTCGTGCGCGCTTCCGTGATGCCGACAGTCGCCACTAGCTCCGCGAGCGAACGACCAGCAAGACGGTTGTAGAGGTTCTGGGAATGCCGCTGCAGTTCGGTGTTCATCTTTTTCCCCTTGTGGCTGCTCGTCAGGCTGCGCGCGCCACCGCGCAACGACGAGGCCGCTTTACCCTGCGACCTCGTTTCGCATTGTCCTTCGGCCTCTTGGCCTCCGCTACGACCGGGGCAGCGGGCACGCATGGGAGGTTCGCCTCGGCGACTCGCTCTCGCATCCGACCTGCTCGCTGCTGGTCCGCTCTCGCGGGACGCTCGCCTTGGTGACCTTCCGCTGCCCCTATCGCCTCCCGGCCTTCTCGCCGCCCGCTGCGTGCTCCGTTCCGCCTCCCGGCGTTCCTGGCCCCGCCTCCCGGCGGTGCCCGCTGCGTCGTCGTGCCCTCGTGCGCCTCGGGGGCTGACCCTTGAGCCGTCCAGGGCCACCCGGCCTTCGCGTCGTCTAGTTGTCAATCGCCGGAGCCCCGGCACAAAGACATTATATAGAACGCGCGCGCAAAGTAAACCCCTATCTAACTCGTTGAAAACAAAGCACTTACGGGTCGTCCGGTTGGGCGAAACGGCCCAAACCCCTAGAATCGGGCCATGCGAACCGCTCACCGATCCGCCCGGCCCCGCAGGGGCCGCAGACCGTCGGCGACCTCGCCGCTCCTGCAGCTCGTCCTGCCGCTCGCGGCGAAGGGCGCGCTCGTCGCCGAGGCGTCGCGCGTCGGCACCACGCCAGCGCGCTACGTCGCCGCCGTCGTGCAGGAGCTGGACCCCGAGGAGCGCGAGCGACTGTTCCTCGCCGCGCGGATGCGGGGCGCAGCGTGACCATCGCAGCGTGGCGCGACCGCGACCGCCTGATCGTGCGCGCGCCCTACGGCGTCGGCGTGCGATTGCGTGAGGTGCCAACCGGCAGGTGGGACCGCGCGCTGTCGGCGTGGTCCTTCGCCGCGTCGCGCGTCGTGGCGCGCAAGCTGCTCCCGATCACCGGCGCGCTCGACGCCGTCGCCGCGCTCGCGGGCGAGCAGCCCGCGCCGCCGCGCGAGGACGCCATCGCGCTGCCCGACGGCGGCGTGCCCCGATGGCGACACCAGACGCGCGGCGCGTGGTGGCTCGCCGACCGCGACGCCGCGCTCCTGCAGTACGGCATGGGTTGTCTCGCGGGCGACTCGGTGATCCACGTCAACCGGGGCGGTAAAGGCTTCCGCATGACCATCGCGGACCTCATCGCGCGCGAGCTGCGCGGCTGGCCGAAGCGGATGCCGACCTTCGTGCGCGGCATGAAAGCGGACGGCACGCTCGGACTCGTCCGCTTGGTCGGCGTCAAGGCGACGGGATACCGCCACGCGCTCGAACTCTCCCTGGACAACGGCCAGCGACTCACACTCACGCCGAGGCATGAGATCGCCACGCCGAGCGGGAAGGTAGCAGCTGAGACTCTTAAAGTCGGCGATGCCGTGCTGATAGATGAGGTCGGTTGGCGCGGCTTCGATGGTCGCCCGCGCAAGGCGCGACCGTACCTCTACCGACGCCTATCGGACGGGCGACGGCTCAGCCGTGACGGCTACGTGATCTTCTCCGGCTCGCGCGTTCGCGGCTCGCCGCTCTTGGAGCATCGGGTAGTAGCCGCAGCGATGCTCGGCCGCCAGCTGCATGAAGGCGAGGTTGTCCATCATCGAAACGGCGACAAGACCGACAACCGGCCGGAGAATCTGGAGGTGCTCAGCGGGCACTCCGAGCACGGCAAGCGCCACCAGCTGCGCGACAACCTCGCCGGAGCGCTTCCGCGCGTGGCGCACGTCGCTTCCATCCGCCACCTCGGCGCTGCGATCCCGGTCTACGACCTCTCCGTTGACGACCCGGCCCATACCTACGTCGCCAACGGTATCGTCGTTGGCAACACCGGCAAGACGCGCATCGCCCTCGACGCGCTCGGCCTCGTCGGCGCGCAGACCGCGCTCGTCCTGTGCCCGCTCTCGGTCGTGAGCGTGTGGAAGGCGCAGGCCGCACGCTGGTACCCGCACCCCGCCGTCGCGGTCCTCGACCTCGACGCGGGCGGCGTCGCGCGCAAGGCCAGGACCATGCGCGGGTTCCTCCTGCCGCCGCGAGCCGCGCGGCTGGTGGTGGCGGTGGTCAACTACGAGTCCGCTTGGCGACCCGCGCTCGGCGAGGCGATCCTTGAGCGCGAGTGGGACGCCGTGATCTACGACGAGTGCCACCGCATCAAGTCGCCGAGCAGCAGCGCCTCGATGTTCGCCGCGAAGCTGCGCCCGAAGGTGCGGCGGCGGTGGGCGCTCTCCGGCACGCCGCTCGCGCACTCGCCGATGGACGCCTACGCGATCTTCCGCGCGCTCGACCCCGGCGTGTTCGGCACCTCGTTCGCCCGCTTCCGCGCGGAGTACGCCGTGATGGGCGGTTTCCAGGGGAAGCAGGTGCTCGGTTACCGCAACCTCGACGGCTTCCGCGAGTCGTACTACACGCTCGCGCTGGCGCAGGACCGCGACGTTCTCGACCTGCCGCCCACGCATCACGTCGAGCTGACCGTGGCGCTGGAGCCCGCGACGCGCCGCCTCTACGAGCAACTCCGCACCGAGTTCGTGGCCGAGCTTGGCGGCGGCACGGTGACGGCGGCGCACGCACTCACCCGGATGCTGCGCCTGCAGCAGCTCACGGGCGGCGCGCTCGACTCCGACGAGGGTCTGCCGCTCCACCGCAGCGAGGAGAAGGAGCGGGCGCTCGCCGACTTCCTGATCGACTTGGACCCCGCCGAGCCGGTGGTGGTGTTCGCGCGCTTCCGCGCCGACCTCGCCGCCGTGCGCCGCGCGGCGCGCCACGCCGGGCGCCGCGTGCGCGAGCTGTCCGGCTCGTCT
>ENA-UPTA01004711-UPTA01004711.1-activated-sludge-metagenome-genome-assembly--contig:-NODE-4711-length-12830-cov-7.024110_pt1 | contig 12830 bp, 13 predicted proteins | sample MGYA00238184_ERZ773361 | MGnify/ENA primary metagenome ERZ773361 (study PRJEB29100, sample SAMN05720205) | activated sludge metagenome | isolation source: anaerobic digester from wastewater...
CTAAAGAGTTGGACATTACCAAAACGCATGCTTACATGGAACAGATAGCTGACCCCAGCGATTTTGGCAGCTTGCATCTGAACCTGATCGACCTCGGTCGTGAGATTTGCCAGGCTCGCAAGCCAAAGTGTGCTATTTGCCCGATCAGGGATCTATGCCAGTTTGAAAACAAAACAGATTGATGGCGAAGAGACGCCAGGCTCAGGATTAATGCTTATTCGCCTAATTGCCCAAGCAAGGACCACGGACCGGTCCAGTTGACCTGCACATCCAGTTCTTGACCCAATAGATCCTGATCCGTTTCAACGAAAACAAGCCGGTTGGTGGGGGTTCTCCCGCGCCAGCGGTTCTTGGATTTGCCTTCGAAAAGAACCGGAATGGACTTTCCGAGATAAGCTGCGTTGAGATCTCCGACAATTTCCTTTTGCAAATCTTCGAGGGCTCGAAATCGTCGCATTTTTTCTTCAGCGGGAACGTCGTCGGGCAAGAAACGGGCTGAATAGGTTCCTGGTCGTGGGGAGTAGCGCGCGAGATGAGCCACATCCAGCTTGAGATCAGCCAGGATGTCGTAAGTGTTCGTGAACGCTGCTTCGCTTTCGCCAGGAAAGCCAACGATGATGTCGGTGCCAATCGAGACCCCAGGAACGCGCTCGCGAATGCGGGCAACCAGGTCGCGATATTGGCTGTTCGTATAGCCGCGGCGCATCATTTTGAGGATTTCGTCATCGCCTGCCTGGAGTGGAACCTCAATGTGGGGCATAACCTTTGGCAGGGCAGCAACGGCGTCAATCAGATCATTGCTCATCCAATTGGGGTGTGAGGTCAAAAAGCGCAGTCGGTGCAGATCCGGGATTTCTGAAAGGTCAGCAAGTAGTTGTGGAAGGTGGTAATTGCCTTCAAGATCAAGACCAAAGCGGTCGACGATCTGTCCCAGCAGAACCAATTCCCTGGCTCCGCCAGCAACCAGGCTTCTGGCTTCCTGGAGGATTTTTTTTGGGTCACGGCTTTGTTCCCGGCCACGTTTACTCGGAATAACACAGTAGGTGCAAGCGTGTGAACAGCCAAGCACAATAGGTAAGTTTTCCGAAACCGCGTGGGCTTCTTCCAGCCTCAGTCCGAATTCGTCATCCAGCACTTCGTCCACCTGTTTTCGCCAGGCTTCGGAATCATCTTGATCGAGCCGTGATTCAAGGGCTCGCAAAAAAGGTTCGGGATCTGACGGGCCGGCAAAGATATCCACCCAGGGGAAGCGCTTTTCCATGGCACTGTTGCCGTGGATGCCAATCAGGCAGCCCATCAAGCCAATCATGAGGTTGGGATTAGCAAGTTTAAGCGGTCTGAGAGAGTTTAGGCGACCGAGCGCCCGGTCTTCAGCACTCTGACGGACCACACAAGTATTCAGGATGATCAGGTCTGCCTGATTGACGTCTGATGTGGGGGATAATCCAAGGGAATCAAGCGCCCTTGAGAGGCGGCTTGAATCCGCGACGTTCATTTGACAACCTTCTGTCCAGATGTGATAACGCATAGGCACCAATTATACATGAGACAAACTCTACAACAAGCTGGTTAGCGCTTGAAGATGTTATAATAATCAATGTTAGCCGATTAGCGAAAACGAGGTAATTATGGACTTCAAAGTAACTGAGTATAAACGCGCTTGTGTGGTGAAGGGGCTTGGTCGGATTGATAGCGCTGTAGCTCCCGACCTCGAACGTATCCTGACAGAATTACTTGACAAAAACAAAGCCATCATCATCGACATGAGCGATATTGATTTTGTTTCAAGTGCGGGCTGGTGGTCGATAATTCGCGTCCAAAAAGAACTCAAAAAACACGGAAAAGGCCAGCTGACCTTGGTTGGCTTGTGCCAGAATGTGCGTGAGTCGATGGATCTTATCGGCATCTTGCCTTACTTTAGCGTGTATGATGAGTTGGTAGACGCCATCGGAAGTGTTTAATTTTGACAAGACACAAAACAGAGGCTGAAATTTTTCAGCCTCTGTTTTGTAGTTTATTACTGCTCACTCAAGATCAATTGTGTAGTTTGCTTTTTCTCTTGTGAAGGGGGTTGTGCCAGAAATTACCAAAACAGTCTTTTCGACGTCTTCTCCGAAAAGATCGGAGCCTTCGATGACGATTTCACCTTGAAAGTTAAAATGGCTCACGGATATACCTCTGCTGGTGTAGGTCACGACGCTGAGATTCATCGTCTGAGGCAGCTTGTTTTGGACACGGACGAAACCCTCAGCAGTCCAGCCGCCCAGGTCGTGTTCAAGGTCAGTCGCATAACCGATAGCGCCGATCTTCAGGTCATCAATTGCCATGCCCTTGCCATTGACCGCGGCATCCGTTACGTAGTCAAAGCGGAGCGTCACCTGACCGCCGACAAATTTCGACAGATCGACCGTTTCGTCTATCCAGCCTGAAGTCATGCCATTCCAGCCGCAACCATAACTGTTGCCGGACGGGTTGGCGGTGGTGCAATTCTCCGAATCCAGGATCTCCCAGTTGGTTCCATCGGTGCTGGCGCTGATGTAAATGTAGTCATAGTCTTCTTCGAGGTCATACCAGGTTTTAAAGTTAAGAGCGGCTTCGTCCGTGACATTGCTCAGATCAAAGGTCTGTGAGAGTGAAGCATTGGATTCATCGCCAACATTTGACCAGAAGAAGTACTCACCCGAGCTTGGGGCTGTGAAGGGTAAAATGTTGACTGCTTCGGAAGCGTTGATCCGGATGCTTTCCAGCTTATCGCAATCGATTTCAATGTAATCCACGCCAAACTGGTAAACGCTGCCATTCACATTTACCGGACAATCCAAAACGGATTTTTCCATATCCGCATAAGGGGGATTGTAACTGCGGTAGTCATATCTTCGATTTTCAATTCGAGTATCCTGCAGCAGATTTGCCACAGCCCAGTCAGCGAAAAACTCGTTTCCGGTGTATGGTTTGCCAGTGGTGGGATTGGTTAGCGCGAGTTCATTCATCACCTTTTCAATTCCCACGAATCCGTTTTCATCGTGGCGTACCAAGGCTTTGGTCGCGTCTTCCCCGAATCGGTCGAGGAAATAGACCATAAAGAGGTAGCTCGCGCCGTAATGTGGTCCGTTATCTCCAATGTCTCCACCCCAATCGTTGAGCTGCATGTCGGTGTTGTCCATATAGGACCAGTCAAAGCCGCCTGCGTCAAATTCGTTCACGTGTTCGGCCAGCATTGAAAAGCCTTCATTGACCCAGGTTTCTTCGTTTTTATCCTGGTACCAGTGGATCATATGCTGGAATTCGTGAGCCATCGTGCCGTAGATATAGCTGTCACCCAGGTCAACGTTATCTGAACTTATCAGGAACATTTCATGCGCGTTTGAATAAGGGTGGGCGTCCGGATGCAGCTCGTCGGCTGAGGAGTAATACCCTGCCAGGTTGTAGCCCAAATTTCCGGCGTAGAGGATATAGAATCTGGGATCACCATCCACACCCGGGTTCCATTCACTGCCAAAAAACTCGCGATTGGTCGGGATAATTTCTTTATCGAAGGTCTCCGCAAGATTTCTTAAATCGGTTTGATCAAAGCGCACGCCGTTTTCAATCCAGAAATAGATGTTGTCACCAACATAACGCAGGGTCGCATTGACCTTGAAGTTGTCATTGGTGTCGGTGTCGGTTGCCCAAAATGACTTCTGATCGCCAACTGAATAGGGTGCCTCTGTATCGATCAACACATCGGGCACGTTAGGTTTTCCACCCAACCTGGCTGCCAAGTCGATCGGATCGTTGATCGGGACTGTACTTAATTTGAGTTCATTCAGGGTTTGAGAAGCTGTGTCATATTCACCTGGAACTAAAACCTGGGTGCCCGGGTCAACAAATGGGGTGGGAGTGGCTTCAAAAAAACTGAAGGGCGTTTCCATTATTGGCATTGGCGCAGAAACGATGTTACGGGCTAAGATAACACTTGCGCCGACAATCACGAGGCATAAAACCACCACGCACAAAGTCAAAATGGCTACGATGATCAGCACGGTCTTGGTTGAACTATCCATAATTTAACTCACTATTCCGATTGCCGCCTTTAATGCGCAACAACCTATTTAGCATTTTACCTAATTTGCAGACTTTTCGAAACATATTATCTAAGGTCTTTCAGATTGTGCATGTATCAAAAAGCTTGGGAAGATATTGTCCGTGAGTGTTAGAATCGCCCCATGGTTGACAATAATTCTTTGATTAAGCTGGCAAGTCGCTTGCGCCTCCTTGTTTTACTGGTTGCGATTGCGTTACTTGTGGTGGGTTCCTCTGTCGAATCGGTAAATCCCCTTGACGGATTACGGGAATATACAAGAGCTGTTGAATTTGATTTTGTTGAGTGGGAAGTTGGCGCCTTTTTTAACAAGGCAGTCAGTTCCTCTCTCAAGGCAGAGCGTTTTCTCAATCAGGAACAGCAGGTTGAAGTTGTCCTGACCTGGCTGGCAGAAACTGAGAAGGTAATCAATCTTGAACAGGATCTGATCGCCGCCCAAAATGACACCTCTTCCGGCCACGACAACTTAGTTCAGGCAGCCAAATCTGAACTGGACCGAAAGAAGGCAGACCAGGGCCGACTCGCGAAACTTGCGGAAGCGGTACTGCAGAACCAGACGGAAATGACCCTGACCAAGGTTGGATTTGGGCTTGGTGGGCAGATCCTGCCGCCTGTACTTTACCAGGTGTCTGATCTCCCGCTCAACCTGATCATTTCTCCCCGCACAGAAATCAGAAATGAGCTCAGTATCAGCCTTGATGCGGGTCTGGATGCGGTCGAAAAGGATGAGATCGAGGCAGGTATCTATGCTGATTATGATCTTTCCGCGCTGATTGAGCCTGTGGGTGGGATTGGTGCTTATCCCACGATGGTCATGCGCACTACCAATCTCAATTGGCTGACTGAGACCGTTGCTCATGAGTGGATCCACAATTACCTGACCTTCTTTCCCCTGGGAATTCGTTATTACATAAACGATCAGATGCGGACGATAAATGAAACTACTGCCTCCCTGGCGGGCAAAGAAATCGGACTTAATCTGATTATGGCATTCTATCCTGAACGAACGCCGCGTTATAATCTGCCAATGCCCACCTTCACCACTGTGCTTGCTGAAGGTGCTGAAACAATGGACCCCTTTGATTTCCGAGCCGAAATGCGTGAAACCAGGGTGCGTGTGGATGCTTTGTTGGCTGAAGGGCAGGTTGATCAGGCTGAGAACTACATGGAAGCAAGGAGAAGGTTTTTCTGGGACAACAATTACCGCCTGCGGAAGATAAACCAGGCATATTTTGCTTTTTACGGCTCCTATAATGACACGCCAGGTGGCGGGGCTTCGGGGGAAGACCCGGTTGGACCAGCTGTCCAGGCTTTGCGCACGCGTTATTCCAGCCTGAACAAATTCCTCCAGGCAATCCGATTTGTTACCAGTTTTGATCAGCTTGTGGACTTGTTGGATTAGTTTCCCCTGTAGGAGAACAAAGTTTATGAGAAACGCTTTTCTAATTTATAATGGATGGAACTAACAGCAAGAAGGGACAACCTAACCAGCTATGCAATTTGGAACTCCGCCTGCCAATCCACTCCTGATCGTTATTTCCGGTCCTTCGGGCATCGGTAAAGACGCTGTGGTTGGTTTATTGCGAAAAACGAATCCTGATACCCATTTCGTGATCACGATGAATTCGCGTCCGCCAAGACCGGATGAAGTGGATGGTCGGGATTATTTCTTCGTTTCACGTGAGGCTTTTGAAGCCATGATTGAAGCGGATGAACTTTTGGAACATGCCAATGTCTATTCAGATTACAAGGGCATTCCCAAATCCCAGGTGCGTGAAGCGTTTGCCTCTGGGAAGGACGTCATCATGCGGCTGGATGTTCAAGGCGCGATGACCATTCGCAAAATTTGCCCCGATGCTATTTTGATCTTTCTGACTGCCAGTTCACGCGAAGAGTGGGTGAATCGCTTGCTTGAGCGCCGCAGCGAAACCCCCGAAGAACTGGAGCTGCGTTTTAAAACCGCGGCACTGGAATTTGCGATGATAGATCAGTTCGACTACCTGGTGGTAAATTCTGAACACCACCTTGATAAAACGATCGAAGATATCCAGTCCATCATCCGCACCGAACACATGAGAACGACTCCACGCAAGGTCGATCTATGAGCGAACAAAACAAACCAGAGGCTGGCTCTGAGTTCCAATTCCAGCCCGAAACACCACGCCCGGAGGAATCCTGGTCTCAGCCTAGGCGTTTGAAGAGACCATGGCAATTGCCAGGTTTTCCTGTTGTTACTTATTCTCTTCTGGCTCTCACTGTTGTGTTTTACATTATCCAGCATGTTATTGAGGGGATCTACGGCTTTGACCTGCTCTTCGCGTACCTCGGAAAGATAAACGTTCTGATCCTCGCGGGTCAGTATTGGCGTCTGTTCACACCGGCACTGCTGCATTCCAGTTTGATCCATTTGATGTTTAATATGTACGCCTTGAGCATCCTGGGCAGGCAGATTGAGCCTTTTTATGGCAAATGGCGCTTCTTATTGCTTTATGTCATTGGGGCGTTTGGCGGAAATGTGCTCTCATTCGTCTTGAGCCGCTTCAATTCGCTTGGCGCATCCACGGCAATTTTTGGGCTGCTTGCTGCTGAGGCGGTCTTAATCTGGCAGAATCGCGAGATCTTTGGCAAGCAAAGCCGGAGTATTTTGATGAACCTGGCATTTGTGTTAGTGCTCAATCTGTTTATTGGCATCTCGCCAGCTAGCAACACGGACAATTGGGGTCACTTTGGAGGCTTACTGGCGGGTTTCTTCTTCGCGTTCATGGCTGGTCCACTACTGGAATTCCGTCGGCGGGATGTTGGGACACAACTGGCAGACAGTCGTACAGGAAAGCAAGTCGGATTGGCAGCAGCAATGGTGCTGATCGCTTTCGCTGTCATAGCCGCCTTTCCTTTTTTCACCAATTAGCAGGAAAGTATGACATTGATTGATCGTATCCAGAAAAGGGATGAGGAAATTTCGGCACACCTTGTGTTACAGAAGGAAGAAGGCCCGGCACACAGGCTGGTCGCGCTGATCGGCCACAGTTGTGATTCCTGGTACTGGCTGATTGGATTAACCCTTGTTTGGGTTTTCACACGTGGACCTGTACGCACTGCCGCCATACTGTGGGCACTCTCGCTTGCTGCCCTGGCGGTCTTCGTGCTTGGTATAAAATTTTTGTTGCGCCGCCCGCGTCCTGAGGGCGAGTGGGGCAGCATCTATCGCGTCACGGACCCTCACTCATTTCCTTCGGGGCATGCTGCCCGGGCGATGACGATTGCTTTTCTGGCGCTGCAATTCCAAAATCCACTCTGGTTCATAGGGCTTTTCGTCTGGGCAATCCTGGTTGGTTACTCCCGAGTGGCGTTACGGTTGCATTACTTCTCTGATATTTTGGTGGGTTGGCTGATCGGGGCCTTGAGCGGTATTCTGGCATTAAAGTTCCTGCCCAGCCTTATTCTGAAACTACCGGAAATTTTTCCGTTTCTGACCTGACTGTTAAAATAAACTGACCCCAGGCTGGGGTCAGTCCAAATCAAGTAGATTTTCTTTATGCCAGGATCATTGCCCCATAGGCAGGGACAGCAAGGTCGTTAATCTGCTGCTGCTCAATGATGGCATTTTTATCGCTAAGCTGGTCCTGCAGTTCTGTACCATTTTCGTAGGCATCGCCGGTGTTTAGGGTAAGTTTTACAGCCGCCTTGTTATTGTTTAGAACAACCAGCACCGTATCCAACTCATCGCGGCGCAAGTATGCCAGCACACCGTCCTGTGCAAAGATCGGTTCGTAGGTACCGGTTCGCAGGGCGGGGATGGCATGGCGGACAGTGATGGCTTCCTTGATCGCGTCCCTAAGACCTACATTCCAATCTTCTTCACGCCATGTGAAACTCTTGCGGCAGAGGGGATCCCTGCCACCTTCGAGACCGATTTCATCACCGTAATAGATACTGGGTGCTCCCGGGTAGGTTAGCAAGAAGTTGTAGGCAAGCTTCAGTTTGTCAACATTGCCTTTCATCAGGCTGAGGAAGCGGGGCATATCGTGGCTGTCCAGCAGATTGAGCTGCGCGTAGGCGAACTCCTGGGGATAAATCTTGAGCAATTCGCTTGTGCGATGCGCAAATGCCTGGGCGTTCATGGGTTGAGGTTGGGGCAAACCCATCATGCCCTCAGCAAGTTTTTGGTCAAAGGAATCTCCGCCAAAAAATCCAACAGCAGCGTGTGTCAGCTGGTAATTCATCACGGCGTCAAACTTCTCACCGGAATTTAGCCAGAAATGGGCTTCGGTTGGAACTTCGCCAACGATGTAAGCATCAGGATTGGCTGTCTTGACAACATCGCGGAATTCCTCCCAGAAGCCTGCGGTTTTTATCTCAAAGGGTACATCGAGGCGCCAGCCATCGATTCCCTGTTCGAGCCAATACCGCGTAACGTCCATGATATAGCGCCGAACGACCGGGTTCTCGGTGTTTAGCTTCGGCAAAGCTGCCAGGTTCCACCAGCATTCGTAATTGGGTTTACCCTGGTAAGCATTCAGCGGAAAACCTTTGATGATGAACCAATCGATATAAGGCGAATCCTGACCGCTTTCGAGAATATGGTTGAAGGGAAAAAATCCTCTGCTGGCGTGGTTGAAGACGCCATCCAAAACGATGCGAATTCCGCGCTTATGGGCTGCATCCAGCAAAGTCTTGAAAGCTTCGTTACCGCCCAAAAGGGGATCAACCATGTAGTAATCGTGGGTGTGGTATCTGTGGTTGGATGCCGATTGGAAGATCGGGTTGAAATAGATTGCATTAATGCCAAGGTCTTCCAGGTAATCCAGCTTTTCATAAACCCCCATCAGGTCGCCACCTTTGTAGCCACGGGAAGTGGGAGTGCTATCCCATTTTTCAAAAAGCCCCGGTTTGATTACGCGTGAACTCCACGCAAACCGATCGGGGAAGATTTGATAAAAGACTGCGTTCTTGACCCAGTCAGGTGTTCGGTTGTTGTAGTCTGTCATTTATCCTCAAAAAAGCACAAATATAGTTGATGCGCTAACTAATTATTATACCAGTGGCAATGATTTTTACCACAGTCTAATCAGAGGTATCACACCTTGTTAATGAAATCTTAGCAATTGTATTCACTATGTGCCAAAGCAGGTATCGACTTCGGGAACAATCATTCCCAAAGTGATGCGTGGGGTTGCAAGGCAGGTGGTTTTGAATTATTCTTAATTTGGGAATGGTAAAGTCCCGGTGGGCTTCCTGGTCTTCAAAATCAGTGTCGGGTCGGTAAGAGCCGTCGTGGGTTCGACTCCCATCCATTCCCGCTTTTTATGGAAAAAAATATGAGAAAAACCAAAGCTATTCTGTTCTTATCTATGTGCATGCTTTTCGTGCTAAACGCCTGCCAGCCGATGACGCCCACTCCAACGCTTCCCCCAACCCGCACACCCACTCCAGTACCTCCCACCGCAACGCCTGTGCCGACCAGTCAACCGACCCTGGAGGTAAATCTTCAGGACTTGCGCGGTAAGGAAGTGAAGATAGCCTACCCGTGGCTTAGCGACCAAAGCCGCGTGAACCAATTGATTGATGACTTTAACCTGACCAATTCCTGGGGAATTCGGGCAGTCGCTGAGACTTTCAGCGATGACGATGCGATGTCTGAAGCGTTGCAAAATGGAGATCTGGACGCCAATGTTGTGATTGGAAGAACTTACGATCTGTTGAACCCACAAAACCAGGTCGTTTATGTTGATTTAAACGCCTACATCAACGATCCAACCTGGGGAGCTTTAGACAGGTATCGCCAGGGTTCACCATTTGAGGCTTTTGCTCCCAAGGCGAATGAGGAAATCCAGCGCGTTTCGCTGCCGTTGGCGTTCGATGCCGGTCTGATCTACTATCGAACTGCTTGGGCAAAAGAGCTTGGTTTGGAGGGGGTGCCGCTTGCGTGGGATGATTTTACAATCCAGATGCAGGCAGGTTTAAATGCAAACTTGAACGATAACATTTGGGTCAATAATGGCACAGGTGGCTTGCTGCTCTCGAAATCGATCCTTTCCGCCCAAAGCTGGTATGCCGCTTTTGGAGGGACCTATTCGCTGGAAAACCAGGTTTTGCGTTTGCAGGATAGCGCGCTCGATGCTTCCTTCAGGACCTTGAAACAGGCTTTTGTCGATGACACCTCCTGGGTTGGTCTGGAGCCAACACCTTACCAGTATTTTGTAGATAAATATGCGCTTGCCTATGAAGGTACGCTCAGCGAACTTAATCAGCAGGCGTATTATTTGCCGGAAAGAAGGACAGAAACCAACTGGGAAACTGTTCCCTATCCTACGACCGACGGTAAAGGTTCTATCGCGCTTGAATCGATCAGCATTGCAATCAATGCCGCTGATCCTGAAACGATTCTGGCTTCCTGGTTCTTCGTCAGATGGATGCTGCAGCCCTCTCAGCAGGTCAGATTGGTTGATATTACTGGGTTGTGGCCTGCCACCGGTCATCCTGCCGTGGTTGCCGCCGATTACGCGGCTTTTCATCCTGCCTGGGCATCTGCCCTCAAGGAGGGTGTCCACCTGACGCTGGCACCTGAGGCAGTATCGTGGGGGATCAACCGTTACGTCTTACAGGATGCCTACATGAGGGTTTATGGTCTCGAGCCAGAGTATTTCTCCAGCATAATTGACGTGCTTAAGCAGACCCTGCCTGAATATCCCGGGAGGCAGCCTTGAACGATAAGCCTGCAATAAAGATTTATACCGACGGCGCTTGCTGGGGAAATCCCGGACCAGGTGGTTGGGCGGCAATCCTGATCACACCCGGGCATAGAAAAGAAATCAACGGAGCTGAGCCGCAAACAACGAATAACCGGATGGAGATAACTGCCGCGCTTGAGGGGTTGAAAGCGCTAAATCAGCCTTCAGTCGTTCAGCTGTTCACTGATTCAAGTTACCTGGTCAACGCTGCGACCGCATGGATACCGGGTTGGAAAGCCCGCGGCTGGAAGCGTAAAGACGGTGTTTTATTGAATGCGGATCTATGGCAGGAACTTGATCGCGAAATGGCAAGACACGAGATAAACTGGACCTGGGTGAAAGGACATGCGGGCAACCGTTACAACGAACGGGCGGATGAACTGGCGAATAAGGCTATCCGAAGGCTTAGGCTTTGATCAGGCTGCCGGATATCCGATTTCAGCTAAAACAGCGCGGAGTTGTAATTCTGTTGCCGGGGCATCAAACCCCACGGTAACAGACTTGCTTGCGAGGTCTATATCAACCACTTTGACGCCTTCCAGGGGTTGGAGCGCCTTCTGAATGTGCATCACGCAGTGGTTGCAGCTCATGTTTGGAATAGAATAGCAGATGGTGTTCATGGTACTTCCTTTCGAGTTAATTGATTTTAGTTGGGACAGAATGAATGTCAACATCAAACCTTAACCAACATTTTTTGAGTGAAGCCAAAGCCTTTCTGCTGGACATGGATGGAACCTTTTTCCTTGGTGATACCCTTTTGCCGGGAGCCCTGGAGTTGCTAGAACTTCTTAACCAACGTGGATTACCTTTTAGCTTTCTGACCAACAACACGTCACGCAGCAAGCTGGATTACATCGGCAAGTTAAGAGGCTTGGGCGTCAGAGAAGAGGATACCCGCGTTTTTACCGCCGGTGATGCCACCATCGCCTTTTTGAAGAAGCATCATGCGGGCGAAAAGGTCTTTCTGTTGGGCACTGCGAGCCTGGCAGAGAGCTTCACTGCGGCCGGCATAGAGCTGAGCGATATCGATCCGGAAGTGGTCGTGATCGGCTACGACACCAGCCTGACCTACGCTCGCTTAAGCGCTTTTTGCCGCTATGTGCGCAAGGGGCTGCCCTACATTGCCACCCATCCGGATGTGAACTGTCCCAGTCCCGAAGGACCAGTACCCGACATTGGCGCGATGATGAGCCTGGTGGAGGCTTCCACCGGGCGCAAAGCCGATGTGGTAATCGGCAAGCCCAATCCGGGAATTGTGAACGCCCTGGCGGATGAGTGGGGGCTTGCACCTGGAGATATGGTGATGGTTGGAGATCGCCTTTACACAGATATTGCCCTCGGCAAAACGGCAGGCGTGCGCACGGTGCTGGTTTTGAGCGGCGAGACAAAACTTGAGGATTTGGAAAAAAGTAGCTACAAACCGGATTTGGTTTGCCAGAATCTGGCTGATCTGATCCGGTTTTTATTAGACTAATTCACTATTTGGAGGAGCTATGGAAAATATTGGTGGTGTTTTTGGTTTGATTGGTTTGATTAGTATTCTTTATTTGGTTTCCCGTCCCATCTTGCAGGTGGTGGTTGACCTGCTTCGCAAGCAAGGTAAGAGCTTGCCAGACTTGCTCAAAAAAGTGTATCAATTTGTGAATAAGACGCATCGCTACGCTGGATTTGTGGCTTTGGCGGCGGTTGTTTTGCACTTCATCCTGCAATACTCGCGTTATGGCGAAGTTCCTAGGGCGGGTTTGATTGCCGGTTTGGCTTTGGCTGTGCAATCCGTTCTGGGTTTTGGGCTGACCAAACAGAAAGATAAAGAAATCCGCAAAAAGATGGCACTCCTGCATCGGGTGTTGGGGATGGTTATCTTTGTGGCGGTTTTGGTTCATCGATTAAGTTAGAGGATTTTTTTTACGCGTGCAAACCGGTGAGGACTTTGTTGGTCGATCGCCGTGCAAAGCCTCCCCCTGGGGGATGCCTCGACCGGGAAAATTATGTAGGTAACTTGTGAGGAAAAGGCAGGC
>ENA-UPTA01004721-UPTA01004721.1-activated-sludge-metagenome-genome-assembly--contig:-NODE-4721-length-12798-cov-7.508750_pt1 | contig 12798 bp, 13 predicted proteins | sample MGYA00238184_ERZ773361 | MGnify/ENA primary metagenome ERZ773361 (study PRJEB29100, sample SAMN05720205) | activated sludge metagenome | isolation source: anaerobic digester from wastewater...
CGCGGTGCCGTTGACATTTGCCAATGACGCGAAGCGTCCGGGTTCCTAGAGTCGGTGCAGGGAGGCGGACATGGACAGACCGGCGATCATCGAGAAGTCCGACGCGGATCTGCGCGTGCGGCCGAATCTTTCCGACTACGAGGCCGAGCGCGCGCGGTTCCGCTGGCAGGACGCCGCCGCCGCGCTGGCGGGGCTGCCGGGCGGCGGGCTGAACATCGCGCACGAGGCGGTCGACCGTCACGCAGCAGGGCCGCTGCGCGACCGGACCGCGCTGCGCTTCGTGTCACGCACCGGCCCGGCGCTGGAGATCAGCTACGCCCGGCTGCAGCGCGACACCTCGCGGTTCGCCAACGTGCTGCGCGCGCTGGGGGTCGGGCGCGGCGACCGGGTCTTCGTGCTCGCCGGGCGGATTCCCGAGCTGTACGTGGCCATCCTCGGGGCGCTGAAGAACGGTTCGGTGGTGACGCCGCTGTTCTCGGCGTTCGGTCCGGAGCCGATCGCCACCCGCGCGAACATCGGCAAGGCGAAGGTGCTGGTCACCACCGATCTGCTGTACCGCCGCAAGGTGGCGAAGGTGCGCGCGCAGATCCCCACGCTCGAGCACGTGCTGCTGGTGGCCGAGGAGGGCGGGTCGACGAACGAACCCGGCACCGTGGACCTCGCCGCGCGGATGGCCGAAGCGTCCGACACGTTCACGGTGGCGTCGACGGGCCCCGAGGATGCCGCGCTGCTGCACTTCACCAGCGGCACCACCGGTACGCCCAAGGGCGCGCTGCACGTGCACGGCGCGGTCGTCACCCACTTCGCCACTGGCCGCTACGCGCTCGATCTGCACGCCGACGACCGCTACTGGTGCACCGCCGACCCGGGCTGGGTCACCGGCATGTCGTACGGGATCATCGCGCCCCTGCTGCACGGCGTGACGTCGCTGATCGACCGCGAGGAGTTCGACGCCGAGCGCTGGTACGCGCTGCTGGCGCAGGAGCGCATCAGCGTCTGGTACACGGCGCCCACGGCGATCCGCATGCTGATGAAGGCGGGCGCGGAGCTGGCGCGCGCCCACGCGTATCCCGCCCTGCGCTTCGTGGCCAGCGTGGGCGAGCCGCTCAACCCCGAGGCCGTGTGGTGGGGCAAGGAGGTCCTGGGGCTGCCGATCCACGACAACTGGTGGCAGACGGAGACCGGCGGCATCATGATCGCCAACACGCCCGCGTTCGCGATCAAGCCGGGCTCGATGGGGCGGCCGCTGCCCGGTGTCGACGCCTGCGTGGTCGAGCACCTCGAAGCCGAGGGCGAGCCCGCGCGTGTGCGGGTGATCGACACGCCCGACGTCGAGGGCGAGCTCGCGCTGCGTGCGGGATGGCCGTCGATGTTCCGCGGCTATCTCGACAACGAGGCGCGCTACCGCAGGAGCTTCTGCGGCGAGTGGTACCTGAGCGGCGATCTCGTCAAGCGGGATGCCGACGGCTACTACTGGTTCGTCGGCCGGGCCGACGACGTGATCAAGTCGGCGGGCCACCTGATCGGCCCCTTCGAGGTCGAGAGCGTGCTGATGGAGCATCCGGCCGTCGCCGAGGCCGGCGTGATCGGCAAGCCCGACCCGATGGTGGGCGAAGTGGTGAAGGCCTTCGTGTCGCTGAAGGGCGGCTTCGCCGAGAGCGAGGCCCTGCGGCTCGACATCCTCGGCCACGCCCGCAAGCGTCTGGGCCCCGCGGTGGCGCCGCGCGAGATCGCGTTCCTGGCCGTGCTGCCGCGCACGCGCAGCGGCAAGATCATGCGCCGGCTGCTCAAGGCGCGCGAGCTCGGCCTGCCCGAGGGCGACACCTCGACCCTGGAGGCGGGCGCATGAACGCGCAGGCCGACGGACCGGCGAGCGGCCCGGTACCCTGGGACAAGCCGTTCGCGCTGAAGCTGCTGGCCGACCTGGTGCGCATCCGCCGCATGGAGGAGCGCTGCGCCGAGCTCTACGGGCAGCAGAAGATCCGCGGCTTCCTGCACCTGTACATCGGCGAGGAGGCGGTGGCGGTCGGCGCGCTGAACGCGCTGCGTGCCGACGACAACCTGGTGGCCACCTATCGGGAGCACGGCCACGCACTGGTGCGCGGCCTGCCGATGGCGTCGATCATGGCCGAGATGTACGGCAAGCGCGAAGGCTGCGCGCGCGGGCGCGGCGGCTCCATGCACCTGTTCGACCGCGCCACGCGCCTGTACGGCGGTAACGCCATCGTCGGCGGCGGCCTGCCGCTGGCCGCCGGCCTGGCGATGGCCGACCGCATGCAGGGCCGGCGCGCGCTGACCGCCTGCTTCTTCGGCGACGGCGCGGTGGCCGAAGGCGCGTTCCACGAGGCGATGAACCTGGCGGCGCTGTGGAAGCTGCCGGTGCTGTTCTGCTGCGAGAACAATCTGTACGCGATGGGCACGGCGATCGAGCGCTACCAGTCGCAGACCGACCTGTGCGTGAAAGCGTCGTCGTATGGCATGCCGGCGACGCGGGTCGACGGGATGGACGTCGTCGCCGTGCACGAGGCGACGCAGGCGGCCGCCGAGCTGGTGCGCGACGGCGGCGGGCCGATGTTCGTCGAGTACCGCACCTACCGGTTCCGCGCGCACTCGATGTTCGACGCCGAGCTCTACCGCACGAAGACCGAGGTCGAGGCGTGGAAGGCCCGCGGCCCGATCCACGGATACACGGCGCGCCTGAAGGCGCAGGGGCTGCTCACCGAGGACGAGTTCCTGGCGATCGACGCGGCCGCACAGGCCGAGGTCGAGCAGGCCGTCGCGTTCGCGGAAGCCGGCACCTGGGAGCCGGTCGAGGACCTGCTGAAGGACGTCACCACGCCCGTCGGAGCGCCCGCGCCATGAGCCGCACGATCACCTACCGCGAGGCGCTGCGCGAGGCGCTGCAGGAGGCGCTGCGCGACGATCCGCGCGTGTTCCTGATGGGCGAGGACGTCGGGCGCTACGGCGGCACCTACGCCGTGTCCAAGGGGCTGCTCGAGGAGTTCGGGCCCGAGCGCGTGCGCGACACGCCGCTGGCGGAGCTCGGCTTCGTCGGCGCCGGGGTCGGGGCGGCGATGGGCGGGATGCGGCCGATCGTCGAGATCATGACGGTGAACTTCAGCCTGCTGGCCCTGGACCAGCTGGTGAACACCGCGGCCGCAATGCGGCACATGTCGGGCGGACAGTTCTCGGTGCCGCTGGTGGTGCGGATGGCCACCGGTGCGGGCCGCCAGGTCGCCGCGCAGCACTCGCACAGCCTGGAGAACTGGTTCGCCCACGTGCCCGGTCTGACGGTGCTGGCGCCGGCGACCGTCGACGACGCGCGGGGCATGCTCGGCGCCGCGCTCGCGGATCCGGACCCGGTGATCATCGTCGAGCATGCCCAGCTCTACAACGCCTCGGGCGAACTGCCGGACGCGTTCACGCGCGACATCCGCGCCGCGCGGGTGCGCCGGCCCGGGCGCGACGTCAGCCTCATCACCTACGGCGGCTGCCTGCCCAAGGCGCTGGAGGCGGCGCAGGCGCTGGCGGCCAGCGGCATCGAGGCCGAGGTGATCGACCTGCGCGTGCTGCGCCCGCTCGACACCGCCACCCTGGTCGCGTCGGTGCGGCGCACGCATCGCGCGGTCGTGGTGGACGAAGGCTGGCGCTCGGGCAGCCTGGCCGCCGAGGTCGTCGCGCGGCTGATGGAGCAGGCGTTCTACGACCTGGATGCGCCGGTGGCACGCGTGTGCGCCGAGGAGGTGCCGATCCCCTATGCGCGCCACATGGAGGAGGCGGCGCTGCCGCAGGTGCCGAAGATCGTCGCGGCGGTGCGTGCGCTGTGGGGCAGCCGCACCTTCGGCGGAGCGCGGCCATGATCCGGTTCGAGCTGCCCTCGCTGGGCGCCGACATGGAGGAGGGCACGCTGCTCGAGTGGCGCGTGCAGCCGGGCGACCGCGTCGCACGCGGGCAGGTGGTGGCGCTGGTCGACACCTCCAAGGCGGCGGTCGAGGTCGAGATCTGGAAGGCCGGCGTCGTCGGCGAACTGCTGGTCGCGCCGGGGCAGCGCATTCCGGTCGGCACCGTGATGGCCACGTTGTACGAGGCGGGAGAAACGGCGCACGGTCCGGCATCACCGGCACCGGCACCGGCGCCGGCGCCGGCACCCGCACCCGCACCCGCACCCGCACCCGCACCCGCACCCGCACCCGCACCGGCGGTCGCCGCCGGTGCCGCCGCAGCGCCGTCCGCCGCACTGGACGCACAGGCCCTGACGATCGCCGCGCGTCACCCGGTGTCACCGGCGGCGCGCCAGCGCGCACGCGTGCTCGGGGTCGATCCGGAGGGCATCGTCGGCACCGGCCACGGCGGTGCGGTGACGATCGCGGATGTCGAGCGCGCCGCACTGCCTGCGACGCCGGCCCCCCCGGCCCCTGCAGCGCCCCCGGCCCCTGCAACCTCCACAGCCGCCTTCCAGGCCCGCCAGCGCGAGATGCGCCGCGCGATCGCGGCGGCGATGAGCCGGTCCAAGCGCGAGATCCCGCACTACTACCTGTCCGAGCCGATCCCGATGGCGGCGGCGCTCGAATGGCTGCAGGCGCGCAACGCCGGCGTGCCGATCACGCAGCGGATCCTGCCTGCCGTGCTGCAGCTCAAGGCGGTGGCGCTGGCGCTCGCCGAGGTCCCCGAGCTGAACGGGGTGTACCGCGACGGCGAGTTCGCCCCGAGTGCGGCCGTGCACATCGGCGTGGCGATCTCGCTGCGTGGTGGCGGCCTCGTCGCGCCCGCGCTGCACGACGTCGCCGGCCGATCGATCGACGATCTGATGCATGCGCTGTCGGACCTCGTGCGGCGCGCACGCGCAGGGTCCTTGCGCAGCTCGGAGATGACCGACCCGACGATCACGGTGACGAACCTCGGCGACCAGGGGGTCGAGTCGGTGTTCGGCGTGATCTATCCGCCCCAGGTCGCCCTCGTCGGCTTCGGGCGGATCGCCGAGCGCGCCTGGGCGCAGGAGGGATGGATCCGGTCGGTGCCGGTCGTCACGGCCAGCCTCGCGGCGGATCACCGCGTGTCCGACGGCCATCGGGGCGCACGCTTCCTCGCGGTGCTGCGGGACCTGCTGCAGCGCCCCCACGAACTCGCCGGCACCCCGGCGCCGCCTACCGGAGAACAGCCCCCCGATGGACCATGAAGCCCTGCGCGCCACGGCGCTGTCGATCCTCACCACGATCGCCCCGGAGATCGAGCCGGCCGAACTCGATGCCACGCGCCCGCTGCGTCATCAGGTCGACCTCGACTCCATGGACTGGCTCAACTACCTGGTGGCGCTCAACGAGCGGCTCCACATCGAGATCCCGGAAGCCGACTACGCGCGTCTGCGCACGCTCGACGACCTCGTCGGATATCTCGCGCGTCGACTGGGGGCGACGCCAGGGGCGGGCACGGAGGGGTAGTACGGGTGCACCGGGCGGGTCAGCCGTCGATCGGTCCGATGTCGTCGGGTGCGGCGTCGGCCGCGGCGCTGTCGGCCGCGTCGCCGGGCGCATCGCCCGCGCGCCCGAGCAGCCACGTCACCGCCGCGGCGGCGCCCGCAACGGCCAGTGCGCGCCCAGCCCAGCGGCCGATCGTGGTGCCGCGCAGGGCGCCGGCCGCCAGCGACGCGGCACTGCCGAGATAGGGGTGACCGCGCGCGAAGCGCAGCAGCCCGCCCAGCCCTTCGAGACGCGACGCGCCGCGCGCCGGCCCGCTGGCCAGGCGCAGGATGCGTTCGAACGGCGCGCGGGCCTCGCGGAAGCGGTCGAAGGCGCGGACCAGCTCGGCACGCTCGACCGCGCAGCGGGCCAGCAGCAGCTCCTTGCGCACTTCCGGCGGCAGGCGCGTGCTCATCGCCGCAGCGTCTCGATGTCGCGCTCGAGCTCGGACAGCGTCTGCTCGAGCAGCGCCGGCGCCGAACGCGAGAGCGCCCGCAGCCGGGCCACGCACCACAGCCCGAATCCCGCGTACAGGACGAGGAAGCCCGCCAGCACCTGGACGCGCCACGTGTCCCAGAACACGATCACGACCAGCATCGTGAACACGGCCGCCGACATCGCGAGGGCGAACACCGCGGTGACGCCCAGCAGGGCCCGCTGCAGAAGACGGTCGCGCTCCTCGCCGAGCTCGATGCTCGCGAGGCCCAGACGCGTATGGGCGATCGCGAGCAGCGCAACCCCCACGTCGCGCAGGGTCTCGAACAGCCGTGGCTGGGGCTTGTCGCTCACGTGCGGCGCCGGCGGCAGACGGTCAGCGCGACCGGTTGAGCAGCAGCCCCACCAGCAGGCCGACGCCGAACGACGCGGAGATCGCGCGCCACGGATGCTCGTGCACGTAGTCGTCGGCCGCGCGGGCGGCCGCCTTGCTCTTCTCGACGACCACCTCCTGCAGGTGGTGGGCCTTGTCGGTGGCCTGCCGCAGCAGGACCATGCCGCGCTCGCGCAGGCGCACCGCTTCTTCGCCGGTGGCGTCGGCCGCCTGCTTCAGCAGCGACTCGGCGTCACCCAGCACGGTCTTGACGTCGGAGACGAGGCGTTCGTTGTTGGTGGTGGTCATCGTGATCTCCTTCGTTCGAGAGCGGCCGGAGAACTCCGGCCTCAGGCCAATGATAGAGGAACCCGCCGTCGCCGCCCCTGCGATCCGACCATGGTGCTGGGGTATGGCGGCGCACGCGATCGGACGCGACCGGCGTGTGATGAAATGTCGGTCGGCGCGGCGCGACGACCCTGACGACGTGCGCATCGGCGCGCGCCCGATCCTTCGCGCCGAACCGGTGCGCGCAGCACGCACCGCAGGGTTCTGCGCGGGGCACCTCGACTCGACGTGCATGGAGCATCCTGATGCTGATCGGCGTTCCCAGGGAGATCAAGGTTCACGAGTACCGCGTCGGCATGACGCCGGCGTCGGTGCGCGAGGCCGTGGCGCACGGCCACGCGGTATGGGTCGAGCGCGCGGCGGGTGCCGGCATCGGATGCACAGACGACGACTATGCGCGCGCCGGCGCACGCATGGTCGACGCGCCCGACGAGGTGTTCGCCGGCTGTGATCTGATCGTGAAGGTCAAGGAGCCGCAGGCGGCGGAGCGCGCGATGCTGCGTCCCGGTCAGGTGCTCTTCACGTACCTGCACCTCGCCGCCGATCCTCTGCAGGGGCGCGAGCTCGTCGCGCGCGGGGCGGTGTGCATCGCCTACGAGACCGTCACGGCCCCCGGCGGCGGGCTGCCGCTGCTGGCGCCGATGTCGGAAGTGGCCGGCCGCATGGCGATCCAGGCCGGCGCCGCCTGCCTGGAGCGCGAGCGCGGCGGCATGGGCGTGCTGCTGGGCGGCGTGCCCGGTGTCGCGCCGGCGCGCGTGGTGATCCTGGGCGCCGGCACCGTCGGCACGAATGCCGCGGCGATGGCCGTGGGGGCGGGGGCGCAGGTGGTGGTGCTCGACCGTTCGATCGACGCGCTGCGCCGTCTCGACGCGCGCTTCGGCGCGCGCGTGATCACCCGCCACGCCGATCGCGACGCGATCGAGCAAGAGGTGCTGCAGGCCGACCTCGTCGTGGGCGCCGTGCTGGTGCCCGGTGCCGCCGCGCCGCGCCTGGTCGGGCGCGAGACGGTCGCGCGCATGAAGCGCGGGGCAGTGGTCGTCGACGTCGCCATCGACCAGGGCGGCTGCTTCGAGACCTCGCGTCCGACGACCCACGCGGAGCCGACCTACGTGGTCGACGGGGTCGTGCACTACTGCGTGGCCAACATGCCGGGCGGGGTGGCGCGCACGTCGGCGTACGCGCTCAACCATGCGACGCTGCCCTTCGTGCTGGCGCTGGCCGGGCAGGGCTGGCGGGCCGCCGCGGCGGCCGACCCGCACCTGCGCGCGGGCCTCAACGTGGCGCTCGGCAAGGTGGTGCACCCGGCCGTGGCCGACGCGCTCGGTCTGCCGTACGTGCCGCCCGATACGCTGCTTGCGTGAGCGGCAGCCCGCGCGCTCGGGGGAGAGACCGGAGCGGCGGGCGGGGAGGTGGCGTGCCCGCCGGGCCCGTGGCGGCTTCGGCGCGATCGCGAAGATGCGGGCCGGAAGGCGGGACGGACGCAAAAGCGGCGACAATACCGGGTTTCCGTCCCCGCGCACGCCCATGTCCGCCGATCGCCCCGAATCCCTCACCCTCGGTCCGCTCCGGTCCGCCCGCGGCACCGTCCAGCTGCCCGGTTCGAAGAGCATCTCCAACCGGGTGCTGCTGCTGGCGGCGCTGAGCGCCGGCACCACGCACGTGCGCGCGCTGCTCGACTCGGACGACACGCGCGTGATGCTCGCCGCACTGACCGCGCTGGGCGTGCACTGGACGCGCGAGACACGCGACGGCCAGCCCACCGACGACTACCGGATCGAGGGCTGCGGCGGCGACTTCCCCTGCAAGCAGGCCGATCTGTTCATGGGCAACGCGGGCACCGCCATCCGGCCGCTGACGGCGGCCCTGGCGCTGCAGCACGGCACCTACACGCTGCGCGGCGTGCCGCGCATGCACGAGCGCCCGATCGGCGACCTCGTCGACGGCCTGCTGCAGGTGGGCGCGCAGGTCGAGTACCTGGGCACGCCGGGCTATCCGCCGCTGCGCATCGCGCCCGCCGACGTGCGCATCGAAGCGCCGATCCGCGTGCGCGGCGACGTCTCCAGCCAGTTCCTGACCGCACTGCTGCTGGCGCTGCCACGGGCCGCCGCAGCGCGCGGCACGATCGAGATCGAGGTGGTCGGCGAGCTGATCTCCAAGCCCTACGTCGAGATCACGCTGAGCCTGCTCGAGCGCTTCGGCATCCGCGTCGAGCGCGACGGCTGGCGCGGCTTCCGCCTGCCCGCCGGCGCGCGCTACCGCAGTCCGGGCGAGGTCTGGGTGGAAGGCGATGCGTCGTCCGCCTCGTACTTCCTGGCGGCGGGGGCGCTGGGCGGCGGTCCGGTGCGGGTCGAGGGCGTCGGGGCCACCAGCATCCAGGGCGACGTGCGCTTCGCCGACGCGCTGGCCGCCATGGGGGCGCGCGTTGCGGTCGAGGACAACGCGATCGTCGTCGACGGCATCGCCGATCCGGCGGGCCGTCTGCGCGGCATCACGCTCGACTGCAACCACATCCCGGATGCGGCGATGACGCTGGCGGTGGCCGCGCTGTTCGCCGAAGGCACGACCACGCTCACCAATATCGCGAGCTGGCGCGTGAAGGAGACCGACCGCATCCGCGCGATGGCGACCGAGCTGCGCAAGCTCGGCGCCACGGTGGAGGAGGGGGCCGACTTCCTGCGGGTGACGCCGCCGCGCGCGTGGACGACTCCGCCCGAGGGCATCGACACCTACGACGACCACCGCATGGCCATGTGCTTTTCGCTCGCGGCCTTCGGGCCGCTGCCGGTCCGGATCAACGATCCCGCCTGTGTGGCCAAGACCTTTCCGGACTACTTCGAGGCGCTGGGCGCGATCGCGTCGTCCTGATCCCCGCTGCCGCCGCGCGCCTCGTCGTCGAGCCGCTTCATGTTGTCGAGCAGCTTGAGCAGGTAGTGCACCGTGTGGGTGATGTCGTTCGTCGAGAAGTCGGCGAGCGCGGCCTCGTAGAACGCGTTGATCTTCGGCTGCGCCTGCGCGTTCCACACGTGCCGGCCGGAGTCCGTCATGGTGACCAGGCGGCTGCGCCGGTCGTCGGGGTCGGGCGCGGTCGTCAGGTGCCCGTCGCGCTCCATGCGGCTGAGCACCCCTGACAGATTCTGCCGGCTCACCAGCAGATAGCGCGCCAGCGCCCCCACGCTCATGCCCCCGGCCACCTTCGGCCGGGACAGCGCTCCGAGCACCGCCCACTGCTGCGTGGTGAGTCCGTGCGCCTCGACTGCGCGTGTGCCGGTTTTATGCAACATGTTGGCACATTGATACAGACGGAAGAACAGGCGGTTGGCCAGCTCCATGCGCGCCGGGTCGGCGGGCGGTTTCGCTGCACTGCGCAAATTTCCTGCGGTTTGATTGGACGTCTTCGGCATCGGGATCTCGACGATGGCATCACGTCGGGAGCTTGCGTTCGAAGCGATAGATATGTCAATATGTTTGCGCATCAACGCATTCATCGCGCCGCCTGTCGCGGCCATCAGGGGAGGACACCATGCAACGATTCGAAGGAAAGACGGTCATCGTGACGGGCGGCGGCGGCGGCATCGGCGGGGCGACCTGCCGGCGGTTCGCGAAGGAAGGGGCCAAGGTCGCGGTGCTCGACCTCGACCAGGCGGCCGCCGAGCGGGTGGCGGGCGAGATCCGTGCCGCGGGGGGCGCCGCGCAGGGGTTCCGCTGCGACATCACGAAGCGCGACGAGGTCGACGCGGCCGTCGCGGGCGTCACCGCCCAGCTGGGCCCGATCGACGTGCTGGTCAACAACGCCGGCTGGGACGTGTTCCGCCCGTTCCTCAAGACCGATGCCGCGCTGTGGGACAAGATCATCGCCATCAACCTGGTCGGTGCGCTGAACATGCACCACGCGGTGCTGCCCGGCATGGTCGAGCGCCGGCGCGGCCGCGTCGTCAACGTGGCGTCGGACGCGGCGCGCAACGGCTCGTCGGGCGAAGCCGTGTACGCGGCGTGCAAGGGCGGTCTGGTGTCGTTCTCCAAGACGATCGCACGCGAGCACTCGCGCCACGGCATCACCGTGAACGTGGTGTGCCCGGGCCCGACCGACACCGCGCTGTTCGCCGACTACAAGGAAGGCGCCGGCAACCCCGAGAAGCTGGTGCAGGCCTTCGAGCGTGCGATCCCGCTGGGCCGCATCGGCCAGCCCGAGGACCTGCCGGGCGCCATCCTGTTCTTCGCCAGCGACGACGCGGGCTACGTCACCGGGCAGGTGCTCAGCGTGTCGGGCGGCCTGTCGATGGCCGGCTGAGGCCGCGCGATCCCCGTTCCCTTTCGACGACAACGACATGAACTACGAAGACATCCTCTACGAGGTCCGCAACGGCGCGGCCTGGATCATCATCAACCGCCCGGACAAGATGAACGCGTTCCGCGGCCGCACCTGCGACGAGCTGATCCACGCGATCAGCCGCGCCGGCTACGACCGCGAGATCGGCGCCATCGTGCTGGCCGGCGCCGGCGACCGCGCGTTCTGCACCGGCGGCGACCAGTCGTCGCACGAAGGCCAGTACGACGGCCGCGGCACCATCGGCCTGCCGATGGAGGAGCTGCACAACATCATCCGCGACGTGCCCAAGCCGGTGATCGCGCGCGTGCAGGGCTATGCGATCGGCGGCGGCAACGTGCTGTGCACGATCTGCGACTTCACCATCGCGTCCGAGAAGGCGGTGTTCGGTCAGGTCGGCCCCAAGATGGGCTCGGTCGATCCGGGCTTCGGCACGGCGTTCCTCGCGCGGGTCGTGGGCGAGAAGAAGGCCCGCGAGATGTGGTACATGTGCCGCCGCTATCCGGCTGCCGAGGCGCTCGCCATGGGCCTGGTGAACGCGGTCGTGCCGCACGACCAGCTCGACGCCGAAGTGCAGAAGTGGTGCGACGAGATCATGGAGAAGAGCCCGACCGCCCTGGCGATCGCCAAGCGCTCGTTCAACATGGACACCGCGCACCAGGCGGGCATCGCCGGCATGGGCCTGTACGCGCTCAAGCTCTACTACGACACCGACGAGTCGCGCGAAGGCGTGAAGTCGTTCCAGGAAAAGCGCAAGCCCGAGTTCCGCAAGTACGCCAAGTGATCCGTCGCCGTGCGGCGCGGGCCGCTGCCCCGATCGCGGCGCGTGCGCCGCGCCGGCACCGGCACCCGGTCCCGACCCGCACCCGACGCAGGGAGACCGCATGAATCCGTATCTCGACGACGAGTTGATGACGTTGGGCGAACACGCCCGGCGCTTCGCGCAGGGGCGCGTGGCCCCGGGGTTCCAGGAGCGCGACCGCACGCGCGTGCTCGACCGTGCGCTGATGCGCGAGATGGGCGAGCTGGGGTTCATCGCCCCCGAGCTGCCCGAGCAGTACGGCGGCCAGGGCCTGGGGTGCCTGGCGGCGGGCGTCATCCACGAGGAGATCGCCCGGGCCGACCTCAGCCTGTCCTACATCAACCTGCTGGCCTCGCTGAACGGGCAGATCCTCGCCCATCACGCCGCGCCGGAGATCGCCCGGCCCTGGCTCGAGCGCCTCACGCAGGGCAGGGCGCTGCTGGCGCTGGCCCTGACCGAGCCGCGCGGCGGCTCCGACGCCGCCAGCCTTCGGCTGCGCATGGAGCGGGTGGGCAGCGACTACGTGCTCAACGGCGAGAAGACCTCGATCTCGGCAGCCGACCAGGCCGACGCGGCGGTGGTCTTCGCGCGCTCCGGCACCGTCGAGGCAGGCGCGCGCGGCGTCTCGGCGCTGCTGGTGCCGATGGACCTGCCGGGCATCACGCGCAGCCGCTTCGACTGTCACGGACAGCGTGCGATCGGCCGCGGGTCGATCTTCTTCGAGAACGTGCGGGTGCCGGCCGACCATCGTCTGGGCGACGAGGGCGCGGGCTTCGTGCAGGTGATGCAGGGCTTCGACTTCTCGCGTGCGCTGATCGGGCTGCAGGTGCTCGCGGTCGCGCAGGTGAGCCTGGAGGAGACCTGGGCCTACGTCGCGCAGCGCGAGGCCTTCGGCAAGCCGATCTCGGCGTTCCAGGGCGTGTCGCATCCGCTGGCCGACTACGAGACCCAGGTCATGGCCGCCCGCCTGCTGTGCCTGCAGACGCTGTGGCTGAAGGACCGGGGCGCGCCGCACACGGCCGAGGCGGCGATGTGCAAATGGTGGGGGCCGAAGCTGGCC
>ENA-UPTA01004725-UPTA01004725.1-activated-sludge-metagenome-genome-assembly--contig:-NODE-4725-length-12790-cov-4.798037_pt1 | contig 12790 bp, 3 predicted proteins | sample MGYA00238184_ERZ773361 | MGnify/ENA primary metagenome ERZ773361 (study PRJEB29100, sample SAMN05720205) | activated sludge metagenome | isolation source: anaerobic digester from wastewater...
TGCTGACCAACGGCACCATTGTGCAGTTTGCCATCATGATGAAGGACGCCTACGGCACCGAGTTCTGGGACAACAACGGCGGCAGCGATTACGTCGTCACCATCGGCGGCGTGGAGCCCCCGCCGCTGGGCGGCGACAAGCCGTATTCGACCAATCCGTCCCTCGGGCAGCGCGGGACCATGACCATTGATGGGAACCCGTCGGGATGGACGACCAACCATTTGATCGCCCTGGACATGGCCAACGACGATCCACGGTCGCTGTCAAGCAACTGGACCATGCACGAGGCACCGATTGACCTGACGCACATGTGGGCCGCATGGGACGACAATTATCTGTACGTTGCATGGCAGTACGTGGATGTCACGGACATCATTGATCCGGCCAATGCCGGCGGCGCGGCCAGCGGAAAAATCTCCAGCAACGACGGCATCCTGCAGTGGATCGTCATTGACACCATCGCTGGAGACGGTGCGACCACGGATGTGTGGGGCAAGAAAAACAGCTGGGTGGGTTCCAACAAACCCGACTACCAGATTTACCTCGCGGGCAGCCTCTGGCAGGGCTACATCTCGCGCGCGGTGGATGGGGTGTTTGCTCTGGATGACGGCGGGACAAACTACAACACCATCGCTGCGGCGGGCATCACGGCCGCCAAGGGCAGCACGTTCGGGGCCGGAAGCCTCTGGGGCGTCGGGGATGCGGACAACCGCAGCGCGGGCGGCGCGCCCGACCGGAACTTCCTGAATGAGGGCCATAGCGTCAGCCGCGACAGTTTTTATGAGATGAGAATTCCGCTAACCTATCTCAAAATCACCGCTGCACAGCTTGATTCGGGCGCCGGCATCGGCATCATGGCCGGAGCCGGATCCACCTCCAGCATGGACTGCATTCCGCATGACGAGACCACGCTGGATCTGCCGGGAGTCGAAAGCTACAACTCCTCGTTTGAGTGGGGTGACAGCGACAACTTCACCTCGCCGTTCTCGCGCGTCGGGAACTGAGCGGCGCCGCGCAGGTTTTCCAATGATTGGAAGTTTTCTCTGAAAAACTTCCAATCATTGGAACTTTTCGGCGGGGAACTTCCAGCCATTGGAAAAAAATGCCGTGAATGCGGGTTGACTTGTCTGAATTTGTCAGATATTTTCGCCGGTCTTTTCCGCGGGATCGTGGATGAACTGAAAAACGAGGGTAAAAAAATGACGGCACCGACCAAAAACAAAAAGCTGCTCGCGTGGGTGGCAGAAGTTGAAAAGATGTGCACACCGGACCGCGTGGTCTGGTGCGAAGGCACGAAATCGGAGTATGACCGCCTGATGAAGCAGATGGTTGAATCCGGCGCGGCGATCAGGCTGGATGAGAAGAAGCGCCCGAACAGCTTTGCCTTCAACTCCGATCCTTCGGATGTGGCGCGCGTCGAGGACCGCACCTACATTGCCTCGCGCACGAAGGAGGAGGCCGGGCCCACGAACAACTGGATTGATCCGGTTGAGCTGAAGAAAACGATGGTGCAGCTTTACACCGGATGCATGAAGGGCCGGACGATGTATGTGATTCCGTTTTCGATGGGCCCGATCGGTTCGCCCATCGCAAAGATCGGCATCGAAATCACCGACAGCCCCTATGTCGTGTGCAACATGCACATCATGACCCGCGTGAGCAAGAAGGTGCTGCAGGTGCTGGGCGATGGCGGCGAATTCATCCCGTGCCTGCACTCTGTCGGCGCGCCGCTGGAGCCGGGGCAGAAGGATGTTCCATGGCCCTGCGCGCCGATTGAGAAGAAATACATCGCGCATTTTCCCGAGGAGAACCTGATCTGGTCGTATGGTTCCGGCTATGGCGGCAATGCGCTGCTGGGCAAGAAGTGCCTTGCGCTGCGCATCGCATCCAGCATGGCCCGCAAGGAAGGCTGGATGGCCGAGCACATGCTCATCCTGCGCATCATCAATCCGGACGGAAAGAAATTCCACATTGCCGCGGCATTCCCGAGCGCGTGTGGAAAGACCAACCTGGCGATGCTGCAGTCCACGGTTCCCGGCTGGAAGGTGGAAACGATTGGCGATGACATTGCGTGGATGAAAATCCGCCCGGACGGACGTTTGCATGCGATCAATCCCGAATACGGATTTTTTGGCGTCGCGCCGGGCACATCGAAGGCCTCCAATCCGATGGCGCTGGCGGCGTGCAGCAAGAACAGCATTTTCACCAACTGTGTGGTCACCAGCGACGGCGACATCTGGTGGGAGGATATGGGCGTGGAATGCAAGGGCGGCACGGACTGGAAAGGGCAGCCGTTTCATTCGGGCATGAAGGACAAGGACGGCAAGCCGGTCAAGGGCGCTCATCCGAACGCGCGTTTCACGGCTCCGGCCTCGCAGTGTCCCGTGATCTGTCCTGACTGGGAGGATCCCGAGGGCGTGCCGATAGACATCTTCATCTTCGGCGGCCGCCGCACCACGACGGTGCCGCTGGTGCATGAGGCGCTGAGCTGGGAGCACGGCGTTTTCATGGGTGCGACCGCTGCCTCCGAACCCACGGCCGCCGCGCTGGATGTGAAACAGGCGCTTCGCTTTGATCCCTTCGCCATGAAGCCGTTCTGCGGTTACCATGCGGGCGACTACTTCGCGCACTGGTTCAAGATGGGCGCGAAGATGGATGCCCGGGCCCCGCGCATTTTCTATGTCAACTGGTTCCGCAAGAACAAGGACGGCAAATGGCTCTGGCCGGGCTTCGGCGAGAACAGCCGCGTCCTGAAATGGATGTGCGAGCGCGTTGAAGGCAAGGTCGAAGCGCGCGAAACCCCGATTGGCCTGATGCCGAGGGACGGAGATCTGGATCTCCAGGGGCTGAACATATCCAAAGAGGATTACGCTGAGCTGATGAAGGTGGACACAGGCCTTTACCGGGCCATGCTGAAGGATATTGCCGAATACCTCAAGATATTCGGTGAACGGCTTCCGCCGCAGATGACATCCCAGCTTGAAGCGCTCAAAAAGCGTCTCGGCTGATTCAGCCGCCGCTTTCAGAATCTTTGATTATCCCGTGCCATTGCGCACGGGCGGACCGGTGTGTTCTCCCGTCTCAGCCTGCAGGGGGCAGGCTATCCGGCATCGAAAAAGCCAAAAACAAGCAAAAAAGGCCTAAAAATGGCAAAAAATGCCGAAAAATGGCCCCAAAACGGCCCCAAACCACCTAAAATTGAAAAATCATGCGTTGCAGCGGCGTATTTGGACGAAAGGTGTCCGCTTGCGTTTTCGCAGGATTTGATGTGCGAGATTGCGCTTGCTTGACCGGCACGCCGGGAGTTATAAAAGACGGCTTAAATGTCTGGGGTGTAAGGAAGCAGGTGCCGTAATGGATATACATCGAAAAATGCTGGTTGCCGGACTGATAACGGAACTGATTCTGGCGGGTTTCTGCGGGGCGGTTTTCGCCCAGACGGCCGTCCCCGCCATGCAGTCGTCCTCCACACGCTATTCCAAGGCAGAAACGCTTGACCTGCAAATAGAAATCGAACGGCTTCGCAAGGCCTTTGATTTCTTCCGCGAGGACCGGGATATTGCCCTCGAAGAACTGACATCGCTTCAGCGCGAAAACACACGCCTCCGGGAGCAAATGGAGAAGCTTGAGACTTCGCTCCGGAAAAAGCAGGCGAAGGACAGCAAGAAGTCGGGCGGCCTGATCGGTCAGTTGATGTCCCAGGATGCAGGCAGCAGCGATTTGACCGCTTTGCAGGAGGAACTGAAGAGGGAGCGCCGCATGCGCAGGCATTTCGAGGCGCAGGTGCGCGAGATGGAACTGGCGCTGGCAAAATTCCGCCAGGATCGCCTGGGCCTGACCCTGAGCCTTCCTGAGGCTCCGGTCGAGGATGAAGCGGTTGCGGAGCCCGCAGAGCCGCCTCCCGCAAAACCTGTTGCCGCAGCCCCGGCGGCCGAGCCGGCGCCAGCGACCCGGTCCACGGTTGTTGTGCCCGCTCCGGTGACGGCGTCTCCTGCGGCTGAACCGAAATCTGTTGAAGCGCCGGCTGCAGCCGAACCGCAGGATGATGCGGATGCGCTGGTGGCCAGCGGCGAGAAGCTGCTGGGCGAGGGCAAGGTGGATGAGGCGCTGGCGGTGTTTTCGGTTCTGCTGGAACGCAAGCCGTCCGACGCGCGCGCGATGATGGGCATGGCGTCGTGCTATTACAACATCTGGGATTTCAAGAACGCGGAAAGCATCCTGAACCAGCTTCTGGATCTGCATCCGACCTATGCCGAAGCGCTGGGCCTGAAGGGCATGATCAGCTGGCGCGGCGGGGAGCTGGAGAAGGCGGACCGTTATCTGACGCGCGGCCTGCTGCTGGATCCGCAAAGCGCGCAGCTCCACAACTACATGGGCATTGTGCACCATTCCCGGCAGAGGCTTCCTGAAGCGGCGAAGGAGTTCCGGCAGGCCGTGGAACTCGACCCGCGGCACGCAGAGGCTCAATTCAACCTGGCCGTGGTGCTGGCCACTTCCCGTCCGCCCGAGCTGGCGGATGCGCGGAAGTACTATGAGAGCGCAATCAGTTTGGGAAATGAAAGAAACCAGGACCTTGAGAAAATACTCTATCCATAGAGGAGTCGAATCCATGAACAGAAACACATTCATCACACTCGGGCTTTTTGCTTTTCTGGCGGTCTCCGCTGTGCCGTCCGTTCGGGCGCAGGCGCAGCCTGACCCGGAGGCGCAGACGCTCCAGCTCAACGCCTACTCCGCAACCGTCGCGGGCGACCGGGCCAAGGGCAACGGGGATATCGCAGCCGCCCTGGAAGCCTACGAGCGGTCTTACAATCAGTACAAGCAGTTGAGCGAGTCCTATCCGGACTGGCAGAAGGATATTGTGCAGTACCGCCTGAGCTATTGCCAGGAGCAGATGGCGGCTCTTCGTCCGCAGGTTTCCGCCGCGGCGGCTGCGGCCCCGGCAAAACCGGCGGCTCCTGCGGCGGCGGCGACGGCGAAGCCCGCCGCTCCGGCGGATGACGGTTTCTACCGCGCGAAGTATGCGGAGCTTCTGGAGGAGAATGAGGATTTGCAGGAACAGCTGGAGGAACTTCAGGCGGCGGGAGAGGGCGGCCAGTCGGCCGATGCCGAAAAATGGCGCCGGCAGTATGAGGCGATGGCCTCGCAGAACAAGGATCTCCAGCGCCGGATCGGTGACCTGGAAACATCCCTGAACACCCAGTCTGTCGAAGCGGACGCCGGCCAGAGCCAGTTGAAGGTGCAGTATGATTCGCTGGTTAGGAAGAACCAGGAGCAGCAGGCCCGTCTAGCCGCGCTGGAGAAGGAGCTTCGCGACAAGCCGGCAGCCGGCGGCGGCGATCCGCAGCTGCACCAGAAGATTCTGACCCTCTCGGGCGACAATCAGAAACTCCAGGAGAAGCTGGCCGAGGCGCATTCCGAAATGAGCGCCATACGGTCTTCGATGCTCGGGGAAGAGCAGCTTGGAATGAAGGTCGCGGAGCTCGAGGCCCGGAACAGGACCCTGCAGGGCGAGATTGACGCGATCCGTCAGGAAAAGCAGAGCAGCCTCGATGAGATCAGCCGGCTGGGCTCGGAACTGGCGTCCGCCAAAAGCCGGATGGATGAAGCGAATGCGCGCGCGGACCAGATGGAAAGCGATCTGGCGGCCGCGCAGAGCGGACAGAGCGATCTTGCCCGGCAGATTGAGGAAGTGAACACCAAGTGGCGGTCCAACCTGACCAAGCTGGCCAACGAGCTCAAGAAGGAGCGCGCCGATGCCGGAGCCATGGAGGTTGAACTTCGCAAGGCCCAGGCTCAGATGCAGGCGACGGAAGAGCAGCTCATCCGCGCCCAGCAGGCCGCCGCCGGCATTCCGGCCCTGGAATCCAAACTGTCCGCGGCGGAAGGTCTTCTCCGCAAGGCGGATGAGGACATCAAGAATCTGATTGCCGAAAAAGACGGGGCGCTGAAGGCGCAGGAGCAGTCGCTCACGGAGCGCTCGAAGAAACTTGAAGCCGAAACACGGGAGCGTCTCCGCGCAACGGAAGAGCAGATGAACGCCTCGCTGCAGAAGCTTGAGGCAGACACTCGCGCCCGCCTGGCGGCGAAAGAGAAGGAGCTCCTGCAGAAAGAACAGGGGCTGGATGCCCGTCTGCGCGAGCAGGAATCGAAAGCCGCCGCAAAGTATGCGAAGACCGAGCAGGAACTGCTGGCCCGCGTGAAGGCCGCCGAGGATGAAGCGGCAAAGACGCAGGATGAAATGACCGGCCTGATCATGGCCTCCAACGCCATGGACAAGCGCCTGGCGGCGGCGGATGCCGAGCGCAAGGCCCTGCTGGTTCAGCGCGACGAGATGCGTCAGCAGCTCGAAAAGGTGAAGAGCGACTACCTCCAGATGGCGCAGGGTTCAGCCGATACGGCTTCCGAGTCTGCGGCCATCAAGTCCGATTTGAAGAAGGCAGCCGCCGCGCTTGGCGCGGCTGAGCAGGAGCGCGACCGCCTGAAGGCCCAGATGGTGAACCTTCTCCCTCAGGCCGAATCGGCGAAGAAACTGAGCGAGGAGCTCTCAGCGGCGCGGAAAGCGCTGGCTGATTTGGAGAAACGCTATGCCGCGGCGGAGCAGGAAGCCCAGGCTTCGGCTGGACTGAAGAAGCATCTGGAAAATCTGCAGGAGGAGAAAGCGCGCGTCGAAAGCCAGATGGCCGCGGACAAGGCCGCTGCGGAAAACCGTCTGCAGCAGGAATTGAAGAAGGCCGAGGATCTGCAGGCCAAAGCGGATGCCGCCGAGCGTGCTGCGCGCGAGAACACCGAGCTGGCGGCAAGCCTCACGGCCGAGATCAAGCAGGTCAAGCAGGAGCGGGCCGCACTGGACAGCGAACTGACCGGCCGCATCAAGGAGATGGCTGCCAGGCTGGAGAAGGAACTGTCCCGCGCGGCCGGCCTGGAGCAGGCTGTGCAGGAGGCTATACAGGCGGGCGAGGGCGACCGCAATCGCGTGACGGCTCTGCAGCAGGAGATCAAGGTTCGTGATGAAGCCGCGGTTCAGCGCGCCGCCGAGGCGGATCAGCAAATTGCCGCTCTGCAGCAGGATCTGGGCAAGAAGGATTCGCGGATCCAGAAACTGGAAACGGATCTGGCCGCTGTTGAGCCGAAGATCAGGGAGCTGCAGGACAGCCTGCAGGGCGCGGAGACGCGCGCTGAAGGCAATGCGCGTGCGCGTGATGCCGTCCGGCAGGAGCTGACTGCAAGGCTTGAGGCGGCTGCGGCCGAAAAAGACGGGTTGATGAAGGAGAAGCAGAATCTCGAAGCCAGCTTGTCTTCGATCCAGGCGGAGATCAGCACGTTTGCGGATGTGAAGAGACAGGCCGAGACCCTTGCGGCTGAGAAAGAGGCCTTGCTGAAGGACAAGGCGGGACTGGAATCCGCCCTGGCTTCCGCGCAGGCGGAGATCAGCGGGTTTGCAAATGTCAGGAAAGAGGCGGAGGCCCTGCTGAGCGAGAAAAACAGCCTGTTGAAAGCCAAAAAAAGCCTGGAGACCGCGTTGACCTCCGCGCAGGAGGAAATCTCCGGATTTGCGGATATCAAAGTCCGGGCCAAAACGCTGGAGGCGGACAATGAAGCGCTGCTGAAAGACCAGGAGTCCCTCCGCAAGACCATCGGTGCTTTGCAGGCGGAGACGGCTGCGTCCGTGAAGGCCGCACAGGATGCATCGGCTGCGGCCGAAAGTCTCAAGGTGAAAACGGATGAACTGAGCGCTGCGCTTAAGGCGGTTTCGGCCGATCGCGCTTCGCTGCAGAACCAGCTGGCGAAACTGGACGAGCAGTACAAGGCCACGGCTCCGCTGCGCGAAAAGAACAAGGCGCTGGACCGGCAGATTTCGGAACTCAACAATGCAAAGGCGCAAATGGAGAAGCGCATCGCCGCGCTTCTGAACGAGCAGGTTTCCATGCGCGAGACCTCTGCGGCTTCCGCCACCGCCATGAAGGATATCGAGGCCCGGCTGGCCGCCGCGACGGCTGAGAGGGATTCCCTGGCCGCCGCGAAGAAAGGCGCGGCTGAGGAAGCCGCCAAACTGGCGCTGGCAAACAAAAGCCTGGCCGACGAGAATGCCGCGGTGAAGGCATCCGCCGCCGCTGCCGCGGACGCGCTTGCGGCCGCGAATGCGGAAAGCAAAAAGACAGCGGAAATGCTGCGTTCCCAGATTGCTGAAATGCAGCGCAATGCCGAAGAGCTCGGTAAGTCCCTCAAGAAGGCCGAAAGCAGCGTGCAGCGCGGCGAAGAGGCTGTGGCGAAATCCAAAGCCATGGCGGATGAACTGAAGGCCGTGCAGCAGCGCCATGAGGATGCTTCCGCGCAGCTTGCCGCCCTGAAGGAAGAACAGAAGGCCATGGCGGCGCAGATTGCTTCGCTGAAGAAAGCCGGGGAAGAGGGCGGCGCGATGCAAAAGAAGGCGGCGGCGGAGAGGGCCTCGCTGCAGAAACAGCTGGCCGAAACCGCGGGCGCACTGGAGAAGACAACTGCGGAGCGCGCGGAGCTTGCCGGGAAGGTCAAGCTGCTGGAGGCGGAACTCGAGGAAGCCACAAAAGTTCTTGAGGAGCTTGCCCAGTAGCATAACCGGTCAGACTTTGGAAAGGGTCATCATGAAGACACTCATTAAAAATTTGTATTTGCTTGCGGTGATCATTGCGGCCGGAACTGTTCCTGCGCTGCGGGCGGCCGGGCAGTCTGTGCCTCAGGTGAGCGACGTGGCCGGAGCGGCCGTGCGCAAGGTCCAGCAGCTCCAGCAGGACCTGGCCGGCGCCCTGGCAAGGCTGGAAACGCTTTCCGCGGAGAATGCCTCCCTGAAGGGGCAGGCCGCCGAAATGCAGGCCGCGCTGGACAAGCTGGCGCAGGAAAAGGAAGACGCCCTTGCGCGCGAAGCACAGGCTGCAAAATCCCGCCGCGAGAGCATGCGCGATGCCGCCAAGGCGGCTTCCGGACGGTTGAAGGATCTGCAGGCAAAGCTGGATGCTTCCGCGAAGAATCTCGCAGCGCTGACCGAACAGAACGCGGCGATTGAAAGGGAGAGAGTGACTCTGTCGGAACAGATTCAGCAGAAGTCCAAGGCGATCGCGGGCCTCACAAAGGATAACGCAGGCCTGCAGTCCAAGATCGAAAAACTGCAGGGCCGGCTGGGCACGGTGGATGAGCTGGAGGATCAGCTTAAGTCGGCCCGCAAGGAGATGGGCTCCGTTCAGGATACGGTCAAGGATTTGACATCGGATTTGGAGAAAAGCCGCGGTGAACTTGCCGGGCAGATTGAGGCCGCTGCAAAGGGGCGGGCCGATATGGCCGCGCTGCAGGAGCGCGTAGACACGTTGACGGTGGAGGTGAACGACCGCAATCTTGAAATCCAGCGGGCGGCGCAGGAGAAGCTGGCTCTTGCAGAGCAGATGGCCGGCCTCGAGAAGCAGCTGGCAGTGATCCCGGGACTGCAGGAGGAGCTAGCGCAAATGAAGGCGGCCAATCAGGATTTGAGCGACCAGCTTGGCGCATCGCAGGCGGAATCGGCGCAGCTCAAGGAAGTCAGAATAGCGCTGGGAAAAAAAGCCGAAGAGCTTTCCGCGAAGACTGGCGGTCTGCTGGAAGAACTTGCCGCCCGTCAGCAGGAACTCGCGGCTCTGTCGGAAGTGCAGGAAAAACTGAAGAAGGATAACGCCCGGCTGAGCGCGTCACTGGAAAAATCGGCGGCTGACCGGTCGGCGGTTGAAACCGCAAAGGCGGCGGTTGAAGCCTCGGCAAAGGCGCTTGACGTTCAGATTGTGTCATTGAAGAAGGATCTTGAGGAATCAGCTGCCGCAAACAAGGCCCTGACCGCCCAGGCTGCCGCCCTTCAGAAAAAGGTGGACGGGATCAAGAAGCTGGAAGACCGGATCGCGAGCCTGAACTCATCGAACAAGGAGCTTTCGAAACAGCTGTCCGACGCGAAGGAACTCGGTGTTCAGGCCGCCGAACTGGAGAAGCTGACGCAGGATCAGGCCGCCGACATGGGCTCGCTGAAGAGCGAGATCACCGAACTGGCCCGGCGGAACCAGCAGCTTGCAAATAATCTGGCCGAAGCCGAAAAAGTTAAAACCGCTGCCGCTGAACTGCAAAAGAAGGTTAAGGATCAGCAGGCTCAGGCCGCGGTTGTGCAAAAGAAGATGGATGATCTTGCCGCGAAGCAGCTGAAAACCGAAAGTTCTCTGCAGGCGGAGCAGGCCCGTGCCGCCGCGCTGGAAACAGAGAAGGCTGCTCTGACCGCCCGGATCGGGGAGCTTGATGCAAAGATCAAGGAACTGGCGGCGGTGCAGGGGGATCTGGAGAAGGCCCGCGGACAGATTGCGGCGCTGGGCAGGGAAAAATCGGAGCTGGCCGGTTCTCTTGAGAAGGTGCAGAAAAAACTGGCTTCAGCAGAGGCCGATATCAAGCCTTCGCGCCAGAAGGCCGATGCCTTGTCAAATGAACTGGAAGTAACCCGCGCTAATATGAAGGCTCTGCAGAAGACCCAGGCCGAGACTGTTTCCCGCCGCGACGCGCTGGCGGTTGAACTCGACGGGCTGAAGCAGCGCAATGCCGCACTGGAGACGGAACTGGCACAGGCCATGACCCGCGCGTCCGGGACGGAGAAGGCTTTGGAGAAGGCACAAGCAGCGGCGGCGGAGATGGAGAAAAACAATGCGCAGATCGCCGCGGCGAAAGCTGAGCTGGAACAGACCCTGTCCGGCGTGCGCGCTGAAGCCGCAAAGACGGCGGAGGCCCTGAAGGCGGGCGCAAGCCGCAACGATTCGCTGGGCCGTGCGATTGGCGACTTGAAGAAGCAGCTCGCGGATTGCGAGGCCGGCGCGGCAAAGCTGCAGGCTGAGCGCGACAGCGCAATGCAGAAAATGAAGGAAGGACAGGAGCAGCTGCGCCTGACACAGGAAGATCTGGCCAAATCCCGTAAAGAAGGCGCAAAACTGTCAGAGAATGTGCAGAGCCTGAACGCCGCCGTGGCAAAGCTGACCGAAGAGAAGAACCGCGTGACGGCTGATGCTGCGGGGCTGGGCATGCAGTTGGCGGAATCTTCCAAAGCCCTGCTGGCTGCGAAGGATGAAACGGCTGGCATCATGCGCTCATTGAATACCCTGACGCAGGATAAGGAAAAGCTGAGTCTTCAGCTGGCCGGGCTCCAGAGCGCCCGTGCCGAACTGGCGCAGTCAAAGGATGAGCTTGAGGCCTCCCTCAAGGCGGCCACCCGGCAGTTGGCCGGAAAAGAAGGCGAGATGAGCTCATTGCTGAAGGAGCGCAATGCCCTGCAGGCGAAAAAGGAGGAGCTGGTCCAGCAGCTGATGGATGCCGAAACGGAAATCAAGCGGTGTTCGCGGGAAATCGAGGCGCAGGAACTGATCCTTCGCGACAAGGACGCCCAGCTGGCCTCGTATGCGGATGAAATGGAAAAACTTGAGAATGAGCTGGCTGAATCCTCCGCCCGTGAAGCCGCGCTTCTTCCTCTTCAGGATGAAGTGAAGGAGCTGATCCGCGGCAAGGAGGCGCTGGCGAAAGAGTGCGCTGATGTCCGGAATAAATTGTCCGCCTATGAGAGTGAGAAAACCGCGCTGGTTGAGGCCGCGAACCTGGCATCGGGGAATGTGAAGGAGCTTGAGGGACAGGTCCGGCAGCTTGCGACCGAGCGTTCCGGGCTGGCTGCTCGCGTTTCCGAACTGGAAGCATCTCTCGTCAATCATGCTGCGATGCAAAAGGAAATCCAGGAAGTCAAGGCGCGCCTGCTGGACGCCGGGAACCAGATAGCGGCGGTCGCCAAGGTTGAAGAACGCGCGAAGGAACTGGAAGCGCGCGTTGTGGAACTTCAGGTGGCGCTGGAGCAGGGCAAGGCTGAACTGGAGGATGCCCGCGGGGAAATTGCGGCTTTTGAGACTGCGCGCGCCGCATCGTCCGGGAAGGCGGAGAGTCTGCAGGCGGAAGTTCAGAAACTGCAGGCGGATCTCGCTGCCGCAAATGCCGCTGTAGAGGAAGCCCGCTCCCGGTACACCGATACCGTGGCCGGAACAACGGCACTCCAGCGCGAAAAGAAAAGTCTTGAGGACAGCCTGGCCGCCATCAAGGATCAGAATGCCAATTTAAGCCAGGAGCGCGATCGTTTGGCCGCCCAGGCCGATGAGATCAGAAACCAGCTTTCGGAATCTTCATCGGCTCTCGCTGCGGCGCAGGCTTCGGTCGCGCAGCTCACGGAAGCCAACAGCGCGATGAGGGCGACGGCGGACAACAGCGCCCAGCAGGAGGCGCGCATCAAGGACTTGAAGAGCGAACTGTGGGAGCTTTCGCGGGAAGTCGAAGAGGCCGCTGATCTCCGCGAACGCGTTGAGTCACTGAACGGGCAGCTCACCGCATTGCGTCAGGAACTTTCGGCGGCCCAGGCCAGCTACAGCGAGGCCATGGCGGCGGCAGATGAATTGCGCAGCCGGAATGCGGAACTTCAGTCCTCCCTTGAAAAGAGCCAGGCGGAGGCTGTTTCCCTGCGCGAATCCCGTCAGTCATCCTCTGAAGCCGCGCAGAGTGCGCGGGCCGAGGCGGAGGAGCTGCGCGCAAGGCTTCTGGAAACCTCCAAGGCCCTTGAAAATGCGGAGAGCGTGGCCGATCGCGCGGCGGATCTTCAGACCCTGCTGGCTCAGTCGGAAGCCAGGGTGGCTGCGCTTGAAGAGCAGGCTTCCCGCGCCGGTGACCGGATTGGAGTCCTGCAGAGCGAAAACGAGGAACTTGAGAAAAAGGTGCAGGAGTCAAAACAGGCTTT
>ENA-UPTA01004729-UPTA01004729.1-activated-sludge-metagenome-genome-assembly--contig:-NODE-4729-length-12787-cov-6.105325_pt1 | contig 12787 bp, 5 predicted proteins | sample MGYA00238184_ERZ773361 | MGnify/ENA primary metagenome ERZ773361 (study PRJEB29100, sample SAMN05720205) | activated sludge metagenome | isolation source: anaerobic digester from wastewater...
TGCGGATGCCCGATCATTCGAGCAGCCATTACCATCGATAATACCGGTACGGATTATCTCCCATGGGGAAATCGGTGCGATAGTCGGGATGGTAATACCCGAGGGACTGCGGGCCCTCCGGCTTGAGACTCCCAGAGGTCTCCAGGCCAATGCGTGGGCCTGTGGCCTGAGGCCCCGATCGGTCGCCGTTCGGGCCTATTGACCAGTCGAGGGCGCCTGCAAAGTGCAAGGGTTGGAACACCTGGCGGTCTCCCGGGAAGTTGGCCCCCAAGTTGGCCAGAAGCTGAGCGACGGCGCGGGTGGCACGCCAGCGGGTGTAGCGGAAGTAGGTCCTCTCATCCGCCCGGAAGCGGTCCGGGTCCACCTGGCAGAAGATCGCCACACCTTTGCCCACCACTTTTCGGCCGACGAGGCCATCCGCTCCGATCTGGGCGCCTTCGCTCAACAACCAGGGGGGAGTGTCAAGATAGCAGCGCCAGCGCAGGTCCGAGGCGCTTAGTCCGCGGGTCTCCGGCCAGGCGGGCGCCGACAGCGATCCGGCAAACTGGGCGGTCGCCGGCTTCAAGCTCGTTCCCAGCCACCCCTGAGCCTGCGAACGCGGCAGGAAGAACACCTTGCCTCCTTCTTCCAGATAGGCGTTCAGCGCCGCAGAGTCGACGGTCGCGTCCGGACCGATCAGCAGCAGGCCCGCGGATGTGTCCAGCGAGTCCGACGCCTGATAGCCCACGCCGATCTCATCCAGCCACTTCCTGCCTTCGGCGCCGCCGACGTACACGACTCTGTGCACCGGAACCGGCAGTGGGGCGTGAGCCGCGTACTCCATGATCCGCTCGGCCAGCCGCCGGGCGGCCGGGTCCAGGGCCACGTGGTCTTCCAGGTCCAGCGTGCAGAGGAGCAGCCGGCCTTGGCCGTAGTCCAACTCCATCAGCGGCGTGTAGGCCAGATCGAATTCGCATTCCAGCAGGGGACGCCAGCCGCTGCGGTGGGGCTTCTCGACGGCCGCGCTGCTCACCCCGCCGCGGTTGCCCCAGTGCCAGCCGGCGTAAGGCTGATCCCTCTCATTGCCCCTGAGGTAGTCCCCATGGTATTCCGGGTACGCCTCGATCAGCGTGCTGCTGCCCGTCCAATCGCGCAGGTCGTCGGCGTCGATCCCGTTGGTGAGCGGCGAGTTCATGGGGAAGACGCGCCGGCTGACCTTCGGGCACACCCGCCAGCCCAGAGCCTGTGCCATCCATTGCGGGTCTTGGCTACAGATTACGGCCCGACCCCCGGCCCACACGTAGGGTTCCAGTCTGGCAGCCACCCTCGGGTCGTCTCGCAAGGCGTTGCGCCCGATGACTACGAGGGGGGACCGACCCTCCCAGGCGTGGGGCACATAGCCCAACTCCGCCAGCATTTTGCTGGTCATTCCGTTCGGATCGACGACGGCGATCTCTCCCTTCTCCGAACGATCCGGTGCGAAAACCCGCAAGGCAAACGTATCCTCATGGGTCGTCCCATCGATCATCACGGTCAGTGTGATTCGCCCATCTGCTTTGCCGCCGGATTCGACCACGGGTGCGACGATCTGGAAGGGAATGAATCGGATCTCGGACACAGCCAGGTTGCCCTGCACCTGGCCTGCGTCCAGTTCCTTGTCACCGACCACAGCAGTCCAAGTGGCCGTGAAATCCTGCGGTCGGCGGGTATCGTTGATCACGACGATTTGTTTCTCGATCTTTTGGCCGGAGCGGAAGTGGCGATCCTTGGCAGTGTATGCCTCCGCGGAGCCGGCGATCCACGCCAGCGTCGGGCCGTTGACCTCCTTGAGGGCATCCTGTATCCAGGACCAGGTGCGCAGGCCGCCCGGCAGACCCGCGGTCCGCCAACTGCGCCACGTATTCGTGCGATAGAGCTGCTGAATCTTGTGGTTGTTGGCGTACTCGTCCAGTTTGTTTTCAGAGCTCTCGTAGAGCATCCCGCTTTGGAACAGGTCGTGCAGGTACTGGCGGTACTTCGATTCCTCCGCGGCGTAGGCGTCGTTGCCGAAGTAGATGGCGGCGTATTCCGTCAACAGGGGCTCGCTGGTGATGTTGCTGGTGAAGCCGTGGCGTCCCCGCCGGAAGGTGCAGTCCATCGGCGTGCCGAACTCGACCATGGATACCGGCATCTCGCCGCTCCGGGCCCACTCGCTCAGCCAGTCCTCGCGTTCCTGGAGCGGGAGCAGGTCCAGGTAGCAGTTCATTGTGTAGACGTCGCCGGTATCGGCCCCCGCGTGGCTATAGTAGACGCGGGTGGGGTCGATCCTGCGGAGTCCGTCGAACATCTCCCTGCCGGCCGCAAGGATGCGCTGCCATCGCTGATCGTTCTGATCCCAACCCCGGCGTCCAATGTGGCGTGGATCGGCGTCGACCGCGTTGTTGAAGAAGTTGAATCCGGCCACCCACATCACCACGGAGGGATGATTGCGGTACCGGCGCATCCACACGGCCGCTCGCTCCATCGCACGCGGCTGATTCTCCTGCCAGACGAGCCGACCCCGCGAATTCATGATGTACTTGTTGGCGTTGAGGACATATTGAGCAACCAGGTATCCCTTCTGGTCCGCATCATCGAGGTCTCTTTCCGAATCGGCAGCGTCGCCACGTGTGTCCACGGTCGAGGACCCCATCTCCCAGAAGTTTTCCCCCACCTGCGGACGCTGTCCATAGTAGAAGCAGCCCTGGCGCAGACGGATCTCAGTTCCGTTCAGGAAGAACTTGCGTCCCTGGACCCAGAATTCGCGGAAGCCGAATTCCTGGTCGTACTCGTCGTCCAGGCCTGCGCCCCGCACGTTCAGGCGAAGAGTATAGAGGTTGGGCTGACCCACATCCCACAAACGCGGATTCGCCCAGGGCCACGAGAGGACGACGGTCTGCGTCTCTTGGGCCGCCACGGCCACATCCGCGGTAAAGGTCTTCTCCACCATGCCTTGCTCATCGAGCAACTGTGCGACGAACTCCGCTCGGCCGATCTGCTGGACACCGGCAAGCTCTACATCCAGAGAGAGGGCCTTCTCCCGGGTGGAGGTCCGCACAAAAACGTCGGTCACACGGGCCTCGGACGCCCGGCTCTCCAGGGAGACACTGCCGATCAAGCCGCGAGTCTGGAGCTGGGCCGAGGTATAGGAGACGTTGCTCAAAGCGTTTTGCCAGAATTGGCCCACTTTCTCTGCGTCAGCGAGGGCTGCCACCAGCACGCGGATCTCAGCCATTTGGCCGGGCCTCACCGCCTTCGTGATATCCACGGAACCCCACGGCCAGGCAACCGTTCCGCACGACTGGCCGTTCACGTAGACCATCGCGTCTGTGGACACGCGATCGAAACGCAGGCTGATCGCGCGGCCTTGCCATGCGGTGGGGACGGTCACCTGTCGTTCGTACCAGGCACGCGCCACCGACGCCCCGTCATACAGGTCCCATTGCGGCCCTCCGCCACGGGCCAGCAGCGCCGAACGTCGCCCTGAGCGATCCTGCCAACTGCCGGGCACCCTGATGTACGCCCATCCCAGCTTCGGTGTATCCGCCTCCCCTTCGGCGGCGGGGGTGAAGCGCCAGATGCCGTCGAGGGACACCTGTGCCCGCCTGGAGTTGACCGCCTTGACGGTCGCCTCGTCCCAGCCGAGCGTCAGGCCGGGCGGCAGCACCGCGTCCGCCGGCGATGTCGGTCCGGCTGTCTGGGGTGTCACGGCGAGGTCCGCGATCTCGAATACGCCGGTGCAACAGAACATGGCAGGCTGAATATTCAGACGTGTCGCCCCCTTGGGCACTTCCAAGTCCACCGATTTCGTGACCCAATCGGAGTCCTCGCGCAACTCGGGGACTTGCGGCGGGTAACCGAAGGAGCCGCCTTCGAACACCAATGCCACGCGGGCGGTATGCCAGCCCTCCTTGCCGATCTTCAGGTTCGTGGCCCTCATGCGAACGGAGACGGTCAGCGAGGCGATCTCGGGGGTGATCTTCACGAACGCATGCACGTAATCGAGTTGGCGCCCCGCATCGCGGTTCTCGATCCGCAGCCAGGATTTGCCGCCTTCCGAAACCACTTTGAATTCCTGGTTGTTCGGAATATTGAACCCCTCCGCCCACCCGGTGTTGATCTCGGGGCGTTCGAAATTCCCCTGAGGAAGCAGGTTCACCTGGGCCGCAACGGGTCCATCGGTAAGCCAAAGGCACGCAAGGATCGATAGGAGCTTAAGATTCACTTTTGTTCTCCTGTGGTGGTCTTGCCAAATCCTGTCTTACGCAATAACCCGCGTTCTCACGACTTCGAGAGCGTTATGAACACGACCGCATGTGGTCCGAGAGTGCAGTTCACCTCCTGTCCCGTCGTCTCCACGGGCAGGTCCGACACGACCTCATCCTTCCTTTCCAGCAGCGGCGTTCCGTCCAGGTTGTCGCTGCTGATCACGATTCCCCTGGCCTTGGCGGCGTGGAAATCCTGTAGTTTCACCCGGCAGGGCACCGCCCTCGTCCAGGAGCCATTGGCAATCACCAGATGGATCTCGTTCCCGTCCTCGCTCAAAGTGGCCAGGACGGGTGTCAAGGGACCCGTGGATTCTTCCGCTTCCTGCTCCGGCTGGTAGTAGGGTGCGGCGCCGTCCATCTGCAAGACCCACGGTCCCACATGTCGGTTGAAGTAGTAATACAGCCAGTAGAGCATGAATCGCTGGTCCGGCGCTTCCTGAGACAGAATGCCGAAGCCTTGTCCGCCCAGGCGGCTGAGCATCTGCCAACCGCTGGCGCCCCGCACGATGTCCTCACGCGCATAATAGATCAAACGAACGGCCCGGTGCACTGTCCCGATGATATTGGCGTTGCGGTTTTCGTAATCGGCCTCTCTGCCATCGGTCGTGCCGCAGATCATGCCCCATTCCGTGTCGTATTGATAGACCGGGCGGTCGCCGTTGTAGGCACGCAGCAGCGCCTGAATCCTCAATGCGCGATCGAGCATCCGGTAGTTCTCGGACAGGGTGACGTCCTCGAACTTCAGGCGGTGAACGTTCGCGCCGCAATAGTAGTGGGGCGCGACGAAATCATAGTCTCCGGCCAGTTGCTGGAGCACGTAATTGCCCCAGCGGACATTCTCCGCGTTGATGTCCATCCCGATCTGCGCCTGCGGGTCCACCTGGCGGATCGCGTCGCTCACCACCTTGAAATGGGCGATGAAGGCTTCCGGCGTCGGGAACGCTCCGCCATGACCCCACAGGGAGGAGTAAGGCTCGTTGGCAATCTCCCAATGGTGAAACCGGTAGCCCCGACGCAGGGAGTAGCTCACTCCCCGGGCCCAGGTCTCCGGCGGCAGTTTTCGAGACGCACCTTGTTCCTCGAACTCGAGCACACAGTGGTCCTGTGCGACGCCCACCCGTCGGCACACCTCGGCGACCTTGTCGATGGCCGAATCCACGCCGAAGGGTTCGTCTCCGACCGCGTAAAAACGCGTCATCGGGAGCCGCAACTCGCGGATCGCCTCCTCCATCTCCGGCCACAGCGTGTAGTCTCCTTCCCTGTCGTACGGCTGGCCCGTCCAGCCGCAGACGCGATGGAACGAAACCCCGCCGACGTCCCGGGTCGCACGCCGCAATCGGTCCTTCGGACTGAGCGTGAACTCCAGCCGATCGCCCGGGCGCAACCGGTGTTCCAGCGCCGCATGAGGAATGGTGGCGGCGTTCAGCAGGGCGACCGGATACGGATCGACCTGCTCGGACACTTGCACGTCGTCGATCCAGAGCGTTTGCTCTTCGGCCGCCTCGCTGGTTGCGTGGAACGTCAGGAGCACGAAACGACTTTCGTCTGCGAAGAAGTCGAGCCCTTCGCGAACCGAGCAAGTATAGAGCCGCCACTCGCTGCCGACCTCACACGGCAGCGACCCCGGTGACGCCGCGTCGACATATGGGTGGATGCTCCGGTACGCCGTCCACTGGAAGAGAGCCTTGCCGGCCTTCTGTGCCCGGGCCCAGAACGAAACCGTGTAGATCATCCCCCGTTGCGGCCGAATTGCCCGGTCGGGCGAGGATACGACATACCCGCGTGTTCCGGCGGGATGATGGATTCGGAAACACGCTTGGCCCCCATGCCGCTGCGTGGCATCACGTGTGTAGTTGGCGGGCGCCTTGTCCTGCTGAGCGCCCCACATCGCCCAATTTGCCGGGGGACTCTGGTCGGAAGGCGCCTCGAAATCATCCGCAAAGACGGTCTTGCCCTCACCTGCGGCGGCGCCACGAACCAGGCCCGTCCCGGCGAGCGTAATGATCGCCAGTCCCATCATCAGCAGGCGTTCGTTCATTGAAATAGGTGTGGCCGTCATCGGGGCTCCTTATCATCCTGTCCCAGTCCAACCGGCGGGATCTTGTTTCCCCCGCCAGTCTACCCGATTCGGTTGCGCGGGAAAAGCCTGGAGGACGGCAGGACGCGACGTGACTTGAGCGATTTCAGGCGGTTAGGGGTCGATGCTGCCCGGCGTTGGGATTACAATAAGTCGTTCAGATTTCTCAGGAGAATTTCGCATGGAGTCTCACATCAATACACGATGCTTGTGTCTTGCCTGCTGGTTGTGCCTGGGTGCGGCGTCGATCCAGGCCGCGTCGACATTCGCCGGCGGGTTCGAAGTCACCGGACTGGGCGGGGCGGGCGGGATGTATACGCCCACGATCTCCCCGGCGGACCCCAACCTGATGTTTCTCAGTTGCGATATGGGCGGCGCCTATCGCTCCGCCGATGGCGGCGGGACCTGGCAATTGCTGCCTTACCGACAGATCGATCATGCGTTGGGCTGTCGTCCCGCGTTTGCAGGAGACCGGGTTTATTGGGTCTCCGGCGTCGGCTCGCTGAAGGTCAGCCGTGACCGAGGTGTGAACTGGGTCGAGGTGGGCCCGGAACAACATCCGTGGCGCGGCGCCATCAGCCACCTGGCGACGGGCTTGCCTGCCGGCTTGCTCGTGGGGACGGACGAGGGGATCTGGCTCTCTGCCGACGGCGGGGGGAGTTGGAAGGCCATAGGCGTGGGCAAGTGCGCCGGACTCGTCGTGCTCGGCGCGCAATACTTCGCTGCACTCGACAGCGTGGACGGCAAGGAGTTCGAAACGCTGCTGTGCAGTCGGAATGCCGGTCAGACGTGGCAGCAGTTGACGATCCCGGAAACGCAGGGGCATGCCGTCACCGCCTTGGCCGGCGCTATGGATGGGATTTCACTGTGCCTCTTTGCCACAGTCGAAAGCATCGGCACGTTGTGCTCCCGGGATGGCGAGGCTTGGACGGTTGCTCAGCCGTGGCAAGGGCAGCGGGATGTCCTGCTGCCACAGAACCAGACGCGGGTGGCTTATGCCTGCCAGTCGGGCTCTGACGCTCGGGAAATCTGGCGTACCGCCGACGGCGGCAAAAGCTGGACCAGTATCTTCCATCTGACCGGGGAGGAACAGAACGCCACGCCGTCCTGGGTTCAGACCTATTACCGCTGGGGCTACACGATCTCCCCGCTGGGGCTGGGTATTGATACTGCGAACCCCGACGTCGCTCTGGTATCGACGCAGGGTGACTTCTACCGGACCATCGATGGGGGCAGAAGCTGGCGGCCCATCATGAACCAACCTGTTCCGACCCAGGCGGATGCGGCGGGTTGGAGCTTCCGATCGATCGGCCTGGAAGTCACGACCTGCTGGGGGTACTATTTCGATCCCACGGACCCCAACCGGCACTATCTTGCCTATACCGATATTGGCTTCGCCCGCAGCGTGGATCGCGGCGCCACATGGATTCCTGCCATGAAAGGCTGTCCGTGGAGCAATACGGTCTACGAGATCGCGTTCGATCCGCGGGTCAAAGGGCGACTCTACGCGGCGTGCAGCAGCCGGCACGACATCCCGCACTGGACCCACGTGGGCGCCAACACCGCGGGCCAACAGGGCGACGTCTGTATCTCGGAGGACTCCGCGGCCACCTGGCGTGTCCTGGGGCGGGATCTGCCGCCTCTGCCTTGCACCAGTATTGTGCTGGATCCGTGCTCTCCCGTGGACAGGGCCACGCTGTATACGACGCTCTATGAGGGCGGCGTCTACAAATCAACCGACGGCGGGCAAACCTGGGCGCCCAAATCCCATGGCCTCGGGAACCCGGGGAACATGCACGCGCTGCGCATTCGCCTTCACCCGAAAACCGGCCACCTGTTCTGTCTGATCACCGCATTTCGCCAGGAGGCGGATTTCCCCGTGCCGGGCGGGATTTGGAAATCCACCGACGGTGGTGAGACATGGAAAGATCTGACGGCACAGTTGCACTTGGCCTGGCCTTGCGATTTGGCCGTGGACCCCCAGGAGGAGAATGTCATCTACCTGGCGGCCGGAACGGCGCCTCGTCGGCCGCAAGGCGGTCTCTACAAGACCACGGATGGCGGTGCAACCTGGAAACGCGTCGTAACCGATGCTTTCCTGGGCCAATGGGTCCCTCCGGAATATGACAACACGCTCACCGTCACCCTCCACCCGGACGATTCGAGTATTGTCTATTTGGGCAGCGAGGCCCACGGCCTGTGGGTGAGCCGGACGGCCGGAGCGGACTGGGAAGTCTTCGAGCAGTTCCCGTTCCGTGGTCCGACACGAGTGGATTTTGAGCCCGGCGACCGCCGGATGATTCGGGTTTCGACGTTTGGCGCCGGCGCGTGGCGCGGAGACTACTTGCCCGAGATCCAGTGACATGCCGGGCATTGGTTGACCTGTCTCCCGTGGAGCATACAATCTCATTCGTCGCTGTGAGTTGAAATGCGTGGCTGTCGAAGGAGGTTCGAATGAGGGTAAAGAGCATCTCTTTGGCTTCGTTCCTGATAGTGTTCTCCTGCGTTTGCTGTAATGCAGATGTCCCGAACGGCGCAACGGTCTCGTTCCCGGAGATTGACGGGAACGCGGTCCTCAAACACACCAGGATTCTCTCCTCGGATGCATTTGAGGGGCGAGGCCCCGGCACGAAGGCTGAAGAGAAGACAGTGAACTACATTGTCGAAGAGTTCAAGAAGGCCGGACTTGGACCGGGCAACGCCAATGGGACATTTGTCCAGGCAGTGCCTCTTGTCGGAATCACGGCGAACGCGGACATGACCTTGACGTTCCAGGGAGAAGGTCGGCAACGGAATCTGAAGTCCAAGGACGATTTCGTGGCCTGGACGAAACGCGTCGTCGACTCTGTCGAGCTGAAGGACTCCGACGTTGTATTCGTGGGATATGGGGTCAACGCGCCTGAATACGACTGGGATGACTACAAGGGAGTAGATGTCACAGGCAAGACCCTGATTATGCTGGTGGGCGACCCTGCAGTCGCGGATCCAGCAGATCCGGAAAAGCTGGACCCGAACACTTTCGGGGGCAAGGCGATGACGTACTATGGACGCTGGACCTACAAATATGAGATCGGGGCTCAGCGCGGAGCCGCTGCGGTCCTCGTCGTCCATGAGACAGAGCCGGCCGGCTATCCGTTCTCGGTTGTCCAGGGCAATGTCGGCGAGAGATTCGATCTGATCAGGCTGGACAAGAACATGGGCCGGGTGAAAATAGAGGGCTGGATACCGCTGGAGCAGGCTCGTGAACTCTTCACGATGGCCGGCCAGGATTATGATGCCCTCAAAAGGGCGGCTGCCACCCGCACATTCAAGCCCGTCGAATTCGGACTGACGGCGTCCATTCGAATCGACAACACGATAAGGACCATCGAGTCCCGCAATGTCCTGGGCAGGTTGGAGGGCAGCGATCCCACGTTGAAAGATGAATACGTCATCTACACTTCGCACTGGGATCATCTGGGCATTGGCGAGAAGATCGACGGCGACAGCGTCTATCATGGCGCCGTAGACAACGCGATAGGCGTCGGTGGTCTGATTGAGATCGCCCGCGCATTTGCGAGACTGCCCAACCCGCCGAGGCGGTCGATCCTCTTTCTGGCGGTCACGGCGGAAGAACAGGGCCTGCTCGGCTCGGCATACTATGCGGCCAACCCAGTCTACCCGCTCGCGAAGACACTGGGCGTCATCAACATGGACACTCTGAATGTTCATGGGAAGACATCGGACGTTGTGATTACGGGATTGGGCAATTCCGACCTGGACGATGTGGCGGCACAGGTCGCGGCGGATCAGGGAAGGGTCGTCAGGCCTGATCCGACGCCGGAAAAAGGGGGCTTCTACAGGTCGGATCACTTCCCCTTTGTGCAACAGGGAGTGCCCGCTCTCTCCAGCCGCGACGGCGTCGACTACATCGGGAGACCCGCGGGCTATGGCATGCAGCTCATGGACGAGTACATCGCAAAGCACTACCACAAACCCTCCGACATCGTTCGTCCGGGTTGGGACATGACTGGAGCCGTCCAGCAACTGCAATACTACTGGTTGGTTGGGCGCCGCGTCGCCGAGGCGGACAAGTATCCCCAATGGAAACCGGGCGCGGAATTCAAGCGAAAGGGGGACGTGCCCCTGCAGGCCCGGGAGTTCCCGCTTTCGGCGGTGAAGCTCCTGGAAAGTCCTTTTCGCGAAGCCATGGAGACCGACAAGGCCTACCTGTTGCGTCTGGAGCCGGATCGCCTGTTGGCGGGCTTTCGTCGCGAGGCGGGCCTGCCGAAGAAGGCCGATCGGCTCGACGTGGACTGGCCTTTGACGCTCCGCACGGAGACGCTGCCGACGAGCAAGGAGTGGATCTCGGTCCTTTGGGGTCCGGTTGTGCTGGCGGGCGAACTCGGCACCGCCGGCCTGGAAGACCTCGATTTCCGTAACACCCACAGCTACGTCGCGCAGAAGGAACTGCCGTTGGAAGAAGCCCCGGTCTTCGTCGGAACCGCCGACGATGTCGTCGCCAAGGTCGAGCCGGTGGCCGGACGGCCTCTGACCTTCCGTACTACGGGACTCGTCCGACCCGCCGATGTGACGCTGGCGCCCTTCTACCGCGTCCATTGCCAGCGATACGCCATATACTGGAGATTGATGGATCGCGTCTCTTACGACGCCGAGCACCACAAGAACGGGGCCGCCAGAGAACCCGGACGGTAGAGCATGGACACAGGAAGACAGAAAGGACGAACAATGAATCGCAGGGAATTCCTACAAGCAGGCGGTATCGGATTCGCCGCAACCGCCCTGACGAGACTCTCAAGTTTCGCGGCGGAGACGGCTGACCAGAAGAAACGGGTGGGCCTGATCGGGAGCGGCTGGTATGGCAAGATCGATCTGCTGCGTCTGATCCAGGTCGCGCCGGTCGAGGTGGTTTCGCTCTGCGATGTGGATCAGCAAATGTTGGCGGAGGCGGCTGACATCATAGCGAGCCGCCAGCTTTCGAAGAAGAAACCCCGCACGTACGGCGATTACCGCGAGATGCTGAAGGAAAAGGACCTGGACATTGTGCTGATCGCCACGCCGGATCACTGGCACGCCTTGCCCATGATTGCGGCGGTACAGGCCGGTGCCGACGTATACGTGCAGAAGCCGATCGCAGTGGATGTGGTCGAATGCCAGGCCATGGTAGCTGCGGCCCGCGAGTACCGGCGCGTGGTGCAGGTGGGAATGCAACGGCGCAGCACGCCGCACTTGTTCGAAGCGCGCGACCTGATCCAGGAAGGCCGCCTGGGCCGGATCGGGTTGGTGGAGACCTACTGCTACGGCCGTCGCGGCATCATCAATCCGCCGGACGAGCCGCCACCGGCCACCCTCGATTACGAGATGTGGACCGGTCCGGCGCCGATGCGGCCTTTCAACAAGACCATCCACCCCGGCAGTTGGCGCAACTACATGGAATACGGCAACGGCACCATCGGCGACATGGGCATTCATATGATCGATATGGTGCGGTGGATGATGGATCGGGGCTGGCCCAAGCGGATTTCCTCCACCGGCGGCAATTACTTCCACAAAGACGGCAAACCCAACATTCCCGATATGCAGACTGCGACCTTCGATTACGACGACCTGCAAATCACCTGGCAGCACCGTCACTTTGGAGAGGGGCCGGACCCGAAGTACCGCTGGGGCGCGACTTTCTACGGAGAGAAAGGGACGCTCAAAGCCAGCGTGTACACGTTCGACTTCATCCCCTTGGACGGCGGCACGCCCATCCATCGCGAATGGAATGACCCCAACGCCAAATACCCCGTGGACAGCGAGCAGTTCCCGGAAGACAAGACGGAAAAGAGAATCGAGTACCACGTCGCCCCGGCGATCCGCGAGCACATGAAGGATCTGTTGCGGTGCGTCGCGAGTCGGAGCCGTCCCCGGTCGGATATTGCCGAGGGGAGTACGTCCACGAGCATGTGCGTGCTCGCGAATCTTTCTCTGCGCCTGAAGCGGAGCCTGACGTGGGACGAGGCCGGCGGCCGGGTGGTGGGCGACGAAGAGGCCAACACGCTGTTGGCACGCCCCTATCGAGCCCCCTGGACGCATCCTCTGGCGGAGCAGATTTGAATTCTTGAAACAAGAGGAACACATATGGAATGTGCACGACATGCCATGGTGGCGAGGGCGCTATTGCTGGGACTGGTGATTGGCGCCTCCGCTGAGCGGACGCCGGCGGCCATCCGGCTGGTGCCGAAACCCCTGGACGACACGACGGAGCGCTGCGCGCGACCTCAGCCCACCGTGCCTTCAAACTACACGGAAATGCCATTTATCGAAACATCGCCTGAGCCCGCGCTGACACCCGAAGAGAAGCATCGCGGATACGTGTTGTTCCAGCGTCCTATCATGGAGCCTGTGTATCCGAATACCAGGCCTCTCGCCCAGGAGCGTCTGGAACGGCTCGTGGCTTTCG
>ENA-UPTA01004731-UPTA01004731.1-activated-sludge-metagenome-genome-assembly--contig:-NODE-4731-length-12783-cov-11.664205_pt1 | contig 12783 bp, 14 predicted proteins | sample MGYA00238184_ERZ773361 | MGnify/ENA primary metagenome ERZ773361 (study PRJEB29100, sample SAMN05720205) | activated sludge metagenome | isolation source: anaerobic digester from wastewater...
CCCCGAGTAAATGGTTATTAATATTATTATATTGGACTCGGGGCCTCCAGGTGTAGTCCTGGTCTGAGTGGCATCTCCGGATATTATATTTTATATTATTAATAATTTTTTCTCGATAAAAAAATTTTATGCGCGCGATGATCATTCAGTTTAACAGTCATTCATTTGTTAGCATAGATTTATGAGAGTCAATTCAAAGTGAGTTGAGGGCCTTGAGATGAGTATAAATAATAAAGATTAACACACACATTGCCTTAGGGCCCATGTTATATTAACAACTTACGAACAGAATTTTTTGAGATTGTTCGCTAAATGTTAATAAATGGAAAGGAATATAAAAGATGAATTTGAGAGAAGCTAAAGAAATCTTAAAGAACAATGGCTACCTTGTAGAATCTACCAAAACTGAGATTGACTGTAGTAATTGGCACTGGATAAAGTCAATGTCTAGTTATAACAACAATTACTATTACGATACCTTGAGTAATGATGAATTTTATCTTGAAGAATGTGATGAAGATTATGGCGATTATCTTTATTACGCCTGCGATAAATCAGGAAAGAAGATTAAATACTTAGGATATACAAACCGTGAAGGTAGTGTTGAAAATTGTAATGGTAAACTTGTATTAGATACAAGTATGCCTACATAGTTCGGAGAATGTTGTAATGAATGGAAAGGAATATAAAGATGAATTTGAGAGAAGCAAAAAGAGAATTAACAGAGCATGGATATATTGTTAGACCAATATTGAATGAATGTTATTATGATTCCACCACATCCATATATGGATGTGGTGGATATATTAGTCGTAGTCAACCTAAGAGAGAATATCATTATAAGACTGATGATGAATGTACACCTGAACAATTAGCAAAGAGACAGGAAAGACGTAGAATAAAGGCAGAGCATGATAAGATGAGAGATGACTTTGCTAAGAAGATTGAAGCTAAAATGGATGATTTAGGATTTAAGAATTCTAAAGGTGTAGCTAGTGGAGCATTGGATAGTTTAGAGGGTAGAGCATATACAAAGTTAAAGAGTGGAGTTAATTTGACTATATACTTTACGCATGATTTGAAGCCATATACATTTGAATATGGACGATATGATGCGCCTGATATAATAGAGTTATTGAAGGCTGATGACTTTGATATATTAAAGAAAGTTGTTAAGATTATAAGGGGTAAATAATGAATTTAAATGAAGTCAAAGATATATTAAATGAAAATGGTTATTTGATAGAATAATAAAGATTAAGCAAATTTAAATAGCTAAACTTATATAAATATTCAGATATAAAACAAAGGATATAACTTAATCGTTATATCCTTATAATTGTTTAGAAAGGAGAGAAATATGAGAGATGTAGAACAGGTAATGAGATTTTATCTTATTAGTAAAAGAATAAATTGTAGAACGATTAAAAGTTTAATGGATAAACCTGAATGGAGTCCATTATTAAAATTATGTGTTGAACGATTAAAGACATATAAAGAGTTTGGAATTAAACGTTGTAAAGAAATAAAGAAAGAGATAAAAGAAAATAAATTCAAATTTAGATACAATCCATTTGATTTAATGAGTACAGGTGAAGAAGAATTGCCTCGTGGAACGATGATTGATTGGTTTGAAATGTTAGAGGTTGTTACTGAAATAGAAAATTATCTTAAGAATATATGAAAAGAGAGAGTCATGTAAGGCTCTCTCTTTTGCATGGCATGCAGGATAACTTTTAGAACTGGAGGAAATTCTTCTGAAAATCAGAGACAAATACATTCCTATCTGGGATCTTTACAGACGAATGAAGATTTCCACCAGAAGCATTACGAATACGATACTTATATTTACCAGAGTCGTATACGTTTACAATCACAGTCAATACATTTCCAGATTTAGATTTGTATTGAGCGGCTTTAAGAACGACTTCATCAGGGTTCTTATATCCAAATGGATTTTCAACTTCTTCAAAATCATATCCATTGAAGAGGTCATCAAGGATATTAAGATTTTCGATAAGAAGTTTACGAACTTTAGCATCATATTGTTTCTTTTCAGCAACACATTTCTTAAAGTTAAGGTCTGATTCCTGACGAATGAAATTCAGATAAAGTTCGAATTCTGTTGTAAACTGATTAGCCAGTTCATCAGGAATATTCTCAAAATCAAAGTTGGAAGTAATACATTCCAAATCATTCATGTGGTCCTTAGGATTTGTTTCAAAATCCAATGCCTTATCTTCAGGGCAAGAATACACATCAGTAATGAGTGGAAGATAAATCAATTCATATTTGCTATCACGGCCAGTCGTGTAATTGATTTCAATATAAAGTCTGTCTTTAACGTCGTAGTTAGAGTTAATTACGAGAATATATGTATCAACGACGAGGTTGTGAGTAAAATGGAGCACATTGAAGCCCATTTGATGGAAGTAATTTTCAAGGTCATCGAGAGTATGGAAAATCATTAGAGTGCTCCTAAGATAGTAGAAATTTCAGTTTGAGCTGCGGCATCGATAGTATAATTAAACTTCATATTACCGATTTCAGCGAATTTAGTCACCGTATCAAGATATGCTTCACGAGCAGGCTTAATTACTTCAACGCATTTATCCATGGCAGGATTGAATACTTCTTCAGTCCACTTTACTACGTCTTCCTGCTTTGCCTTTGTATTCTTGAAGAATTCCATTTTCTTATTGAAAATATCTTCAGATGGCTTTTTAATGTAAGTCTGATAATCTTCAGACTCAGCAAGATAATTGCTCATGTTGGTCAAATTGACCTTCAAAATTGCTTCACCAATATCCATATTGTATCGCTGATTGTATACAAGAGAACGCCAACCTGCTTCATATTCAATATACTTACGATATTTCATATCCATGAAGTCTTTAGAGTTCATCGAAATATCTTCCATTCCACGAAGCGGTTTGGCCATATAGTGACCTTTATCGACTACAATGTGAAGGAAGTGAGATGCTTCATGGACAAAGATAGCGAATTCTTTATCGGACGGGAAAGAAATTGTATTATTTACTTCGTCATAAGTCGCAGTGCCTTCGGGCAGAACGATACGAGTGACGAGTTTCTTTTCGGTGAAATATCCACCAGCACCTTCAAGTTTCTTTCCAATAACAAATACACCAAATTGCTGTTCGTCCAGCTTTTCCATTACATGAGTGAAGAACTGGCATTGACCAGCATTCGTAGATACCAATTTAGTTGCAGCGCAATCAGTGTGCAGTTTTACAGCCATAAATTATCCTTCTCGTTCAACGACGTCTTTAAATGTTTCACAAGGCATAATGGGAAGTTTGTTTCCACAGTTAGGGCAGAATTTCCAATCGAATTCCTTATAGTTATCTGGGAACGGTTTGGATTCATCTACTATACCGATAGAACATTGCCTCAAATCAGTAGTTTGTGCTTTAGTCCAATTTATATCGTCCCAATGGGCGATAATCAAAAGTGGACTTTTCTTTGACGCAATATGTTCACAAACTTCACACATATTCATTACCTCTTTTTTACATGTAAATAATAGCATTTTTTGGACCTTTTGTCAACCCTGTTTTATGTAAAAAGTTGTTTACAATAATATGATGAAACGGAGCGCTTCTGGGGCATTCTGGGCAAAATCCATATAGTTGTTAGGGCCCAAATGAAAAAAGCGCCCAGAGAGCGCTTTCTGATTAAGAGGATAACTATTTAAGTTCTTTTTAGGCTGTGCCTGGACGATAGGAATTGTAAACTTTAGTTTACGTAAACAAAAATTTACATAATACTACTTAATTTCTTCGTTTTCGGCAATCTTTTTAATTTGTAGTTCTTTTACGATTTTATTGACTACACCAGGGTTAACCTTTTCAGCCATATTCCAATCGACACAAACTGCATCTTTGAAAGTCACAACTTCCTTTGGATATTCTTTATTCAATTCGAACATTGCATCACGATATGAGTCAGTATTGATAATTCGCTTATTAATCACATCGTAAAGCGTTTGTGTTTCCATTCGACCTAAATTCTTTAATTCTTCAAAAATTCTGTGAAAATGATTTACATTTACTTCTTCTGCCATATTATTTCCTTTTATAAAATGAGGACTTCCTGTTATAAAATCACAACGTAATTCAGATTTATGTATTATGAACTTAGACATTCATCTCCACATTCTGGGCAATGATAACTATGCATATATTCTTGCATTCCAGTCTGACGTGATGGAGCAAGTTGCACAGGAACTCTGAATTTACAACCACATTTGACACATATAAAAGTAATCTTACGAGAAGATCTTAATACTTCTATTGCACCACCTGGACCAGTTCGATAAATGACTTGTTCTTCATCCATTAGTCGCAATCCTTATTGATTTCATATTTTGGCTTAGGTTCATCTGGACGATTGACTAATTCAACCTTAACAGCATCTGGCTTTACGGGTTCTTTGGTCAATCCAAGAAGGCAAATAGCCTTCAATTCATCATACTGTTCATCAGTACAATTATCAGGGACTTCGAATTCACGAGTTGCCGTGTAAGTAATCTTAAATTTCTTCATAGTTATTCTCCTTCGGTATTCTTACCGATATTCATTATTTTAGTTAATTTCTCAAATCGTTTCATGTATCGAATAAACGACTGAGCTTGATTTAAAAACTTATCTATTTTGTCAAAAATGATTTCATCTGAAAAATCTGTGTCATGTGTATATTCCAAATAATCAAATGGCATTCGGCCTGATTTCAAACGTTTACACATCTTAATCAGTGAAAAATTATTATCCAAAAATTGAGCTTCATCAGTCATATTATGAAATTGTAAATGCCATTTAGAGAATTCATCATTAGTTCTCTTAAAATCAGTTTCACTAAATGACAATTTCAAATTAAAACCATCATCGAATATATCATAATAACCAATGATTTCATCATTCTTTTTTAGATAATCTTCGATCAGCTTCATATCAAATTCAACTTTGAATGATGCTACGATAGAAAGACGAGTCAAGAATTTATACTCAACTCCCCTTTCATCTAGAAAATTTGTCACATCAACGATATTCATTAACGGTCTTTCGAAATAGTTTCAACGTCCTTCATAGTCATCGAATACTTGCACCATTCCGGAACGGGGTCAGCATTCTTAGACTGAATGATAAAGATAGGCATTTTAATGTTCGGCTTTTCCCAGCAGAACTGGCAGTCGGTAATGTAAACAATGCCATCGTAATGAAGTCCTTCCTTCTGAATTTTGTCGATAACGCACTGAGGGTTAGTGCATCCACGACCACTCAAATCGAACTTCGTAGTCTTATAACGCTTTTCAGCAATCGGACCACATGCACCATCCCAGAAGCAGTAATGAACCTTTGCATGCTTGACGAAGTCATTCACAACCATGCAAGCCTTTTCAACTTCAGAGTCGGGCATAGAACCAGAGCAGTCGATAGCGATAAGCACTTCAGCCTTCTGTTCATGGCGAGGACCAGGCATAACACCAATCCACTTCTGACCATAACGACGAGGGAATTTCATACGAGAGAAGCTCATCACATCGGAGAAGACAGAAGTCGTAAATCTGCGAAGAGCAATACGAGGGTCAACAACTTGAGCATTCGCAGCCAAAATCTGCTGAGCAAGTCCACCAGGAAGATTGGACCAAGTAGAAGTACTTGCTTTGTTTACAGCCTGAGAAACCTGCTGGTCGACGATTTCATTTTCGCCCCAGCCATCAGTAGCCGTAGAGCCAGACTGAGAGAAGTGCTTCTTAAGTGCATCTTCTTCAGAACCAAATCCACCATTTCCACCTTGATCATTGCCCTGGTCACCACCAGCGCCACCCTGACCACCACCAGCACCACCACCAAACTGCTTCTGCATCTGCTGATTATACTGTTCACGATTTTTCATGAAAATGTTGAAAATCTTTTCCAAATACATATCCTTCTGGGGATCAAAGCCAGGCGGAATAATCTGAGCGAAGTCATCGATAGAGGGGAAGAGGTCGTTAAGACGAACAGCATTCTGTCCCTTCTTACGATTTCCAACAGAATTCAATTCATTCAGCATCTTAGTGACAGTCATCGGAGAGCACACGATATTGGAAGAATTCCAACAAACATCGTAAGGTGCCATCTTACGGGAAGTCACATGATGGAGCAAGAGTCGAAGAATTTCGACACAAGTCAATACAGTCAAAGTAATCGGATGAATAGCCTGAACGAATTCCTCAGTATATTCAAGAATAGGAACGGTATCAGACTTTGTATTCAATCGAATAGTCACCTTATCATTCTTAATAGGCTTACGCTGCATCATAGCGTAAAACTGAAGGAATGACGGATAGTCAAGCGAAATACGGCGGCAACAGAGTTCGAACTTCTTATCAGCAGAAAGAGCGTAAACGTCATCAGCACCAGTAGCAGTAGTCATGTTATTAATCATAATTTTTATTCCTCTTAAATTTTAACAAGTAAAATATAGCAAATCTTAACTATCTTGTCAACCCATAGTTTTGTAAAAAGATATTTACATAAAGTGCGCTTTTTGAGCGAATTTGCGCACTTATGCAAAAATCTGCTTCGTTTCAACGTCCACCGCGTCACTCAAATCAGCCAAAATTATGGCCTTTTTGAACAAATCGTTGGCAGTTTTCAACATAATTCTACGCCATTCTGCTCGCTGATCTTCATTAGTCTCAGCTCGAAGCGTAGCATCCGGCCGGTTAATCGAAATAGACAATTCCTGAGAATTATTAGGCGTGCGGAAATAGCGGAAGCCAAGGATAGAATATTGGTAAGAATTATCACGTGCAAGCGTTTCATCCCACGACATATCCATCTTATTTTCGCCATTATGCTTAAATTTCATATATCCATTCAAATTAGTCGAAGACTTGTAATTGCCAGTCTGATCACCAATTTCCTTTTGAATATAGAAGCTCAACTTAGTTTCATAATATGCAGTCGGATGCTTCAAAAAGTTATTTTCACCAAATTCTACAATATGGAAACGATAGCCATGTTCATACGCATCAGGTGCATAAGTAGCCAATTCTTCATTCAATTCATTCAGCAAACTCATTCGCTTCATTTCTACGAACTTCTTGAACTTGCTTTCTTCACGTTCAATCTGCGCCTTAACGCTTTCATCATTTGCGATCTTCTTAGTGTCAGCATTGAATTCCTTCGTAAAGGAACGCTTCACACTAGTCAAAATATCTTTGAACTGATATGTACGAACCCACTTGTCGTAGAAACAATAATGATTATAGTCCTTCTGAGAAGTCCAATTGCCATGTCGAAAAAGACCATTAAGATTTTCAGGCTTCTTAGGTGCATAGAATTCATCACTATCATCACCAAGTTCACGAGTGACTACCAACTTACCAGGAGTACCATTGAAATATGCTTCACGAATAATCATATTTCCAGTTTCATCTGTAGTTGGATCAAAAGAAATACGAATGTCGATTTTACCCTTGAAAAAGCCAGAAGGACGATTTCTCTGCTTTGCACGTGCAGAGTCATACGTAGGAATCAAATCTTCCTTTGTCAGAAGATAATTCTTGTAAGTCTTGCCCTTACGGGAGACTTCATCCTTTTCGTATGCAACCGTATCAAACTGGTTGCGGAACATAGTAAGTACTCTTTCTTCGTATTCTTTTGCGTCCATATTTAACCTCTTTTTTTTACATTCCAAAATATAAGAAAAAACAGGATTGTCGTCAACCCTGTTTATTGTAAAAAGATTTTTACATAACTGTCATAAAATGTCATTATATTGTAAACTTTTGTTTACGATTTGGAATCATATACTTTTTTCATTTGTTTGTAAGAATCCAAATTCTGTGGGCATCCTTGTCCACCACCTGATTTCACTAAAGTACACAAATCATATTGTGTGACTAAGACAAAGAATTTTTCAAGCCATTCTATAACCTTTTCAAGATTATCAAAATCGAATTCGTAAGTATGAATTCCATCACCAGCATATACGTGCCAATAATAGTAATCATATTTCTTTATATAACATTGTGATATACTTGCTGTAGATGAATTAGGTCTATATCCTTTTTCATTATTATAATTCTTTCTAAGACAATAATAAGCTAAATCACGTGGATAATTAGGTGGTTCAACTGTAAATCCATATTTTTCACAGAATGATTGTATTACTTCATCATTAGATAGATTACCGATTTTGTTTTTAATCAAACGTTTCTTTTCAGCATCCATCTTTTCTTTACTTCTCTTATATGGAAGTTCAAATGTTTTAGTTAACTTCTCAATAAGTTTAGCAATAGTGCATGTGCAATTATATAATTTAATGTTGTGTGCTCTCCATGTATTTACATCATCTTTACTATTACTTTCAATTATATCGATTAGTTTATAACATTTCTCATCTGGATCATTCTGTTCATATTCTGATTTACCATTTAAGATTTGACCAAAAACTAAACAAACATTCCATTGATCATACTTATCAACACGAGTCAAAACATTAGTATATCTTAGAATAAACTTTTGTTTGTTATTCTGCACATACTGTCTATAATTATAAAAATTGTTTTCAAATACATATCCACTATATTCTTTAGAATGACCTGGAGTTGCATTGATTTCATTTAAACTTGCTATACAATTTGTTAACATAACTCTTCCTAAATGTTTTAACATATAGTCTAAATATAAAAAAAGAGAGGCTTTTGTAAACCTCTCCGAATGTTTTTCATTCTATTTAATTTGGTGAGCAACCAAAAAATCATGATACCGTCATCCAGAGGTATAACAACAGGCTATACATGGACCGATGAGCCAATCCCTAATACATCGCTTGGGTTGCTAATCATCTTTGCCTAAGTTCATCAAGTTTCTTAAAACTTGCAAATCAATTATTCTTCGGAGATGAATAACAGACTCATTGTTCGTTTATCAGTCATCATTATAAAGCGTATTATTGCTGTCAGTATCATATATTCTATATAATTCATTAATCAAATTTATCAACATAATTTTTATTTGATGAATTTACCCAATAATGGCATTTAAATAATTCTTTATAAAAAGGTGATAATTTAAATAAAGACATAATAAGATCTTTACTTATTTGTTTTTCTTTAGCAAAGTCTCTAATAGAATTATAATTACCAGAATGAAATTCATTCCATAATTTTTTTGCATTTTTTAATCTAGTATCTTTATTTCTTGCATATAAATGTATTTTTATAGAACTAAATTCACCATGAAATAAATTACGTCCTTCAATCCAAAACGTTTCTATTGGTTGTTCTTTAAATTTTTTACTTTCTCCAGTATTTCTATTAGTATACCATTTACTGCCGTATTGCGAATTTTTATTCCCTAGTTGATTTTTACTAGTTATCTCACCTATTGTTTTTGCAAATTCAATACGTAATGCCTCATATACTCTTGAATTTATATAATGTTCTTTTTGAGATTTAGAACCATTATGATTCATTCGCCAAAGGGCACATAACATTTTATTTCTTTCAATAGTTCCTTTATTATACATTTTGACTAATAACCAATGACAAATAAAATGTTCACGAGCGGTTAATCGAATTAAATTATTTTCATCATTACTACCACCTAATGATTTAGGTATAATATGATGTTTTTCAAAATAACCTATGCATCTGTTTCCATTTTCTGTTTCCTTTTTTGCATTTTTAATTATTTTATAATATATGTTTCTATAATCCATATATTATATATAATTTTTCGTTTTTTGAACTTGTATTAAAAAATTCACATTAGTCCGCCAGTCGGAGAACGATTCCGAACCAACTCTGTCACAGAGAGTTATGCTACCAATTACACCACTGAAGGGATGAAATTCAACAAGATACAGGTTTTTTACGTCTCTTAAACGCTTTAACCGTAGTTAACTTGTAGGATTTGAACCTACTAACATTGCTTTTCAATTAATGTATTTACCGTTTGTTTGAGTTGCTGTTTAACTGTATCTTAAAATCTGAAGATATTTTAACAGAATGTTAAAATTATCTTAAACTTTGCAAGATTCTGTTTTTTGTGACCTCTTGAACTTAATCAAGCGCTCTCAAATCTGAGCTACAGTTCCAATAAATGGCGGAATAGACAAATGAATTGCTGTCAGAATCTTAAATTTTATTTAATTACACCTCTATAAAGATTCGAACTCTAATCTATTGGGTTGGAGCCAATTATGTTAGCCAATTACACCATAGAGATAAATTGATTATATGATTTTGCCTTCTCTAACTATAGTATAATCGCTACGAATCTCATTTTTCCACGCATATCAGAGATTATAGACTTTTGCACATCGACTTTTTTAGTTCACGATGATTGCATGAAGATCAAATGCCTCCGAACCGTCAACTGTTTTAACGAGTCATAAACTATCAGGCTTCGGCCTTGGGGAATATCGATGTCCCTTTCTTTTGACGAAGAGGCGGTTAGTTGCCGATACTCGGGTCGAACGAATACTAAGGGCTTCAGAGACCCCTGTGCTACCGCTACACCAATCGGCAATAACAAGATATGTTTTTTGCTTTTTACGTGCTCTACCAATTGAGCTACAAATGAGGAACTTCCTCACTCGATGGGATTCGAACCCATAACACCGGTCTTAACAGGACATTGCGTTAGAGTTGCTGCACATATCTTTAAAATTTAAAACGCTACCTTACTAGATGTTTTTACTGCTTCGGAACTTGGACTCGAACCAAGAATCTTCTCTTTAAATAAGAGGTGCTTTAACCTATTAAACTATTCTGAAAAAAGTATATTTAGTTGCTGTAAACATCTAAAAGATTTTAGAGCCCCATACCAGATTCGAACTGGTGCCACCTGCTTGGAAGGCAGAAATGCAAAACCACTACACCAATGAGACTTAAAGAAAACAGATTTGGTGTTTACGATAATCTGTAAAAATCCGTGGTACGAACTATATAACACCTAAGTTCTACTGTCCGATAGAGGGTCTCGGATAAGATCATTTACCTTGCTGCTTGCTGCATTTTTACGGGATGTTGCATGCGCCCATTTATCCCAACTTGTTCTTTACCTCTAGCTTATGCTGATTGTAATCTCAGACTAATAAAGCTCTTGAACTAATCAGTATAGAGCCCCAAATGGGATTCGAACCCATAACCTTCTCCATGGCAAGGAGATATGCTAGCCAATTGCATCACTGGGACAAAAATATCTCTTACGGTGATTTAACGTTATCCTTACTCCCATAAGGAACAATCAAGAGATTTTGATTGGAATGTTCTCCCTAGCATCGAACATACAAGCTAACTATCTTCACATGACTTATATCTTTCATCACTACAGGATAGCGTTTTTCCGATTTGCGTTCAATCCCTTTGATTGTTCGCCATGTAGCATATAAATCAACTACGTCGCTTCTAGTAATCAACTTATAAACACTTTATCGGGAAGATATTATATTTATAACTTTAAAATTTTTAGAGGAGAGAGTGGGAGTCGAACCCACAAGCCCTTTCGGAACGACTGTTTTCAAGACAGCTTGAGTCGCCAGTCTGATGCCTCTCCATAACAAGATACGTTTTTCTTTGGAGCCTTATCCTACTATTAGATGACGCCAACTACGTTGACGGTCGGACTTGCACCGACATACAGGCTTGGGATCAAGAATATCAATTGCTGAATGTATCTTAAAACCTGAAGATATTTTAACACAATGTTAAAATTATCTTTTAAGACCAACGGTGGACTCGAACCACACCGGTATAGCAGTTGCGACAGCTATCCATTTAACTAGTGAAACACCACGTTTCTCGACTTCATATGAATTCGCAACTTTCTAGGAAGTCTATCACTACGCTGGCCAAATATATTTATAGTGCTCCATACTGGGGTCGAACCAGTGTCAAAACTTTCGTAGAGTTTTATGCTTATTCCATTACACCAACGGAGCAAACTGACAGTTTAGAATCATGTGATCATCTTATCGTGAACTGTCGCTACGACCTAATGCCAATTAGGATTTTTTAGTCGCCGAGGTGGGAGTCGAACCCACAAATACCTGATTCTAAGTCAGGGCCCTTTGCCAATTTGGTAACCCGGCGTTATTTCCAAATGTTAATGAAACTTGTTTTTAAATGTTTATAAAACTTTCGTCTTGATTTAATAAAAGAATTACAGTATTTACAATACCAATTATTGGCATTTTTATATATTTTCATAATCATTTTTCCCTTTATTTTATCGAGGTTTCTACCAAAACCTCTTAAATTATTTATTAAAATCGCAGTTAGAAATTTTGATTAGAAATTTCAATAGGTGGTAGCCTACTGTCCTGCTACGGAGGACGAGGGACTCGAACCCCCAAGGGCTTTCGCCCGGTAGAGTAGTAATCTACTTCCTTACCAATTAGGATAGTCCTCCTAAATGGCTAACTCTCCAAAAAATATCAAGATACGTTTTTTGCATCGATCGCGTCTACCAATTTCGCCATTTCCCGATGTACCGGGAAAGATGGATTCGAACCACCACATCACTTAAGATAATCGTTTCCATTAGCATTAGTGAATTGCTGTATGTATCTTAAAATTTAGATATTTTAACAGAATGTTAAAATTATCTTAAACACTCACCGGATTCCCGATTCTCCACCGGTCAAGATGTCTATCAACTGCCCATTCTATCGGTCGACTTCTTATAGGGTACAAACTCCATCTTGGTCATTTTATTGATCGTCTATGACTTTCTTAGAGCGCTCGGTAGGACTCGCACCTAC
>ENA-UPTA01004732-UPTA01004732.1-activated-sludge-metagenome-genome-assembly--contig:-NODE-4732-length-12782-cov-10.250570_pt1 | contig 12782 bp, 8 predicted proteins | sample MGYA00238184_ERZ773361 | MGnify/ENA primary metagenome ERZ773361 (study PRJEB29100, sample SAMN05720205) | activated sludge metagenome | isolation source: anaerobic digester from wastewater...
GCCCGGACATTTCTATCGAGCTGGCACCGTGACATTTCCATGGAGCTTCGACACGTGGAATGCGAACACGTTGTCGGGCCACCCGTCCCGGGAGAGGATCCGGTGCGAGGTGCCGGCCTGGCGCTTCACGCCAACCGTTCCGCAGGAGCGCGGCGAGGACCTTTCCGGCTTTCGCGGAAGGCCAGATGCTCACGCAGCTGCGCGGGTCACGAAGGAGACGCTCATCTCCCCGGCGCGGGCCTCTCCGTGCTCGAGGCGGTCGGCGAGGACGCGGAGGGCGAGAGCCTCCACCTTCGCGAGCGCCTCGGCTTCCGAGGCTTCCACGACCATGCAGCCGGGAAGCTCGGGGATCTCGGCGATCCACTCGCCCGAGGAGGGAGAGCGCTCGAGCTCGACGGTCAGCGTCATGCCGCGATTCTACGCGGGCGGGTCACCGCGCCGTTCCTCGCCCGTGCCCGTCGACGGTTCGGGCGATCGCGCTTCGGGCCGGCGGTCTCAGGACCCCTTGTGTGCGTGGGCCATCCGGAGGAGCGCGGGGTCCCAGGGGCCCTTGTGGCACTTGCCGCAGTAGGCGGCGCCGGGGTCGACGAGGCCGGCGGCGCGGGCCTTCTTCGGGTCCTTCATGACGCTCAGCGCCTTGTACTCGCTGCCGGGGCCGTGGCACCCCTCGCAGTCGAGGGGCGGCGTCCGCTTCGCGTGGCCCGAGGCGGCCCAGGAGGCGTGCTGCACCTTGTGGCAGACGCGGCACTTGTCGGCGCCGATGCGCGTGAGGCCGGGCTTCGTCGCGGCGACGACGACCTCGCCGCCCGGGTCGACGACGTTCGTGGCGCTCGCGGGGGGGGCCGCGGGCGGTTTCGGCGGCGCCGTCGGGGCGACGGTGGGGGAAGGGGCGACGGTCGGAGGTGCGGCGGGCGGCGCCGTCGGCGCGGTCTTCGGGGGAGCTGCCGGGGGAGCGGCCGTCGGCTTCGGCTTCGCCGGGGCGGCCGGTGCAGCCACGGGGGGCGGAGCGGGCGTGGCGCTCTCGGGCGGCGTCGGGGCCGGCTCGGCCGCGGGTGCGGGGACGGGAGTGGCGGGCGTGACGGCCTCGGCCGGTGCGACGGGCGCGGGCGGCTCCGGCGCCGGGGGCGCCGCCTCGCGCGCCTTGCAGGCGGCGAAGGCGAGGGCGAAGAGGGCGAGCGCGAGGCGTGCGGTTCTCATGGCTCCTCCGTCCCGGACGTCGGTTCGTCCGACGAGCTTAGACCCGACCGAGGGACGCCGCTTCAGTCGAGCGGTGCCACGGCGACCCCGGCGGCTGTCCCTTTCCACGCGACCTCGCCGTCGATCCTCACGAAGTCGTTCCCGCTCCTCACGGTCTCGATCGAGAACGGGAGGTCGGGGGGGAGCTGGAAGAGCGTCATGTCGGAGTAGGTCTTCGTCAGGAGGGGCGCGACGAGGTTCACGAACCAGCCGAGCGCCCCCTTGCAGCGCGGCTTCACCTCGAGGTTCTTCAGGACGAAGGAGCGGGCGGCCGGGTCGACGACGAGCTCGGCCTTCCCTTCCGGCTCGCAGAGCTGCCGGAAGAGGCTCCGTTCCCCGCGCTTCTTCTCGGCGGTGAACGCGAAGCTCGCGCCGAAGCACTGCGGGCCGCACGGGCCGAAGGAGCGCGGCTCGATCGTGAAGTCGACCTTCCGGACGACCTTCACGTCCTGGGTCCACTGCGCCTTCAACGCCTCGATGGCAGCCTCCTCGACCGGCTTCCAGGGGATCTTCAGCGAGTACTCGCCCGTCACGCTCCCGCCGCCGCCCGCGCCGGCGTCGGTCAGCTGGAGGCGCGCCGAGAAGGGGCCGCGAAAGTCGAGGGGAACGGCCTTCGGCGGCTGGGAGTCGCCGGGATACTTCACGACGAACGGGTGGACGAGGTGATAGTCGAAATCGAGGGAGAGGGGGCCGGTCGCTCGTCCGTCCCGGACGTCGAGGCCGCCGGAGGAGATCGTGGCGCCCGAGAGCGAGAGGCGTTCCCCTTCGTGGCGGATCTCGCCGGTCCCGCCGAGGAGGCGGAAGTCGATGCGGCCGCGGTAGGCGCCGGTCGGCTCGAGGACGAGGGAGGAGACGCCGAAGCGCGAGCCGTCCTCGACGGCGACGTCGATTCCGCCCGGGAGGCGGAGGTCGGATCGGGCGAGCGCGAGGTCGAAGCGGCCGGCGCGGAGGCTCGTCGAGAGGGGCGCGTCGCCCTTCTTCTCCGCGGCGAAGCGGCCGCCGAGGAGCGCGGCCGACCGGAACGCGACCTTCCCGTCGTCGAGCGCGACGGAGCCCGCTCCGAGCGTTCCCTCGAGCCGTCCCTTCGCGGCCCACTCCGGATCGGCTCCGTCGCGGCCGGGCCGGAAGAACGCCTCGTCGAGCCTCACCTCGATCGGGTCCTCCTCGCCTCCGCCCCCGGTCTCGAGCGCGAGCGTCTCGCCGAAGGAAAGGGGCTTCCCGGGGAAGGCCGAGAGCCGGAGCTCGAGGAGCCGGACTTCGTCGACGAGGTCGAGGAATCCGGGCTGCGGGGGGGCGGGCGGGGCGGCGGCGTCCGGGCCCGCCTCGGGCGCTTCGGCAGCGACCGGAGGTGTCGCTTCGGCCTGCGGAGCGGTCGGAGCGCTCGCCGGCGCCGGCTTCGACGCGGCGACGACGACGTTCCCGCGGAAGAGCTCGGCGAGCTCGGTGTGGAGCTTCATCTGCCGGACCTTCCTCCTCACGAGCGGCCGGAAGAGGCCGACGACGAGCCTGCCGAGGCCTCGTCCGTGGAAGTCGAGGGCGGTGATCGTGCCGGAGGGGTCGGTCTCGATCCGCGTGAGGACGACGTCGGGGCGGAGGCCCCGCCCGACGAGGAGGAAGGTGTCGTCGGGAGCGACGTAGCGGAGAGATTCCAGCTTCCCCTCGCGGACGGCGACGCCGAGGCGCGTCGCGGGGGCGCCCTTCACGGTGACCGAGTAGCCGGCCATCACCGGCACGGAGCCTTCGCGAAGCCGCGCCTCGGCCTCGAGGCGACCGTCGCGGGCGGCGTCGCCGAGCTGGGCGAAGAGGTCGTCGCCGAGGAGCGGACGGGGCGCGAGGAGCGCGACGAGGAGGAGCGCGACAGGGGCGGCGTGGGCACGAGAAGCGGGCACGGGACCTCCGGGCTGATCGTGATGTCGGGACGGCCGCGCCCCAGCGCGGGCTATCCTCGCCGAATGATGCGCCCCGAGACGCCCGCCGCGCTCCGCCTCCTCGCCCTCCATGCGTTCCCCCTCGACGGCCGGCTCTGGGGCCTCGTCTCGGCCGCGGCCGCGAGCGGCCAGCTCGGCGAGGGGGTCGCCGTGTCGGCGCCCGACTTTCGCGGGCGCGGGAAGTCGGGTCTGTCGGCGGAGAAGGTCCACGGGATGCCGCTCCTTTCGAAGGACGGGGCGGCGCTCCTCCGGCCCGACGAGCCGTTCGTCGTCATGGGGATGTCGATGGGCGGGTACGTCGCCCTCGAGCTGATCGCGCGCCTCGGACCGGAGCTCCGCCCGCGCCTGCGTGGCCTCGTCCTCTGCAACTCGCGCGCGAACGCGGACGACGAGGCGGGGAAGGCGAAGCGAGCCGCGACGGCGGAGGCGATCGAGAAGGACGGGATGGAGCCGCTCCTTTCGGCGATGCTCCCGCAGTTCCTCGCCCCGTCGTCGCGCGGAGGCGCGCTCGAGCAGCTGATCCGGACGATGTTCCTCGCGACGCCGCCGGCGACGGCCGCCGCCGACCAGCGCGGCATGGCGGAGCGGGCCGACCGCTTCGACGTTCTCGGGACGCTCGCCGTCCCGTTCCTCGCCGCTGTCGGAGAGGACGACCCGCTCACGCCGCCGTCCGCCTCCGAGGCGATGGTCGAGGCGGCGGGGAACGCCCCCTACGTCGAGCTTCTGACGCTCCCCGGCGCCCACATGGCCCCGCTCGAGCATCCCGAGGAGTTCCTCCCGAAGCTCCGCGCGTTCCTGGATCGGTGCCGGTGAACCCTCCCCGTGCCCCCCACCCACCGCCCTTCGTCGTGCTCGCGCCTTCGGCGGGGGGTCGGAGAGACAGATGGGCGCGGGGAGAGAACGGGGGCCGGACGAGCTCCGACCTGAGGCAGGGCTATCCCTTCACGCAGACCACCTGCTTGAGCGTGTGGAGGATCTCGACGAGGTCCTTCTGCGCGTTCATCACCGCCTCGATCGGCTTGTAGGCGGCGGGCGTCTCGTCGAGGACGGCCTCGTCCTTCCGGCACTCGACGCCGGCGGTCGCCTCGGCGTGGTCGGCGAGGGTGAAGCGGCGGCGCGCCTCGTTCCGTGAGAAGGCGCGCCCGGCGCCGTGGCTGCACGACTCGAAGCTCTCGGGGTTGCCGAGGCCGCGGACGATGAAGGAGCGCGCCCCCATGCTCCCCGGAATGATCCCGAGCTCGCCCTTGCCGGCGCGGACGGCCCCCTTGCGCGTGACCCAGACCTCGCGCCCGTAGTGCCGCTCGCGGCGGACGTAGTTGTGGTGACATGAGACGGCGAGGAGGCGCGAGCGGAACGGCGGGAGCGACGGGACCGAGGCGAGCGCCTCCTCGATCGCGACGAGCATCAGGTCGCGGTTCGTCCGCGCGTACTCCTGGGCCCACGAGACGGCGGCGACGTAGTTCTCGAAGCTCTCCGTCCCCTCGGTGAGCCACGCGAGGTCGCGGTCGGGAAGGTTCCGCTGGTGGACGCGCATCTCCTCGCGGGCGACCTCGATGTAGTCGGTCCCGATCCGGTTCCCGACGCCGCGCGAGCCGCTGTGGAGGAGGAGCCAGACGCGGCCGGCCTCGTCGAGGCAGAGCTCGATGAAGTGGTTTCCGGTGCCGAGCGTCCCGAGGTGCCGGGCGGGGTGGTTGCCGCGATCGAGCTCGGGCCGGGCATCGAGGATGGCCCGCCAGCCCGGCTCGAGGAGCCGCCAGGCCTCGCCGATCCGCGCGGGCGGGTCGTGCCAGGCGCCGCGGTCGCTTCGTCCGCCGGAATCGGTCCGACCGTGCGGGACAGCCTTCTCGATCGCGTCCCGCAGGGGCGCGAGGTTCGTTGGCAGGTCGTTCGCCGTGAGCGAGGTGAGCGAAGCCGCCATGCCGCAGCCGAGGTCGACGCCGACGGCGGCCGGGATGATCGCTTCGACGGTCGGGATCACCGCGCCGACGGTGGCGCCGATGCCGACGTGGACGTCGGGCATCGCGGCGACCCAGCGGTAGACGATCGGGAGCGAGGCGGCGTTCGCGAGCTGCTTCTCGGCGGCGGGGTCGCACGGGACGCCGAGCGTCCACGCCTTCACCGGGACGCCCGTCGTCTCGATGACCCGGAAGCCCTTCGCCTCGCGCCTCACGGCCGGAACATGCGGACCCGGAGCGGGAAGGTCAAGCTCCGTCGGCCGGCCGACGGCGGGGCGCGCGCCTATGATCCGGGGATGCTGCGCTACAGGACGGCCCTCCTCGCCGTCTGCCTGCTCGCCTCGAGCGCCGCTCCGGCGCTCGACCCGGGCAAGCGCCTGTCGCAGTACGGCCTCGACGTCTGGCAGGAGGGGGACGGCCTGCCGCAGAACACGGTACAGGCGGTCCTCCGGGGACGCGACGGCTACCTCTGGCTCGGCACGCAGGAGGGGCTCGTCCGGTTCGACGGCGCCCGCTTCACGACGTTCGACCGGCGGAACACTCCGGAGCTGAAGCACAACTCCGTCATCTCGCTCGCGGAGGGGCCCGACGGGACGATCTGGGCCGGCACGAACGGCGGCGGCGTCCTCTGTCGCCGCCGCGACGGGACGTTCTCGGCGATCGGGACGGCCGAGGGGCTCGCGGGCGGGATCGTCTGGTCGATCGCGTTCGACCGGGCGGGAGACGCCTGGGTGGCCGGAGACGGGATCGGAGCCCAGCGTGTTGTCGACGGGCGGGGAGCGGAGCGGATCGGCCGGGCGCAGGGGCTGCCGCTCGAGCAGGTCCGGGCGATCGCGTTCGATGCCGACGGCGCACTCTGGGTCGGCACGACCGGCGCCGGCGCGGCGGTCGTGAAGGGCGGCCGGGTCACGAAGGTCTGGGACGCCGCGACGCTCGGCACGGGGCTCGTCCGCGGCCTCGCGCCCGACGCCGGGGGAGGCGTCTGGGTCGCGACCTCGGGGGGCGGGCTCACGTACCTGAAGGGCGACGCGGTCGTCCGCTACCGTGAAGCCGACGGCTTCCCGGCCGACCAGGTCTCCGCGGTCCACGTCGACGCGGGAGGGACGCTCTGGTTCGGCACGTGGGGCGCCGGCGTCGGCCGGCTTCGCAACGGGGTCCCGGAGGTGATCGGGACGCGAGAGGGGCTCTCGAACGACCAGGTCTGGTCCCTCACGAGCGACGAGGAAGGGAGCGTCTGGATCGGGACGTGGGTGGGCGGGCTGAACCGCCTGCGCGACGGGCTCTTCCTGACCTACACGACGCGCGAGGGGCTGACGAGCGACAACGTCCGCGCGGTCTGCCCGGGGCGCGACGGGTCGGTCTGGATCGCGACCGCCGGAGGCGGGCTGAACCGGCTGAAGGAGGGGCGCGTCACGGCCTACCGCGAGGCCGACGGCCTCCCGAGCGATCACGTCTCGGCGCTCCTCGAAGACCGGCGCGGCCGCCTCTGGGTCGGGACGAACCTCGCGGGGGCCGCGGTCTTCGAGCGGGGCCGGTTCCGGCCGCTCGGGCCGGCGCAGGGGCTGCCGCATCACGACGTGAGGGCCTTCCTCGAGGACCGGGAGGGGAACGTCTGGATCGGGACGATCGGCGGCGGGCTGACCCGCGTCGCCCCAGACGGGTCGCTCCGCGTCTTCACGGTCGCGCGGGACGGCCTGCCGACCGACCGCGTCGTGGCGCTCGCCGAGGCCCCGGACGGGGCCCTCTGGATCGGTTCGTCCGGGGGCGGGGCGGTCCGCTACGGGGAAGGCCGGTTCCGTGCGTTCACGACGCGGGAAGGCCTGACGAGCAACCGGGTCCTCACGGTCTTTCCCGACGCGGGCGGTGCGGTCTGGATCGGAACGTCGGGCGGCGGGCTGAACCGGATCCGCGGCGAGACGGTCACGTCCGTGACGACGCGCGAAGGGCTCTTCGACGACCTGGTTCAGGTGATCCTGGACGACGGGAAGGGCTCCCTCTGGATGACGTGCAACAAGGGGGTCTTTCGCGTCGAGCGGGAGGAGCTCGAGGCCGTGGCCGACGGCCGGAAGGCGATGCTCCGCCCGTTCGCCCTCGGCGCGTCGGACGGGATGCGCAGCGCGAGCGCGGCGGGAGGGCAGCAGCCCGCGGGCTTCGTCGCCGCCGACGGGCGGCTCTGGTTCCCGACGTTCCGGGGACTGGCGGTCCTCGATCCGGCCCGCATCCCGGCCTCGGGGCGGACGCCGCCGGTCGCGATCGAGGAGGTCCTGGTCGACGGGCGGCCGGTGGACCTGCGCGTTCCGCTCGTCCTCCCCCCGCGGGCCGAGCGGGTCGAGATCCACTACACGGCGCTGACGCTCGTGGCGCCCGACCGGGTCCGATTCCGGATCTACCTCGACGGCCTCGACGACGAGCCGCTGGAAGTCGGGACGCGTCGCGTCGCGTACTACACGAACCTCCCAAGCGGCCCGTACGTCTTCCGCGTCTCGGCGGCCGACGCCGGCGGGGCGTGGCTCGGGCGGGGGGCGACGTTCTCGTTCCGGAAGAAGGCCCGGGCGCGCGAGGCATGGTGGTTCTGGGTGGGGCTGCTCGGCGCCGCGGCGGGGGCGACGTGGGGAGGCCTGAAATGGAGGATCGCGAGTCTGCGCGCCCGCGAGTCCGAGCTCCTCGCCCTCGTCGCGGAGCGGACGCGGAGCCTCTCGGAGGAGAAGACGCGCGCGGAGGAGGCGCTCGTCCGGGCCGAGGAGGCGCGTGCCGAGGCCGAGCGGCACCGCGAGGTGGCGGAGAAGGCGACGGCGGAGGCGGAGGAGGCGAGCCGGACGAAGAGCCGTTTCCTCGCGAACGTCTCGCACGAGCTGCGGACCCCGCTGAACGCGATCATCGGCTACTCCGAGATGCTCTCGGAGGAGGCGCAGGAAGAGGGGCGCCAGGCTCTCGGGCGGGACCTCGAGAAGATCCGCTCCGCCGCGCTCCACCAGCTGGAGCTGATCAACTCGGTCCTCGACCTGGCCCGGATCGAGGCCGGGAGGCTGGACCTCGACGTGGAGACCTTCCTGGTCCGACCTCTCGTCGAGGAGACGGTCGCCATCGTCCGGCCGCTCCTGGAGAGGAACCGGAACAGCCTCGTCGTGCGGTTCTCGCCCGAGGCGGCGTTCGTGATGACGTCGGACGCGATGAAGGTGCGGCAGTGCCTCTTCAACCTCCTCTCGAACGCCTGCAAGTTCACGCAGGACGGACGGGTGGAGGTCGACGTGGCGCTCGTCGAGGAGGCGGGGCGCCCCTGGGCCTCCTTCCGCGTCCGTGACGACGGGATCGGGATCACGCCGGAGAAGGCGGCGCGCCTCTTCGAGCCGTTCGCCCAGGCGGACGCGGCGACCGCCCAGAGGTTCGGAGGGAGCGGCCTCGGCCTGTCGATCACGCGCGAGCTCTGCCTCCTGATGGGAGGGCGCGTGACGGTGGAGAGCGTCCCGGACGAGGGCTCGGTCTTCGAGATCCGCCTCCCGGCGGCGCTCCCGCGCCCGCCGGCCGCGGCCTAGGGCGCGGCCGAGAGCGAGACGGCGACGCGGACGGTCTCCCCGGCCCGGAGGACGAGGAGCGGCAGCGTCTCCCCCGGCTTCTTCTCCTCGAGCGCCGCGATCAGGTCGTCCGCCGAACGGACGGGGCGCTCGCCGGCGCGGGTGACGACGTCGCCGAGGAGGAGCGAGCCGTCTTCGTCGCGCGTCGTCCCGCGGAGGCCGGCCTCCGCGGCTCCGGTGTCGGGCTCGACGGAGAGGATGAGCGCGCCCTCGACGCCGAGCCGGGCCGCGACGGCGTCGTCGGCGAGCGTGACGCCGAGGCGCGGCCGGATGACGCGGCCGTGCTGGATGAGCTGGGGCACCACCTGGTTCACGGTGTCGACCGGGACCGCGAAGCCGATCCCGGCGCTCGAGCCGGTCGTCGAGGCGATTGCCGTGTTCACGCCGATGAGGCGTCCGGCGCTGTCGAGGAGCGGGCCTCCGGAGTTCCCGGGGTTGATGGCGGCGTCGGTCTGGATGACCCCCTCGATCTGGCGCCCCGTGACCGACTCGATCGACCGGCCGAGGGCGCTGACGATGCCCGTCGAGAGGGACTGGTCGAGGCCGAACGGGTTGCCGATCGCGAAGACCTTCTGCCCGACGAGGAGGTCCTTCGACGTCCCGATCAGGATCGGACGGAGCGTGCGCCCGGTGGGAAAGATCCGGAGGACCGCGAGGTCCCGGTCGGGCGCCCCGCCGACGAAGGAGGCGGGCCAGGTGGAGCCGTCGGCGAGCGTGACTCGGGCCGAGGAGGCTCCCTGGATGACGTGGAAGTTCGTGACGACGTGGCCGTCCGCGTCCCAGACGAAGCCGGAGCCTTCCCCCCGCGGGATCTCGGCGATCCGGAAGAGGCCGGTCCGGCGGCGGGAGAGGGTCGTGATGAAGACGACCGAGGGGCTCGACTGCCGGAAGAGGTCGATGGTCGCCCGCTCGTCGGCCGCGAGGTCTCCGCGCGCCGTCACCGGCCGAGGCTCGGCCTCGGACGTGGCGGAGCGGAGCCTTCTGCACGACGGCGTGGCGACGAGCGCGGCGAGGAGCAGGGGGACGAGGAGACGTCGCCCCGCGGGCATCGGACTGTCGACGTATCGCATCGGGGCCTCGGCGGTCGAGTATAGGAGCGGTCGCGGGCGCCGCCGCCCAGAGTAAGATCGTGTGAGACTGCGGTTTGCGCCCCGAGGAGGGGCAGAGGAGAGCGTCGAGCCGGCCGATGACTGCGGAACCGTCTTCCTCCATTCCCCCCGGCACGCTGGTCGGGCGGTATCGGATCCTCGCTTCGGTCGGAAGCGGGGCGATGGGAGAGGTCTACCGGGCCGAGGACACTTCGCTCGGCCGCATCGTCGCCCTCAAGACCCTCCCGCTCGACCTCGTCGGCACGCCCGATCGCCGGATCCGCTTCGGGAACGAGGGGCGGGTCATGGCCTCCCTGTCGCACCCGAACCTCGTCCAGGTCTTCGACGTGGGCGAGTTCGACGGGGTCCCGTACCTCGTCCAGGAGTTCGTCGAAGGGGAGACGCTCGAAGGGATCCTCCTCGGCGGAGCGGTCCCCGCACCGAAGGCGGCGCGCTGGATCGCCCAGGCCGCCGAGGGGCTCGCCGCCGTCCACGACGCCGGGTTCCTGCACCGCGACATCAAGCCCTCCAACCTCATGGTCGACCGGCAGGGACGGATCCGAGTCCTCGACTTCGGCCTCGCGAAGGTCCAGTCGGTCCCGTCCGACGAGCGGAAGAGCCAGCCCTCGCTGACGACCGACGGCTTCGTCGTCGGGACGGCCCAGTACATGTCGCCCGAGCAGGCGAGCGGGAAGAAGGCGGACGCACGGAGCGACGTCTTCTCCCTCGGCGCCGTCTTCTACGAGCTCCTCGCGGGCAAGGCCCCCTTCGGCGGGGAGACGGCGGTCGACGTCATGTACGCGATCCTCCACCTCCCGGTCCCGCCGATCCCGGGCTTCGAGACCGGAGTCCTCCGCGGGTTCGCCGCGATCGCGGACCGGGCGCTCGCGAAAGAGCCGGACGAGCGCTTCCCCTCCATGCGCGACCTCGCGGCCGAGATCGGCGCCGTGCTCGAGGAGGGGGGCTGGGAGGACGAAGCGGCGCCGAAGCGCCCCTCGACCGGGCGTCTCTCCACGATCCCGCCCCCGGCGCCGCCGTTCGCGAAGCGGCCGGGCGTCCGCCTCGCCGCCGGGATCGGCGCCGCGCTCCTCGCGCTGGTGGCAGCCGGTCTCTACCTGTTCCGCGGACGGGGAGAGGAGGCGCCCGCCGCCGCGCTCTACCGCCCCGTGCAGCTGACGACCTCCACGGGTCTCGACGTCTTCCCGGCGTTCGCGCCCGACGGGCGGACGATCGTCTACGCCTCGGACCGGACCGGCCGGTTCGAGCTCTATCGTCTCCCGCTCGCGCCGGGCGGCCGGGAGATCGCGCTCACGACGGACGGGCGTCAGAACCTCTCGCCCGCCTGGTCGCCCGATGGCGAGACGATCGCGTACCACGCGAAGTCCGTCGGCGGCGTCTGGCTGATTCCCGCGCTCGGAGGCGTGCCGCGCCAGCTGACGACGTTCGGCTCCCGTCCCTCCTTCGCCCCGGACGGATCGGCGCTCGTCCTCGAGTCGGGCTCGATCGTCGACTTCGCCGCGAACTCGCTCGGCGCGCTCCCGCCGTCCGTCCTCTGGATCGCCCCGCTCGACGGTGCGCCCCCGAGGCCACTCACGCGCGTCGGTCGCCCGAGCGGTGGCCACGGCGCCGCCTCGTGGTCGCCGGACGGGAAGCGGATCGCGTTCGCGGCCTACGACCGCACCTCGTCGGAGATCTGGGTCGTCGGAGTGGACGGCGAGGACCTCGTCCAGGTGAGCGAGGGGAACGGGCAGTGCTACGACCCGGTCTGGAGCGCGGACGGCGGGTCGATCACCTACCCGTGCCGGTCGGTCGACTTCGCCGCCGGCCTCTACCGCCGGAGGATCGACCCGGCGACGGGGCGGACGACGGGTGCCCCGGAGGAGGTCGCCACGCTCGGCAGCGCGGGGACCGCGTTCGTCAAGCAGCTGGCGATCTCGCGCGACGGGACGAGGCTCGCGTGGGCGGGGCTCTCGATGGCGAGCAACGTCTGGAAGGTCCCCGTCGACGGCCGGGGAGAGCGGACGGCGAACGAGCAGGCGGTCACGCGGGAGACGGGCCGAAACTCGCGGCCCGCCCTCGCGAGGGACGGGAAGCGGATCGCCCTCAGCCGCTGGCGGACCGGGGCGAACCAGGACGTCTGGATCGTCGACGCCGACGGCGGCAACGCCGTCCAGCGGACGACCGACCCCGGCGACGACGACTACCCGTTCTGGTTCCCGGGAGACGCGCGGCTCGCGTTCATGTCGCAGCGCCGCGGGCACCGGGCGCTCTTCACGCTCGACCTGACGACCGGGCGCGAGGAGCTCCTCGCCGACTTCGGCCCGGGTCACGACGCGATGCGCCTGTCGCCCGACGGGACGAAGGTCGCCTTCCACTCGAACCGGGGCGGGACGACCCTGAACGTCTGGGTCGCGGAGCTTCCCGCGGGGACGCCCCGCCAGGTCACGTTCGACCGGGAGCTCGCCGCGTTCCCGTGCTGGTCGCCCGACGGGCGGACGCTCGCGTTCGAGGCCAAGCGCGAGGGGGACATCCACGTCTTCACCGTTCCGGTGAGCGGCGGGACGCCCGTGCAGCTGACGAGCGGAAGCGGGCAGAGCTGGCCCTATTCGTTCTCGCCCGACGGCTCGAAAGTCGCGTTCGCCGCCCTGCGGGACGGGGTCTGGAACGTCGCGTGGGTCACGCGTGACGGTGGGACGGTCCGGATCGTGACCGCGAACGAGAGGCTGAACAGCTACATCCGCTACCCGGAGTGGTCGCCGACGGGCGAAGCCATCTACTACGAGCTCGCCGAGACGACCGGGAACATCTGGCTCGTCGACACGGCCGCGAAGGACGCGGCCGGGGAGAAGGGCGGAGGCAGGCCGTGAGCGAGACCGTCTTCACGAAGATCATCCGGGGAGAGATCCCGTGTCACCGCGTCTACGAGGACGAACGGGTCTTCGCGTTCCTCGACATCGCGCCGCTCGCGCCGGGGCACGTCCTCGTCGTCCCGAAGGAGCCCGC
>ENA-UPTA01004736-UPTA01004736.1-activated-sludge-metagenome-genome-assembly--contig:-NODE-4736-length-12776-cov-62.442025_pt1 | contig 12776 bp, 11 predicted proteins | sample MGYA00238184_ERZ773361 | MGnify/ENA primary metagenome ERZ773361 (study PRJEB29100, sample SAMN05720205) | activated sludge metagenome | isolation source: anaerobic digester from wastewater...
TCTTTTTGTTCCTCCGTCTGCTGAACAGGTGCACTTTCCTGTTCGGTGACTTCGGGAACACTTTCCTCGATCTGTTCTTCCGTTTCCTCTTCGCTTTCATCCGTCGTTTCAGAGATCACTTCCTCATATTCAGGAATGACAATTCCGCGGCGCACCATGATCTGGTAAATTCTTTCCGAACGGTATGCAACATATTTTGATCCACCGTGAGGACTATATCTGATGGGATTGGGCAGAATCGCTGCCAGAACTGCCGCTTCCCGGGGTCCCAGGGCGGCGGCGCTTTTTCCGAAATGTTTCCGGGCCGCCGCTTCAATACCGAAAACGCCGTCTCCCCATTCTGCCAAATTCAGGTAAAGCTCCATAATCCTTCTTTTGCTCAAGTTCTTTTCCATCCGCCAGGTCAGAATGGCTTCTTTGACTTTCCGAATGGGATTTTTTGAGGGGGAGAGATACAGATTTTTTGCCAGTTGCTGCGAAATCGTGCTGCCGCCGGCCTTGAATTTTTTTTTCTTGAGATCTTTTTCCAGGGCTTTCTGCATGGCCTCAAAATCAAACCCCTCGTGAGACCAGAATTTATCGTCTTCGGCAATAATGACCGCTTTCATGACATAAGGCGATATCCTAGATAGAGGCACCCAGATTTTCGTAATTTTTTTGTTGACGCCTTCTTTTTCCCACATCTTCTCTCTGTGCTTCATAAACGCCGTTTTTTCAGGACTGCTTTTTGCCAGAGAACCCACCCACGGGAAAACAAAATAGCGCCCCACATCGATAATAAAATATGCTAAAAATAGAACCAGAATAATAGAAACAATTTTTCCGAAAAATCGCATAACAGCCCTCTTAAAAAAATTACCGTCTTCCATCGTCTTTTGATACCTCCGGTTTTCAGCCGGAAATCCCCTGACGGCAGGCACTGCCATAACCGAAAATCGTTTTGAAATCCAATAATAATTTACTTTGTCGGCACAAAACACTTTTTACCATAGAAATTCATTATTTGCTGCTACAAGATCATCCACTGCTGTAAAAAAAATTGACAGACGGCTTTTTTTTTAGTAAGAGTTCACAAATTATGTGTTAATTGTGCATGAGTCAAAAAAAATGCACAACAGGTGTGCACAACAACAGGTTATAAGTTTTTTCGGTTAAAGCAATGATAATAAATCGAAACATGTACACCGTTAATAGGATAATACCCCCCATAAAACAGGAGGCATTTCATTATGAAACGGCAGATGACTGTATTCTCAGGACTCTTTGTCCTTTTTTTGTTGTTCGGTCTTAGTAGTAACGCTTTTGCAATACATTACAAAGTAAAGAACGGTGACACCCTTTACAGCATTTCCAAAAAATTCAATGTTAGCGTCAACGACATTAAAAAAGCTAACAACCTGAAAAAAACAACCATTAAAGCCAATCAAGTTTTAAAGATTGCCACTTCCCCCAAAGGAACATCCAAGTCGACGGTTTCAAAAAACACCATATCATCATATTACGTCGTCAAAAAAGGGGACACCCTTTCGAAGATTGCACAAAAAAACCGCATCCCGCTGAAAAAATTAATGGCCTTGAACACCATTCATTCCAAAAAAATACGTGCCGGCCAGAAAATTGTTTTAAGAGCCTCCGATCCCCCATCCATCGTAAAAACAGTCGTTGCGGAAGATCTGGATAACGATATTATCGACGATACAGAAAACACCGCTGTGAATGAAGATCCGGTTGTGGAAGAAAATTATGACGGTGAAGAAGGCTTTTTCTCCAATATCTTCAACTTCGGATACCAGGACGATTTTCTTGGAAAATGGAAAAGCACGGATGAAATGCAAAGGCTGATTAAAAAAGCAACCGGATTTCTGGGAGCTCCTTACAGACTCGGCGGAACGTCAAAAAGAGGGATAGATTGCTCCGCGCTCGTTCAAAAGGTCTATGGCAGTTTCAATGTCAAACTGCCTCGTGTTGCCCGTGATCAATCCAAGGTCGGCGTGGAAGTGGATATCGACGAACTGGTCGAAGGAGATCTGGTATTCTTTCATACGAATCGTTCGTTCGGACATGTCGGAATTTACATAGGAAATAATGAATTCATCCATGCCTCTTCAAGAAATAGACGCGTCCGGATTGACTCGTTGGATCATCCCTTTTATCAGGAAAGATTTCAACGCGCCGTCAGGATAAAAGAGTTGCCGGTTGGAGGCTGAAAATCTGGATAACCTTTTGTTTTTAAATGGGTTTATCCATCATTCATTTCCATAAATAACGGGGCTTTGTAAAACGATTGCAAAGCCCTTTATTTTTTTAAAATTTCTTACCTTTTGACAGTTGATTATCGGTTAAGATTATTATATAAGTTCGCGGCTGTAAATGCTTTAGAACATTAATTCTTCTCTTCAAGGAATAAAAAATGGCACAAAACCTGGTAGAAAAAATTCTGTTGAAGCATTTGGTCTCGGGCACTCTTATCCCCGGGGAAGAAATCGGAATTCGTATTGATCAGACCTTGACTCAGGATGCCACAGGCACCATGGCGTATCTGCAGTTTGAATCCATGAATATGCCCAAGGTAAAAACGGAGTTGTCCGTCAGTTACGTTGATCATAATACCATTCAGATCGGCTTTGAAAATGCGGACGATCAACTGTATCTGCAGACTGTCGCGCAGAAATACGGCATTGTGTTCTCCCGCGCGGGCAACGGCATCTGCCATCAGATCCATCTGGAACGGTTCGGCAAACCCGGAAAGACCCTGATCGGGTCGGACAGCCACACGCCCACCTGCGGGGCACTCTCCATGATCGCCATCGGCGCCGGAGGACTGGATGTGGCGCTGGCGATGGCCGGAAAGCCGTTTTATCTGGTCTGTCCGAAAGTGATTAAAATAAAACTCACCGGCAAGCTCAAACCCTGGATTTCCGCAAAGGACGTTATTCTCAAGGTGCTGGAAATCTTTTCTACAAAAGGCAACGTTAACACGGTATTTGAGTACGGCGGCAAGGGCGTTGAGTCTTTGACCATCCCCGAGCGCGCAACCATCGCCAACATGGGGGCCGAATGCGGCGTAACAACATCCGTCTTTCCCAGCGATAAAATGACGCGCCTCTTCCTGCGATCACAGCACAGAGAAAAAGACTTTGTCGAGTTGAAACCCGACAAAGACGCTAAATACGTTAAAGTCGTTAATATCGATTTATCCAAAATAGAACCGTTAACAGCCAAACCCCATAGTCCGGACAATATCAGCACGGTTAAAAAAATGCAGAAGATCGACGTCCATCAGATTTGCCTGGGAAGCTGCACCAACTCGTCTTATAAAGATCTGGTTACCGTGGCAAAAATTTTAAAGGGCAAAACCGTGCATCCCAATGTCAGCTTTATTTTGGCTCCCGGTTCGCGTCAGGTGCTCAAGGAGCTGTCCAAAAACGGTTACCTGACGGATCTGATCTCCTCGGGAGCACGCCTTATGGAAAATGCCTGCGGATTCTGCATCGGCAACAGCCAGAGCCCCCCGTCAGCCGCCGTGTCGTTGCGCACGTCCAACCGTAATTTTCAGGGACGCTCCGGCACGATGGATGCCAACGTTTATCTGGTCAGCCCGGAAACTGCCGCAGCGGCGGTTATAACCGGGAAATTCACGGATCCGCGCGATCTGAAGATGCGCTATCCGAAAGTCACGCTGCCGAAGAAGTTTTCCATTGATGACACAATGATTATTCGTCCGGACAAAAAAAAGAAGGAGATCGAGGTCATCCGCGGTCCGAACATCGGCATTCTGCCGCGCAGTCCGGAACTTTCCGATACCATTCACGGACCGGTAACCATCAAGGTCGGTGACAAAATTACGACAGACCACATCATTCCGGCCGGTGCGCGGATGAAATACCGTTCGAATATTCCGAAATATTCGGAATTTGTTTTCGAAAATGTCGATGCGACATTCGCCAAGCGGGCCATGTCCATCAGGCAGGACGGGAAACAAAATATCATCGTCGCCGGTCATTCTTACGGCCAGGGATCTTCCCGCGAACATGCCGCGCTGTGCCCGATGTATCTGGGAGTACGGGTCGTCATTGCCAAATCTTTTGAAAGAATTCACACGGCCAATCTGATCAACTTCGGCATCATACCGCTGACATTCTGTTCAGAGAGCGATTACGACATCATTGAGATGGAAGATCTCCTTGAAATTACTGAAACAAAAGAGACCATTGCCGGGGACGGAAAATTTCTAATGAGAAACAAAACAAAGGGGACCGCTTTTTATGTCACCTGCGATTTGTCCGAAAGGCAGAAACAGATCATTCTGGCCGGAGGAGCTCTGAATATCAATAATGCATAAGGTCCCGCGGCAGACTGCGGAAGTTCATTCAACCCAAAACTTCAATACGCCAGGCTGTTGAAGTTCACATTTCATTATAATAAGCAAGCGGCAGCGCACTTTGTTCTGAAGCTTGGGTCTCATGAAGGAGCAGTATTTTTTTATGGCAGCAAAAATTAAAGTGAAAACCACCGTCGTCGAAATGGACGGCGATGAAATGACCCGCGTGATGTGGCAAATGGTAAAGGACAAACTCCTTTTCCCCTATCTGGACATGGATATCGACTATTATGATCTGCATGTAAAACACCGCGACGATACAGACGACAAAGTCACCGTCGATGCAGCCAAAGCGATTATGAAATACGGCGTCGGCATCAAATGCGCAACCATCACCCCCAACGAAGATCGTGTCAAAGAATACCGCCTGAAAAAAGCATGGAAAAGCCCCAACGGCACCATCCGCGCCATGCTGGACGGTACGGTTTTCCGGAAACCCATTCTGGTCAACAATATCAAACCGAATGTTTCCTCCTGGAAAAAACCCATCATCATCGGCCGTCACGCCTACGGCGATGTATACAGCAATACGGAATTTGATGTTCCGTCCGCCGGCAAACTTGAACTGGTCTTTACGCCGCAGGACGGCGGCAAGGCCGTCAACGTTCCGGTATTTGACTTTCCCGGCAAAGGCATTGCCCAAGTAAACTATAATCTGGAACAATCCATCTTGAGTTTTGCCCGGGCCTGTTTCACCTACGCCCTCAGCGAAAAAATTGATTTATGGTTTTCAACCAAGGATACGATTTCCAAAATATACGACGCCGGCTTCCGCGAAATCTTCCGGCGGGAATTCGAAAAGAACTGGAAAGAAAAATTCGCCAAGGCGGGAATCGAATATTTTTTCACGCTGATTGACGACGCCGTTGCCCGGATTATGAAAAGCGAGGGCGGCATGCTCTGGGCGCTGAAAAATTATGACGGCGATGTCATGTCGGATATGGTCGCCTCCGCCTGCGGCTCTCTGGCCATGATGACATCCGTGCTGGTTTCGCCCAACGGCTGGTTTGAATACGAAGCCGCTCACGGCACCGTACAGAAGCATTATTACAAACATCTCAAAGGCGAAGAAACGTCCAGCAACTCCATGGCGCTCATTTTCGCCTGGAGCGGCGGTTTGCGCCAGCGCGGTCACATGGACGGAACACCGGACGTTGTCACGTTTGCCGACACACTGGAAGAAGCCGCCATTGCCACCGTCGAGCGCGGCATCATGACCGGCGATCTTCTGGCGCTCGCTGAGAAAAAAGCGTCCAATAAAAAAGTGAATACGGAAGGTTTTATCGACGCTATTGCCGCAACATTACAAGAAAAGCTTCCATGACCGGTCGCGCTGAACATTCGCTTCCCAATCTGCTGGATTTTACGCAGGAGGAATTGCAGGACTTTATTTCCGTTCTGGGCAAGGAGAAATTCCGCGCACAGCAGATCATGAAATGTCTGTATCAATCCGGCTACACGTCTTTCGATGAAATGACCACCCTTTCCCGCGATTTCCGCACCGGTCTTTCTCAAATCGCCCGCATCAGCCGCCCGCACATCGTCAAAGTTCAAACATCCGCAGACGGAACAAAAAAGGCCCTGTTGCGCCTGAAAGACGGACTTTTTATTGAAAGTGTCCTCATTCCGGGGAAAAACAACTGGACGATCTGCGTATCCACCCAGGCCGGATGCGCCATGGACTGTAAATTCTGTCTGACGGCGCGCCAGGGCTTTCAAAGGAACCTGAATCCTTCGGAAATTACGGGACAGATCCTGACTCTGAAACATGAATTGCCCGGATGCCCGGACATCAAAAATATCGTTATGATGGGCATGGGCGAACCGCTGGCCAATTACGACAATGTCGTCACGGCAATTAAAAATATCACCGGCGACTTCGGGCTGGGATTTTCCAACCGCAAAGTGACCGTTTCTACCTGCGGTCTTGCCCCGCAGATTATCCGGCTGGGAAAAGATATTTGCATTAATCTGGCTGTATCGCTCAACGCTCATGATAATGACACCAGAAGCGGGCTAATGCCGGTCAACAAAAAATACCCCCTGGAAATCCTGCTGGATGCCTGCCGGCAATATCCCATGCCCGGTCGTCGATTGCTGACTTTCGAATACATTTTAATGGACGGGATAAACTCTTCCGTGCAGGATGCTAAAAAGCTGGCTGCATTGCTGAAAGGACAGCGCTGTAAACTGAATCTGATCGTTTTTAACGAATATCCGGGCTCCCCTTTCCGGTCGCCATCGCCGAAAACAGTGGAAGCTTTTCAGAAAATCCTGATTGACGCCCACTACACAACCATGCTTCGTGCCAGTAAAGGAAGTGATATTCTGGCCGCCTGCGGGCAATTGAGCGGAACCTATAACGATCAGGTCAGTCATTGTTCCTTTCAGAAGGGATCAAAATTTTTAACCTGATTGCCGTACGTTCTGATTGGACGTTTTCAGCTATTGACACTGAATATCAAATCCTTTATAAGTATTGAAAAGTTTTGTTTTTTTACGCAATCCGCTTTGACTCAACCCTCAAGGAAGTAAAGATGATGAATGTCTTTCGTGAAAAAACGTGGTCACCCTATGCCGCCGGCGCCCTGGCGGGACTTTTGCTCATCCTTTCGGTTTTCATCACAGGGAAGTATTTTGGCGCCTCAACAACTTTTGTCCGCGTTGCCGGTTATGTCGAACAGACCGTAACGCCGGATAAAATTGCCGGCATGGAATACTTCATCAAAAACAAAGCAAAAATCGACTGGCAGTTCATGTTTGTTGTCGGAATTTTCTTCGGCGCTTTGGCCGCCGCCTGGCTATCCGGAGAGAAGCGCATGGTTGCCGTGCCGAAGATGTGGGAAGAACGATTCGGTCCGTCGCGCGCAAAACGGTGGACCGCCGCATTTCTTGGAGGCATCGTCCTGATGTTCGGCGCCCGGCTTGCCGACGGCTGACCGAGCGGACACGGACTGAGCGGTCTGGCTCAGATAGCCTTCAGCGGTTATGTTTCATTAATTTGTTTCTTTCTGGGCGGCATTCTTATCGCCCGGATTGTATATGGAGGGAATCATCATGAATGAGCTGGTTATCGGGGCAGTCACGGGAATTCTCTTCGGCTTTGTAATGCAGAAAGCCCAGGTCATCCGGTATGACCGCCAACTGGGCGCTTTGCGTTTTAAAGATATGACTATTGTTAAATTCATGCTGACCACTATACTGGTCGCCATGGTGGGGATTTATCTGCTTTTTGATCTCGGGCTTGTCAAACTCTCCATCAAGCCGCTCATTCTTGGCGGAAACGTATTGGGCGGTCTGATATTCGGCCTTGGCTGGGGAGTGGTGGGATATTGTCCCGGAACGGCAATGGGCGCCCTGGGCGAAGGCCGCTATGATGCGGTCTTTGGTTTACTGGGAATGATTCTGGGAGCCGGCATTTACGCCGAACTATATCCGACAATGAAAACAACCGTTCTCACCTGGGGCGATTTCGGAAAAATCACCCTGCCGGCCGTACTGGGGATCAATCACTGGTTTGTTATTATCATTGTGGCTGCGGCTTTTTTAGGGCTTTTGGGCTGGTTTGAGAAAAAAGGTTTATAAAACGTTTTTTTACAAAAACCTTGTTTGTATCACAGCCGGTCGCCGGCTGTGATACAAACAACCGCTCACCAAAGATGCTTCTTCAACAATCAATTTATCTTTCCCTCTTTTAAAAAAACTGTTTTTGCGTTGCCTGCCTTCCACAATAAAAGAAAAACGCCGGATTTTCCTCTTTAAAAAAATAGGATTAGTGCTATGATAGAAAAATCGAATGACAGGTACAAAACAGGAATTCCATTTTCCGGGAGAAGAAACGATGAAAAATACCAATTTTCTAATCATCATTCTTCTGACTGTTTTTCTTTTATCGGCTGCCGATTCCTGGGCGAAAAACTGGACTTTACTGGGAACAGACCCTAATGGCACGGAATATTACAAGCCAAGCGACGTTAAAAAAGTTACGAAGAATATTGTGCACGTCAGAACGAAGATTATCTATAACGAAAGGGGAAAGTTCAGGAATTTCTCCCGGCTGACAAAAACGGAGAAAAATCTCCGCAATCCCTACATTTTAAATTTTGAAATGAAATGGATCGAATTCAACTGCACAACCAGGCAATACAGGATACTGTCAGGCGGTATTTATGACAAAAGAGGAAAGCTTATTTCCGATTTGCCGCCATCCGGTAAAAAATGGAGCAGAATTCCCGCCGGTTCACCTGCGGAGAAACTCATGGATATCCTTTGCGGGAATACGGATGTGACTAAAAATAATGGTTCTAAAAATAAAAAGGTTGATCCAGAGTAGATGACTGAAAATTCTATTGAAGCAAGGGAGACAACATTATGATGAAAAAATTTTTCTTATTTCTAGCCATACTATTTTTGTTTTCTTGCGCGCAGATTGTCAGAAATCCGGTCAAATACGATCAACAGGTCTTTATCAATCATTACGACAAAATGTTTTCAGCCGCCATGAATCAAGGCACCAGAATGTCATACAAAATTGATTATCAAAACAGGGAATATGGTTTGTTGAAAATGAGCCGTAAAGTCGGCGTCAGCACTTACAGGATAACGGTAAAGTTTGATGACGACAATTTTACAATCAAGGGAGATATAGACACCGATATCTTTAATCCCTTTATCGGGGAAGATGCCAAAATCATCGAAGAAGCCATCAAAAATGCCGTAAAATAATCGTCTGCGGCCCAAACAGACCATTTTTGGTTTTCACATCCGCGTGGGATCGGCAAATATTCAACAGGACATGAATCAGAAAAACAGACAAATGGAAAATCAGAATCATTATTATATTATCTGGGCAATCAGGTTATTGCTGATCATTTCGATATTAGCAAATATTGTTTTCATCACCCTGCATCTCTTGAGCGATGACCTCGTCACCAAAAAAGAAATCATAGAAGAATTAAGCCAAAGGATTGAACTGCTTTTCTGGTCGGTTGTGACACTGACATTGACATTCTTGCCCGATTATATCGAATACAAAAATATTCATCTTCCCCATATTCTGGAAATCATTATCGTGATCTTTATCTTTGCCGGAATTTTCTTAAGTGTCCGTTTTGAGCTGTATTACAATGTCTTCTGGTGGGACGATGTTCTGCATACCCTTTCCGGAGTCATTATCGGGTTCTTAGGATTCATCATCATATACAAAATAAACAGTAAATACAGCATGGATATCAGCCCGCTTCTGGTGGCCGTGTTTGCTTTTACGTTTGCCATGACCATGGGGGTCATCTGGGAAATTTTTGAATTTGCCATGGACGTATTTTTCGGAACCACCATGCAGTCTTGGGATTTACCCCACGATACAACGCTTATCGGCCGGGCGTTTCAGGGCAGCGGCCTGCGCGATACCATGTCCGACCTCATTGTCAATAGCTTAGGAGCTCTTCTGACATCGGTTATCTGTTACTTTTTATATAAAAGAGAAAAGAAAAAAGCGCTGGCGCTGATGCATGAAATATTTCCTGACGCTTAAATCAACAAACTCAAAAACAGTTTTTTTGAAAACTTTGTGCCGTCATGGTCTTATTTTTTCTGAATTTTGAAGCAAAAATACTTATAGATGGATCTCGACAGACATCCGTTCAAAAAATGCTTGACAATTATTGGGTGCCTGTTTAGTATTCCTGATCAAACGCTCAGCGCCAGATATGATTTTTATGGGTTTAACAGTCTCATTTGCCATGGACATTTCAGGAATTCCAGAATGATCAGCAATCGTCAAAATATCATCAACGCCACGGACCGGCTTATGCAAACGCATGGTCTCGCGCGACTTACCACCAGAGCAATTGCGCGCGAGGCAAAGGTTGCCGAGGGTTTAATTTATCACCACTTCAAGGACAAGGCGGAGTTGATCTTTGAAGTTATCGAAACCCGCGTACGTGAAACGAAAAACTATATGCAGAATCTGCCGCTGGAGGTGGGCAAAAGCACTCTTACCAAAAATCTGGAGAATGTTTTGCTTTCAGTTTATCATGCCCACTATGAAATAACACCGATTATCAACACGGTTTTCGCTGATCAGAAGTTACGCGTCCGTCTGCAGGAAATCGTCAAAGAACGGAATATGGGACCGCGATACGCCATTGAAGGACTGGAAGTATATCTGTCTGCGGAACAGAGACTGGGGAGACTCTCGGATGCCATCGATACCGGCGTGCTCGCCAAGTGCCTTTGGATGATCAGCATTCAGTCCGCCATGCTTGACCGGTGGACTGAAAATGAAGTCGATGAAGCCAGTGTCAGCGCTGAAATCCGCAAGTACATTCAAACCCTGATGACCGGTTTCGCGCCGCGCCCGAAGCCGAAGAAAAGATAAAATCAAAAATATGCAATATTGTTTTATATTACGAAAGAGGTGCCTGATGAAAAGAAATAAGCAAGTTGTGCCGTTGATTGCGGTGATCATTCTTCTGAGTTGTCTGATCGTAGACGGTTGTGGCAAAAAAGAGGAAACCATGGCTCCGCCAAGCCCGGAAGTTGCCGTGGTGACAGTTCAGTCCAGACAGGTCGTGACAACAACCGAACTAACCGGCCGGACGGCCTCTAATTTAATCGCCGAAGTCCGCCCGCAGGTTGGCGGCATCATCCAGAAACGCCTGTTTACGGAAGGCGCCGATGTCCGGGCGGGACAGCCATTGTTTCAGATAGATCCGGCAATTTATCAGGCCGCGGTAAGCAATGCCGGGGCGGCACTGGCCCGTTCCGAAGCTCAACTCACGACCGTTCAATTAAGAGCCGATCGCCTGCGGGAATTGCTGGCTGAAAAAGCCGTCAGCCAGCAGGATTATGATGATGCCGCCGCCGCGCTGAAACAAACGCAGGCGGATATTCAATACGGCAAAGCAAATCTCGAAACCGCCCGAATTAATCTTCAATATACGACGATAACCGCACCCATTTCCGGTCGCATCGGTCGATCCGGCATAACGGAAGGCGCCCTGGTCACGGCGCATCAGCCTTTGGCGCTGGCCACCATTCAGAAAATCGATCCGATGTATGTGGATGTCACGCAGTCCACGACTGACATTCTGAAATTGCGCCGTAAACTTCAGGAAGGACAACTGTCCAGAAACAGCAATCAACAACAGGTGCGACTCATTCTGGATGACGGTTCGGAATATCCATTTAAGGGCAAACTGCAATTTCAGGACATCACCGTTGATCCGACGACCGGATCGGTCATCCTGCGTATTGTATTTCCTAATCCGAAAGGTTTATTGATGCCGGGCATGTTTGTCCGGGCCATTGTTGAAGAAGGCGTCCATAAAAATGCCATTCTGGTTCCCCAGCAGGCGGTTTCCCGCGATCCCAAGGGGAATCCTCTGACGCTGACGGTTGATAAGGAGGGAAAAGTTCAACAGAAGCCGCTAACCCTGGACCGCGCCATCGGCAGTGAATGGCTTGTTTCATCGGGACTGGAACCTGGCGATAAGGTGATCGTGGAAGGCATGTTGAAAGTAAAACCGGGAATTCCCGTAAAAGCCGTTCCTTTTGATACCGGCGGGAAAACCGAGCAAGCGAACCCGCCTGCAAAAACGAAATAACGGAGGAGCCTGATGCTATCAAAATTTTTTCTGGATCGTCCGGTTTTTGCCTGGGTCATCGCCATCATCATTATGGCGGCGGGAGCGCTGGCCATTTACAATCTCCCCATTTCCCAGTATCCCCCAATCGCTCCGCCGACGATTGCCATCGATTCCTTCTACGCCGGCGCATCCGCTGAAACCGTCGAAAACAGCGTCACCCAGATCATTGAGCAGAAAATGACCGGCTTTGATAATCTGCTGTATATGTCGGCCACCAGTGATTCGGCAGGATCGTCGCGCATCGAACTGACTTTCAAAGCGGGGACGGATCCCGACCTCGCCTGGTCTCAGGTTCAGAACAAGCTGCAGCTGGCCATGTCGAGCCTACCGGAAACAGTCAGAAATCAGGGAGTCACCGTCAGTAAGTCGACGGCCAATTACCTGATGGTTGTAGGCCTGATTTCGGAAGACGGCAGTATGGACAGAAGCGACCTGGAGGACTACGCAAAATCCAACCTTGAAAAAATCCTGGCGCGGGTCCCGGGTGTGGGTGAAGTGGAAATTTTCGGCAGCGGTTACGCCATGCGCATCTGGCTTAATCCCGACAAACTTACCAATTATCATTTAACGATTGAGGAAGTTCTGGCGGCGTTGAAATCCTACAACGTGGAAGTTTCCGCCGGTCAGCTGGGTGGCGCTCCGGCGCTGGAAGGACAGCGGATGAATGCCTCCATTGTCGTCCAGAACATGTTAAGAACCCCCGAAGAATTCGGCGCCATCCCCATCCGCACCAACCCGGATGGGTC
>ENA-UPTA01004738-UPTA01004738.1-activated-sludge-metagenome-genome-assembly--contig:-NODE-4738-length-12776-cov-5.534628_pt1 | contig 12776 bp, 12 predicted proteins | sample MGYA00238184_ERZ773361 | MGnify/ENA primary metagenome ERZ773361 (study PRJEB29100, sample SAMN05720205) | activated sludge metagenome | isolation source: anaerobic digester from wastewater...
CGAATCCGAATCCCCTGTGCCGGTTCCAGGCCGAGATGCTTGGTCAGCAGTTCAGGCAGGGGCGCAGAATCCAACCACACACCCATGTAGCCCCGCTCGCCCCCGGCGTAGGACACGGAACCGAGAGCCAACAAAACCAGACATCCGAACATCAATACGCTTCGTCTCATGACATATCCTTTCATTCATCCAGCCATCATAAGCCGCCACGGTAGGAGGCGGGTTTGGCCATCCCTTCGCGGAGCCCCTCCACAAGCCACTCATTGCCCGCCTGATCCGTAAAACCATACCATTCGACCTCGCGGGTGATCTGAGGCGAGTCCGGCCGCTCGAGCACTGGCCAGACCCGGTTCCGATCGCCCGCGTTGGCAACCGTTTTTTCGGAAGGCCCGTTCACTGGAGACTTCGAGCCGCCGGCAAACGCAAGGTGAAGGACCAATCCAAGAAGGAGGCCGGCCGCCAAACCCGCCGCGAAGCGGGGCATCCCCCCGATATGAACGACTCTGCGCCATGCATTTCCCTTGCTTTGCCGCCAGGCCCGCTCGAACACGTTCTGAGGGTCCGCCCCAGACGAGCGGGTTTCCTGCGCGATGACCCAGCCGGCGCACTCGTGCAACACGCGCATCTGCTCTAAGAGCGTCCTTGCCCGGCTGTCTTGTTCCAGCTCGCGGTCGAGCAGACGCTGTTCGCCCGGCGAGATTTCGCCATCCAACAGTTTGCCAATCAACACTTCCAATCTGTCGTCTGTCGCACTCATCTCTCATGCACCTTCTGTTCACTCATTCCGGCGACCCGGTTCCGGACCATTTGTCGGGCCCGCACCAGCCGGATTTGCATCGTCGTGATCGGGATATCCAGCGCCTCGGCCATCTGTGTGTAGGTCAGTTCTCCCGAGTGGGCCAGGATGAACACCTCGCGGTACTTCGGGGGCAACCCTCGCACCGCCGTCAGCACCCGGCCGCACCACTCCCTTCTTTCAAGATCCGCCGACGGGTCGTCCACGTGGATGGGTTCCTTGGACGCCACGACCTCCGGCCTGCTCCGCCGGTAGTGCTGGATCGCCGCCCGTCTGGCCAGAATCGCCAACCACGCGCGAAACCGCTCGGGCTCGCGGACGGTGTGGATCTTCGTGATGACCCGCACGCAGACCTCCTGCATCACGTCGTCCACGTCCTGCTTGCCGGCCAGGACACTGTAGACTAACCCCTTGAGCCAGCCCCAGTTGCGATTCAGAAGGGCCTGAAGGGCCCCTTTGTCGCCCTGCCGTGCGGCACACACCAGCGTCAACTCGTTTTGCTCTGCGTCACCCATGTCGTTCTACCCAATATAGATACGTCGGAAAGACCGTCCATACATGAGTTGTGCGTTTTCTTTGAGACTCTGGGTCGAACCAGCGGCTCGTCACATGGCAAGATACAACGATTTGTCGTTTTTTTCCGCACGTTTTCACTTGACGTATTGCGAAACTTCGGCTTAATTGGTCGCATGAATATGCCGGTCGTCCGCCGACGACCCAGGCGGCGGAGGCGGAGATTACCAAGAGTATGGGTCTGGTCCGGCAAGAAATGCGTTTGCAATGCGTAAGGAGGCATTAGGATGACAAGGATCGTTACGACCGCGGCTGCGGTTCTCATATTGACCGTCGCCATCGGATGTCAAAGCAATACCGGCCGCAGCCAGCAACTACCGCAGCGGTCAAGCCCGTACATGGCTACAGCGCAGGAACCGCTGCCTTTGACCGCCCCCGCCGCGTCGGGCGAGATCGATCTCGTCGAGCAGATGATCGCAAATCGTCAGGCGTATCGGCGAGGTCTGCAAGCGCTGATCCAGCATTATGATGCCGTTGGCAATCACGAAAAGACCGTCTGGGCCCAGCAGGAGCTGGAGGCCCTCGATCGCATCCCGATGTATCGTTACATCGTCGAGGCACAGATCTTCCCAGCCACCCTGCGGGCATCCGAGCGAATCCCCGCAGCGGATCAGTTGTATGCCGAAGCCGAACAGACCAGGAAACTGGCAGGTTCGTATGTCCCGGATCGTCTGAAGGATGAGGAGAGACTGCGAGTGGCGTTCGGCAAGTACGCGGACCTGATCAAGCAATACCCGACATGCGACAAGATCGACGATGCCGCCTACAGAATGGCCGGTATTCAGGAGGTTTTCAACGACTTCCAGCTCGCGCTGCAGTACTATCAGCGGGCCTACCAGTGGGACCCTGCTACGCCGTATCCCGCCCGGTTCAGGGCCGCCAACATCCTCGACCGCAAGCTGCATAACCGGGCCGAAGCGCTGAAGCTCTATCAGGAAGCCCTTATCAAAGAAGCGCAGTTCGATGAGTGGCGAGGTCCTGCCCAACGGCGGGTCAAAGAGCTGACCACCTCCGACACCAAATGAGGTGGGTCGCCCAATCTGATCTTCAACGGGTCTGACGCGCTGTCAGGCCCGTTTTCATTTGGGGCTTGCATCACGTGTTGGACAACATCGAAAAGGACGTTGCCGAATTCCTCGGTCTGCACGGAATATTCGCCGGAGCCGGCGGGGTCCTCGTCGCAGTCTCCGGCGGCGCGGACTCGATCTGTCTGCTGCACATCCTCAAGACGCTCCAAAACGAGGGATTCCTTCACGCGGAGCTTGTGTGCGCTCACGTCAATCACCGATTGCGCGGCCAGGCAAGCGATGCTGACGAACGATTTGTCGTCGGGTACGCCGGCACACTCGGATTGCCCGTCGTCACGCGCACCGTCGATGTGCCGACACATGCCAGGACGCGCAAACTGTCCATCGAAACCGCAGGCCGACAATTGCGTCTCGCGGTCCTCGCCGAGATCGCCCGCGACCGAGGTTGCGCCTGGGTGGCGACCGGCCACCACCAGGACGACAACGCGGAGACCCTTATCCACCGCCTGCGGCGAGGGACGGGCTTTCGAGGTCTGGCCGGCATCCGACCGATCCGCCCGCTCGGCGACCATCTCTGGCTCGCCAGGCCCCTGCTGTGCGTGACTCGCGACAGGATCGTTCGCTATCTCCGCGAACGTGCCCTGCCGTGGCGGGAAGACCACACGAACTCCGACACGGAATACATGCGAAACTACATCCGCCATCGCATGCTTCCCCTGCTGCAGCAGGATTCGCAGGGATGTCTCATTGAGGAGTTGTCAAGCCTGGCGATGTCTGCGGGCAGGCTCTGCGATCAAGTCCACCGTCGCGTCGAAGAGGCATGGGACGCGATGGCGCATTCTGATGAGAACAAGATCCGCATCGACGCGACAGGGCTGGCGCTGCTGCCCGAGATGGTTGCCGTCGAATTGGTCCGCCAGACGTTGGTGAAGCTGGGATCCGGCGAACGGGACCTGACCGAACGTCACTATGGGAACATCCTGCGTCTCGCCCGACAACGGATGCCCGGCAAGGCGATCTGTCTGCCGGGCGGCTTCTCCGCCCGCTATGAATCCGGCCAGGTCGTACTGCGTCGCGGCGTAGGCAGCAGCAATGCCGTGTACGGAACGTCTCTCGCCATACCCATCCCGGGATGGAGCAGGTTTTGTGGTTGCTGGATCAACGCGAAGATCCTGGATCGGGACGAAATCGACATGCGAGGGATCACACGTGACAAGGGTCCTTTCACCGAGTACATGGACTGGGACCGCGTGAAACCCCCGCTCATCGTGCGGCCTCGCATGACGGGCGACCGATTCGAGCCGTTCGGCCTTGGAGCCATAAAGAAAGTCGGCAAGTTCCTCACAACAGAGAAAGTACCCCGCGAGCTGCGAGAACGAACCCTCGTCTTCGCGGACCGGGAGAAGATCCTCTGGGTGTGTCCCGTCCGCATCGCCGAATCGGTCCGAATAACGGACGGGACCCGACATGTGCTGAAGCTGACCGTCGGCGGCGAAGACGAATAGGATCGACGGGAATATCGCCAATTCGTCGGTTCAAAACTCACAGACGCCGCTGGCACAACCGCCGGAATAGTCGATCTCGGCGGACACGAAATCGGGCCGTTCATTCTGCGGCGCGTCGGCTTCCTCACTCACCGAGAGAACCTGGGAGACCTTGGAGCCATACCGGTAGATCGTAATGCCCTTGCACTTGAGCCGATGCGCCAGCAGGTACACCTCGCGAACATCCTCAACCGTAGCATCCGTCGGCAGATTGATCGTCTTGGACACAGCGTTGTCCGTATGTTTCTGAAAGGCCGCCTGGATCTCGACATGCTGCCGCGGCGTGACATCGAACGCCGTGACAAACAGCCGTTTCACGTCGGAGGGAACTCCTTTGACTTTCGCCAGCGACGGCCGCCGGGCCACTTCCGCCAGCAACTCACGGCGGTGGAATCCCCGCTCCCGTGCGACTTTCTCAAAGAGCGGATGACTCTCGAACAGACGCGTGCCCGACAAAACGTTGCGAACGAAACTGATCGCAAACAACGGCTCGATCCCGCTCGAACAGCCCGCAAGGATGCTGATTGTGCCCGTCGGAGCGATCGTGTTGACCGTGGCGTTGCGAAACCTTCGGCCGCTCCCGGCATGGATCGACCTGGCGAATTCCGGGAAGACGCCCCGCTGCCTCGCGAGCCGCTCGGACGCGGCAAGAGACTCCCGGCGAATGAAACGCATCAGCTTATCGGCAAACGCCACCGCCTCCCTCGAACCATAGGGGATTCCGACACGGATCAACATATCGGCAAAGCCCATCACGCCCAGGCCGATCTTGCGAGTGGCCCGCGTGGCGGCCTCGACAGCTTCCAACGGACTGCGATTGACGTCGATCACGTCGTCGAGGAAGCGGACACCCCAATGGATTCGATCGCGGAGCCGGCCCCAATCGACGCGGGCCCTGCCGATGGGCAGGGTTCCATCATCGGTGGTCATCCTGTCGAGATTGATGGAGGCCAGGATACAGCTCTCATACGGCAGCAACGGGACCTCGCCGCAAGGGTTGGTCGCCTCGATCCCGCCAAGCCTCGGCGTCGGATTGCGACGGTTGACCTGATCCAGGAAGATCAAACCGGGATCGCCGGTCCGCCAGGCAGCGTTGACGATCAGATCGAAGAGCGAACGAGCCCCGAGTCGCCTGTCGCTCTTGCCCGTTCGCGGGTTCACCAGATCGAACGGCCGATCCTTGACAACCGCACTCATGAACTTATCCGTCACACCAACCGACAGATTGAAGTTCTGCAAAGCGTTGGACCCGACCTTGGCTTCGACGAAATCCACGATATCGGGGTGATCGCAGCGAAGCACGCCCATGTTGGCCCCCCGGCGTCGGCCCCCCTGGACGATCACCTCGGTGGCCTTGTCGAAAATCCCCATGAACGAGACGGGCCCCGAGGCGCGGCCCTTCGTCGAGCCGACGAGGTCGCCCCGAGGACGCAGTCGGGAGAAGCCAAAACCGGTTCCGCCACCGGTCTGGTGAATGCGGGCCATATCCGCCAGGGCCCTGAAGATATCCTCGACGGAGTCCTCCACGGGGATGACAAAGCAGGCGGCAAGCTGCCCCAACGGTGTACCGGCGTTCATCAGAGTGGGTGAATTGGGCAGAAACTCGCCGCTGCGCATCATCCGGTAAAATGTGTCTTCCGCCTCGTGCGCACGGGCCTCAGAGCCGTAGTTGGCCTCGGCCCGGGCAACGTGATGCGCCACCCGTCGGAACAGCTCGCTGGGCGTCTCGACAATCCGCCGGGACTCATCCTTGAGCAGATACCGCCTCCTGAGCACCTCGACGGCGTTGACCGGCAGCTTCAGATCGTCTTTCAATCCGAGCGTCGATTTCGTGAACCGGACCTGGGAACGGCTCTCTCGATAGAGGATATAACTTTTTGCGATGCGGCCGTAGCCCTCGGACATCAGCGTCGCTTCGATGATATCCTGGATGTCTTCGACACCGGGGGACTTGCCCTTGTACCGCCCGAGGAGCCGTCCGACCACGAGTTGCGTCACGCGCCGGGCGATTCCATCGGCACGACCGCGATCCTGGAGTGTCTCCATGGCCGCCCGTTGGATGGCCCGCTCGATCTTGGATGCGTCGAAGCCAACGATCGATCCGTCCCGTTTCCTGACCGTCTTGATCGCCAACCGCGTCATCCCCATGATCCGACCCCGTCAATCCGTATCGATCACGACACCCGAACCTCGCTCGGACACCGGCAGACATAAACAAACGCAGGCGGGAAATTCAACAGCACGAGTTTCAGTCTGACGTCCGAGAAATACCGCTTCAAGTCCTTGTCCAGGGCCATTGTGTACTGCAACTGGATGAACCGCCCGGCCCGTCCGGCAATATCGAGGATCGCCTCTCTCGCCCGGCAATCAAACAGCGTCAGGGGCAATCCCGACACGACGCAGTCGGGTTGTTCCACATATCGCTCGCAGTGGATGGCGTCGTCATTGACGATTTGCAGCCGAGCATCGTCGATCTCCTCAAGACATCGGCAGAAGTCCCGATTGATCTCAAAAGAGGTCAGACAGGCATTCCCCGGCAGCCGTCTGAGGATTTCCCGCGTCACCGGCCCGGTTCCCGCTCCGAACTCGACCACCTGGAAACTGTCGCCAACCTCTTCAGCCATTCTCGCAGCCAGTGTTCGACCGCTCTGCACAACGGTGCCAAGTTGTCTCGGATGCCGCAGAAACTGACGTGCGAAACGGAGACCATCCATATCGCTGCCTCCATCAAAGCCACGAAGAACGAGACCTATTCACCATACGAGCTGGTCGCCACAATCGTCAAGCGATTTCGCTAATTTCGGCATCAAGGGTACCGTAAAACGGCTTTTCTGTGAAGATCCTTGACGCAAAGTACGATGTAGTCTATAAGACCTATGTGGGGCCCCGCAGGAAGTCTATCGCGGGGAACACCTGATTTGAGGGTCCCATAAGTCCATACGAGAAGGAGATTTGCGGTGGATAGATTCAAGATACTGCCAATGGTGACGACGTTGGCTTCGGTGAGTCTGATCGCAGGCTGTTTCGCCTCCAACCCAGAGGATATTCAGGCGTGGATGAAGCCCTATGAAGTGGACGTGACAGCCGAGAGTTACACCGTGCAACCGCCTGACGAGATCGAGATTCACTGCACGCAGGTCAGTGAGATCCACATGCAGCGACAGCGAATCCGGCCGGATGGGAGAATCAGCTTTGAGACCATCGGCGAGGTGGAGGTCGCCGGCAAAACCGCGAAGGAAATATCTGACGTCATCAGCGAACGCGTCAAGGTGATGTACCAACTGCCCGGCGAGCATCGCGTGGACGTGCGGATCGCCGTCTTCGCGAGTAAGAACTACTACGTGGTCGGGCAGGTTCAGCGGCCGGGTCCACGGCTTTATACCGGGCGTGACAGCCTCCTGGCGGCCCTGGTTTCCGCTCAACCCAACCAAATGGCCTGGGAGTCCCGCATCCAGGTGGTGCGTCCGGCGGCCCGGGAAGATGAGGAACCGCGGATCTTCGAGATCAATTTCGACGAGATGCTGCGTTTGGGCGACACCAGAAAGGACGTGCTGCTCGAAGAAGGGGATATCATCTACGTCCCACCGACCATTCTGGCTGCGGCCGGTCTGATACTCGAGGAGTTCATCAGTCCCGTGGCCAGAGCCTTCTACGGCGCGTACCTGGTCTCGAACCCGCCGGGAACATATGAAGGCGGCTACGAACCGTATGGCGGCCGATACTGACAGTTTGGACACGGCGTCCCGGTTTGCGTAGAGATGGTCTTATGAACGAGCGGCGCGCTATCAGGCTCACTCATCTGCTGAGCACAATCTGGTTCATGGCGTGCATCGGGTACATCCTCGTGCTCGCCCTGCATCAGGCCGGATTCCACTGGTGGGTCATCTTCTCGCTGTCGGGACACTCCGTACTTGTCATCTTCCTCCTGATCAGCCTGTACCTGTTCGCGCTGTTTCGCGGGGTCGGCGAATCCCAGCAGATCGAGGTTGAACATCCTCTCACAACAACGAACTACTACATGGGCCTCTACGTGGCGGCTCCCCTGCTGGGCGGGTTGGCCGGCACGATCGGCATGGTCGCCGGAACCGACAACCTGGCCAATTTCTTCCTCGGCGTGGCGATGGGAACTCTCGGAACGACCTTCGCAGTGTGGGTGGTGATCGATCCCATCACCGGACTTGTCGAGATGGTCCTGCCCACCAGCCGCAAACATCGGCTCGAGCGACTTGCGCAGGTGGAAGCCCACCGACGAACCCGGCAGGAGAAACGGGAACAGTTGTTGGCAGAGGCCTTTGCGCGAGAAGAACAGGAACGGCAACGGTGGCACAAGCATCTGGAACCACAGGCCCAGAAGCTCGCTGGATTGCTGGCACGCAACCTGAGAGACGCTGCATGCGCCGAGCGGGAGGCGGTGGCCATCGGCGCCGGTGCATGGCGGCTCGGCGGACTCAGTTGCATGCGGCAACTTCGCGACATGACCATCGCCATCTACGGTCAGGTTCCCGATCGTGACACCGTCTCAGACTGCATTGCCAACTGGTGGGACGGCATTGGGGACTGGAGAAAGCCCCTCTTCCGCTGAGTACCGGCCAAGGTGTGAAGGCATTGGATATGTGGACGCAGGAAGCGGATCACGTCCATGCGATCCAGCTTCCCATCATCCAACTCGTTCATTCGCACTCTTCGAGCGAAGATGCAGTGACCTGCGTCATTTCATCGGCATTATCCGTCGTCTCTTCAGCCAGCCGACCACACCCAGGCCGACACCGCTCAACAGCACCGCGCCGGGGGCGGGCACTGCCGCCAGCGTCAGCATATCCTGAGCCAGGCTGCCATCCAGATTCGTCAGGTTCAAGACTCTGACAGAACCGGTCGTCGTCCAATTGGCGTTCCGTGCCAACTCGATAAACGCCTGGCTTGCCGGCAACAACTCGTCAAACGTCCGAGGACTCTCGCCTTCGAGGTACCAGATGGCTTCCTGCAGCCCCCTGGCCGACGCCCCACGTTCATCGCCCAATTCAAAAGTGTAACCTGCCAGGGTTTCTGCACGGAACTGCGTGTACAAATAGGCCGTTTCAGGCGATATCATGTCACCGCCGTCGTCGCCTTTGGGTTCACCGAGCCAACGTTTTCCGCCCCGGAGCGCTTCGTCGTTCACGGAAGCATTGTAGGTGTAGCCTTCGTATGCACACTCAGACAATTCGAGACAGAACGACTGGAACGTCTCGCTCGAGCCGATCAATCCGGCGAGTTCCGAGCTCGGCGCAAGCGTGTACTCGCCGCCCTGTGGCCAATAGTGGGACCAAGTCCCATCCGTACGACTGATTGCTACAGTTGGGGTAGCCACCGCAACTCCTGCCGTCAGCAGGCAGACGGCGAGCGTCACTGAAAACCGTTTCATCCTTTTCTCCTTTGTTGTGCCAGTAGAGGGAAAACCGAGGACAAATCCTTTTGATCCTGAGAGGTCTGGGAACTCACAGGGGGTGGGCGGGCCAACCCCTTCCATTCAACAGACAAGGACTTGATGGGAGCCGTTGCCATCGGACCATCCGGCCTTGTCTCCCGCACGCCGGCAAGTGAGACATCCCTTTGCGGCGGCAGACTCGGCAAAACGCGATTGCCGCACAGCGCGGCGGAAAAGGAAATCGAACGACAGGGTCCGAGAATCAAAGATCTCGGTATGCCCACAGGCGAAACAGGCCGACACGCAAGCCGAAGAGAATTACCCCGCTGAAAAACGAGCAGCCTGCACTTATCGGACTCATTCGAAACGACGCCCTCTGGCCCCGTGACTCCGACCTTGGCCAGACGTGCCTCACACATACGGTCACAACTCAGCACGCACAAACACAGGCGGATCCAGGCCCGCCGGTTCTTCAATGCGGAGACGCATACAAATCCCAGGATGCTCAACCACACTGCTCCGGGACCGTCCGGGATTGCCATAGCGGACACAGGCGAATAGAAACCGCTGGAATACGAGGATGCTCCCCATTCCTCATCGAGCGAAGTCTCGCCAAAGGCACAACGACAGGCCGAACGGGTGGCGCGGGACACGTCAATAGACGTACCCCGTGCCATCTCACTCCCAAACGCACCGATCCCACAACACAGGACGGCGATCCAGGACGAGAGGACAAGCGAGATTCGAACTTCCCTGCCCACACGCATCTCCCCGTCTCCTTACGGTGGCGCCCACATGGGCCCATCAACTTGATGGTCTACCAGCCCCGTCACTATCCCTGGGGATGGCCCCCCTTGCCATCATTCATCCGCGCGTATCGTAGCAAATCACTTCGCACTGTCAAGGCAAAAACCGCAGAAAACTCCGATTCCCCGATTCTGCGGGAACCACGTCACCCTCTGTACAGAAAAGCCGGCGGGCAGTTCGCTGATTACACAATGGCGGGTCTCTCCTCTGGAAGAGAATTTGGAATCGCCCTTGGAATGCAGCCGTATCGGGGTTCATACCCCAGCGAAGGGCCACGCGATTCGGTGTTGCTGTACAGGCCCACGATCTTATACAATCCAAGTCCGATTCCGGCGAGGCGATGATGTCCCCTTCCGGATGGGCACAGCAACAACTGGTGAATGATGGTTCTGAGCTTCTGGAGTTGAGTATGAAATCGAATACAGGGCCGGGAAATGTGTTTCGCTACTGTCCCAAGTGCGGTGCGGCGGCGCTGCGATTCGCGAGCCCAAAACTCCTGCGATGCGACGCCTGCGGATTCGAACTGTACCTGAACTCGGCGGCATCGACGGCCGGCGTCATCGTGGATGGACAGGGACGACTGGTTGTGCTGGTCCGTGGCAGAGAACCCGGCAAAGGCGGTTGGGACCTGCCGGGCGGCTTCGTGGACCCAGGGGAAACGGCCGAGGAGGCCCTGCGACGCGAGGTCCGCGAGGAGATAGGCCTGGAGGTCACGACCATGCGATACCTGGGGTCCTGGCCGAACGTCTATGAATACGGCGGCATCCGTTATCGGACACTGGACCTGGGATTCGTCTGCACGGCGCCCGGTGCGGAGCGTGCCAGACCGACGGAGAGCGAGGTGGCCGATGTGCTGTTCCTGCCGCCGGAGAAGGTGACCCTCGAACGCTTCGCATTTCCCTCTGTAGCGAAGATCGCCGGAGAGTATCTTCGAGGCCCTCTCCAATCTTGCGGTCCTGCGTGAGAACGAGCAGGCCGCCGTCACTGGCCGACGGGGTTCGGGGACACCGCTCGCCTGTAGCGTTCGATCTGGGATGTGATTCGAGTGACGAGCTGTGTATCGCCCGCTGATTTGGCGATCCGGAGAGCCTCGTCCAGACTTGCGAAGGCCTTGTCCATCTGAGCCGTCTCCGCGTAGCTGACGGCGATGCACAGGATCGCATCGGCGTTGGTCGGCTCGCGATGCAGAATCTGCACCAGGTGGACGATAGCTTGCTCATGCTGTTTCAGGCGGGCCAGTGTAATCGCCAGATTGAAGCGGATCGTCGTGTTGTCGGGATCAAGCTCGACGGCCTTGGTCAGATGCTCCACGCCCTCCTGGAACGCCCCTTTTACGCACAGCGCGACGCCCAAACCGCCATGCGCCAGGCTGTGATCCGGCTTGAGTTCCACTGTGCGACGATAGTGCTCGATGGCTTGATCCGCCTGGCCCTGTTCACCCAGGACCAAAGCGAGATTGTAGTGGGCCTCGTAATCGTTGGGCTTGAGTTGCAGAGACCGTCGCCAGTTCTCCGTCGCCTTGGCTTTGTCACCCCGTCGGTACATCGCGACGCCGAGGTTGAAGTACGCCTCCGAGTTGTCCGGGGCGATTTCGATCGCCTTTTGCAGGTGCCCCACGGCCCGATCCAACTGACCCTTGGCGATACAGACGACACCCAACTGGGTCCGGATCTCGGCGTCTTTCGGCTTGAGCTTGGCCGCTTCGGCCATGCGCTCGATCGCCTCGTCGTATTGCTTGCGGCCGAACATCGCCAGTCCGAGGTAGTAGAGGGCATCGGGGTTCTTCGGGTTCAACTCCAACGCCTTTCGGGCCTGGCGATCCGCGCCGTCATAGTCGTTCGACTTCAGGAACTCCCACGCGGCTCGAACGTAGGACAGATCGTCGATAAACCGCTCGCGGATACTGCGAATCGCGACAGCAGAGACATTGACGAACTCCGGGATGTTGGCGGCCCGGTCGGGCGAGGTCAGGTGGTCCAAGACCACGGGCGGAGTCGTCTCGCCCTGTTCATCGATGTGGGTCAGATAGAGCTTGGTGTAGGCCGAGTCCGGCTTGCCCGAAAAGACGAGCCATTTGCCGTTCGGGGAAAAGCTGTGCCAGGAGTTCATCCGGGTGGTGTTGGCCCGGAGCCGCCGAGCTTCTCCGCCCTGGGCAGGGATGATGTACATCTCGCTGTCCGGCTGGAGGAGCATGTAATTCGCCGCCTTGCAGAAGACGATCCACTTGCCGTCCGGCGTATAACGCGGAAAGAAATTGCTCACGCCGTTGAAAGATGCCCCTGCCAGCGGCTCGGGCGCGCCGCCCTGCCCATTGTTGAATGGAATTCGATAGAGATCGAACTTGAACGGCTTGCCATCCACAAGGAACTCGCGGCATTCCTCGGGACTCAGGAGCACCCCGCGAGAGCCGCCGCCGCTTCGGAGACTGTACGCCTCCGTCGCGGCAAAGACGATGTACTTGCCGTCCGGGCTCCACGTCGGATTGCTCTGGACCAGACGCGGCACATCCGCGCCGGGCAGCGAGCAGAAGGTCTTGGCCTGGCGGTCGTAGACGCACAGGATGCCCTTGACCGGGAAAAAGAGCTGCGAGAAGTCCAGGTCGGGCTTCGGGACAAAGACGGATT
>ENA-UPTA01004742-UPTA01004742.1-activated-sludge-metagenome-genome-assembly--contig:-NODE-4742-length-12767-cov-4.176998_pt1 | contig 12767 bp, 8 predicted proteins | sample MGYA00238184_ERZ773361 | MGnify/ENA primary metagenome ERZ773361 (study PRJEB29100, sample SAMN05720205) | activated sludge metagenome | isolation source: anaerobic digester from wastewater...
CCGGAACCGATTTCGCTACCGATTCCGCAACCGGTTGCGGTTGATAACTTTTTTCAAATTTTAATTATAAATACCGAAAACACCGGCCAAAAAAGTGGGCTTGCAACCGTTTTAGTTGCTACTTTTACCCTGATTTGCACTAAAAAATTTTCACTCACCTGATGGCATTGAAAAAACAGATAACAATTAAGGACATTGCTAAGTTGCTTGGCGTCTCCAAGTCAACGGTTAGCCGAGCATTAAAAGATCATCCCGACATAAGTCCGGAAACAAAGTCTGCCGTGAAAAATGTGGCTGACAGTTTTCATTACCGACCAAGTCAGGTGGCTATTTCACTGCGATCAAAAAAAAGCCGTGTCATTGGTTTGATTATCCCGAAAATCTATAGTTTCTTTTTTCCGACTGTGATCAACGGTATCGAGAGCATCGCGCATGAGCATGGTTACAACCTCATGATTCTGCAATCGAATGAGTCGTATGAAAATGAGGTTCACAACACGAACATCATGCTGGCCAATAATGTAGAAGGTGTATTGGCGTGCGTCTCGCGCAAGACGAAAGACTTCAGTCACTTTGCCAACGTATCCGACGAAGGCATCCCCATCGTGTTTTTCGACAGGGTTCCGAGCGGTCTGATGGGTGATATGGTGATGGTAGATGATATTAAAGGTGCTTATGTGGCAACAAGTCATTTGATAGAAACCGGACGAAACCGGCTTGCTATCTGCATTGGCAATCCTGACCTTCTTATCAGTATCAACCGTTTGAAAGGTTTTCAGGAAGCCCTGCGCGATCATGGGATTCCTTTTGTGAAGGATTATGTGATTTCCGGTGAATCGCCAGAAGAAGCCGCCGCCGAAACTGCAAAACTTCTCGATCTGGAAACGCCGCCCGATGGACTTTTTGCCATCAGCGACCTGACAATGTCAGGTATCATGCGTGAAGTCTATCAACGAAAACTGAAAGTGCCGGAACAATTGGCATTGGTTGGCTTTTGTGAAGATGTTTTCAGTCTGATGTATCAACCGCAACTTACTACTGTGCTACCAATGGGATTCGAGATTGGGCGAACAGCTGCCGAAAGATTGTTTCAACATATAGCAGATACCTCGGGACTAAACCGCACTCCTGAAACTATCCTTATTGAAAGCCCATTGGTAATCAGACAATCAACCTGAAACTCAAGCGGGATACTCTACAAAATTGCGTTCAGTTTCGTAAAGTCTAACCTGCACCTCCAGCGCGGGATCGAGTTTTGAGCGCAAAATTCCATAGATAATCACAGCAATATTTTCAGCTGTCGGATTAATGCCTTCAAATTCATCACAATCAAGGTTGAGGTTTTTATGGTCGAAACGATCTTCAATCTCTGTTTTTATGAGGTTCTTAAGAATCTTCATATCAACAACATATCCTGTTTCAGGATTGATCTCTCCAACAACTTTCACAACAAGATCGTAGTTGTGTCCGTGCCAGTTAACATTATTACATAATCCAAAAACATCGTTGTTTTTTTCCTGACTCCAGCCCGGGTTATACAATCGGTGGGCTGCATTGAAGTGGGCTTTTCGGTAAACGGCTACTTTCATCCTGCAAGGTTTTGACAATAAACATCAATAAAAGTAATAAGTTCAGCTTTGCATGTGAACATTCTTAACAACAAATTAAGAAAAACTATTTGAACAAACAGGCATTCAACACGTTAATTGAAACACAAAATCAAAAAGTCATTCTGGTTTGTTCTCGTGAAAATGATAATAATTCAAAGCGACTGACATTGATCAGGTAAACTAAACTAACACTCACTATGAAAACTATTCTTACGCTTTTAGTTCAGCTTCTGCTTATTGCCGGAAGTATGACTGCTCAAAATCCTCCAATCGGGCTACAAACTTCTTTAACAGACTCAACCACTGTGCAGCTGGAATGGCAGGCGCCATTAGAAGGCCAACTTGCAGAGCTTGCCTGGACGAATGGTACCAATAACGATGCAATCGGTTTGTATTCCGGAGGCACATTTACCCTGGCAGCCCGCTGGGAAGCTGCTCAAATAGCGGCTTATTCCGGATATGCGATCAGGCAGGTGAGTTTCTTTGCCAACAGCTCGGTCAGCTCCTATACTTTGAAAGTGTGGAAAGGCAACGATGCTTCTGTTTTACTATTTTCGCAAAGCTTCAACAACCTTGTGGCCGGTGAATGGAACTTGTTAACACTGAGCGATGCTGTTGTAATAGATGTCACACAAGAATTGTGGATTGGCATTGAAATGGCGCACCCTGCGAACGAATTCCCCGCCGGTCTTGATGCAGGCCCGCCGGTGGCAGGATATGGTGACAAGTTAAATCTCCAGGGTTTTTGGGAAAACCTCAGCGATTATGGGGTTTATGGCAACTGGAGCCTGAAAGCCATTCTGCAGGATGTAAACGGAAAGATGGCAACGCTTGGAGAAGTTGTTCGGGAATCAACACCCCCGGCTGAAAACGGTAAGCTGCAAAGCATCCGTCTGCGTCCCGTGAAAGATGTTGACCATGCCGCAAAAAGCGCTACAGCGGTGCCCGACAGCTACAATGTTTACCGCAATCAACAAAACATTGGTTCTGTAACGGATTTGACTTTTTCTGACAGTGATCTTGGTCCCGGTTATTATACCTATGCTGTAACAGCGGTTTATGCCGGAGTTGAAAGTGCCCCGGCGACCTCAGCCATCGCTTTGGGAGAATCTCCCTATCTCATTATGCCGGAGGTGTTTTCAGATTCCTTCCCGAACGACCAGACTTCTCAAAGAACAATTACTTTTTATAACAACAGCCCAAATGCCATCACCTGGCAAGCCGCCGCCAATAACTACTACCTCCATGTTGAACCGGCTCAGGGAACCATTCCTGCCGGCGGTGCACAAAATATCACATTGACATTTTATGTGTATGGCTTCAATCCGGGTAATTACACCAACATGCTGACCTTCAGCACAAGCGATCCTGCTTTTTCTGTGATCAACTACCCACTTGCTTTCACTGTTTTTCAACAGCCAGAAATTTATCTCTATCAAACCGAACTCGATTTTGGGCAAACAGCGCTTGGCCAAACAACCACCCGTCAATTCATGATTTACAATGGTGGTTATGATACATTAAAGATTTCCAACATCGCCTCCTCTGATCCATCATTCTATGCCTCAACAGCTTCGCTGGATATTCCACCCTTTTACCAAATGGCTTTTGTGGTTTATTTTACACCTCAAAATCTACAATTCTACAATGCTGCCCTTACCTTTAATATCAATGTGGAGGGTGCAAACGCCTATTCCATCCCGCTCTCAGGCGAAGCTGTGCTGCAAGGACCTCTCTATCTGAATGCAGCATTGCAAGCCAACAATGACGTGAATCTGGAGTGGCTGGCTTCTTCGGGCAACAACGGCAACTGGATTGGTTATTCCAACGATACCTATTACACTTCGCTTGGATTGGGCGATGGCGGCACATTTCAGATTGCTGCACGCTGGCCGGCCGGAACTCTCAACACCTACAACGGCCTCCCGCTCATTAAGACCGCTTTCTATCCCACTTCCTCTTCAACCAATTATGTTTTAAAAATCTGGACAGGTCCAAATGCTCAAACATTGCTTCTAAGTCAGCAAATTGCTTCTTTTGTGCCTGATCAATGGAACGACATAATTCTCAATAGCCAGGTAATCATTGATGCCAACACAGATCTTTGGATAGGTTACGAAATGCAACAGCCTTTCAATGAATATCCTGCAGCTGTGGACAACAGCCAGGCAATCACCGGTTTAAGCGATCTCGTTAATCTGGGTGATGGCTGGGCAACACTTTCAGAATACGGCTTCCCCAACAATTGGCTGATCAAAGGATTTATCTCTGAGTCGGGCACCCTGCTCCCCCTTGCTTCTCCCATAGCAGAAAACAGTTTGGCTGCCAACCCGGGTGCAGGCCTGATCAACCGAACCATCGAAAGAGGCGCTACAATTAAAAATCCTGCTGTTGTACCTGTTTTTCAAGGATATAACCTTTATCGCAATGGACAAAAACTGAATGGCAACTTGCTTGAACAGACTGAGTTCACCGATCCGGAACCCGGCAATGGTACTTTTACTTATGGTGTTACCACCGTCTATGACCTTGGTGAAAGCATCCCAACTGAAAAACTGATTCAAATTGGCGGACCGGTGCTCTCAGTGACACCACAGCCGGTGGTTGCAACCTTCGACTTCGGACAAAGTTTTACCATTGATCTCACATTCACCAACACAGGTCAAACTCCCTTGACCTGGACTCCCTATCAGCTTCCTTATTTCTATTCGCTCGACACCAGCAACACTTCCATTGAGCCCGGACAAAGTAATCAGGTGGCATTCACCATCTATTCCGAATACCTTACACCTGGTTTTAACACCATTCCTATCAGGATTCAGACAAATAACCTCAACAATCCGATTACCATCGTTCCAACTGAATTAACAGTAGAGGTAGGTGAATTTGTCATCCTGTTTGAATCTGACACCCTCGATTTTGGTATGGTGCCGGTGAATCAGTATGTGTACAAACTATTCAACATCACCAATGCCAGCTCTTTCCCCATGTATGTTTATTCCGGTTCGGATAATATGGCTTTTCAGCCTTATCTGCTGAATTCCTATTTGGGTGCCGGTGAAACAACACAAGTGGTTGTTTACTTTTATGGCAGTGAACCGGGTCAATATACCGGAAACCTTGGTATTTCGACTTTCCTTGGTAATGAGCAGGTTACTTTTACAGCTGTGATGACAGCCACCGTGAGCCTGCCACCTCCTGCCGGTTTTACAGGCGAAGTAACTGACCAATCTGTCAATCTTAGCTGGTTTCCTCCCGGCTCAAATCCGGGTCTGTTGCAATACGGCAGCGGAACGCCATATTCAGCTGTAGGATTCTCTTCGGATGGTACGCTTGTAGCCGCTGCCAAATTTTCACCTGTTGACCTGATGCCCTATGCCGGCAAACAACTAAGCAGCATTGCGTTCTACACCTGGTCGGACCTTCCCTATTTCACAGCAAAAATCTTTACCGGTCCCAACGCCGAAAACCTCATCTTCGAGCAAGCTGTCGCCAATCCGGCTGCTATGGGATGGAACGAGGTGCAACTCAATGTTCCCATCACCATCACGGCCGACGATTATCTTTGGATTGGCTATGAGATGATACAAACCGGTTTTGATTTTCCTGCCGGTATTGACAGTGGCCCGGCTATTGAAGGCAAAGGCGATCTTGTGAGCCTCAATGGAAGCGAATGGAGCACTTTGAGTCAATACGGACTACCTTACAACTGGAATATCCGCGGAACGCTCGAAAGCAACAGCAGCAACGGCATTACACAACCTGTTGTACTCGAAAGAATTAGCCGAAAATCAACTGCTGAAACTCCCTCTCTTTTTAAAAAAGAATCACCGGCTACCAGGAACAGTGTCTCCAATCCGGTATTTCAGGGCTATAACCTTTACCGCGATGGGCAGCAGATCAACGGCAACTTGCTTCAGGGTCTGGACTATACTGACATACCCGGCATCACCGGAACGATCAATTACGGTATCACTGCTGTGTACGACATCGGCGAGAGCGTGCCTGCCTCCATCGAAGTGCAAATTGAACCAGCCATGAACCTGCCTGAAGGCTGGGAATTTACGCGTACCTCCAGCGTGCACAACATCTACATCCCGACCTCGGCTGCCATGCAGGGGCTGAGCATCAACGATGGTGATATGTTTGGCGTGTTCTGGGACGACAACGGAACGCAGCACTGCGCCGGGGCGGCCTTGTATGAAAATGGTGTTCTGATTGTCAGAGCGTATGGCGACAATCCTGCCACTCCGCAAAAAGATGGTTTCCAGGTAGGCGACCTCATTCATTGGAAATTCCATGAAAGCGACAACGACCTGACCTATAATATGAGCGTAACCTACGACCAATCCATGCCCAACCACGATGGCACTTTCCAACTGCTTGGCCTTTCGATGCTGGCTACGATGGAAACCGGCATTACCGGCATTGATGACAACAATAATATGACTATCAAAGCATTTCCTAATCCAACAACCGGCCAGTTCAGCATGGAAGGTCTTTTTGCAGGATCAGTTATCAGGCTCACCGACATGACAGGACGTGTGCTGCAACAGTTTACATCCACCAATAATATCCATACAATGACAATAGACCACAAAGGGGTTTTCATGATCGAAATCACGCATGGCACACAGCTCGGTCGTAAAAAAATCATAGTGCAATAACGTAACTATTTGTGACGAAAGGCTGTGGAAAAAACTCCACAGCCTTTTTCTTTTTAATTCTGTCCTTTCGTTGATTGCTATGAAAGAAAACAAGGTGAATTGCACTAAACTGTTAACTTTGCTGGTTCTGATTAAATATCTCTAATTTTTGCAAGGTGAAACAGTTCTCTATCTCATTTCTTTTTATCATTATCGTTCAATTAACTAATGCTCAGATATTTGGCGGGGGAGGCGGGCTTATTCCCGAAAATGGCGTCACAACTTCTTTCCCTATTGCCATCAGCACACTCACTGCCGAACAGCTGAATGCTGATTTTGGACTGTTGGCGGCTGCCATCAACATTAACCACAATCACGTGGACGACCTTGAGGTATATCTGGTGGCACCTGACGGCAAAACCATCGCCCTCACCACTTTCAATGGCAGTAATGGCGACAATTATACCTATACCAAATTCAGCGATTATGCCACACAACCCATCACAAGCGGCTGGGCGCCTTTTTCCGGCACCTGGCTTCCTGAGGAAAGGCTGGGCGAACTCAATAATGGCCAAAACGGCAATGGAATATGGACGCTAAACATCCGCGATGGAGTGGCCAATAACAGAGAAGGAACTTTGCTTGGCTGGAGCCTCACTTTTGGTGCCAATGCAACCACCCCTTTCAACTTTACTTCAAGCAATCTTCCCATCGTTATCATTGACACTTACGGCCAGGAAATTCCTGACGATCCCAAAATCATGGTGTCGTTGAAAATCATTGACAATGGTCAGGGCATCCGTAATTTCCTCACCGACACCCCTGTTTATGATGGTTTTGCCGGATTTGAACTGCGTGGTTCAAGCTCGCAACAGTTCCCTAAAAAGAGCTTCGGATTTGAAACCTGGGACGCCAACGGCGAAGATATAGATGTTTCATTGCTCGGTATGCCCGAAGAAAGTGATTGGATTCTTAATGCCAATTATTCTGATAAAACATTGATGAGAAACACTTTAACTTATCAATTGTTTCAAGAAATGGGTCATTATGCAACACGTTACCAATATGTTGAAGTTGTTCTCAACGGAAACTACCATGGCGTTTATATTTTTTCAGAAAAGATTAAGCGCGACGGCGACCGGGTTGACATTGCAAAGCTTACGAACACCATGAATAGTGGTGACCCACTCACTGGGGGATATATTTTCAAGATTGACAAAACCACTGGCAGTGGGGGCGATGGCTGGATTTCTGATTTTCCCCCTCCGGTTCACCCAATTAACCAAACCATTTTCTTTCAGTATGAATATCCAAAGTCTGACGAAATAACACCACAACAAAAAGAATACATCAGTGGTTATATGGACGCATTTGAAGGTGCTTTGGCAGGTCCGTTTTTTGATGACCCTGAAAATGGCTGGAGAAAATATGCCGTTGAAAACACCTTTTTTGATTATTTCCTTGTAAACGAAATAAGCAAAAACATTGATGGTTATCGCCTTAGCACCTTCCTGCACAAACAACGTGAAAGCTTGGGTGGAAAATTGCGCATGGGACCTGTTTGGGATTACGACCTTGCTTTTCGTAATGCCGATTATTGTTCCGGTGATGTTATCATCGGCTGGGCATATCAATATCCCTGCGAATATGACTTCTGGCAGGTGCCTTTTTGGTGGGAGCGATTGATGCAGGACAAGATGTTTACCGATCATTTAAAATGCCGTTGGGAAAGCCTTAGAGCAACAAAATTCACCAATCAGTGGTTTAATAACCAAATAGACAGTCTTGCAACCTTGCTCAACGAAAGCCAGCAACGCAACTTTATAAAATGGCCTATCCTTGGTGTGTATGTATGGCCCAACCCTCAGCCCATTCCAACCACCTATGCCGGTGAAATACAGGCACTGAAAAACTTTTTGCAAACACGCCTTAGCTGGCTCGACCAACAAATGCCGGGCTATTGCAACCCTATGTCAGCCGGTGACATGGCCGGAAATAATCCTTCCATAAAACTTAGTCCCAACCCCGTATCAGAAAAGCTTCTCATTGAAGCCGGATCATTGTCCGGCGAGGATGTGAAATTCAGTATTCTTGATCTTACCGGAAAAGTTGTGGTTGTTTTTAATACTGCCTCTCTCGACAAAAACATGAGCAGCTATACATTAGATGTGCAAAATCTGCCTGCCGGTATGTGGATATTAAACCTAAACCACAATGGTCAAAGCATATCAAAACGCTTTGTGATAGCAAGATAGTTGCGCAAACTTTGCAAAGACCAACAATCGTTGTTCTCTTTGCCGGTCTCCGCGGCAAATGTGTTTCTATACCAAATGTTCGAATTGTTTCAAAAAGCGCAGGTCGTTTTCAAAAAACAGCCGCAGGTCGTTGATCTGGTATTTCATCATGGTGATGCGCTCAATGCCCATGCCAAAGGCATATCCGCTGTAAACATTGCTGTCTATCCCACAGGCTTCCAACACATTGGGATCAACCATGCCGCAACCCAAAATTTCGACCCAACCGCTGTATTTGCAAATGTTACAGCCTTTTCCACCGCAGATATTGCACGAAACATCCATTTCGGCTGATGTTTCTGTGAATGGAAAATACGATGGGCGAAAGCGAATTTTTGTTTCAGGACCGAAAAACTCTCTGGCAAAGAAATAAAGGGTCTGTTTCAGGTCGGCAAAGGAAACGTCCTTGTCAATATACAATCCTTCGATTTGATGAAAGATGCAATGCGCCCTTGCCGAGATGGCTTCGTTGCGAAAAACACGTCCCGGCGCGATGATACGGATGGGCAGTTTGCCTTGCTCCATCACACGCACCTGTACGCTGGATGTGTGTGTCCGTAAAGCCACATCAGGATTTTTGCTAATGAAGAAGGTGTCCTGCATATCGCGCGCCGGATGTTCTTCGGGAAAATTGAGCGCCGTGAAATTGTGAAAATCGTCCTCTATCTCAGGACCTTCGGCAATTTTGAAACCCAATCGTTCAAAAATACTGTTGATGTCGCGGCGAACCAGCGAAATAGGATGCCTCCCGCCTGTGGTTTGTTGCGATGGCAAACTACTGTCTATCATCACTTTATTGGTATCCTCTGTTCCAAAACGACCCAGCTGTTCATCGAGCAGCTCCTGTGCTTTGTTTTTGAGTTCGTTGAGCAACATGCCCATCTCTTTTCTGTCTTCGGGCAACACCTGTTTAAAATCGTTGAAAAGCGAGGGAATCACACCTTTTTTACTAAGGTATTTCAATCTGAATTCTTCGATCTGGTCTTTGCTTTCGGCTTTGAACTGCTGCACTTCGGCCAATAGTTCTGATATCTTGCTTTTCATGGGCTTTATTTATTCGCTGATGGAAAAGTGTTTTATTCCAGTATTTCTATTTTCATGGTTACAGCCTTCACCGGTTTATCGCCGGGAGCTGTTTGAACGGCCGCAATCTTATCAATCACATCAAAGCCATCAATCACTTCGCCGAAAACTGTATAGGCGCCGTCGAGGTGTGGTGTGCCGCCTAAGGTGGCATAAACCTTTTTTTGTTCTTCGGTGTAATTCACTCCGGAGCGTTGTGCCGCTGCAGCAAAGGTCTGTGCATCAAATTTTTGACCCTGCACGATATAAAACTGCGATCCTGACGAACGTCGTTCCGGATTCACGTTGTCGGGCATGCGGGCTGCTGCCAAAACGCCTTTTTTGTGAAAGTGTTGCGCGCGAAATTCTGCTTCAACGGTATAACCCGGATCGGTGCGGCCATCTTTATTGCCTCCGCCCTGAATCATAAAGTTCTTTATCACCCTGTGAAACGGCGAATCATTGTACCAGCCTTGCTTAACAAGTTTGATAAAATTGTCGCGATGTTTTGGTGTGTCGTTGTATAGCTTGGCTGTGATATCGCCATAGCTGGTTTTAATCAAAACGATGGTTTCGGCTTTTTGCTGTGCACCCAGGCTCAATGCAAATCCCATAATGAGCGTGATAAGAATAGTTCTCATATTAAAAAGAGGTTTTATTGAAGCCGCAAAAGTAGTAAAAGCCTTTGAGATGGAGGCTTGTGTTTTGATTAGTTACAAAATCGTGTCGGGTAATTTCAACCTTCTGCCCTGTTTTTCGAATTGATTGCCGCGCGTGCAGCATTGAAACAAACCCTGCAGAGCGGCTCATAACTATCTGTTTCACCCAGCAAAACCAATTTTTCACCATCCACGATACGGTGCGAAACATGGGCGAGGTTTCCGCAACGCATACAGATGGCGTGCACCTTTGTCACATATTCAGCCACCGAAAGTAGCTGTGGCATAGGCCCGAAAGGGTTGCCCAGAAAATCCATATCGAGTCCGGCCACTATCACGCGCACACCCTGATTGGCCAATTGTGTGCAAACTGATGTCAGCTCGCTGTCAAAAAACTGCGCTTCGTCAATGCCGATAACATCAAATTCGTTGGCATAAAAAAGTATTTGCGAGGCACTCTCCACCGGAATTGACCGGATGGCGTTGGCATTGTGCGACACAACATCTTCCTCGCTGTAACGTTTGTCAATATGTGGCTTGAAGATTTCCACTTTCTGACGGGCAATGCGGGCGCGGTTGAGCCTGCGTATCAACTCCTCGGTTTTTCCCGAAAACATTGATCCGCAAATAACCTCTATCCAGCCACCGCGGTTTTTTATGTTGGTATCTTTTTCCAGAAACATTGATGCCGGTGTTACGGTTCTTGTTAATTTTACAAGCCACAAAAATAGTGATTCCGCTACTCAAACAAAAATGTGATGGACACAATTAAAAATATCAGTTTGCTCAGCCAAATGCAAAACATTGCTGCTTTCCTGCTTAGCAGGATAGAAGCGCTTGAAAACGAAGGCGGTGTAGTTCATGCCATTGATGCCGACCTGCTGCGCGACAAAACCCGTATGCTCTACGACCTGATGTTGCGTTTGCAGGAAAAAGATAGTGCTGGCTTTGATGAGCCAAAAGTCATTGAAGAAATCATATCAGTCAGCAATGCCGTTTTTGAGATTTCAGCACCAGAAATACCGCATCACCAGGTAGCAACAGAAGAAGTGGCGTTTGTGACCAACGAAACAGCCCCTTTTCAGGTTGAAGCCGACGAGACCGACGATATGAAAGATATACAGACGGAGCTTTATACAGAAGTGCCTGAAACAGCTGTAATTAATCAAAAGTTTGAAGCGTCGGTTCCGCATCTGGTTCAACCGGAAAACATGTTTGTGTCTTCTGCAAAAAAAGATGCACACAGCACCATGTACGACCTCTTTGGCGAAAACAATACACTTGCCGATGCATTTAATGCCAACGACAACAGCATTGCTGCAAAAATTGAAAAAGCAGCTATAAAAGACCTGCGCGAAGCCATCGGTATCAATGACAAATTTTTGATGATCAACGAGCTGTTCGAGGGAAATATCAGCTACTACAACAGAGCCATTGATGAGTTGAACGGGTTTCAAAGTTTAAACGGAGCCAAAACCTATCTTATCGAGCTCAGTGTTCAACACCAGTGGAATGCTGAATCGGCAGCTGTGGCAAAGATTACCCAACTGATTGAAAGGAAGTTCAACAATGGTTTTTAGAAAAATCACCTTTATAGCGGCTTTTGTTTTGCTCATTTTTTCTGCACTGCAGGCTCAAAACACCAAAGAGCTGAAAAAAGCAGTGCGGCATCTTTCTTCACCGGCATTGCACGGCCGTGGTTATGTAAAAAACGGTGATGCCAAGGCGGCCGGTTACATCGTCAAAAGGATGAAAAAAAGCGGCCTGAAGCCCTGTTTTGAAAATTACAAACAAAACTATGCGTTTGAAGTGAACACCTTCCCCGGAAAAATGCAGGTGGCTGTTGATGGCGTTTCACTGCAACCCGGCCTTGATTTCATCATTCATCCTGCCACCGCATCGCTGCAAAAAAACTTTGAGCTTGTGTGGCTCCCCGATACCCTCACCCAGGCCGGCAGTGTAACTAGTTTTATTGATACAGCCTCAATCGGCAAGGATAAAATTGTTGTGGTGCCCGACGGAGTGAAAAATGCCTGGCGTTACGGTATTTCCGGAGTCCATTCATTGGTTCAGCGTGATAAGGGAAGACTGTGGTGGCACGTGGCGCGGAATCAGCTTCCCGAAGGCACGGTAAGGATGCGAATAGCCGAAGAGAAACTGCCAAAAACTGCAAAACAGCTAAGCATCAACCTGGAAGCAAGGTTTCAACAACAGCATCAGGCTTCTAATATTGCTGGTTTTGTTGCCGGCATGCAGCAGCCCGATAGTATAATCTTGTTTCTGGCGCATTATGATCATCTCGGACGCATGGGAAAAGACACATACTTTCCGGGAGCCAGCGACAATGCATCAGGAACGGCCTTTGTGCTTGATTTGGCATCATATTATGCCTCACATCCCGAAGAAGCCCGTTATACCATGGTGTTTTTGCTGGGCTCGGGTGAAGAAGCCGGTCTGCTTGGCTCACGGTATTTTGCCGCAAATGCCCCTTTCGAT
>ENA-UPTA01004743-UPTA01004743.1-activated-sludge-metagenome-genome-assembly--contig:-NODE-4743-length-12764-cov-17.073413_pt1 | contig 12764 bp, 14 predicted proteins | sample MGYA00238184_ERZ773361 | MGnify/ENA primary metagenome ERZ773361 (study PRJEB29100, sample SAMN05720205) | activated sludge metagenome | isolation source: anaerobic digester from wastewater...
GTGGAGCTGGTGACGAGATGATCGGCGGCCACTACTACCGCGTCACCGAGTGGGATAAGGACCGTCCGGGCCTTGCCATAGCCGCCCAGCGGCCGGCGCAGTCCCAGCGGGGCATCGTGGTTCATGTCGTCCACCATGGCTCCGTGCACGAGTACGAGCACCGCGTGCCGTGGTCTGACGGGGAGGGCGAGTGATGGAGTTGAATCTCGACGAAATCCGCAAGCTCCACAACTACCTCGGTGCCATTCTCGCAGCGGAGGCGGTGCTTGCCGAGGCCGAGCCGCCTGAGCCCGTAGACTTGACCGCTTGGAAGACCTCGCAGGCCAACCGCATTCTGGCGGGTAGCGGCGACAAGGCCGATCTGTTCGGCACGCTCTCGACGGAGCCGGTCGTGATCGAGAAGTCGCTGACTGACCTCGACGTATACCCGAGTCTTGCCGCCGACATCGTGAAGCGTGCCGGTGAAATCCGCGTTGCTGCGCTGGCGAAGGTAGCGCCGGCCGAGCAGGTGAAGGGATAGGCCGTGCGCATCCCCTTTGGCACTCCGACCGTCTCCGACGCGACAAAGTTGGGCGTGCGGACAGGTTTTGACGGTCCCTTCGCTGGCGTGCAGTTGTACCAGCTGCTCTATCTGCCAGTGATCACGGAGCTTTTCAACGATTTGAGCGCATGGGATGTTACCGATAGCTCTGGCAGTAACATAGCCGTCTCTGGCAATGTTCTTTCCATGAACGGTTCCAACGCGTTTAATGCCAATGGAATCGTACTGCATGCCGGAATTACAGCCGCCGAGGGCGTGCTGGAATACGAGTTCAAGAATAGCGTCAAGAACTCCGGCGAGGTTTGCGGCCTCGCTGCTAGCGCAACGCTAACCTATTTACACGTCCATACCCCACACTATTATATATCCAATATAGATAATGCGTTCCAATTGCGTATTAGTACAACAGCGTTTGGGACTCTTCCGCGCACATACGACGTGTGGTACAAGGTGCGCGTATATCTCCTGAAGACGGCAGACGGCTCCCTAAAGCGAGCGGCTCTTACCGTACAGGGCGGCACAGAGTATGTTAACGAAACAGAAATCGGTTGCGTCACCATGGTTGCGGCCATGTCGGGAACCATTTATCCGCAGTTTCAACGCTACATAAACAACGTCAAAGCGCTGTCGTACATACGAAATGTCTACTGGAAAGCTGGCTTCGCCACCGACGGCCCGACGCTGACCTACGTGGCCGACGCAGGGGCGGGGAAGACTTTTGGCGGATTCGTCCCGACCAACCTTGCAGCGGTGGGGTCGTGGGCGACCACCAACGCGCTCTTCAAATACAGTTACGACGACGGCACGCCGGCTTACAACGCTTCTTGGCTAACGCTGGCGCAACTCAACGCCGAAACGGCGTTGACGACCTCGAAGCGGTACATCCGTATTCAGGTCCAGGTCAACAGCGACGGCGCAACGCAGCAGTACGCGGGCGAAATCAACGCGGATGACGCCACGGCGATGCCGGCAGCTAAGGACCTCACCTACGCTGAGGAAGCCGACCGCAACACCATTCCGACGTTGAGTCTGATTCCTACTCCGGCTACCGGTGGCCCGGCCGCGTGGAAACAGTTGAATGTCGAGCGGGTCGGTACGCTCGATCTCAATGCCGTCAAGACGGCCTACGAGGAGGCCCGCAACAACGCCCGGGGCACCACCGGCGCCGACATCCTGGCGCCGGCGTCCGTGCTCATCCGCAATGTGGAGATCGTCGGCACGGGCAGCGCCGGGGGCGACCCGCCGCCGGCCGGCTCATGGGGCGCCGTGGCCCTGACCGCCGGCGACGGGACGCTCGTCCTTTCGGTCGTGGCCACCAACCCCACCGACGTGATCTATGCCCGGTACCGCCGCTTCCTCTCGACCGGCGCATGGTCGGCCGAGTCGGAGAGCTTCAAGGTTACCGGCACCGGCGTGATCACCCTGACCGGCCTGGCCAACGAGCAGTACTACGAGGTCGTCTTCTGCACCAAGAGCGGCAGCCTGACGTCGGCCTGGTCGGAGCCCCGCTACGGTGCCCCCACCGCCGGCGAGGCCGCGGTCATCGACCAGATCATGGACGCGATAGTCGCCGAGATCAACGCGCTGGGCCTGACCTCCGAGACCGAAGCCGGCGCGTCCGTTGCCGTGACCGCGGTCAAGGAGATCCCGCCCGACTTCGACAGCGAGGTCAACACGCCGGTCATCAAGGTCTTCCCCGACACGGAAGAGGGCGAGGCCAGCCACAACGACCTGAACGAGATCCGCCCGCGCGTGAACGTGGTGCTGTGCCAGCGGGCGAAGACTGCGGCGCAGCAGGCCAGGCTCCTGCGCGTCCGCGAGAGGCTCCGCGACCAGTTCCTGGGCAAGCGGCTGGTCGGCATGTCGGACCAGTACTGCGAGAGAGAAACCGAGTCCGGAGTGCTGGACCTGGATTCGCTGTGGGAGCGCTTCCACTGGTTCAGCCCGATCACCTTCGAGTACGTGGCGCTGCGCGCGCAAGGCTGAGGAGAAAGGACCATGGCGGACAAAAGCAAGGCGATGACGTTCGGACACAACCTGAAGGGCAGCATCGGCGGGACGCCGTACCTGATCGTCGCCGAGGGGTTGAAGGCCAACAACGAATGGCTGGAGCCCTCGGAGGAGGGGCTCATCGGCACCGACAAGCCGACGAGCGACGGGCGCATCCTGAAGAAGACGGACGTCAAGGGCCCGGTCACCGTCAGGCCGACCGTCGCGCAGCTCAACACGCTCCTGGCGCTGTGGTTCGACCAGGCGGCCGGGGTCACCACCCCGGCGGACTCGCCGGTGGGCAAGGCCGCGGCCGTGGTCCTCGACCGTGGCGTGGCCGTGCACACCTACACGTCCTGCTGGCTGAACTCCCTGGAGCTCTCCGGCGCGGAGAATGAGCCGATCGACTGCATCTTCGAGCTGCTCGGGACGACCGAGGCGGCCGCCGGCGTCGTGGCCGCCCTGACCCCGCCCAACCGGCTTCGGTTCTCCGACCTGGCGGTGAGCCTGAACGCGAACGCCTACTTCCCGAGCGCGTTCAAGTGGCGCTTCTCCTACAACCTGGAGGAGCGCTTCCTCAACTCGCTGACCCGGCTGACGGTGCAGCACAAGATCCCGACCGTCGAGATCGAGCTGACCTTCGACCACAACTCCGACAGCTACACCGATCTCTTCGCGCTGGCCGGGACCAACACGGAGATCGCCGACTGCAACCTGACCCTGAACGACGGGACGAACTCGCTCGTCCTGGCGCACGAGGCCTGCACGGTCATGAACCCCGCGAAGTTCCCGGACGGCTCCGGCGTCGAGGCCCGCAAGGACACGGTCATTCTGCGCTCCTGGCTCAAGGCGCCGGCCACCGACATCTTCACCGGCACCTACACCTAAGCGCGGCCCCGGAAGAGAGGAGAGAGGACCATGGCGAAGAAGCAAGGGGTTCAGGTGGAAGAGATGGACGTGGATTTCGATCTCTCCGCTGGCGAGCTGCGGACGGTCGAGGTCAGGGTACCTGGCCGAAAGCTGTTCTCCATCACGTTCAAGGTCCCGGATGTTGGCGGGCGCGCGGACCTGGCCATGGCTTATGCGGCCGGCGACATGGCCAGCCGCGGCGAAGAGATGGTCCGCTTCGTGTCCCGGCACCTGGTCAGTTGGACGCTGCCGGTTCCGGCTGAGCTCAAGAGCCTACAGAGACTCAAGAGTCCGGCGGTGCTCTTCGCGATCTTCAGCGCCATCCGGGATGCAGAGGAACAGGCAAAAAACTGACCTGCGGGCTGTGGCTTCACTGGCTGCAGCCCGAAGAAGAGGGCCGAGACTGTGACTTCTGCCGGACCTACGAACACTACTCGTTCCGGAACGAAGACCCGCAAAAGCGGGGCCGGCCCATCGTTGAGCTCGGCCGCGTCCGCAAGCGGGGCCGGGGGGACAAGGGGCCGCAGTGCTACCTGTGTCCGGCGGCTGGCCGGTGGACACCGGAGAACCTGGCCATCTATCGCCGGTGGCGTTTCCGGGCTCAGGGGCTCGATGGCAGCCCTGTGGACGCTCGGATGGCCTGGGCCTTCTTCAGATTGGAGGAGGCCGCACGGGAGATCGAGATATACCGCGCGGCCCGGTCCGTCAACCTTGGCGTGGTAAGGAGTCTGGTGCATGGCTGACCGCGCGGTAATGATCGCCCTCGGGACCAAGCTCGGCCCCCAGCAGGGCGCAGCCCAGCAGCGGGGCATCATCGCCAAGCTGCAGGCGCAAGCTGCCAACCTCTTTGGCGGGAAGGGTGCCGGAGGCGTCCTTGCCGGGGGGCTGGCCGGCGGCGTCGCTGGCGCAATGGTCGGGCTGGCGCAGGGCGCGGCGAGCAAGTTCGGCGAGGCGTTCGAGGCGCACCTCCAGAACGTCCTCGACGAGCGTCGCTTCAAGGCGTACTTCGGGCAGCTGGCACCGCTGGCCAGCGAGTGGGCCAAGGAATTCTCCGCCGCGACGCAGTACGCCGCCGACGATGTCGGCGTGCTGATGGGCCAGGTCTACAACATGGGCCGGGGCCTCGGGATGACCACCAGGGAATCGGCGGACCTCTCCAAGCAGGTGACTCAACTCTCTCTGGACTTCGCGGCCTTCAACGGCATGAAGCCCGAAGAGGCGTTCCTGGCCATCGAGGCGGCGATGGCAGGACAGACCCGCTCCCTGATGCGGTACGGCATAGTGTTCAGCCAGACCGAAAAGGAGGTCATCGAGAAGCTCCGCAAGACCGGAGACGAGGCTGCCGTCGCCGCCAAGATGATGGAGCTTCTCGGCCAGAAGATGGGGGCCATGAAGGGAGCGGCCGAGAAGAACGACACCTTCAAGGAGATGCGCGAATATCAGCTCGCCGTGAAGGAGCTCAAGGAGGGCCTCGGCAGCGTAGGCGAGTTCTTCGTCAAGTCGGCCGTCGGCTGGAAGTACATCATCGAGGGCGCGAGCAAGATCAGCCCCGTCATGGTCGCCTTCCGCGAAGCGCGCGATTGGTTCCGGCAGGGCACCGACGCGGAGGCCGGGGAAGAGCAGAAGGCGGCAGCGAACCGCGCCCGCTTGGCCATGGAGGCGCAGAACGCGGCGGAAGACGAGGCACGCCGAGCTGCCGCTGCCGCACAGGAGGCCAAGCTGGATGGCGAGCAGCGATATTTCGAGGCGCTCGACGCCGGGCTCAAGAAGCTCAAGGAGCTGAACGAGGCGGCTGAGTCCGGCAGCGCCGCCGCGCTCCAGGCTGCCGAGGAGCAGGCGAAAGCCGTTGACCGCATGATGGGCCGTGAGGGTTCGGCCGCAAACATCCAGGCCGTGAAAGACGCGGAGGAGCTGCGGGCGAGGCTCAAGAAGGGCGAGTACGACGATATTCTCGCGAAGAAGGCTGCGGACCTCTTGAAGATGGAAGAGGACAGGCTGAAGAAGGCCAAGGAACTGGTCGAGGCCCGCCGGAAAGAAGGGGAGAAGCTGGCCGAGCAGTTCGGCATGATGGGCGCGCTCGAGCGTGCGCAGGCCAAGAGCGTCCTCGAGCGCCTCCAGAAGGGCGGCTACGAAGCCTATAAGGACTTCGGCGAAAAGGAAGTGAGGTACGCCAGGGAGTTCGCACCAGAGAAGAGCAGAGAGTACGCGCGGAGGCTGACAGGCGAGTATCTTGGCGCCGATCTCAGCAAGGAGCTTTTCGGTAAGGTTGAGGTCAAGGCCGCGCTGGAGAACAAGATCACCGCCGAGCTGAGCGTTGACGGGCCGTCCATCGCGCAACAGATCACCGAGCGCGTCCTGCCCAAGATCCTGGAGCTGCTCAACAACACGGTCGGCGTCTTCACCGGCCGGATCGGGCTCATGCAGTCGAGCGGCCAGGCTGTCGCGGGAGCGGCCGCGCAATGAGCATGAAGCTCAAGGTCGGCGCGACCTACTACCTGACCGACCAGGTGGCGCTGTCCATCGACCGGGCGGATCGGCGCGACTCCACCGGCCGGAAGCTCGGCTACACCGAGCGGTGGGTGATCTCCGGCTGGCTGACGGCCGGGAGCGTGGCCGACCTGACCACGGCGATCAACAACCTCAAGACCGCCTGCGTGGATGGCGTCGACGTGGGGCTCTACGTGGCCGGGACGCCCGACGTGGCCACGTCGCACGTGCTGACCAACTCCTCGACGGTCGGCGGCACGCGGCTCAATGGGCCGAAGTTCCCGGTCGGTCAGGGCCCCGAGTACGCCAACCAGCGGTCGTTCGTCCTGGAGGTCGAGGCCGACTTCGACCTGGCGGGGATTACCGGGCTGACCGCCTTCCAGGAGACCGTTCAGGTGACCGGGACGGGCGGGCCGCGCTTCGTCGTGCAGACGCCGCTCGAGGGGCCGATAGTCTCGCAGCAGGTCGCCCGCTACACGCCGATGATCGTCATCCAGGCCGGCTCGGCGGTCGGCTACTCCGCATACCCGGCCGTACCGGAGCCGCTCATGGGGATCGGCGAGCACCTGGACAAGCGGCAGATCCACTACAAGGGGCCGGAGCGCCAGGCGAACGGCGGCTACCGGTACTACTCCGTCGAATGGCAGTACGAGTTTGAAGTCGCCGGCGGCGCGGTGCCGCCGCCGAACAACTGGGGGTCGTGACCATGGCCATGAGCAGCGAGAACTACGCGATTCACTTCGCCAACCTGGGTAAGCTGATCAAGCTCTACAACCTCCTGGAGACCCAGCGCCAGGCGACGATCACCGCGCTGGAGGGAGCCATTGCCCAGTTCGACGACTCGGAGGACGAGCTCGAAACTCTGGCCGCGCTCCTGTCCACGCACAAGAGCCTGAACGCCTCCTACGAGTCCTTCAGGACGCAGCTGAAGAGCCGGGCCGAGGACTACATCAAGGACGTGATCTCCAAAGCCATCGGCTTTACGGGCTCCTCGGTGAGTCTGCCCGACGTGCTGGCGGACTTGGCCGAGGACATGGCCGAGGCCGAGGAGTCGATAGACGGCTCGGCCATCACCGCGACCGCGCCGACCTACGACGCGCAGAACGCCGGCACCGGCTCCCTGGCCACGCCGACCAGCCTGTCGCAGTTGCTCACAGACGAGTTCTGGGAGCTCGAATGCACGTCGATCAGCGGCGGGGCCGGCGCCGAGACCTGGCAGGTCCGGGGCCAGCCGCACCTGCATGGCATCCTGGCGGCGGCGCTGACCACCGGCGTGGCCTACAGCGCGGTGGACGCCAACGGCGAGGCGCTCTTCAGCGTCACCTTGACCGCCTACACGGCCGGAGCCGGGTACGTGCTCGCCGGCGACGCCGGCGGGGTGATCGCGGCCTACGCGTTCACCGGGGCCGTAAAGGGCGTCAACACCGACTCGGCCGGCGACGTGTACCCGTCGCTGGTGGACGATGGCGGCGGCGACTACCACGTTGACATCTACTCGGACGCGGCGCGGACCGTCAAGGTGGCGCACACGGCCACCTTCACGGGGACCGGCGATCAGAAGCTGGTCGCGGACGGTGGCTCGGGCCTGACCGGCACGGTGACCGTGGCCTCGCTGGGCGCCATGTCTGACGCGCAGGTCCGGGTCGGCTTCGCCTTCGCGGTCGGGGACAAGCTCTACTTCACCACGACCAACGACGAGGCCGGGACGTTCTCCGAGTTCTTCCGCTGGCTCGGGATCGCCCTGCCGGTGGACTTGGTCGGCGGCGAGACGATCGCCGACGCCCTGGCCGAGTAGCGGGGGAGGGCGCCGCGGTGGCCGATGTCTGCAAGGTCGAGTGGGCGCCGGCAGCTGGCAAGGTGCTGGCCGGCGAGTACACGCTCTCGCGCGGGATCACGCCATCGATCATCACCCTGACCTGCGTGCCCTTCACCGGGCAGATCCCCGCCATTTCCGATGTCTCGTTCGTGTGCGGCGGGACTACGCTTAAGCTTGCTGACTGCGGCTTTGCGTCGAAGGCGAAGAGCTTTGGGGGCTCCGGACGCATCTGGACGATTCAACTTTACGACGCCCGGTGGAAGTGGCTTTATGGCATGTACGTTCGCACGTTCAACACCATCCGCCAGGCGCGGCTCCTTGGGAATCCCGGGTCGGTGGTAATGGCTGAGGGTGAGAGCGACGAGACGGACAGCGCCCGGGACATTGCCTTGCAGATCCTCCGTGACGAACTCAGGATCGCCGACTTTAACGCCGACGCGCTGCCGGCCAACGAATATCCGGCGTTCTCCTGGGACTACGTCCGTCCGGCTCAGGCGCTCGCCGAACTCTGCGATCTCTACCAGCTGACCATTGCCTATAATCCCTTCGACAACAGCGTCAAACTCTGCAAGGCCGGCGAGGGTGACGATCTGCCAAACAACGCCCGGGTACTCTCAGACGAGGTGGCCGATGCCGAGCGGCTCAAGCCCAAGAGCCTCCGGGCCGTCTGCGCGCCGACCATGCACGAAGAGGAGTTCGAGCTTGAAGCCGTGGGCATGGACCTGGACGGGACGATAGTTCCCATCGACCGGCTCAGCTACAAGCCGGCGAACGGTTGGGGCTCTGATTTCCTCTTCATGTCTGACGTTCCCGACGATGAAGTCGCCGACCCGGAGAACTCCACGAAGCTGATATCCATCCGCAAGATCGCGGAGGAATGCGTCTTCCGCTGGTATCGCATCAAGCCGCCGACGAGCGGCCGACTGTGGGGCTGGCGCAAGGACAACGCGGAGCGTGTGACCTATCGCAAGCTCCTGCCGATTAGCGGCGACCTGGTCAGCACTTACATCGTGCCAGGTAAGGGATTGCAGGCGGGGCTGTCGAAGACCCGCCAGCAGCAGGCGAGCGTCTGCGGGATCCACGCGGCTGACTATAAGGCCATGGGCCAGACCAACAGCGGCCTTTCCGATGCGGTCAAAGAGAGCTTCACCCTCGACTGCGATCAGGGCATCGTGAAGTTCTCGCAGCCGGTCTTCAAGTGGGACAGCGGCGCCATCGACGTGCCAACGCTCTATCTCCGCTGCGTGGTCCGCGGCGACCGCTACGACGTGAAGACGCGAGATATTGGTGGCGCTCACGGCGTCGAGATGCTCGACTGTTCGCACCTCGTTCTCAAATACCGCGACCAGGCCGACGTCAACAAAGCCGAGATCGATGCGGCGATTGAGGCGATCTTCGATGCCAAGGCTGCGGACTACGGACCGGCCGATTCCGGGTCACGCTCTTACGCTGGGCTCGAGGAGATCAAGCTCGGCGGCAAGATCGCCCAAGTAACCTGGACGGTGGGCCCCGGCGGCGCAGTGACGGAAGCCAGCCAGAACGCCGAGCACGAGGCGTTCATCCCGAGCGAAGATGCACGGCGGCAGATGGAGCGCCTGGCCGTGCCAACATGGAGAAAAGTATGAACCTTGAGCGGCGGCAGAACTCCGGAGAGCTTCGGACGCCGCGCATGGGGCCGGCCCTCAACGACTACGCCGGCACGATCCCAGCCTACAGCTTCGCGAAGCCAACCGCGATAGCGGGCGACATGTTCACGGTGACACGGCCGGATGCCGACAACCTCTCGAACGTCGTTGTCGTGCTCCCGGCCAGCATCGCGGAAGATGGTCACGGACTGTGCTCGGCCAACTGGCCGCTACCCGTGAAGTACTCGGGTGCGGCTCCAGCGGCCGGCGATACATGCGGAGTAGCGGCGAACTCGTTCGAACTCTCGACGAGTAAGAGCGGGTTCAAGATTCTCGCCGTGGATGAGATGAATAGTATCGCGTGGGTCGTTCCAGCGGCGGGGAGCTCTTCGTCTAGCGGTTCGACGAAAGCATGGGACGTGGGCGATCTCAAGACGGCGCTGCGCGTTGACGACCATGTCGTCGAATCCGTCGTTGGCCAGTACTATTCCGAATGGAAGCTCCTGGATGGCCGGACCATTGGGGACTCCGCATCTGGAGCGGACTGGGCCAGCGCGGACGCCTCCGAGCTCTTCGTCTTCCTCTGGGACCACTGCCCAGACCTGACCGTGTCTGGTGGCCGTGGCGCCACCGCCGCGGCTGATTGGGCGGCCCATAAGACCCTGACCATCCCGAACACCGGAGGGCAGGGCTACGCTACCGGGCTATATCTCATTGGCGGCGCCAGCGTGGCCGATGGGAAGCCGCGCCCTGGCCACATCAGCGGGCGTGACCAGGCAACTCCTGACGTCACAGTAGCCTCCGGAACCACGGGGATATCCGTGGACGCCCCCGGACCAGCTGGAGCTTATGGGTATGTCGAAGATGAATCCAGCACCAATTACCCCGCCGCTGCCGGAGCGGCCTGCAGCGTGACCGACACCGGCCACGGCCACAACGCCAGCGCTGACGCCATCAATCTTGACCCGCTGGCTCTGCGCGTGGGCATATTCGTGTGCTCGCGGAGCGCGCTCAAAACATAGTCCCGAACCAACTCTCGTTAGAAGTCTCTGACCGCTTCGACTTTGCGTCCGGCCTTGTCTTCGGTCTGCTTCTTCTCCTGCTGCTTCTTTTCCAAGGCTTCGAGCAGCTTCTGGCTTTCGGCAAGTTTGAGCTTGGCTTCATCTAGGTCGCGCATGAGTTTAGCTACGAGTCCCTGCATGTTCAGGGCGTTGATGCGGGCCTCAAAGAGTTCTTTCTCCTCCTTTGTAGTAGCGGGTTCCTTTCGGCCATTCCGGTACTGGAGCATATAACCGAGCCCTTGACAATGTCGACAATAACGCGTGTTCAGCTTTTCACCTCTAAATATCCGTTGCTCCCAAGTGGGAATCAACCCGCCCCTGTCTGGCAGCGGGTCTTTGACGCCGACCGTTCCGTCCGCAGCGCACTTGTCACACGCCACCTTCTTGACCAGCGGCTCCTCGCCCCCGAACGCCCCGGCCTCGCCGCCGCGGTAGGCCAGCCAGGCGATAGCTCCGAGGACCAGAACGACCAGCAGCAGGTTGTCGCGTTGCCTCATGGATCAATCCTCCTAATTCCCGTCGGTTCGCCTCGCTCCGCAGATACCATATCGCGATTGTCTCGCACGTCAATACGAAACCCGATGCGTTCCCGTTCGTCCCGTTCCCCTCACTGGTATAATTTGGAATCGACGGAAAAATAAAAACAGGTGTTGACAATTGCGCGCGCATACGATAGATTACCTGTAGACGCGGGGCGCGGGAGCCCCGGAAGGGGCGCGGCCCCGAGGAGAGGAAGCCATGAAAACTCTGTACTACTGGGAGAACGACGGAACCCGGCGGGAAATCACGGGCCGCACCCTGCGTGAGTGCTGGGCGGCCGCCGTGCGGCTGCTGTCGGTGGACGGGCGGCGCACCCTGGATGCCTGCGAGATGGGCGATGGGCGCGCTGAGAGCTCGCTGGCGCAGCCTCATCCTCATCACCCGGACACGGGCGCGCGCATCTGCGCGAGCCTCTACGATGGGCACGATGGTATATGGGATGCCGCCGGCCGGAAAATCAGATTCTAGCGGCGCAGCCGCGAGGATGAGGAGAACGGGGAGGAACCCATGAAGCCCGCGAAAAATCCCCATGCCGTAGCCCTCGCGAAACTCTCGAACGCTCTCGGCATGACCCCGGCCCGCCGCGCCGCAAAAACCGGCCGCCCGCGCGATCCGAACCCGTCCGCGGCCGCTCTCTACCAGCGCGCGCGCCGGGAGCGGCTGCGAAAAGAGGGCCGATTGTCGATTCTCCAGACGCATAAAATCGACGATTCGCAGAGTGGGCCGATACCTAAAAAGGGAACCGGCCAAACGGGAACCTAGCATTTTCTCGGGAATCGAGCGTTGATAGGAGGTGCAGCAGTGAGTAGATTGCCCGCAGACCGAGGCAGGAGAGCGCCGGACATGAAATCACGCGAGACGCGGAAAGCCGTCCCGGATTTGCGGAGTCGATCCGCTCAGCGGGGCAATCCCATACCTGCCTTGGTCGGTGGTGCCGGGGCGGCTTTCTCGTTTTCGCCTCGGTCGGATGACCGACATTCGCGAGCCCTGGAAAATCTACAATTGTCTCTGTGGCCCGGAGCCGTAGAGGGCCAGGACCGGAAAAGGCCGGCGAAATCCCCCCGACCCAAGCGCCGGTCCTGGTTGTCCTTGATGCGCGGGCTGCGCACGTGGTGGGGTGGGAGCGGCTCCGAGGACTCCCTAGCTCGGAGCCGGCAGGCCGGGGGACGCCAATCCCCCGGCCTGCATCCCTGCTGGATCGCCGCTCGGGCCGACCGCTGGAGGGGAATGCGATGACTGCCCGCGAGAAATCTGCCATCGTCAACGACCTGCGGCTCTACGACCAGATGGAGGCCGAGGCGCTATCGGAAATAGCCGGGCTCCAGGAGCGCGGCTCGACGCTCTGCGCTCGTTCGCTGGCCGCCGAGCTGGCCGGCGACAACGCCACCGCGGACTGCTACTACTCGCGCGGATGGAAGTTGCTCGACGAGGCGCGTAAGAAGCGGCTTCGACTCGCCGACCTGCGCGTGACGATGCGCAGAACAGAGTCGGAGATTGCGCATGCGTTGTGATAGCTGCGGTCGCGAGACTGGCCCGCTACTCTACTGCCGGCGCTGTGATTCGCCGCTGATCGTGGGGTTCGGGCTGATCCTCGCGGCGGTGGTCATGTTCGTGGTGAGCCTGTAGGAGAGAAACATGAAGATCGAAATCAAATCGCGATGGAGCGCAGAGGTGCTGCTATCCATGGAGGCCGAGTCCCTAATGGCCGCCATCACGAAGGCGATCAAGGGTCGCGCCGACATGAGCGGCGCCGACCTGAGCAGCGCCAACCTGAGCGGCGCCAACCTGAGCGGCGC
>ENA-UPTA01004746-UPTA01004746.1-activated-sludge-metagenome-genome-assembly--contig:-NODE-4746-length-12760-cov-5.786856_pt1 | contig 12760 bp, 4 predicted proteins | sample MGYA00238184_ERZ773361 | MGnify/ENA primary metagenome ERZ773361 (study PRJEB29100, sample SAMN05720205) | activated sludge metagenome | isolation source: anaerobic digester from wastewater...
TTGAGTTCAGGGCCATAGCCATAGCCTGCTGCGATGAACACGACCCCATGAATAACCTTGAGCAGGCGGATGTTTTTGCTCGATGCGAGAGATATGTAGCCGCAACACGAGCAAGGGAGCATTTGTTGATAACTCTGAAGAAGTAACTTGGGGGCTTCATGAATGATCATGTATTGAAGGTCTTGAAAGAGATTGAAGGGATTATTCAAGATCGGGTGGGCTATCATGGCTATTTTGAAGGCAAATATACCGCGTCTGAAAAGCCGGAACATCTTAATATCAAGATCGATCTTCTCGAGAGAACCTTGGAGCTTATGCGTATCCAGCATAAACACCTGGTCAATTCAATTCCCATTGAACTTTTCCTACAAAGCTTCATTGACCTCGAGCAAGGTAAAATCTACTATAATGCTCCCCCCATAACAAATGATCTTGGCAGCGGAACGAGGCCTATCTTTCTGCAGCCAAAGCTCCTAAGGTATCTCTTTTACCGGCATAATAAGAGGGAAGATGTTCTGCGCATAATCGAAGGCTTCATCAGTGTAATATGGGAATCCCTGCAGCCTCTTGATTTTAAGAAGACTGCAACTGGCGTCACACGCTGTTTTACCAATACCCGATTCGCTGCGAACACACTGAGGGATTATGGCCTGCTCAAGTTCACCAAGAGAGAAGCGTACAAGACATGGGAGCTCTCTCTTCCCGGTTTTCTCGTTGCCTCGCGTGTTGCCGAAGGATCTGATTGGAAGATCGATTTCAGGAATCAGTCCAAAGGCTATGCCCTCCATCATGAGATACGTGACGCTTTCATCGATCTACAATCCAGTGATGATTTCATAAAAAGGCTGGCGAAATTCTGCGATCAACGTTCACAGTTATGTGAAGAATTCAAGGAGGGGCTTGGAAGGGCCTATGATATCTTGGCTAAATATGCATCGTTCATCAAAGATCCCAACATGACCAGCAAAGACCGTCTTGTAAAAAGCAGGGCTCAATTAAAAAAGCTCGAGGCAGACGAAGATATTCAAAAATTTTTCCAAGCGTTTCGAGGTTGTTTAAACATCGGAGACACCTTGAACCTAAATAAATATTGAGGGTCATCGTATGAAAAACAAAGGCATCTTCTGTCTCGAAGGCTTATGGGACAATGATCTGAGAAAGATCTCCACAGTCGAACCTATATTGTCACTGCTCCATAGAAGAAATTCAATCCCTTATATCTACAGGGATTGTGGAACATTAGATGAATTCAAGTTCTACCTCAATATCTGGCCTCAGAAGAGATACAGGAACTACCCAGTATTGTATCTTGCCTTTCATGGGAAAAAAGGTGTGATCCATATTGGGAGAGATAAATGCAAACTGGATGAAATCGGTGATGAACTTGCTGGCAAGTGTAGAAATACATTCATTGTGATAGGGGCCTGCGAAACACTCGATATCGACAAACGGTATCTCAATAAGTTTATCGATACCACGGGAGCTTTGGCCGTATGTGGTTATAAGGCTGTAGTTGATTGGATGAAATCTACAGCTTTCGAGTTGCTCATAATGGACACATTACAGGAAAACGCCTTTGATCGCCGAGGGATCCCATCTATAAAGAAAAAACTGACCTCTCTTTCAAAATCATTCAAAGATCTTGGTTTTAGGATAGTAGCATAAATTGTTTGAGTTTCAATAACATATGCTTATTTAATGATGTACGAGGTGCCCTGTGGCTGGATTCATTCATGACCCTTTACATTTTATCAACCTTATATCTGACAATATACGAGATCGATATAAGACTCCATTTTCTGTCATTAAAGAGATAATCCAGAATGCAGACGATGCAGGCGCATCACACAATCAGAACATCACTCTCGATTTTGGGATAAGCCCTGGAATCAATGATGCTGCACACCCTCTTCTGAGGGGTCCGGGTTTGTTCTTCCTCAATAATGGAAAGTTTACTGAGCATGATGCACGGGCAGTTCAATCGTTTGGACTCAACCAGAAAGCAATAGTTGAGACCACAATAGGAAAATTTGGCTTGGGAATGAAAAGTGTTTTTCACTTCTGTGAAGCATTCTTTTTCATGGCTCAGACTGAAAAACATTCCTATTCGAGTATCTTGAATCCGTGGAGTGGTGACGCTGAGTTTCATGCTCTTCATGATGATTGGGATGAATTCACCGACCAAGATTCTCAGAAGATCAGAGACCAATTCGTAGATCTAATTTCTCCGTATCATGAGAAAGACAGAGCGTGGTTTCTATTATGGCTTCCTCTTCGAAAAAAGGGCCATCTCATGGTCAATGGTAAAGAAGTAGGGTCAATAATTGCAGAGTTTCCAGGAGATGATACTGTCAAACTCGATTCACTCTGGCATGAAAGAAGTTTCAGGGAAATGGGAAGATTCCTCCCTCTACTGCAGAAGATCACAACAATTCAACACTGGTACTATGATACAATCAAAGATAAATTCGTCCCTGATATTTCAATGGTATTAGAATTCCCAGATAATCGTAGGCGATTTCCCGAGAAACCTAACCCAAGCTTTTCTGGAAGGATAACGTGTGTAAACAAAAGTAACCCAGCGATCAAATTTCATATTGAGTATACAGGTGCTGAAAAACAACTCCAATCAGAGAATTTGGACAACCTTAAGAAATCCGAATTATGGCCCGTAAGCTATGTCAGAGATGAGAATGGGGAAAGCCGTCATGCACCTGACAAGACAAAAGCCCATTGTGCAGTTGTGTTCTCCAGATCTGAAACCCAAGGACCAGGGCAACTTGAGATCAACTGGGCCGTTTTCATGCCAATAGATACAGGACAACAAATTATACCATGTGATGGCAATATATCTTACTCGCTCATGCTCCATGGATATTTTTTCGTAGATGCAGGCCGTGCAGAAGTTACTGGGTTGTTTGCAACAAACGGAACAGGTTGCCTGCCTCGACCAAAGACTGAAGCTGAGTTGCGGAATCAATGGAATAAGTGCCTAGCGCAGCAGGGCACGCTTTGTCTTGTCATAAGAGATTTAGACGAGTTTGTCATCAGAACTGGAATGGAGCCGGAAGAAGTTGGCAATTTATGCGCTGCACTCAAGAAATCAGATATTTTCACGTCATTTAGTGCCACGATTTGCAAACAAGATCACTATGTTCTCGAAGTGACAAAAAAAGGCCCCAAGTGGTCGATCATATCCTCAGACACACCGCTTTTGCCATTACCTACACCACCAGTGTCCGATCCCTCGCGGCCTTGGAAAACTTTCCAATGTATATGTGAGCTTTCAGATCAACCCAGGTTCGTAGCGGAAAAAGCTCCTCACCTTGTCAGTCAATCAAATCGACCAATGTGGACAGAGGGTCATCTTCTACAGATTCTCCATATAAATGTCTCGCATGTTTTCAGCGATGGAACTACCCTTGGTTATCTCTCCCTTTTTCTGCAAACAATGCAATCTCAAAACCTTCTCCAATCAACTAGTATCCAGAAACGTTTAGTGAAGATTTTGCAGGAGGCATTGAGAACATCGGGCATACAACTCTCGCGTAATAGATCTCGATTCCAAGAGATCGTGACATGTGTTTTTCCTTCATATAGATTTTCGGTTGTAAGACAATGGTCAGACGCCCTCATTGGCTTGGTGCAATGTGACACTGAGGTATTGGTCATCCCACGAGATCTGGATGCTCCTGATAATCCGGGAAAGGCGAATCTGGGTCTTAGGGATGCCCTTTGCCTTCTCTCTAAAATTGATAAACTGGTCATCGACTTTGAGTCAAAAGGCAAAAAGGATGAGTTAGAGGAGTGCAGACAACTGTCTGAACAGATCCTCAGAAATCTTGCCCCTGTACTCAGACAAGAAGTATTGAATCGGATTCCTTCAGCAAGAATTATTGACTGCCATGACTGCTCCAGGCAGAGCAGACTCTTACTATCTTTGGAGGAAATAAAATCCTGTAGAGGTAAAGGCCTCCTGTTTCTATTTTCTCAAGGGACAAACGACCAGCAACGAATAGGATTGGGTTCAAAATTACAGAAGGTGCTCCATTCATCTGTACTGATTATTACGAACGACGTGGCAAACCTTTTGTTTGGGTCATCACATGGTCTGTCTGCTTGTGATTCGTCTGGATGTCTGATGGCCCTGGGAAAATCAGCTCTCGAGTTGACTGGATTGGAACACCGATATGTACTTATTCAGAGTTTAGCTGGTTCATCGCTGGACACTCAAATCCTTAACCGTGGCATGCGATATCTCCTTCATGGTAGAGCCGATCATTTTGATAACAACCAGCCTCTGTGGACTGGAGCCTATCAACAGAGTTCGGCTTGGATAAAATTATGGAGGCAGCTGCCTGATAACAGCAAAGATGCTTGGAACATCTTGGATCGATCTTTAATCGAGCACATTCCTCAGACTAAATGGCACGGATTGAACATAAGAGAGATAAATCCACATGAAATTTTGAGAAGATTTGCGGAAGTGGGATTCAGTCATCTCGATACAAGTATATTTACACTCAAGGAGAAGGATATCGTACTGATACAGGCTGAAAATGATAAATATCTGTGGCAGTCGATACCCTTCCATGAAACTATGAAGGGAACTTTTTCAGCAGTACCAAGGGATAACGCTTATCTTGAAACCCAATTATTGCTACCGGAAGAACTTCTCGACTCAGTAACTGTATTCAAACTCAGGGATGACGATCAAGTACGGCAGAGTCAAAACAAATTCATTCCACCCTTGGATCACGAAAACCTGGTTCAGATATACCTTCGAACTCAGCATCCTCACTACTATTACCTAAAGATACTTGACTCATTACAGAGTTTGGAAGGAGGACTTGGAAGTCATTCGCCAATTCGATATACACTGGCTGAAACCAGATGGATGATTGATAACCAAGGGAATACGGTCAGACCTGCCGATGTCCTATATTTAGATAAAGTGGAGGATGAAGTCTGTCGCCTTGCGGCAGATATACAAAGGGTGTTCATCGCTCCTAATATGCTTAAAGAATCTATCCAGAAGCACCCCTATTTTAATGAGTTAAAAAAACAAGTGTTCGCAAAGGGTGAAGACGGATTCAAGAAATTGGGATTACTTCTCGGCGAGAGCCAGAAACATGCAATCGGAGATATTAAATACGCCGATCAGCACCACATTAGTTCTCTAATAGAAGTTTTCAAGGAAGCCCCTTCTGAAATTGACCTGCCTGGATGGGATGTTCTGGACAAACTTCAAGCTGCTTATGGTATCGAGAAGTGCGAGCAATACATCTTACCTGAAGTCAGGCAACCAATTCCAATCAATAAAATAATGGCCATCCTCTCTTGGTTAATGAAGCATTCTGGAAGCCAAACTAGAAAAAAAATTAAAGATGCCTACGCTGTTTATCTTGATATTTTCGCAAGATTTCCAGGGAGTCAGGCTCACCTTGAAAATATTTTTTTGTTAAATAAATTGGACCAATGGAGGTCTGCATCTAAGCTCTGTGTCGATGCGGAGGGTGTGGCTCGGGAAGATCTCCTTTCCGATAGTCATAGAGTGATTCTCCAACCGATTATAACATCAGCGGGCAATCTCCCAGAACCCACTGTAAATGATGCTCATATGTTCGAACCCGATGTCGATGCCGCGGTGGAACGCACCGCAAAAAATCTCAAAACCTTCTTTGCCCCATGGGAAGATGCAGTGGCGCCAGAACTCATCAGAGCTTTCCTAAGCCTGTTGGGAGGTGACAACAAACTTAAGGATTTAGCATCGAGCTATCAGGGTAGCCATTCAGTCGATTGGATTCGTTCAAGTCTACCTTGGACCAAGAATCTTGACCATGATTATGACGGCAGGAAAGGTTGGTTTTATGACCTTGATCAGCACGATGCGATCAAATCGGTCAGATTTATAGTCGATGTGGTGAAAGGTGAACTCATTCAGGTACGATCTATCACAGGCAGTAATATCAACGCCCGACTTGACCAAGACTTTGACTCCTTGGTCGTGGGAGAACTTTGGTACGAAAAGGCACCAGAGGGAAGGAGTGATTATTATTTTCCCAAGATTCACCTGAGAAAGATAGAGATAGGTGCATATTCTCAAGAAAAGCTTTCAACCTTTTTAAGAAGATCTGCTGAATTCTTGCTCCAGAAATTCTATAGACAGGGAGTGTATAGTCTTGAGTCAATCTGGAGCCAATTGGATAAGGCCGAACAGTTAGATATTCGAATAGCCCAGTTGCTAGTGATGAAACACATTCCATACTATCTTCGTCAACTCGGAAAACATCAAAACGATAAACTGACAGCCTCTTTAAAGAAATGGAATGATGCTAGGTATCATGTTGCCGAGTTTTCAGAAGATGAAAAGAAACGTCTTCAATATGAAAGGCATGAGTTGAAAGCTTTGGAAGAGATTCAACAATTGCTGATTGAAGATTGCGAGGTTCAACATGCTGTATTAGAGGCCGTAAGATCGAAAATCCGTGATTATCAGTATTCACCAGCCAGTGTAATGTTCGAATTGTTTCAGAATGCAGACGATGCGGTCGCTGAGTTACTGCAAATCAGGGTCTACCCGAATACAGCTGGACTTGATACTGGTGCAGATTTACCGCTAGTAGCAAGACAGTTCATTTTACAAAAACGGCCCGATAATCTTTGTGTCATGCATTGGGGCCGACCAATAAACTATATCGGGGGCAGCGGCTTTCCAGGAAGAGAAAAGGGTTACCACCAAGACCTTGAGAAGATGTTGATCCTCTCCTCATCTAATAAGCCAGGAGATGGGGAGGTGACGGGGAAATTCGGTCTTGGCTTCAAAAGCGTTCTATTGGTCAGCGACAAACCCAGGTTAGTCAGTGGAAGGCTTCAAGTTGAAATCCTGAGCGGCATGTACCCCGAGAAATTAGATCCAGGTGTTAATCTGAAAGATATTCTTAATGCTGAGAATACTAATAACGGGCTGCCTGGAACGCTGATACAGCTCTCATTAGATCAGTTCAATTCTAATGAAGTCTGTTGCTCTTTCGAAAAGTTAGGTGCCATACTCCCAGTCTTTTCGAAACAAATACGGAGATTGGTAATTGAGAGCAAAGGGAATAGGGAACATTTCGAGTGGGAAACAAGCACTGTTCTTAAGGGCAAAGATGTACATATAGAGTATGGCTTCGTGAATCTTGCGAGAACATCCCTCAAAGATCGAATGACAGCAATACATTTTAGATTCTCTGGTGGAGGCGGGCTTTTATTTGGATTGAAATCGAATGGCGTGGGTAACCTCCCCAGTGAGATACCAGCTATATGGGTTATGGCTCCGACCCAGGAAAGTACTGGGATAGGATTTGCCGTCAATGGTAATTTCCAAGTTGATGCAGGTCGGACACGACTATCAAGCAATATGAAGTCGAATATTGATGAAAGCGAGAGGCTCGGTGAACACTTCGGCAATTCATTATTGATGTTATTCGATCATGCTGAAGAAAACTGGGAAGGATTCAAACAACATCTTCGGTTGGAAAACGACCTGCGATCATACGATTTTTGGAACACTTTTTGGGGTGTATTGACAAATTCATTGAAGAAACACTCGGATGGCAAAGTCGCTGAGATAATATCTCATATAGTTACAGATAGAAGAGGTCTTGGGCAGCTTGTACGTGGCCGTAAAGCCATACCGAACGGTCTGTGGGAGAAAGAGTTCCAGACATTAACGTCAACTGCTGATATAAAGTATGTCTTGAAGGGAACACTTTCCCAGGAACAGGTGTTCAATAAGTGTGTTCTCTGGGATGTTTTCAAACAGAAAGTAACTCCATCAGAAGTAATCTCAGAGCATATTTACAAAGCGTTGGTTCAGGTCTGCCCCGATTTTGGCAAGACAACAGATCAATGGCAGTCATTATCGCTAAGAACAGTTCTGAACTGGCTTAATGAATCCGAATATCATGTATCCAATGAGACAGCACATATTTGGGGGTGCTTAATCACCTCCGATTATCTCAATGATCTGAAGGCAACTGATTGGGGGAAAAATGAATATATAGAGATAAATGACATCTTGAAACAAATCAAATTCAAGAGCAAATCCGGGAAATGGATTAGCTCCAGGGACTTGCTTACTCAGCAACAATCCAAGGAAATCAATGTCGATGAACCGTTAAGAGCTGCCTTTGCCCCGGAAGATAGAGTGCTCGCGGATCATTATACCGAGAACTCCATTGATTTTTTCATCGCTTGTAGAGGAAGGATGGATGCCCCTATTGAAGAAATGGTCGAGTGGGTAATCGGAGCTCGGGAGGTTTCCAGACAGAAGGCTGCAATAAAATATCTATTGGAAGGAGAGCTTGGAGATGGGCTTTCTCAAAAGCTTCGGGAGCGTGGGATCATAGGTACTTGGTTAGATCAACTAAGCCCAGACAACCCAGTATTCGAGGGTTGGAATGCCAATGATATTGATGAAGTTCTATTCCGCAAGCTTTCATCCCTGCATAGACTTCGTAAACTGGGTACAGAGTACGCGACTATTATATCGAGGCCAATCATTGATCCTTCACAGGCTCTTCGTAAAATTCATGATTGGTGGAAGGAAAATGGTCAAGAACAACTGAAGAAGTATGAAATGGAGACATATGACGATCATGAGATGAACTTTAATGAAAATGAGGCGGGAGAAATAGACCGATCGAGCTGGATGAACCTCTTCCTGCTAGGGTCTTTCCATACTTTTGGAAGAGCTCAACGTTTTCAACACAAAGGGTTTATCCAGCTTTGTAAACAAAGAGGTTGGTGGGATGTATTCACGAAAAAAAGCCATAAAAACAAAGCAGATGAATGGATGCGGGTACTTGATGAATACATTGACGCTCAGATTGATAAAAGTGAGTATGAATTATGGATGAACCATTTCCCTGCCATATATCGGATTTCTAGATACCTAGAAGACTATGCTGAAGCCTTCTGCTCTATAGATAGAATGAAGGCACTCCCGATCTTGGACAAGGTCACGATATCCAGATCCAATCCAGACAATCAGGGAGGAGGCATCTCAGCACCGCCAATCAAGAAAACATTTGGCCTTGGTGCCTGCTTCGTTGTTCGGGAGCTCAAGCGAAAAGGCATTTTAACCACACCTGTATCCACCCCCCATTGCTATGTGCCTGTGGAGAGGGTCAGGCGTTTGATTGCCAATCTAGGTTGTTCCGAGTTGCAAGAGGGTCAACCAGATACAGCACATTCGAAAGATATTTATGAATTCCTATCCTTGCATCTTAGCGAAAAGGACGCCGAGTTTCAGGGATCATATGACATACCACTGCAGATTGTTGCGGAGAGGCCCGAGTTGCAGGTTGAATTCTTTGGAGTGGATTTCACCTCATATGGTGACGTTATCCAATGGTAGATAGAGTAGTCTATAGGGGGGTTTATGGGTGATTTGAAAGACGGTCAACATGTATACCATACAGAATATGGTCCTGGTGAAATACAGTTAAACAAAGGGACTACAGCCATTGTTCGATTTGAGCGTGGTCTGGAGGAGTGCCGAGTAGAGGATCTTGAATTTCGTTGGAGTGTTGCAGACGCAATAGATTCTTTGCATTGGGACCCCACCTTGGAAACCATTACTAAAATTTTGGCCGATGCCATTTTATCAGTCAATCAAAGTTGGGGAGTGTTCTCAAGATCAAAGATTCAACTCCTTCCACACCAGCTGTGGGTATGTCATAAAGTATTATCTAAATGGCCCATCCATTATCTTGTAGGGGATGATGTGGGTCTCGGTAAAACCATTGAGGCCGGCCTGATTCTATGGCCCTTATTATCACGGGGTACTGTTCGGCGTTTGCTTATTGTTTGCCCATCATCTTTGGTTGAGCAATGGCAATATAGACTGAAGGAAATGTTCGATATCAGAATGACGCGCTATCTACCTGAGGCAGATACGAAGAAGGCTGACTTCTGGAATACCCAAAATCAAGTGGTGGCTTCACTGCAGACTTTGCGTTTGGATCATAAAGAACGTCATACGCGTATCTTGGAAGCCGAACCATGGGATTTATTAATTGTTGACGAATCTCACCACCTGAATGCCCATGAAGATACCGGGGCAACACTCGGTTATCGGACAATAGACAAAATGATTCGTGCAAAGTTGATTAAGTCGAGTATTTTTTTTACTGGAACTCCCCATCGAGGCAAAGACTATGGGTTCTTGGCTCTACTAAGTCTTCTAAGGGAGGATCTATTCGATCCATCAAAGCCAACACATGGTCAACTGTCGAATTTGCGAGAAGTCTTCATTCGTAATAACAAACAGAATGTTGTTGATATGCAAGGAAACAAGATATTCAAGCCTGTGAAAGTGTCATCTGAAACGTACACCTATACACCAGAAGAGTCTCGTTTCTATGAGTTGCTTACTGAGTTTATTGTCACTGGTAAAGCGTACGCATCTTCTTTGTCTGCCCGTGAAGGCAAAGCCGTGATGTTGGTGTTGATTGCCATGCAGAAGTTAGCATCAAGTTCTATCGCGGCAATAAGTAAAGCCATAGATGGAAGATTGGCAAGGATCGGAACCCACCGTGAAGCGCTGAATAATTCAGAAAGAAGGCTCAGTGAGATTAAAAGCCTCCTTGCACTATCAGATGATGATTATGACAAGTCTCTCACTGATGAGTTACAAGTCCAAGAGGAGCGTATTGCTGATCTCTCAACTAATCTTCAATTGATGGAAAATGAGGTTCCACAGCTACAGATTCTTGCTCAAACAGCAAAGGCCATTCACAAAGAAACCAAGATCGAAAAGGTTATCGAGGTGGTAGAAGAAAAATATGCTGGGCGACAGGTTCTGTTTTTCACCGAATACAAAGCAACACAGGCCTTGTTGATGTCGGCCCTGATTAAAAGATTTGGCGATGGCTGCGTGACTTTTATCAATGGGGACAATAAAATCGAAGGTGTTCGTCGCCAAGACGGAGGGATTCTTAATATTGCCGAGGATCGATATAACGCTGCAGATCGATTTAATCAAGCACAGGTCCGGTTCCTTGTATCTACAGAAGCGGCAGGAGAAGGCATAGACCTTCAGGAGAACTGCTGGTCTCTCATCCATGTCGACCTCCCTTGGAACCCCATGCGATTGCATCAACGAGTGGGGAGGTTGAACCGCTATGGGCAAAAACAGGCCGTGGAGGTGGTCACACTAAGAAACCCTGATACCGTTGAAGCTCGGATCTGGGACAAACTCAATGAAAAAATTGAAAGTATCATGAAAGCAATTGGAAGTGCCATGGATGAACCTGAGGACTTGATGCAACTTGTTCTTGGTATGACATCTCCTTCATTTTTCAATGAGCTTTTCAGCGGAAGTGCGGGCTTATCTGCTGAATCTTTGGCGAATTGGTTCGATACCAAGTCAAAGACATTTGGCGGAAAGGGAGTGATTGAAACGGTCAAAGAACTTGTAGGCCATAGCGAGCAGTTTGATTACCAAGATTTGAAAGAAATACCAAAGAAAGACCTTGAAGATTTACAGCCTTTTTTTGAAACAATGTTGCTTTTGAATAAACGTCGCGTAGTCAAACAAGATGATGGGATCACATTCAAAACACCCGATGAATGGCTTCAAGACTCCGGTGTAAGAAAGCGATACGAAAACTTGGTTTTTAACCGGACGATAAAAGGGAAAGATGCCTCGGTCAGAGTCTTGGGTGTGGGACATCGCGCTTTCGACCAAGCACTGAATCAAGCCAGAAACAACGGTACTTGTTTAGCAATGGTAAAAGGCATTAATCAGTACAATGTTTTCTTCAGTGTGAGGGACCGTGTCACCACAAAAAACAGTACAGTCAGACAAATAATATTTGCTGTACAGGTAAGAACAGGAAACGATGAGCAGATAAAGTTCCTGAAGGACTGGGAGGCTATAGACTATTTAAACAAATTGCTTCAGGAAAAGAAACCCGAGATGGATGGGGTTAAAGCTGGGAAAGACGATCTGAAAAAAGTGCTGGGCATTGCCCAAATTGCCCTTGAGAAGAAGCTAGTTGGGTTAGATCTCCCCTTCGATCTTCCAGAGATCACCCCTATTGCCATGCTTGTCCCTAGTGATGAATAAAGGTCCATGTGAAAACATCAGCCCAGTCATATAATGACTTGGTACACTGGTGCATAATTTTGAGAATAATAAGTGCATTGGTTACCTCTCGGACAGATTTCAGGAGGCCTTCGTTGTTTAGTTGTTATACAATGACCTTTCATGTCTTTTTTCGTGCAGAACTCTTCGTCGTTCCAGAAATATCATTCTTTGGCTTTGATGATGTTGTCCTGCTAGCGCTTCTCCTCGGGGGTTTTGCTATCCCTGACAGCTTCAGCATCTTTACAAACGTTCCGAACCGCATGCTCTTCTCCTTCCAGTCAATGCCGTTGATTCCATAATAGGGCCCTCAACCCTCAATGCAACCTGTCTGGTGTCCCCCGATACCATGGCCTGTGAGGGAACACTGCCCCCACAGGCCTGATAAAACGTGACGTGGCTAGTTCATCCGTTCCGCACCCTGTCGTGAAAGGAACAATCTCGTGCCATCCCCCAGCGCCTGCACGGCCAGCTGGATGCCCGTGATGAGCTCATCCATGAGGAGGTGATGGATGCATATGGAGTACCTGCGGAAGTACCCCTCCCCATCACCGCCGTTGCAGAACCTGAGTCAAGTCTCCGATTGTCTGTAAAATATAATATCCGACATAGGCGCTAAGCAGC
>ENA-UPTA01004747-UPTA01004747.1-activated-sludge-metagenome-genome-assembly--contig:-NODE-4747-length-12759-cov-8.600126_pt1 | contig 12759 bp, 12 predicted proteins | sample MGYA00238184_ERZ773361 | MGnify/ENA primary metagenome ERZ773361 (study PRJEB29100, sample SAMN05720205) | activated sludge metagenome | isolation source: anaerobic digester from wastewater...
CCAATTCTCACTGTGCCTGCGGAAGGCTCGTCTATCTTGATGCCAGGACCAGCACTAAAGTTGGTAGCTGATGTTTGACCGATTGTAAATGTACCATTTGCGATTGAATTTATTTCACTCATGTTAAAACCTCTTATTGCTTGCGACCGATGCCGTAAATAGATTGAACTCTAACATAGTCCCACCAGTCTCCTTCTGTATGACAATACCATGGCATGACGTCCTCACCACCACCTATTTTAGCACTCATACCATTTCCTGTAATAGCTCCACTAATACCTACCCATTGACCGCCATAAGAGAAAATGCGATTAAATACGACACCATTTAAAACAGGTGTACATACAATTTCAGAAGTATCTATACCGCCGTTTGACATTCTGAATACGATTTTTTTAAATGATGAAACATTTTCAGATAAAGCGGTTGTCACATTAAATGAACCTATTTGATCAACTCTAAAAGCGTTTCCAGAATATAACAAGGTCTCATCGACACCAAGCAGCTGAGCAACAGCACTCAAATTTACACCAAGTGCGTATTGAGCAGAATTAGCAGCATGTACCAAAGTATCATCGTGTACGAGCCACTGTTTCTCTGCACCATACTGAGCAATAGCAGAACCGTTATAACCAGAAATTTCATTGACTGCGTTGTACTCCAAAGCAGAAGTATTCATTACTCCAGAAGGCAATTCGTCACCAGCAGACAGAGGCACACCGGAAATTTCAGTAATCTTTCCGTCTGTAATAGTCAAGTCAGTATTCTGCAAATATGTGTCAGGAACGGCTGTCAAATAACCACTTTCATTTGCTGTAGTGTAGAAGTTAGCACTATCACTTGTTAATAAGTAATTTGCACTTTCTGTTGCTGACAAATACTCACCAACAGGTTGGTAAGCTGTCATTCCTTCAACTGTTTGGTAAGGAGTTAAATCTACACCAGTAATAAATCCACTTTCATTAGCAGTTGTATAGAAGTTGGCTGAATCTCCAGTCAACAAGAATTGAGCACTATCAGCTGTTGTTAAATAATCTCCTGTTGGCTGGTAAGCGGTCATTCCTTCAACTGTCTGATATGCAGTCATATCTGCAATATCTTGTTTACCAGTAATATCATTTGCTTGTAAGAAATTACCAGAAACATCACTGAATGCTGTTGTATCTAACTTATTAGACAATTCACTTGATACATCTGCAGATAAAGCATAATCTGTCAAATCTACACCAGTGATGAAGCCAGAAGGGTTAGATGCACTATAATAATCACCTGCAGTTTGATAATTACCAGCTGTCTGATAGTTTCCAATTGGCTGATATGCAGTCATTCCCTCAATAGTCTGATAATCACTCAAATCTTGGTGAGCTGTTAAGAATGAACCACTTACATCACTAAATGCTGTAGTATCTAATTTAGAACTTACTGCACTTTCAATATCTGGTGTCCAATCATGTAAACCAGTGACGTTAATTGTTGTAGTCTTTTCAATTGGATCATCTACAAGTTCAATATTATCACCACCTACAAGTTCATATTCACCTGAAGGTATCATTGCAGTAATAGTTGAACTTACTTCACTCAACTGAGTATTTGTAGCATAATCACCACTTAATTGATATGCTGTCATTCCTGTAATATCTTGCTTTCCAGTAATATCATCAGGAACTAAGAAACCACTTGGGTTTGATGCTGAGTAGTAATCACCAGCAGTCTGATAATTTCCAGCAGTCTGATAATTACCGACAGGTTGGTATGCAGTCATACCACTAATTTGTTGGTAATCTTCTAACTTTGTTTCTAATTCTGCAGTACGAACAACATCAGTAATATCACCAGTTCTAACGACATCTGTTATGTCGCCTGTTCGAACAACATCTTCAATATCAGAAGAATAAACTAAATCTTCTGGTAGACTGTTAATAAAACCACTTGGGTTATCATTTGTATAAAAATCACCGCTAACATCTGCAAATGCTGACTCATCTAATTTTGTATCAACAATAGAAGATACACTTGATAGTTCTTCACTTGTTGCTAATCCACTTGCACCAATGATACTGCATTCTGCATCATCTTGAGCCCAATATAATGGAGCTTGCACTCCTAATGGCTTATTAAATGTACCTAAATCATATTGAATCCATGTATCACCGCTTGTTGCGTTGACTGAAATAGTACCATCAGAATTGATAATATAGAGTTTACTATCACCACTTAATGCATCGTTAATATTGATTGCATTATCAGCGTCTAAGTCCTGTGAGAATAATTCCTTACCGCGAGCATCACAAACTACAATAGTATATTGATAGTTAGTATCGACAAAACAAGGAGCACGTCCATCAGCATCACATGTTAATGGGTTTTGTGCAATTGTGCCATTCTGATCTTTATAAATTGTTGCAAGTCTAGTTCTACCACGATAATATACGTAAATGCGACCTGCGACTAAATTCGTGCCGTTTCTGTACTGAAACTGCTGCACTAAAGGATATAATGCTAGTCTCATGTAAACTCCTTATCATTTGAATTTGAATTTCAAAGGTTATATTAGTATTTATAATAAAAGAAAGGAGGAATTGCTCCTCCATTCTTATTATTCTATATGTGATACTTCTCTTGCATAGTTATCATGTTCACCAGGACTACGAAAGAATAATACATTGCATCTAAAGAAGTCTCCGTTGTCCAAAGGTGTTTGTGCGTCTGAGTGCACAATTGTCATATAATGCATACTAACAATTTCAACTGGAGATGTTCTATTATTAGATATGCCATAATATACTGTTTTACCAGTCTTTGTTAAACAATCATTTGTCACACCATAACCACCAACAAACAATCTAATTGATGTATTTGGGTACCAATAAAGATCTGTACCTGGATATTTCTTCCAATAGTCATGGTCTTCATTCCATGGACAAGTGACTGACCATCCGGAGAAGTCTTCAGCAGGACAATTACCTTTATTACCTTTGATGACGATTGAATTACCTGCATTAGAACCAAGTTTAATAAAAGTCTTATTCCAATAATTACCAGTTCTATTTGCCCAATAACGACAACGTATACCTTCATCATTTCCTAAGAAAGTATTACCAACAATTGTCCAGTTAGCGATACATTCATAACAAGATGAGTCATAACTATTTGCATTTTTTTCAAATAAAGTAAATTCAATTGGATAATTACTATCGAAAGTGCAATCTACAAAAGATGCAAAGATTCTATATACATCACTTTCTTTATATGGATAAATCTTGATAGAGTTATTGTCAGTAATACATTCTTTCATGAATATACGTTTAACATAGAAAATGTTATTATTACCAAACTGACACTTGTTAAATTCAGTATGTGCATGACTTGTTTCATTGTCAGTAGCATAATTCAAACTAACATTCCAGAAACAGTTATTTGCAATAATCTGACATGCGCCATTTGTCCAAGGACCACCACTTACACGTGAATCATCGAACCACATTGCTTGTGCATTTGGCTGATTACCGAAGCTTACATCACATTGGTCCATAACATTCAAATAACGTCCATTAAATGATACGCCAGCTTTAACATTACGTAGAGTGACGTCGTATGTGGTTGAGCCTGTCAAATATAAACTAATTGAATTTGCTTCAACGTTTCTTACATCAGTAAATCCATACAAATCAAGTGAGCCATTATAAGAGCGTCCACCTAAGTCAATTGCAGTAGAACCATTTGCACGAACAGCCTTAATGTATGCATTAATTTGACTGAAATTGTTTATTGACAATCTTACAATACTCATTGTTCTTGCACTAATCTTGTCATAGAAATCCCATGCTGCAACTGAGCTAATATCAAACCAATCATCACGGAATTCCATGTGTGCAAAGTAAACGTAGTCAGTGCTGTCCCATAATTTTGTACCATTGATAGTACAATTATCAACACGATAACGAGAACCATTTGTATATGAAGAAACTGGTAATCTTCCATGTGCAGTAATTACTTTGTCAGTCCATACTGCATTTCCACTCATGACTGTATTTGTGAAGTAGTTAGTTTTGTCAATGACTAAGTATCTTGCATTACAATTTACGAAGCCCATAATTGTTCTGAACCAACTTGAATGAGCCTCAACGTCATGACCAGTAAAATAGAAATCAGCGATTGGAGCAGTCACAGCACCAACAACCATAACACTATCACACTGAATCTGTCTGTTAAATTGTGTCTGTGCGTCAATCAATAGTTTCTTTGTTGTTGCTAATACAATAGTTCCAGTATAATTACCTCTTGCAAATTGAACACCACCAGCAGTCTTAAATGCCTGAGTAGTTCCAACAGAGTCATTGTATGAAAGCAATACGTTGATATTTTCTTCGTGGCCAGGATATACGCCATAGTAAGTAGATGGCAACCATTCACCATCATATTTCAATATCCATCGACCACTATCAGATTTACTTGAACGAATGATATAACCACCATCAGGTGACTCATTAGAAGCTGGATCCCAAATATATGTTCTTGCTTCACAGTCATTGTTGTTCCAATAACCAACGACAGTAATACTCATGTCGCCTTCAGTAGGAGGATCGACATTCATCAATTCATTTAGACCATGAACAACAATTCCTGCTCCTCCAACAGTTTCATCAGTTGAAGAACCAGCATAGTATTCACGAACAAATCTAAAGTTATTATCATCATCGTCTTGTCTTGGATCATCAAAGTCACCGATATATTCGTATACTCTAATCAATGTTAACTGATTAGTGAAATAAGAATGGTCTACACGTGACTCAACATTCAAATAGACTGGATTGTCAGCGATAACATATTCATCGTCATTTGCATTGTATGTAAAGACGTCTATTGGATCTGTAGAATCAGGGTCAAGGAAGAAGACACGTCCTCCTACCATTTTCTTTCCTTCATTGTTATAAAATAACTGATTTTGGTAAGCAACTATATTAGGCATTTAAACCTCCCATCTACATTTGTTATGACGATAAAAATATAAGTATTCTTTAGCATAAGCTTTTCTATCTTCATAACAATATTTTCCAAAATGATCATAGTACTTCATAGAGAATTCTGTTTGTCTTTTTAAATGTGTATTTGGATTATGCATATTTTCTAAAGGTGATACACATCTTAAATTATTTAATTTATTATTAGATTTATCGCCGTCGATATGATCGATTTGCTTTCCTTCAGGAATATCTCCATTAAATGCTTTCCAAATCAATCTATGTAATGAAATTTTCTTTTTTAAATTACCAACAAAGACATAAGCATAACCATCTTTTGAGAATGATTTTTTACAAAGAACGAGACCGTTCTTAGTTTTTCTAAAAACGTTCCCATTCTCATCGATATAACGGTTAAGATATTCTTTAAGCATCTTCACCTCTAATTACTTTTGGCTGATTTGCCTTTGCAACTTCTTTCTGTAAAGAAATTTCTTCCTTAGCAACACCCAATTGAGCCTTTTCAATCTCTGCTTCACTCTTTGCTAATTCAGCAGGATTTTGCTGTGCTAACTGGAATTCCAAGACCTTCATTTGTTTGTCTTGTTCAAATTTCTGTCTACTTAGCAATGACTCACGTTCCAATGAATATGCATTCATCTTCTGTTCGATTTGCAACTGATCAATCTGCTTCTGTAATTCAGCAATCTGTTGATCCTTCTGTTGCATCATCTGTGTCATCTGATTATTTGCATCAGTTAACTGTAATTCATTCAAGGTTGGCATTGGTTGTAGAGACTGAGCAAAGTTAACCAAGTATTCGTTATCATTTTCAATAGCACACATTGCAATCAATAGCTTACGCTTGTCTTCATCACTTGTTAGAAGAGGAGCCATTTGCTGAAGCTCAACACGTGCTTCTTGTTTCTTCATTGCTTCATCAGGACCTTCTACCATTTCAATCTTAATTTGTCCATATAATTGCTGGTCGTATAATTGTTCAGCAAATAATAGACCAATAACTTGTAGAGAATAACGTAGATGCTGAATATATGCACGAATATTGTTGTTGAATGTCTTACTATTCATCAATACTTCTGTTGCAGTCTTTTCTACTTGTGTTTCCAATCCTACAGCAGGAATACCAACAATATTACTAATCATGTCGATAGACTGACTCAATAATGTAGAAACGTCAGCAATCTCAAATTCATTTGGCAATCTTGTTGGAGGTGTTAACTGATTTCCTTTAGTATCGTATGCGTTATATGGCAAAACTGGATTTAAAGTCTTGTCTGCATTCTTGTAATCATCTTCAAAACCTTCAATAGCATCGACTGGGGCTGTCCAAGTATTTTTTGGGGCTTTACTTATACGTAAAATCAATTGACGATAAGTATAGTTAATTAGTTTCTGAATACCCTTTAATTGACGTGTAATACCGCAATAACTTAATTTGTTGTCAACCCAGAATTGTTCACCAAAGACTGGAATTACTGGAATGTATGTATATGGAGTAGGTATACTTTCTAGAACATCATCACCTAATAACTTATAACAAGTGACAACACCTTTTTCTTTAACATAATATGTGACTAAAGGTTGATATTCTTTTTCGTCGTATGTCTGTGTGACTGTGACTAAAGGTTTTTCACGAACGTATTCGCTACCATAATTTTCTTCAATCCATTTCTTAGACTTTAATTCAATGATTGCCGCTTCGTTAGCATCACTTGCATTTAATTTGTGTGAATTAGGGTCAAGACGAACGTTAGTGACGTCAGGAATAGAATACATGATAGGTGAAATAGAACCATCGATGTCTCTATCATTACTGAATACCAAAACACCCAGACCAGTTCCTACTGCATTTGTCAAAGCCTCAAGTGATGCAGTGGTAGAGTCAGGGTCATCAATAAACTTGATACCAGCGGTGGTCAAATCAGCTTGGTCTTTGAATGACCATTTAAACTGATTACTTGTATATGAATTCACAATAGAACGACACACATTACCTATACAGTTAATTGTTGACTTGATTATTTTATCTTTATCAAGCAACTTTGCATCGTCTTTGTCATAGATCTTTTCAGATAGAAATTCTCTATCCGCTTTAATTCTATCGAATAAATCCTTGAAATGTTTACTAGATTTCTTATCGAATTTCTTAAACTTTTCAATTAGGTCATAGTCATCTGACCCTAAAATCTGTTCTTCGTCATTCATGAATAAACCTCATTATAAAATACGTATTTCTGTATTATTTATACAACAAATATACTTCCTTTGTTAAAATTACCATAGCAAATCCAGTATGTTGTGAATAGAATGTCATTAATGATTGTCATTTCTTCTTTTGTCATTAGCACATCAGCAGGAATTCCACTCATTAAATCAGCGATGACACTTACATGCCAATTGTAGTACTCTTCAAAGAGTTTCTTATGCAATGCAAATTCACAACCTAAACTGATTATGTTTCCATTCATGACCTGATTGAAGGTCTGAAATATGATTGGATGCTTTGTCTGAAGAATTTGACCAATAAGATTAAATTTATTAACATCATAATTCTTAATGATAAAGTTAGTGATATTTTCTGGTAAAGACTCAAAGTGTTTTATACAATTCTTCAAATATAATGGTTCAATGTGACCAAACATAACAAAATCATCTTTTTCGCCATCTTTAATGTCGCCAATGTTCTTACTAATTTCTTTCAAGTAATTCATTTGGCTATACTTTTCATCGACGTCTTTAGGCAACTTGATTGTTTTTGTTGTAAATTTTTTCATTTTCTTTCTCCTTCTTTTTACGTGCTCGATATGCGCGTTTACGTGCTAAAATGGCTTCATGATGTGCATGATAGTAATTACGTGCATATTCATAATCAGCTATTTGTTCATCAGTTAATTTACCAGTTTCATGCATATATTTCTTTACTATATCAGATGATATATCATTATATTTATCATAAATCTCTATTGCATTCTCCATAGGAAGTTTTTGAGTCCAATATAAAATACGAAGATATTTTGTTCTATCATTCAACTTACGAAATCTTAAAAAATATAAACGAGATAATTCGTAGTCACGATAGAAATGAATATCTAAACGACGTTCTAATACTTTTGTCATTAATTTAACAGCAGTATTTTCTTTCAAGTTATATACTTTCATTAAATGCAAACGCATTGTTGTGTATAAACTATACAATTCAGGGTTTTCGTCAACTGGATATTCTTCAATAAGTTTATCTGCTATACCTTCATAGTCAATTTTGTACATGCTCACCTCATAACATATAAATATAATGTGCATAAAGCACATTTATCTCGTAAAATAAATAATTCATAATTTACTCACAAAAAACTCTAAGATTTTCGTCTTAGAGTTTTATTTATATCTGGTAAAGATTAAATTCTTTGATTATCTTCTAATAAACTTACCTCTCCTGGTACTCCTTGACATACTCTTGTCCAGAAAACAGTTGACATTCTTTCAGATAAGAACGCTGCAATACGTTTCTGATATTCAAGAGCAGTATTACGTGCACCGTTAGCAGACAAAGCATCAGTTTCCTTAACATACTTCTCAACATTTTTAATTCCTTTCATGAACTCAATGATTGGTGGAGCTACAAAGTTATACCATTGAGCTAATACTTGTATAGGTCCACTATACAAATTATATTGTATAATAACTTTCTGTTGCAATCCTTCAGTCACTAATTTCTTTAAATTGTCATCTTTAATACTTGCAATAAAGTCGTCTATAAGTTTCTTAGAATGATATGCGCAGAAATGGTCATATATTGATACAAATAAATTGATAGGTTTACTGAATACTGGCTTACCTACCATTGGTCCATTTAAAATACGTCGGTAGTGATTGATTGAGACAAATGGTGTCTTACAATTCTTTAATATCCAATCGACATAAGTAATTTCACCGTATAATTTATCGTCATATTCAGAGTCAATGACAATAGAATTCTTTAAATTACTCTTGACTTTATGTGTAGAAATTTGTGTAAATGTGTCATTGTACCATTCAGGTGTATTCCATGTAAAATCTTTATGTGCAATGACGTAATTTGTATAATTGTTCATTTATTCTCCTTCGTTCAAAATATACATTTTCTCTAATATTGTAAGTAATCTATTTATTACGTCTTTGTCTTTTCTGTAATAGTTATAAATCCAATGGAGAAATTCATGTGTCTGCATGTTTAAAGGAATAAAGTTTTCTACTATTAGTTTATCATAGTTATCAGGATTTAAATCCATGTGATGGCAATTCCATCCTTTATATAACTTCATGTTAGTAATAGCATCTTTTTCTTTATTGAAAGACTCTCTAAATGTTTTCCATGCCTTAGTCCCTCTAAATTTCTTTTTCATATCACTGTTTGCTGTCATATTATCCTCTTCTTCTGTGTTCGTTAATACAAATATAATAATTTATTACAAATTAGTCTACATCCAATATAGTAATAAGTCAAATAATCTATATTTACCTGAAGAGGGTATCTTAAGGGAGAGATTCTAATTTTTCACTGATGACATTTATTTTTGATTTTGAAGAGCGTTAAGTTCGTTTATGCATTGATATTATTGACTTTGGAGCTACCTAAATTTGATTTATTTTTGAACGAAAAATTAAGCCCCCCGGAGCAAAAATAAAAAGATATATAAGGGGAGCGTTTTCGCAGATTCGGAAGAATTATTGATATTCTATCATTAAAAGAAAATTTGAAACATTTTACTATTAGCCACTTTACAACAGACATAAAAATACTTATATTTATCACGTGATTAAAAAATCATTGTCATTGTGTTCATAACCACTCTAAATTGGAATTCCTATTTCGATAGGATTCCATTGAAAGTCAGTTTTTCTTTAGTATTGCCTACTATTTCCTCTACTGGCTTTCAATAGAATCTTATTGTGTTCGTTAAGAACGAACTCTTTTACAAATTTCAATAGTGTTCGTTATATAAATAAGATATAGGCCTGAGAAACCTAATGAAGAATTTTTTAAAATAATTGAAGGGTTGCATCATTTTTCTCAGGCCGGTGCAACCCTTCTTTTATTTTTTGGAGTGAATATGAAAAACCTAGAAAAAGAGATAAAGAAAATATTTGAAATAAACTTCTATTTCAATGAAAATTTCAAGATTGGAGTAAGAAATAAACCACATACTTATTGCGATGTGCAAAGTTGTGCAAGTAAAATTTTTACTTTATTATCAAACTTTGATAAAGATTTGAAATATACTGACGTTCATGAAGTAGTTCAGAAAATTCATGATGACTATGTTAAAGAAAATTATAAACCTAGAAAACGTGGACGTCCTAAGAAAATTAATATTGTAGATGATAAAATAACTTTATTAACAAAGAAAGTTGAATATCTAACAGTATTAGTAAATGATTTAAGGGAAAAACTAAAGGCAAACTAAAATGAAAGAACAAATTATCAATACATTCAAGACAAAGTACATAATCAATGCAAGTGGTAAAATTAAGTCTATAACAAGCAATCGTTATATGACAATCGATGATGTTATAACAGACATTTATACAAGTTATAGTAAACTTGGTATTCCTGTCAATATGCAAGAAGTATCAAAAGTAATAAATGAACTTGTTAAAAATACACAAAATAATACACAAGATATTACAGTTGAAGACTTTGTAAAAGCATATCTTATGAAGAATAAGAATAAACACTGGGTATGGAATAGTGCCATGACAGAACTTGAATACTCTTTCAAGACAAATGGTCCTACTGCACCAGCAGATATTGACCAACTATTAAACTGCATTAAAGCAGAAAATGTAAGAATTGGAAATATCTATAAAGATACTGATATTAAAACTATTTTGACTGATATTCAGTTCAATGCTCAACATAATGCATTGGAAGAAACTATTAACAAAATAAAGTATGATGTAAAATATGAAACTTATTGTAATGACTTCTTAAGAGGCATTTATGATTATCTAAAACCTTCTGAGTCATTCGAAATCTTTTCTACTTTGATGAAACATTGGGCATGGCAGGTAAAAAGAAAGTTCAATAATAAATCAGTCATTTATCATATTTGGTTGAACTTTATGGGTGGAACTTCTCTTGGTAAGTCAACTATGATTGACAAGATTTGTGCACCAATGGCAGATTTTAAGACAAGAACACCTATTGCTAAGTTGTTTGATGATACTAAGGAAATTAAGAGATTGACTGAAAAGTATATTCTTAATTTTGATGAACTTGCAGTTAATAACCCAGATGGTGGTGATGGTGGATTGTCACCTGACCAATTAGCAATGTTGAAGTCAATTATCACTGGTGATAAACTTGATACACGTGTTTATGGTACTCAAAATCAGTCAACTAAAAGAATTACTTTCTCATGTATTTCATCTGCTAATTATCATTTGTATGATATTATTTTCGATGAAGCATCAATGAGACGTTTCTTTGAGTTCCATTGTATGGCAGATAAACCTAAGTCTTATGATGCTATCAATAAATGGATTGATGAACCTCTAGGTTTCTGGAAAGGTATCAATGAAAATCTTGATGAAGGATATTTGGACGTTAATAGTAAACTTGGTAAAGAAATTGATGCTATTCAACGTGGATATTATCCAACAAAGTCAACTTTAATGTATTGGTTGGAATATAACACATTGACTAAGGGTAATGATAAGCCAACTTCTATTTTCCCACAATATCGTGAATGGTGTAAAGAAAATGGATATAAAGCAAAAACTCTAATTGCATTTATCAATGAATTAAAGAAGAGATTTCCTGAATTTATCGATAAGACTGGTGTTTTAGCATTGAAAGTAATGCCAAAAGATGCACCATCTACAGAAAACACAGATGCATTCTTTAATAATTTAGCAATAAAAAATAAAGAAGTAAATGTAGAGGAGGACTTTGAATAATGCCTAAACAGAGAAACTTTGATAATTTGTATAAAGCACTAAATGTTAAACATGAGGAAGAAACACCATCTATTCCTTCCTCTGCTTTACCTTCTAATAATTGTCCATCTGCTGATCATAGTATTTGTGATGAATTATTTGATTACGAACAAGGTGTTGGTAGACTATTATGGAGAGGTAAATTATATAGACTAGATGCAGAACAAAATAAAAAATTTAGAGAAATGTTATTAAAAGATTTAGAAGGAGAAAAATAATGAAAAATGAATTAAAAATACCACAAATTGAAGCAATCCCAACAAAAGAAATGTATGGTTTAGAAGGTATGGCATATTTTCCAGAACCAGGAACATACAAATTAAAATGGGGATGGGATAGAGCATATTTTACAGAACCTAATGAAACAGGTTATCCAAATTGTGAATCAGAAAATTGTTCATATATTTTTAATACACATAAAAATTTAAAAGCTGTGAAAGTTTTTGCTCCATGTTGTATGTTGGTTAGACAATGGGATATTATAAAAAATGCTAATGATATTTCTGATGTAAATGAAAATTGTTGTGAATTAAAATCATGGAAATTGGAAGAATATGATGATATTGATATTAGAAAGCTAGTAGAATTTTATGCTCCAGTGATATTTAAAATTGATCAAATTAATGAGCAAATTAAAAAAGATAAGGAGATTAATGATGCGAATAGTAGCAATTAGGAAAGGTCAAATGACTGACCAGCACAAAGAAGCAATACGTAAATCAGTTAGTCATCCGTTAACCGAAGAACATAAACAAAAAATACGTGACACCTGGACAGATCAAAGACGTAAAGAAACTGG